>ERZ838827.109-NODE-109-length-123171-cov-11.647796_pt1 | contig 123171 bp, 104 predicted proteins | sample MGYA00519881_ERZ838827 | MGnify/ENA primary metagenome ERZ838827 (study PRJEB31850, sample SAMEA3708842) | human gut metagenome | biome: human gut; feature: human-associated habitat; material: faeces | place: China | collected 2014 ...
CTTTGCAAAATGTGGCTTGCAAGCAAGCCATCGGATTTATCTTTCCGATTCATTAAAAATTCGGACAGATGATAAATCATCTGCCCGAATGAATAATTATATTTGCAAATTTAACTCCGTTGTCAGAATCCTATATATAAATAATATCATTTATTTATAATATTGTAAACAACCTGAGCCGCCTCTGCTCTCTTTGTATAAGCCTTAGGTCTTATTTCATTATTTTCATAACCCTTAACAATGCCTACAGCATAAAGGTCATTTATATCCTTAACTGCATAAGCTGAAATATCTGCCTTGTCAGTAAATTCATTATCTTTCTGACTTTCATCAAGTTCATCAATCTTTCTTAATGCTCTTGCTGTAAATGCACACATTTCTTCTCTTGTTATAGAGTCATCAGCATTAAAGTTATTATTTTCAGCACCATAGGCTATGCCAAGTTTTCTAGCCTTAATAATGCTATCGTGATAGTAACTATCAGCACTTACATCTGCAAACTCATCAACAGTAGTATCTTCGTCAGAAGTAATTTCGTCAAACTTATCGCCTAAAGAGTTCATAATAAGCATTACAAAATCGCCTCTCTTGACATTGTTTTCAGGAGCAAATTTATCTTTACTTACACCTGAAACAATACCCTTGTTATAGAGTTCAGCAATAGTATTTTCATACCATTTTCCTACTATATCCTTAAACGGATTAATTACAGGAGCAAATTCTGTTGTTGCCTCTGTTGTAGTTTCAGTTACAACGGTATCATTTGTAGTTGTTTCTGTTGTACTTTCAGTAGTTACAGTTGTAGTTGTATTACTATTTTCGCCAGACGCCTTACTAAAGTCGCCAGTATCTATAGTATCGTCACCATTACCTTTTGAGCTTGTAGCATTGTTCCCAACTGTAACATTAAATGTCTTAGATACAACATACTTTTCAGGTACAGTTTCCCAAGCATCTTCTGTGTATTCTTCATTTTCCCCTGTTAATACAACTTCGTCATCAAATGGCATAGCATAAACTGTAACAGTACAGTTACCCTCGCCTATACCTCTTAATATACCTAAGTCATTTGTACTAACAACATCGTTATTACTACTTACAACCTTGTACTTAATACCGCTTGTATCCTCGTTATCTACACTAAGGTTCATATCAACAATATCTCCAGTTTTAACTGTAATATTGTCGCCAACACTTGTGATAATCTTTGAAGTTTTACCAAATTTCTTAATCTGAGAATCACTTGCATATCTGATAAAGCCAAACACATCACTTGCATTTCCTACACTTAATACGAAGTTTGCATAGTCTAAATAACCGTAATCATAATCTTCATCAAGACCTTCAATTTCATGGTAATCATCTTTAGGAACATTAAACTGTATTGTTCCAGTTTTTTCTTCTCTAGGAGCTAAATCACCAATATCTATAGTCTTTGAAGTTGAACCATCAACAGTATCTTGTAATACGGCTACAAGTCCACTTTCTGGGAAGTTACCCTCATTCTTAATTGTGTAACTCATAGTAGCTTCATCTCTACTAATCAACTTGTAATCATCAACACTTACAGAAATCTTTGAGTCTACTGGTTCAGTTGCAGAATCTTCATCTATTACCTTACCATTTCCATTAACAAGTTTAATATCAACCTTATAATCCTTCTTTTCAGTTAATTCTGGGAGGTCAATATAAACAGTTGTTTCTTCATTAGCTGCAAGATTAATATCTGTTGCTTCTCCAACCTTTTCATCATTTACATATGCCTCAACTTTAAGACCATTGCCATCAACAAAGCCCTCATTTTTAATCTTAACATTTGCAGTTGGAGTATAACCATAGATTACCTTAGTCAAATCTATATCTTTAATGTTAATATCATCAGCTACATTGAAGTTTAATTCTACAAGAGAACGCTCTTCCATATTTTCTCCTGCATATTCAGCTGTATTGCCATTCTTACTGTCTTTAACTTCTATTACATCTGACATACTCTTTGTTGTAACAGCCTTTACTACATCATCATCAGTTACATCAAATGTAACATCACCGTAATTAGCACCAACTTCATCGGTCATCTTAACTGGTACAGAAAGTTTATCATTATCTGCTGTGTATCTAGCAATATAAATCTGCTTTTCAACAATTCTGTTTTCAGCTTTTTCAGCTTCTTCTGTACCCTCTTCTATACCATCTTTAAGTTTTGTTTCATTTTGTGTCCAGCTAATATAAGCTGTATTGTCACCATCTGACTCAACTGAGAATTTAGTAATAACTGTATTGTCGCCTGCAGAAATCATATTTATAGGAGCTACATAATTTCCATTTTCAGACTTATCAATTATAGAAACAGTTTTACCATCTACAGTTTCTTCCTTTATACAGTTATCAACAACATTACCAATATCAATAGCCTTAATACCATCAGATTCAGTCCAAAGGAGATATGTTTTATCTTTAAGCTGAACCAACTTAGGAGAAGAACATTGACCCTCACTATCAGAAACCTTCATAGCATCAGTAAATGTATCTGTACTTGCATCATAGAGCTTAATGTAAACCTGTTCATCTTCACTTGTTGCAAGATTACCGTCTTCATCAAGTACATAAGCAAATACATTCTTTCCATTATGCTGACAAGAGTCTGCAGAAATAATTCTTCCGTACTTCTGAGCATTATTTGAGTAGAGCTGTGGCTCACTTGTCCAATTTCCCTCATCATTTAATACAGAAGCCTGTGAAATATAAGCATTAGGAGAAACATCTAAGAACTTCTGTCCATACCAGCCATCTTTGAAATCATCAGTATTATTGTACATACTGTATGTACTAATGTTTTCTTTTTCTAATTCACTATAATCATCAACAAACTTGCCTGAATTTACATCATATATTCTGCAAGCTGCTATTGTATAAGGATTTATAATATCTCCTACAAGAGCATTATTCTGTTCATAGTATGACTTGAGATAATATACCATAATCAAGTCTTTGCCATTCTTCGTAGTTTGACTTAAAACAGGAGTATTATCAGAATATTCATCTACATCTGTATCGTGAGTTACATCTAAAGCATCGCCAAATGTTAAAGTATTCTTATCAAATACTGACATTCTAATGTCTGTAGAATTTAAAGATTTTGCCACATTGTCGCTATCAACTGACTTAACATCTGTCCAAGCCACATAAGCCTTGTCATTTGTATTAATTAAGTAAGGCTCTGTAGAACCATTTTCAGGAGATGAAATAAGTTTTGGTTCGCTCCAAGTACCATCAAATACAGAATAGTAAATACCGGTCTTATCCTTACTTCCTGCAATTCTATCACAGTAAACAAGGAGGTATTTTTCGTTTCCAATATTTTCAATTTGTGGATATGAATTTTCATAAACCTTATCCATAATCTGATTTTCATAAAGAGTTGAATTTTTGCCATTTAACGAACGCAAAAGCATAGGAGAATTTCCTGTCCAACCCTCTCTGCCATCAAGGTATGATAAATCTTCTGTGCCAAACATAGTATTTGCATCTTTAAGAAGAACATCTTGTCCTCCCATATCCATGGAATTTAAACTACCAAGCATAAGATTTGTATCTGCCTTATTTTTGCCAATATTATTAAAATCAATTTTAACCTTAGCAAATTCATATTTTACTGAGAAAACAATAACTGTTATTTTAACCTTTGCAGTCAATACTATTTGATTTGTAGCCATATCAGAATATGATTTACCTGTATTTGAATTTTTATAAAAAATATGTTCCAGACTATATACTGCATCTCCACCTATTTTAGCTGAAATACCAAAAATACCTACACCAGCATATAATGACAATAAAACGCTAAAGTTTGTATCTGTATACCAATATGAACCACCATTCATAAACGGTGTTTCGTCATCGTCGTCATCAAACATATTTCCAAGTTCAAGTTTTCCTGTATCAACCACATTTCCGTCAGCTAATGGCCATACCTTTATCTGCGTAGCATCTAAGTTTACTCCCAGACTAACTTCGCCCAATATCTGTATTAATACTGGAGTCTGATATACCATATCAAAATTTACCTTGGCTTCAACTGATTCCATAATTGTAACATCTGACATCTTGTAGCCCTCTTTTGTTTTTACCCAACCAAGTTTACAGTTTACAGCTACAGCAAAATCAAATGTTGACTTATTTGCAAAACCCCTAGATTCTTTCTTAGTTCTTGCATCTTTAGCCTTGTTAATAGATTTTTTCAGTTTTTCTAATTTATTTAAAACATTATTATTATCAAAAGCATTTTTCATAGCCTTAGGTATAGCATAACCACCTGTAGGTACTTTATCTTCCGGTGTAGATTCTGAGCTACCCTCACCATTGAAAGTAAAACCTAAATTCAATGTCATATATTTACAACTAGCATCTACAACTTTCTTTTCAATATTTTCCTGTGATGAAGTTATGCCACTATTTGTAACAACAAAGTTAGTTTGCTGAACAAGTTTTCCATTTTTAACATTTATCTTACAAGTTTTATAGAAATTACCATAAGTAAATTTAAGTGTAAATTCATAATCTACATCTTTATCAAGTGTACCAAAATTATTAAAATAGAAATTACCTTCTTCATCTGTTACTACACCATTCGCTACATCGTTTTTAACAGCATCACTTAAATTATACTTCTTATCATTTATAAGCTCAACCTTAATGCCAGCCTTGTATTTTTCTTTTTCATCAGCAAATTTTACATTACCAGCAAGTTTAGTATCTACCTTACCAGCTGTTAAATCAGTATTAATAAATGAAATGTCGTCAGGAGATAAATCATATGCCTGCATTTTGTCATTCTTTTCATCAGCAGTTGCATTCGCTCCAAAACCTGCAACAAATGAACCTAACAAATTAACTGAGCCACCATTTGGTACAATGCTACCACTTATACCTCTTGAGCCAACATACTTTTCAAGTTTTAAGCCTGTTTCCATTTCAGTATACTTATTGTGATTAGCGTCTTCAGTTGTAACTTTGAATATAGTATCTTCATCAAGTCTTTTGACTGTTGTATCATTATCAGACATATATTTTGTAGGATTAAATTCATAAGTAGCAAAACCATTTACTATTGGAACAGCATTTGTTCCTACAGGCACACCATTATTATAGGCTGTAAAGTATGTCTTATATGGTACAACACCTGCATCTTTACTATTTACCTGAATTTTAATAGTATAGTTTCTATCGCCATTATCAAAATTGCCTGAATCATAACCTATTACATCTCCATCTCTTAATAAAATAGGATTAGAATAGCTTACTACTTCTTCAGCATCAATAGTATAGTTCTTTTCCTGGTCAGCAGAAATCTTACTTGAATAATTTCTATTATTATAATTTATAATCAATGAAAATACATCAAAGAAACCATAACCTTTGTCAAATTTATATTCAAAATGACCGTCATTATCAGTAAGAAGATATTTATCTCCTACATAGACTGCACAACCAGCAATAGGTTCTTGAGTAGAATTATCAGAGAATAACTCTCTCTTTTTATAGTATACATAACCACTAAACTTGCCTGGATTTTGATACTGTCCCTCGTCCTTCTTAATCATAGTGTAGTACACCATACTATCATAATATTTGAATATATGAGAATAAGCACTACCTGCAAAACTTAAATCTGGGTCTATACCATAACTTTTTGCTTTTGCTGTCTGTTCAGCATTTCTTGAACCATCAGGATTTGAAAATGTACCGTCTTTCCAATAGAAAATATAATCGCTAAAATCTACATCTTCCTTTGAAGAAGTAATGTTACCGTCTTTTGCAATAGTAAATACTATTTTCTTAGTAATTTTACCATTCTTAACTGTAATAATATCACTACAAGATTTACCATTGTAATCCAATTTAACAGTAAATTCATATTCCTTTGATGTATCTAATTTATAGAAATCATCAAAATCGAAATTACCATTTTTATCAGTTTTTACACCATTTGTAAGTTCTTCTTTAAGAACATCTCCTAAATCATATCCCTTATGATTTATAAGCTGTACCTTTATATCTGCCTTATTTTTAGAACTATCTTCAAATTTTACAGAGCCATCAGTTGTCTTATTAACAATACCCTTAAAGATATAGTTCTTATTAATTTCAGCATTTTTTACATCAAGAGTGTAATTTTCATCTGTTGTAATAACTTTACCGTCACTACCTGTGTATATTACAGCACCCTTATCTGCATTAGCTTTCTGTTTAGGGTGAACAGCAACTTTAAGATTTGTATCTCCAGGTAAAGAATAAACTGTTGTCAACTGGTTATTAATTGGGAATGTCGCTTTTGTAATATCTCCGTCAGCAAACTCATAACCATCTTTTTTAGTGTCCTTATTTATAGTTTCTGAAGAAGTAGCACCATAGTTATATCCACTTATATTAATATTATCTGGTGTTTTATCATTCCACTCAAGGTCAGAATATTCGCTGTTGTTTTTAAGAGTATTACTTTCTAACGAAATATTGCTTACATAATGTCCTGCATTACTTACACTCTGTACAGCAAGGTAATCTTTGACTTTAACCTTAAATATGTCATTACCATTTTCACTACCTACAACGCTACCTTCGTCATTATTTTTAATCTGTACAAAAGCTGTCTTTGGCTTGTAAACAGGAGTAATTGTTACTTTTGTTCCACTACTGTCGTACTGTAAAAAGCTTCCATAATTAGCTAAAAAATTATTGTCAATTGTTATATATCCAGATGCTGGAATTTCCTTTTCTGAACTTCCACTTTTTATTATATAGTGGTCTAAATAAGCACTTTCACTATTCCAATTATTTAAGTAATTATTCTTAAATGAAATGGTATCCCCATAACTTACTGTCTTTGATGTTGAATCATCTTGAGAATCAAGAGAAAGTTTTGCAATCTGTAACTTTTCTGTATTATTGGTATTTCTAAAGTTATAATACATTGTGTGATTGCCAATTTTTTCACTCTTATCTGCTACTACAGCATTACCGTTTTTATCTGTATAAAGATAAGCACCATTTACTGCTGACCAAACTCTAGGTGTATATGTATTATTTTCGCCCAAAGTATTGTCAATATTTACTTTAAAATTAGAGTAATAAATTGTAGCCTTTTTAACAGTTATAGATGCAAACGAATTTTTACCACTTGTATAAACACCTAATACAAGATTATCAATATAGCCATTATTTTTCTCATATCCATCATAATATCCATGCCCAGTTAATTTTGCTATACCAGACATACCGTAGCCTAATATCATACGATGACCTTTTACCTCAAGAGTAGCATTACCACCGTAATCCCAGCCTTTACAAACTTTAGTACCACCTTTTGTTTCGTATTCAACATCAATGTGGTCTACTAAAGGACGATTAATTGGTACAGTAACATAATTAGAGCCATTTTTGCTATTTACTTGTGCTGTTTTGTTTATTTCAATTGTTTCACTCTTTAAACTTGAATTACTACTTGATAAAAGGCTAATGCCATTTTCATCATTAGAATTATTAGCTGTATTATCAACAAACTTTACCTTAGCAGTTGCAGATTTGCTATCCACATTTCCATCTTCATTATTAAGCATAACATAGAAATCTGTACCAACTTTTCTACCCTGACTAAGAGGTACTTTAAATGTTCTTTCTGTTACACCACCAGGGAATAAAAGTCTTGTAGCACTTTCTGCATAATCCTGACCAGCCTTTGCTGTATCGTCTTTTGTATAAACATCAATAGCATCAAGATAATTTATACCACTTGTTCTTATAACCTTTATTTCAGCCTCTTTTGCATCAGGACCAACTTCATATAAATTGTCTGAAATTGCATATTTAGTCTTTTCTACAACATCATTATCTTCAATAACGACATAACCAGAATTTACATCTTCAATTTCAGCACCATCGCAATCAGTAAGGAAAATAAAGAATGAAGTTTCATTTTTGTAAATATCATCATCGTTAATATTTACAATAAGTGTCTTTTCAACTTCGCCTTCGTCAAAGTTAAGAACATAGTCTACACCCTCAAGGGCATCTTCTTTCTCTAAAGCCTGACGCCTTACTTCCTTTTGAATTGCCTCTTGATTTTCATCTGAAGTATTATCAGAAGTAAGATTTTCTTTCCAATTAGGCTTTTGAATTTTAACACCTGTATAAGCAGCAGCTGCATTCATAAGTGCATTTTGACCACTCATATTTACAGACATATTATTTTCAAGAGTAGTTTCAGTAGTAGTCTCTGCATCTTCGTCATTTTCTGATTCGGAAATTACTGTTGTTTCTTCAACACCATTTTCTACTGTTGTTGCCTCTGCTGTTGTTTCTTCACTTATAATCTCTGTTGCAATTTCAATTCCGTTATCTGAAGTTACATCAGGATTTTCCTCAATAATTTGAGCAGCTGCATCAGAAAGGATTTTATCCTCAGGAGATGTATTATAAGAATCCTCGTTTAAGTATCTATCAATAAGATGCTCTGCATTAGGATTTGCATCTAAAACCTTTGAAAACAAAGAATTACCTACTGAAATAGTATAGTCTGTACCGTATACTGAAGTAATATCCACAGCCTTAAACTTAACAGTAGCTTTTCCCTTTGAGCCACCTTTTCTAACTACTTTTATTTCAGCAGTACCGTCGCCTTCATTAGCAACAATTTTACTTTCGTAAAATGTGAAAACCCCATTAGGGTGCTCTGCTGCATAACTACTATCTACATAGAGCTCGCTTTTAAGTGCCTCTTCATTATTTGCACTTGCTGTTTGAGTAGATGCAAAGGCATTTGTCACTTCTGAAAAAGCCATACTTAAAAGCACAGCCCATGCAGCCGTCTTTTTAGCTAAATTTTTAAATTTCTTCATTTATTCACCCCACAAAATTTAAAATTCATTATGCCACCAGTTACAACTAGGATACAACTTATCATTTGAGAAATTGTAAGTCCTAAAATTCTTAAATCATATAAATTATCTCTAAATATATCGCCTATAAAAAATGTTATGCCAAACCATATTATAAAAAGACAAAAAACATTAATCTTTTTGCTATCATACAAAAATACAACAAAAAATAGAACCAATATCATTGATATTATCTCAAAAGGCTGAACCGGATAATAACCAGTATCATTAGGAGAATAATGTAATGCTAAAAAGCCTCTATACTCTCTACCTCCACAACAGCCTGCCATGAGACAACCAATCCTATTAAACATATGTTGTATTGCCATATACAATGCACTAGCTTTAATATTTTGAGAAAATCCATTATAATTTTTTAAAATTAACTTATACAAAACGGAAAATAAAATAGTAAAAAACAACACATAACCTGAAAAATTTACAGCCTCACTATTCCTCAAAGTATCTAATAAACTACTTTGCATATCCCATTCTAGTAATGCTCCAGCAAATTTAGAACCCAGTATAGAAAACAGCAGACTTAAACTATATACAACTATAATTTTAATTTTATCTATATGTACCGTTTTACATATTGTACTAAACAAAACAATAAGCCCAACAACTGTCCCACAGTTTATAAAGAACTCTCTCGCCGGAATTGTATAAGCACCTATTTCAAAAACTGAATACAATAAACTCCCCCTTTTATATAATCTATAGTAAATTTATCTTTACTTTAATATTATTTTAACATATGAACAGCAACAAAAGAGCAACAAATTTTCATATTTTTTCATTTTTTCTTAAAATTTATGTAATTTTCTCCTAAAATTACATAAAAAAGGCTCTGTCTAGCTTTCCCGATATGCTAAACAGAGCCTTTTAAACTTTTTAAACTAAGAATTCAAATGTGTTACCTGACTAAAACTATTCTTCTTTGCAAAGCCATAGTTTGCACTAATGGTAACATAGTTTGTATTATCACTTACATCAAAATTAGTTATGCTAATTTCTGGTGTAACATATTCCCGTTTCATAATACTAAATCCCCCTATTAAAGTTTTAATTAATCTAATATATATGATGTATAACTTGTTGTATAAAGCGATGGAGTATTAACAAATATCCAATCTGTTATATAATCTCCGTCTGTATTTTCAGCAGAGGCAATATAATGTTTTCTCAAATAAAACCTTACATTACCGGATAAGTTTTTAACTTCGAAACCAAAGAGTGCCTTTGCACCATCTGCCCATTGAGCACTAGATGTCATATCAGCATTTAGCACAGGAGATGACTTTCCATCAAGTGCCCAACCTGTTATAGGGTTTTCTACGAACATATCATATCTTTGGTCTTGTGACGGAAGTTCTTGATTTCCCCAAACCACACCGTCATAATAAGCTACCTTTGACTTTACAAACATAGGCTCTACAGCATTAGGGTCAAAATCATCACTAACACTTGCACAAATATCAAAGCCTACTGCATCCCATTTGCTCTTTTCAGCTTCTTCCAGTTCTTTGTTATTCATACCCCAACTGAAAGCACCTGCAACAGCAAAACCATATCTAGCAGTATCTTCGCCAATGTCTGTATTTTCTCTGTATATTACTACATCTCTATATACATTATCGTATTTAATAGTCTTTGTGTCACTTTCTAAACCGTCGCCTATACTAGCAGCCTTTACTCTGTAATAGTGACCACTACCAGACTTAACTATAATACCTGGGTCATAATTAACCATTTGCTCCTCATCAGCATACTTTGAATTACTTGGTATATCTACATTAATGTTAAGGCTTACTGCACTTAAACTATAGTAATACGCTGAAACAGCAATAGTGTTTTTATGTTCATCTGTAGCCATAAAGTACACAGGTGTCTGAGCACTACTTAGACAGACCTCGCCTATTTCTACACTACCGTCAAAGTAAATAGCACAAGATGTATAAATATCTGAAAGATACTGTGATAATTCACTACTATCCTGTCCCCATACTTCTACATAATTTTTATTTGACCTTATCTGTGCATCTGATGTTTTTGAGAAAACTAAGTTTTCAGGACTGCCACTAAGAGTTATAGCTCCTCGCTGTCCTATGGTTTCGTTATAGTAAATATCTGTCTTATTTATTGTGACTTTACAATCATTACTAGCTGCCAATATACCCATACCATGATTATATGCAATATCCGCACCATTTATTTCAATCTCCGAACCAGAACCTAAAGGATTTATTATAGCGTATTGAACTGGTGACCACGCAGCACTATGATTTACAGAATAATTTCTTACAAGGGATACCTTTTCATTTAAAACAATTTTACCACCCTTGACACCAATAAAAGCACCAAAGCTAGAACCCATATTTGTTCCATTTATCATTGGGCTTAATTTCTGGTTAGAAGAATCATATTGGAAACCGCCATCAAAAATTACTGCATCTGCATAATTTTCTGTACCAATAGTAAGTTCTGCACCGTCTGAAACCACTATAAAGTTTTCCAAACTTAATGAAGTCCAATCATTTAACTTCTTTGTATAGTCTGATGTATCTCTGATAATAGAATGTCTTCTACCGTTAGATACAAGTGTTACCTTTGTGTTACTGCCTGAAAGCAAAGGTGCTCTACCACCATCTCCGTACTGATAACTATTGCCGTCATTAGATATATCATTAGAATTAATATAATAATCTTCATTCAATGTAATTGTGGCTGTTTTTCCACTAGCAGCAGTTATTGCTTCAAGTAATGTTAAACATTGAGTAACATTGTTATTGCTATCTGTTACTGTAAAGATACCGTCTGTCACTTCTGCACTTTCGCCCTCTGTACCCCCTGAAACAAAGGCAAATTTAAAGGCTTTTATCTTAGAAGTAACTGAATATATGTAATATGTCTTACCAGCCTCAAGTTTATAAGCTCCTTCAAAAATTAAATCCTTTTGTTTTTCGTTATAAACTTTATTATTACATATGTAAGATGTTTTTCTACTACCTAAACCAACTTTTACATAAAATGTACCATCTGTTGGAGCTGTAAACGCATAGTATGAACCGGTACTTGGAACTCTGTTTTTAACAGTTGGGTTAGTAGAACCTTGTACATATTTTCCGTCAATAGAACTGTTTTTAGGTGACATATTTTCGCCTATAATAAGACCATTGTCATCGCCAGCAGTTGCACCCTCTGCATATTTATCCGAACTAAAATCCCAATATGTAGCCTTTTCTGTTTCTGGCCAATCTACAGGTGTCTGTGTAGTTTCTTCAGTTGTAGACTCTGTAGTTCCCTCAGTAGTAGACTCAAACTCTCCCTGTTCTCCTACAAACTCTAAGTAGTAAATCTGTATTTTAGACCCACTTACATAGGCTGTATAAGTAGTTCCCCTTTCAACATCGTAGGTCGCTTTCTTATACAAACTTGCACCAGTTTTGTTTTCTACAGTTTCTCCAAAAATATAACCAGTTTTACCCTTGCTTATTTTATAAGCTATAGTAAACTTACCATTTGATTTAGGAGTAAACTCAATACCTGCATTATTTGCTACAGCTGTAATACTGTTGCTAAACTGAATTCCGTCAATTTTAGCACCACCACCAATAGTAAAACTACCATTTACAAATTTAAGTCCATTTTCTTCTGAGTCTTTAGTACGGTCTGAACTTAAATCCCATACATAGGTATTATTTTCTTCCGATTCCCCCAATGTGGTTGTTTCAGTTTCATCTTCTACAGCTATAACCTTTGTTGTTGTTTCTGTTGTTTCCGTTGTGGACTCTGAAGTGCTATCCCACTTACCAGCAATATCTCCATAGTCTATTTGTGTAGAACCTCCAACATCATCGCCAGCATAAACTGACAATACCAAGTTTGCACTCATTAAAAAAGTCAATACAAGTGCTAAAAGTTTTTTCATAAAATAATCCCCCCGTTTTGAATAAACTTTAGCTAATTCTGAATTTCCCATTTTTCCAGAATTATAATTGGATATTACATTACATAAACTTATTTGCAACACCTCTTACTTGCATTATACTACCGTAATATAAATTTCACAATATACAATTTTAACAATTTTCTATGTATTTTTTTATAAAACATCATTAAATTATAAAGGTACTAGTATACAACATTAGAATTAAAAAAATATATACGCTAAATTTTAAATTTTCTTAATAAAACAATATAAATTCTTTTTTATTTCATTTAATAAAATTTTTTCTCAATATTCTTTTTATAGACTTATTCTTTTTCGCCTTTAAAACTCGCTATTTTAAAGGCTTTTATATTATTTGCTATATTAAACTATTATAGAACAATTATATTAAAATAATTTTAAATATAATATAAATTATTACTTGGAAATTATACTTCAATTAATTTAATTAAGAAAAGTCAAATACTTTTTTAAGATTTTCTTATAAAATACATAATTTACTAACATTTTTGACACAAGTATATATTTTCACAATTTGTTCACATATACACATTTTATACTCTTTTATTTTAGTCATATTTAATTTTATACATTTACTTTTATAAATTATGCAAAAAACTTTATTATATTCAGAACAAATTAACCTTGTTAATTTGTGACTTAACAAGTTAAGTCATCGGATTTATCTTTCCGATTCACTATTCAGAACAAATTAACTTTGTTAATTTGTGACTTAACAAGTTAAGTCATCGGATTTATCTTTCCGATTCACTATTCAGAACAAATTAACTTTGTTAATTTGTGACTTAACAAGTTAAGTCATCGGATTTATCTTTCCGATTCACTATAAAAAAAGCTACCCTGCTTTTTAACAGGGTAGCTAATCATCAAATATTATATTTTTTTACTTTTAACAATTCTATCGTAATTTTCTATTTTATAGTTAAGTCTGTCGAGAGTAGATGCTATTTCTCTTTGCTTTTCTTCCAATAGCTCTTTCTGCTCAATAAGCAACTGTTTTCTTGCCTCAATGGTTTCATCGCCCATTTGGAAAAGCTTTACATACTCTATCAAAGCCTCTATCTGAAGTCCGGCACTTCTCATACATTTTATAAAATTAACCCAATTACAAGAAGACTCGTCATAATCTCTTAAACCACTTTTAGTTCTTGGTACTGGTGGTATAAGTCCTATTCTTTCATAATAACGCAAAGTATCTGCTGTTATATTATATTTTTTACTAACTTCTGAAATAGTCATAAAATCAACTCCTTAAAATTATGAGAGCTTGTCATATTCCTCATCAGTTACAGGTTCGCACCATTCATTTTTACAGTTTTCTCCTGGACATTCAACAGCTATATGACTAAACCAACTATCCTTTTTAGCACCATGCCAATGCTTAACTTCTGCGGGAATAGTAATTACTGTACCAGGTGTAAGACTAACAGCCTCTTTACCTTCTTCCTGATACCAACCCTCGCCGGCAGTACATACTAAAATCTGACCGCCACCACTTGTTGCATGATGAATATGCCAATTATTTCTACACTTTGGTTCAAAAGTTACATTTGCCATAAATACTGGAGCTTTACCAAACTCTGTTAATGGCTTTAAAAAAGAATTACCAGTAAAATACTGTGCATAAGCATCGTTTGGAGCACCAATACCAAAAGAATCTACCTTTTCAAATTCACTTCTATCATTATATTTCATATTAAAAACACCTCTTTCTTTTTATTAAGCATTTTTTCCTAATTCAAAAGCCTCTTTGAAAGCCTTTGTATTTTTTATTTCGCCTTTATTCCAAGCACCAACACCATAGATAATGCCCTTTTCAACTGCATTTGGTAAACAATCTTCTGTAAAACCTCTGATTGCCTCAACAGTTCTGTTAAGCATTTTTTCATTAGTATCAGCAGCTGTAAGAATAAAGTAAAATTCCTTATTTGCCATTTCTGTATATCTTGGCACACAACGGTCAATAAATACTTTAAGCTGTCCTGCCATTGAATAAAAATATACAGGAGTTGCCAAAACAATTACATCAGCTTCTACCATTTTATCATTTAAGTCTACCATATCGTCTTTTTGGATACATTTGCTAGTGTTATAGCAAGCACCACAGCCAAGACAGACATTAATTTTCTTGTCGGCTAAAAAAATTTTTTCAACCTTATTTCCTGCCTCTAAAGCACCCTTAATAAATTCATCACACAATAAATCAGAATTTCCGTTTCTTCTAGGACTTGATGAAATTACAAGTATATTTTTCATTCGCTTTCCCTCTTTTCATTCTAACACGTTGAATATGAAATTTAAAATTCTTTGTTTAAATCACATAGATTTTCTTTTCAATAATAGTTTAACACTTGGAGTGAACTCAATGTCAATATGTAAATTAAAGAAAATTTGTAAAATATAATATTTTCTTAAATATTTAATCCCTTGATAATAGTACCATTTCATACTATAATCATTTTAGTACGAAATAATACTATTGGAGGTTTAGTATGGATAATTTATTATTAACAAAAGAACTTGATAGGTTTTACTATTTGTGGAGAGAAAGTATTGCTATATATGAAGATTGGGCTAAGCAATATGGATTATCTAACAATGTTGTTATGGTTATGGAAAGTATTTACAATAACAGAGAAAACTGTACTCCTAGCAGTATAAGCCATAAGTGGTTTATACCAAAACAGACTTTAAATTCAATTTTAAGAGATTTCGAAAAAAAGGAATATATAACTCTTTTACCACACCCTAAAGACAAAAGAAACAAGGTCATTCAACTTACAAAAAAAGGCGAAGAAATTATTGGTAAAATAGTTTTGAAACTAAGAAAATTAGAATTTTATACTCTTAATCAAATGGGAAAAGAAAAAATAGACAATATGAATGATGGACTAGAAGAATTTATAAGGCTATTCCGAGAGGGTGGAAAAAATGAATAGAAATAAGGAATTTTTCAAATATGTTATTCCTACAATAATATCCTTTACTTTGACAGGAATTTACTCCATTGTAGATGGATTTTTTGTAGGCAACAGTATAGGAGATGTAGGTCTTTCATCAATAAATATAGCTTATCCCATTTCTGCACTTATTCAATCATTTGGTATAGGCATAGGTATGGGTGGCTCTGTAAGATATTCTATTGAAAAAACTGAAAAAAATAATGACAGAGCAAAGTCTTTTATTGGTGGAACAATACAATTATTAACTATTGCTAGCCTTTTATGCACTATACTTTTATATTTATTTTCTGAACCACTTTTAAGACTTTTAGGTGCTGATGGGGAAGTATTAGCACAAAGTAAATCATATATAGATGTTATTGCTCTGGGTTCATTTTTTCAAATTTTCAGTACAGCCTTTATACCCATTATAAGAAATTTAGGAGGTGCTTACTTTGCCACAATAACTATGATGTTAGGCTTTATTTCAAACATTATATTTGACTATATTTTTATATGGCAATTGAATTTAGGTACTTTTGGTGCAGGTTTAGCAACAGTTATTGGGCAAGCTGTTGCTCTTATTGTAGGACTTATGTACCTTATAAAGAAAAAGGGTATCACTTTCAAAACTTATAAACATAACCTATTAAACATATGGAAATCTATTTTAAAAATAGGTATTGCACCTTTTGGACTTAACCTCTCACCTAATTTTTCACTTATACTTATAAACCGTTTTTCTGTTTTCTACGGTGGTGAGGAGGCAATAGCCAGTTATGCCTGTGTTTCTTATGTTATAGTAATTGTTTACTTGATACTTCAAGGCGTAGGCGACGGAAGTCAGCCATTAATTAGCAAATACTACGGAGAGGGGAAAGCTCAAGACTTAAAATATATCCAAAAAATAGCATTAGTTTTTGCACTTTTCCTCTCAGCTCTTGGTATATTGGCACTTTACCTAGTGCGTTTTGAAGTAGGAAAATTACTTGGTGCATCAGATTTTGTTGTTAATTATACCGGAAAAGTATTTCCTATATTTTTAATAGCAATTCCTTTTATAGGTATTAACCGCATTATAACAGCTGGTTTTTATGCTTCTGAAAAAAGTATTTACTCGTATATTTTAACATATATAGAGCCTGTTTTAATGCTTATTTTTCTCCTTGTTCTCCCACCTTTCTTCGGTGGTCAGATTATGGTATGGTGGAGCATTTCCCTTGCTAGAATTTTGTCCGCAGTTTTAGCAGTGGTTTTAAAAAAATGTGATAAATCGGTCGTAGCATAAACAAAAAAATAGGTTTCAAGCATTTTTATTCGCTTGAAACCTATTTTTACTTCACCTTTGGAAACTTCAATACCATTGTTGTTCCTTGCCCCAACTGGCTTACCACATCTATACTACCACTGTGGGCGTCCATTATTTCCTTTGCAATAGACAGCCCAAGTCCATTACCACCCATTGAACGACTTCTTGCCTTATCAACTCTATAAAATCTATCAAAAATTCTATCAAGAGCCTCTGGTGGCATACCAATACCATTATCAGAAATAGAAAGCATATAAACACTTCTTGTCGCTCCCATTGAAATTTTAATAACAGAACCTTTATCACTGTATTTCATAGCATTTGAAATAATGTTTGTTATAACCTGATTTACTCTTGCCACATCAGCATAAATATACATAGGAATAAGTGGGTCATCAAAGACAATTTTCTGCTCTCTGCCCTCTGCAACAACCTTATTCTGCCTTATACATCCTCTTGCAATTTCAACCAAGTCAGTTCTTTCCTTATTGAACTTATTAACTCTTGTATCAAAACGAGATAAATCCAAAAGGTCATCTCTTAACAACTTCATTCTATCAGCTGCAACATTTATTTCTTTTAAGAAATCCATAGCTACAGACTTATCATCAATAGCACCGTCTAAAAGCAATTCAGAATATCCCTTTATTGTAGTAAGTGGAGTGCCAATTTCGTGACTTACATTAGCAACAAATTCTTTACGCATATCATCAAGCTGTCTATGCTTAGTAACATCGTGAAGAACCACAATAAAGCTATTATAATCGTGTTTTACTGAGTATGAAATTATTGAAGTAGAAATATATTTTCCATTTTCATTTACTGTCATTTCATAAATTGAATCCTGCTTTATATCCTTTAATTTAAGTCCTAATTTTTTCAAAAGCCACTTAAAAGAAATATTCAAATCATCAATTTCCAGCATATCATAAGCTGCTGTATTAACATGTATAAGCTGACCTCTTTCATCAAAAGCCATAACGCCGTCTGTCATATTCATAAGTATAATTTCAAGACGGTTTCTCTGTTCATCAATTTCTGCAACGGTTTTTCTCAATTCTTTAGCCATTGTATTAAATGAACGGGTCAACTGACCAATTTCATCATTACCTTTTACGCTTACTTTCTGTTCCAAATGACCTTTCGCCATCATATTAGCTTTTTTAGTAAGAACAGAAATAGGCTTTGTAATTGTGTTTGCAAATAGGAAGCCCAAAATAATTGTAAACACTATAGCTATAACCACACTAATTAAAATTGTTCTTATAGTCTGATTAATACTTGTGTAAAAACTTTCTGCGTCCATCTGAACATAAATAACATACTTAACCTGTCCACCGTCATCTGTAACGGGATAAGCATAGGACATAACCCTTGTTACCTGCTCATTGGCATCTACAGCTCGCCCCTTATCCTGAAAACTTTCTTCTCCATTAAGGGCTGTTATAATAGCTGAGTCATTATATTTTTGGAAAGAATTTTCATCTCTGGCAGTTGATGAGGCTATAGTATCCCCCTTATTATCCAAAATATGCCCTGTAACATTTTTGAGAGATGAACTGACTATAGACAGATTTACAAGACTATTCTGAAAGTATCTGCTGTCGTACTGTTCAACAACCTGTTCATTAATATATACGGCACATTGTCTTAATTCTTCTTTTGCCTTATTTTTTTCTCTATTCTCTGTACTGATTACAATGTAAGTACCTGTCAAAATAAGCACCATAAATACTAATGACAAATACATAAAAACCAGTTTCCAACGAATACTTTTCATACTATCACCTGTAAAATAGGTAAAACTTTAGCAATTAAAGTAGTACCCTACACCTCTTTTTGTTACAATATACTTTGGCTTACTTGGGTCATCTTCAATTTTTTCTCTCAATCGTCTTATAGTAACATCTACAGCTCTGACATCGCCAAAATATTCATATCCCCAAACTTTTTCAAGCAAGTTTTCTCTTGTGAAAATAGTAGGAGTCTGAGTAGCAAGGAAAGTAAGAAGTTCAAATTCTCTTAAAGTAAGATTTATAACTTCTCCTCTCTTTGTAACTTCATATCTGTCAAAGTCAATATTCAAATCGCCATAAACTTGATTATTTCCATCTTTTTCATTATTTGTCACAGGGGCAATATCTGAACGACGGAGGTTTGCCTTTACTCTTGCAATAAGTTCTCTGTTGCCAAAAGGCTTTGTAACATAATCATCTGCACCCATTTCAAGACCTACAACTTTATCCACTTCATCAGCTCTTGCTGTAAGCATAATAATAGGCACATTACTTTTTTCCCTAATTTTACGACATACTTCATATCCGTCCATTTTAGGCATCATAATATCAAGTAACAATAAATCAGGTTTTTCACTTTCAAATTTTTCAAGGGCAACTTCGCCGTCTTCTGCTGTAACAACATCATAGCCCTCTTTTTTAAGATTATAAGCAAGCATAGTAACAATACTAGCTTCATCGTCAACAACTAAAATCTTAGCCATTTAAACACCTTCCTACCTACTTTATTTAAACTGCTGAATTAGTAGCAGTAAAACTCTCTTTATGTTATAATTATATCGTTTTTTCAGCTATTTATCAAGTACATATTGAATTACAAAACTTGAAGAAAATGTTTATATATGGTACAATTCATAATGACAAAAATCACTAAAGGAGTGCTTTTATGCAACTACCAGAACAGGTAAAATTTATAATTTCAGAACTTAACAAAAATGGCTACGAGGGATATATCGTAGGCGGATGTGTAAGGGATTATCTTATGGATATTCCACCTCACGATTATGACATTACAACTTCAGCACTTCCAGAGGAAGTAAAAGCTATTTTTCCACATACAGTAGACACAGGTATAGAACATGGTACTGTAACTGTTATTATTGACAAAATAGGTTACGAGCTTACTACCTACAGAATTGACGGAGAATACAAGGACAACAGACACCCTGAACAAGTTATTTTTACAGATAAATTGGCTGGTGATTTAAGCCGACGAGATTTTACTGTCAATGCCATTGCCTACAATGACCAAAGAGGCTATGTTGATATGTTTGGTGGTATGGAAGATATAAAAAAGGCCATAATAAAAGGTGTAGGCGAGCCATCTAAAAGATTTCAGGAAGATGCTTTAAGAATGATGAGAGCCTTGCGTTTTTCGGCACAGCTTAACTTTTCAATAGAAGAAAATACTATGCTTGCACTTAAAGAAAACGCACAGCTTATTAAAAATATAAGCATCGAAAGAATAAGAGAAGAATTTTTCAAACTTATAATTTCTGACCACAATGAAAGACTTGACCTTTTATACGAAAGTGGTATGTTGCCTTATTTCTTACCAGAATTAAAGAAAATAATTGAGGATAACTCCATTTCTTATACCACTATTAATACATTAAGTAAAGACATTTGCGTGCGTCTTGCCTATGTTTTCCACACATTGGATAGCGACAATGTCAAAAAAATACTTCATAATTTCAGAACTGATAACAAAACAAACAAAATTACTTCACAGCTTGTAAAACACATTGATTTTGAAATAACAGACAAATATTCACTTCGTAAACTTATTAGTATTTTAGGCGAAAATACAGAACACGAAATAGAAATTATGGGGGCTGTAAAAGGTATAGATACATCAAAAGCCAAAGAAATGTACAGTGAAATAATTTCAGCAGGAGATTGTTGTAACTTAAAATCTCTTGCCATAAATGGAAATGACTTAAAAGAATTAGGCATTGACCATGGAAAAGAAGTTGGAGAATATTTAGCAAAAGCTCTTGACTTTGTGTTGAAAAATCCTCATAATAACCAACGGGAAAAAATTATGGCGTTTTTAAGGGGGTAAACTATGACTACTGTTTTAATTACAGGTGCTACAAGTGGCATAGGTCGTTCTATGGCTTTTGAATTTGCAAAGAGAGGTTACAGACTTATTCTTGTAGCAAGAAATCAGCAGGCTTTATGCACACTTGCCAAAAAGTTAAATACAAAGGTTAAAGTTTTGGCTTTAGATTTAAGCAAGCCGGAAAATTGCTTTTTACTCCATAAAAAGACAAAAGGAATTAATATTGATATTCTTGTAAACAATGCCGGCTTTGGTGCTTTTGGCGAGTTTTATAAAACTGACCTTAATAATGAACTGAATTTAATTGACCTTAATATTAAAGCTGTCCATATATTGACAAAGCTTTATTTAAGAGATTTCAGAGAAAAAAACAGAGGTTATATATTGAATACTGCCTCTCTTGCTGGCTTTTGTGTAGGTCCTCTTATGTCAACCTATTATGCAAGCAAAGCCTATGTTTTAAGACTTACACAGTCAATAAAGCAAGAGCTTGAACAGGAAAATTCCAATGTTCATATTTGTGCTTTATGCCCTGGCCCTGTTGATACAGGTTTTAATAAAAGAGCTGGCGTAAATTTTAGTATGAAACCATTAACAAGTGACTATGTAGCAAAATATGCCATAAGAAAAATGTTTCAGAAAAAAACTGTAATTGTCCCTGGTATAATATGCAAATTTTCTGCCGTTGCATCTAAATTACTACCTAGCGGTATTATAGGTAAAGTATGTTACGAAATACAAAAAAACAAAAGTAAGTAAAATTAGGGGGATAAAAAATGGACGAATTTATGAAAATAGCTATTGACGAAGCTTATGAGGGTATAAGAAAAGGCGACGGTGGTCCTTTCGGTGCTGTTATTGTAAAAGACGGTAAAATTGTAGGTAAAGGGCACAACTGTGTTGTTAGCAAAAAAGACCCAACTAACCATGGCGAAATAATGGCAATTCACGATGCTTGCAAGAATCTTGATACTTTCGACCTTTCTGGTTGCACACTTTATACTACATCAGCTCCTTGCCCAATGTGTTCTGCTGCTATTATGTGGGCAAACATTGAAAAGGTTTACTATGGCTGTACTATTAAAGATGCCGAAAGCATTGGCTTTAGAGATAGCGACTTCTTTGCTGTATTAAAAGGCGAAAAAGAAGGTATTGAAACTTTGGAAACTGGTAGAAAAGAATGCCTTGAACTTTTCAAAGAATACGACAATATGGATAAAACAATGTACTAATATAGAAAAATGCTGTTTAGGAAAACTCCTAAACAGCATTTTAGGCTATCGATAAAATCGACAGCCTTGCAAGAAATGCTTGCATTTCTTGCAGTTAATCTAAGGTAGGGACCAGCCGTGTATTTCGCGTCCTTGCTATGCAAGAACACAAAACAGTCCCTGTCCTCACTCGGGCAAAGCTCGAGTTGCGGAATTAATTTAAGAAAACCAAGGTTTTCTTAACAACTTTCCTTTGATAATCTGAAAAAATACGCAAATTTATTTTTAGAAATTGCAAAATATTTTTTAATTAATTTTTTCTACACTCTGAAATGCTGTTTAGGAAAACTCCTAAACAGCATTTTTTTACGCATTTTCTTTTTTATCTTCTTTTCCGTTATATATAAACATAATTATTGAAATACCACAGATTATAATATATCCAAGGACTGAGTAAATATCTGGAATTTGAGCAAAGAAGAAAAATCCCAAAATCGCTGCAAATATTACCTGTGAATAATCATAAACCGAAATTTCCTTAGCCGGAGCATTTGTATAGGCAGCAGTAATAGAGAACTGACCACCAGCAGCTGCTAAACCAGCAAGTAAAAGTGAACCTAACTGCCACCATTCCATATGATGATAGTTAAATACCAAATATGGCAATACTACGATACAACTAAAAGCAGAGAAGAAGAACACAATAAGAGGTCCTTTCACTCCCTTATTACCTAAAGCTCTAACACAAGTATAGGCAACACCTGCACCTAAACCACCTATCATACCAACTACTGCCGGAACAGTATGGCTGAAGTCCATACTAGGCTTTATTATAAACAAACTACCTGCAAAGGCAATAATAACACCTAATACCTGAAAAACCTTTGGTTTTTCCTTTAATATAAATATTGAAAAAATAACCGCAAAGAAAGGTGACAACTTATTAAGCATTGAGGCATCAGCAATATTCAAGTGGTCTACTGCATAGAAATTACCCAAAATACCCATTGTACCCATTATTGAACGAGTTAATAGAAGTGGCATATCCTCTAATCTGTAGCTAAAGCCAACTCCTGACCTCATAAGTACAACAAATGCCACAAAAACAGCCACAAGATTACGGAAAAAGCTCTTTTGTACTGTCGGCAAATCTCCTGAAAGTCTTACAAAACAATTCATAAGGGCAAAAAACATAGCTGCCAAGATTATAAATAAAATACCTTTTTGCTTTTTAGTTAAATTTTTCATATCAATCAGCTTTCCAAATTATTCTTCTACTTTTTCAGTTTCGCTTTCTGCTACTTCTTCTCCTGTTGGAATGTAGTCAATAACAGGTTCAAGACCATAGTGTTCACGAATCTTATTTTCAATTTCGAGAGCTACATCAGGATTTTCAGTCAAATACTGTTTTGCATTTTCACGACCCTGACCTATTCTGGCATCGCCGTAGCTATACCAAGCTCCTCCCTTTTGTATTATATCAAGATTTGCACCTAAGTCAACTATTTCTCCAACATGACTTATACCCAAACCGTACATAATATCAAATTCAGCTGTTCTGAAAGGAGGTGCTACCTTGTTTTTAACAATTTTAGCCTTTGTTTTATTACCTATAATTTCAGTACCATTTTTAATAGCTTCGCCCTTTCTTACTTCTATTCTAACAGAAGCATAGAATTTAAGAGCTTTACCACCAGTTGTAGTTTCCGGATTACCAAACATAATACCAATTTTTTCCCTTAACTGGTTGATAAATATAATAATACAATTACTCTTTGATGCAATAGCTGTAAGTTTTCTAAGCGCCTTACTCATAAGTCTGGCCTGTAAACCTACATTATTATCACTCATTTCGCCGTCAATTTCTACTCTAGGAACAAGAGCTGCAACAGAGTCTATAACAATAATATCCATAGCACCTGAACGAACCATTGCTTCAGCAATATCAAGAGCCTGTTCACCATCGTCTGGCTGTGAAACATAGAGATTGTTAATATCTACGCCAAGTTTAGCAGCGTATGAAGGGTCAAGGGCGTGTTCTGCATCAATAAAGCCTGCTATACCATTAGCTTTCTGAACTTCTGCTACCATATGGAGTGCAAGTGTTGTTTTACCACCACTTTCAGGACCGTATACTTCAATAATTCTGCCTCTAGGCACACCACCTATGCCAAGTGCAATATCAAGAGAAAGAGAGCCTGTTGGCACACTTTCAACACTTTTATCCGCAGCATCTTCCCCAAGACGCATAATTGAGCCTTTACCAAAGTTCTTTTCAATCTGGCTTATTGCTGTCTGTAAGGCCTGATTTTTTGCCTCATTAATTTCAGTACTGTTGTTTTTCATATTTTCCTCCTAAGATTTACTTGCTTTTTAATAATTCTTGTCTTAAAAGAGCCAACACTCTTGCTGTTGCATAACTTCTTATTCTATTTCTTGAACCTAAGTGAATATCAAGTTTTTCTACTGTAGCCTTGCCATTAATGGCAACACCAATATACACAAGACCAACTGGCTTTTCAGCAGTTCCACCACCAGGACCGGCAACACCTGTTGTGCTAATACCTACATTTGTATTGCTGACTTTTGCAACACCAAGGCACATTTCCTCTGCTGTTTGAGAAGAAACTGCTCCCCACTTTTCTAATGTATCACATTTAACGCCCAATAAACGGGACTTACTCTCATTTGTATAAGTTACCATACCATTTACAAATGCTTTTGATGCTCCGGCGTAGTCAACAATTCTTGACGCAACCATACCACCGGTACAACTTTCAGCTGTTGCTAAAGTCCATTTTCTCTCCTCAAGTATTTTCATAATTGAAGATACAAGAGTTTCATCGTCTTCGCCATAAATATAATCGCCAAGTCTATTGTAAATTTCATTTACAACCGGTTCCATAATTTTTTCACATTCTGCTTTATCTTTACCTCTTGCTGTAACTCTGAAAAGCATTTCATTATCTTTTGCGTAAGGAGCAACTGTAGGATTTGTACTCTTTTTAATAATATCGTCCATTACTTCTGATGCTCTGCTTTCGCCTACCTGAACAATGTGAATTTCTTTACTTAAAAGTGTGCAATTTGTCTTTTCTGCAAGGAAAGGAATGACACTTTCAGTAAACATAGGCTTTATTTCTCGTGGAGGTCCAGGAAGAACAATTATAATTTTGCTATTTTCCTCTATAATACAGCCAGGAGCAGTACCATTATTATTTTTAAGGACTATTGAACCCTCTGGCATATAGGCCTGTTTATTATTTGTTTCTGCCATATATCTGCCCTTGAAATGTTCTTTCAATCTGTCCATACTCTCCTGATGAAGATACATTTTTTTGCCAAATACTTCGGCAGCCATTTCCTTAGTAATATCGTCTTGTGTTGGTCCAAGTCCACCACTTGTAATAAGAATATCACTTCTGGAAAGTGCCTGTTCCATAGCCTCTTTAAGCCTTTGAGGATTATCTCCCACAACAGCCTGATGCTGAACAGTTATACCCATATTTGCTAATTCCTTAGCCAAAAACTGAGCATTAGTATTTACAATATCTCCCAACAAAATCTCTGTACCTACTGCAAGAATTTCTGCCTTCAAAACCATTACTCCTTTCGACTTGCTTTTGAAATAGTATAACACAACAGAGGAATAAATTGCAACAGTCAATCGAAAAAAAGTTCGAATATTTTCAAGTGAGAAAAAAATTATTGAAAATTTATCTATGTAGTGGTAAAATTAGATGATATGATAACTTTATTTTTACTGGAGGTAATAAAATGAGCGGACATTCTAAGTTTGCCAATATTAAGCACAAGAAGGAAAAGAACGATGCTGCTAAGGGCAAAGTTTTCACAGTTATTGGTCGTGAACTTGCAGTTGCTGTAAAGGCAGGCGGTCCAGACCCAGCAAGTAACTCAAGATTAAGAGATGCTATTGCTAAGGCTAAGTCTAACAATATGCCTAACGATACTATTGACAAGGCTATTAAGAAAGCAGCCGGCAACCTTGAAGCTGTAAACTACGAAGCAATTACATATGAAGGTTATGGTCCTAAGGGTATTGCTGTTATTGTTGAAACTCTTACAGACAACAAAAACCGTTCTGCAGCCAATGTAAGAAGTGCATTTACAAAGGGTGGCGGAAATATGGGTACAAGTGGCTGTGTAAGCTTTATGTTTGACGAAAAGGGTCAGATTATTATTGACACTACAGAAGAAGATATTGACACAGACGAACTTGAAATGATTGCTATTGAAGCTGGTGCTGAAGATATTTCTATTGAAGACGATGGCATTGAAATCATTACAAACCCTGAAGACTTTTCACAGGTAAGAGAGGCTATTGAAAAGGCTGGTATCCCTATGGCTGAAGCATCTGTTACTATGATTCCTCAGACTTATACTTCTCTTACTGACGAAGAAGATATTAAGAAAATGAACAGACTTCTTGACCTTCTTGACGAAGACGATGATGTAAAGAATGTATATCACAACTGGGAAGAAGCTGAATAATATTTCAAAGTAAAGGTTAGAAAATTTACCTTTATAATTTACTACAAAAAGAGCTGACACAATGTGTCAGCTCTTTTTGTTATCATATATTCTTAGCTATTTCATAGGCTCGCTCGTAAGCCGGAGTATCTTCAATAGCACCCTTTACCGCTGTATCTATGCCACAAATAACTCCTCTTTCAATACAGTTATCAAGGCAATCATCTGTAAAATCTCTTAAACCACTAAGTGTCTTTTCAATAACAGCTCTATCTGGGTCTACAGAAGTACAAATGAAGTAAAATTCCTTATTTGAAATTTCTTCATATCTTGGCAAACATCTATCTATAAATGTTTTCATCTGACCATTCATTATGTAGAAATATACTGGAGTTGAAAGTACAATAACATCTGCCTTAACAACTTTATCAAGTATTTCTGCCATATCATCGTCTTGAGCACATCTGTGAGTTGTACGACAAACACTACAGCCTTTACAGAAATTAATCTTTTTATCTCTCAGATATATAGTTTCTACCTTGTTTCCTGTTTCCTCTGCACCCTTTTCAAACTGTCTACAAAGTCTGTCAGAATTACCATTTTCTCTTGGACTTGAAACAATAATCAGAACTTTTTTCATACAAATCACTCCCTAGAACAATCTATACTTTAGTTTTACTCCCTTATTTTAATAAGGTCAAGAGTGTATTTTATTTTCGTTAATTTTCACATAATTAATACAAAAATATTGTTTAATATTTAGTATTAAAACTCTGTACTATCTCCATAATTCCTTAAAAAACAGTAGCAATTATTTTTATTTACATAATTCTCTATTTATGTTATCATACCTACAACACAAAGGAGAATAAAAAATGAAACTATATTTAGCACCCCTTGAGGGAATTACAAACAATATATACAGAGAAAGTCAACACACCTACTTTGGAGGCATAGATAAATATTTTACACCTTTTATTGCTCCAAATGAACAGGGCATTTTAAATACCAAAGTAATGCGAGATATTTTGCCTGAAAATAACAAGGGTATGAACCTTGTACCCCAGATATTAACAAATTCTGCTGACGGATTTATTATAATGTGCAAAACTTTAGAGCAATACGGTTATACCGAATTTAATCTAAACTTAGGTTGCCCATCTGGAACTGTAGTTTCAAAAGGTAGAGGTTCTGGATTTTTAGCCTATCCCGATGAGTTAGATAAATTTTTAGATGAAATATACAAAAGTGGATACAATATTTCAATTAAAACTCGCATCGGCAAAGAAAGTCCAGAGGAATTTTACAGACTTTTGGAAATATATAATCAATACCCCCTTACAGAGCTTATTATACACCCTAGAACTAGAAAAGATATGTACAAAAACACACCTAATTGGGATATGTATAAGTATGCTATTGAAAATACCAAACACAAGTTATGCTACAATGGAGATATTTTCACAGTAAAGGACTACAACAATTTTATAAAAGAATTTCCAAATACAGATACTATTATGGTGGGGAGGGGTATAATTTCAAACCCAGCCTTAGCCTGCGAAATAAAGAATATAAAAAAATTAAACAAAGATGATTTATACAAATTTTATGAAAAAATGTTCAATGACTATAAAGAAATTCTCTCTGGAGATACTCCTTTGCTTCACAAAATGAAAGAAGTGTTTGTATATATGATAGACTCCTTTAATGACTGTGATAAAATAGCTAAAAAAATAAAGAAAGCTAAAAATGTAAGGGATTTTAAAAATGCTGTTAATGAGCTTTTTAGCTGTTGTGAAGTAATTTAAAAATTTTGACTAAATAACGATATTTTGATATTATATCTATGCTGACAAGGACATCGCCTAATCTTAGGATTATGATTCTTTGGAGGTGATAATAATGGGTAATAAAAGTAAAAAAGCCCTCGTACTCAGGGCTTTAATACAAACATTACTCACAATATTATTCATTATGATATTTGTAACTAAATGCTACTAAAATACATAATGTTTATTATTGTCTTGCAGGGTGTTAGCACCACCCTGTAAGGTTATTATTATATTATCACTTATAATAAACTATGTCAAGTTCGCAACTACTTTAAAAATTTAAAATATTTATAATTATTTGAGATAGGTTCGCCTATCTCTTTTTTTATTATTTTTCTTATTGAGAAATTTTCCAATTGACAAATCAACAAGTAATGCTATAATAAACATATACCCCCTATGGGTATAAAGGAGGTAAAACAATGGATAAATGTTGTTGCAACACTGGTAAAACTAAACATCGTGATACTGCTGAATACAAAGCACTTATTACCCGCCTTAATAAAATTGAGGGGCAAGTAAGGGGTATCAAAAATATGGTAGAAAACGACAGATATTGTGTAGACATACTTACTCAAGTTTCTGCTGTACAAAGTGCTTTAAACAGTTTCAATAAAGTTCTCCTTTCACAGCACATAAAAACTTGTGTTGTTGATGATATTAAAAGTGGGAATGAAGAAGTTGTTGACGAACTTTTAAACACAATTCAAAAAATAATGAAGTAGGTGATATTTAATGAAAAAAGAAAAATATACTGTTACAGGTATGACTTGTTCTGCTTGTTCCAGTAGAGTTGAAAAGGCAGTTTCTTCTCTTAAAGGTATGGAAAAAGCCTCTGTAAACTTACTCACAAACTCAATGCAAGTAGAATATGATGACAGTATTTTATCTTCAACTGATATTGAAAACGCTGTTGTAAATGCTGGCTATGGTATTGGTGGTTCTGATGCTACTTCTAGTTCTGCCAAATCAGAAAAGAACAATGAAAAAGACGAAATGCTCCATAGATTGGTTTACTCTTTTGTATTACTTTTATTCCTTATGTCTATATCTATGAGCCATATGATTGCAAAAACTGGTTTCCCTATTCCTCAATGGTTCCAGAACATATTTTGGGGAAATGAAAATGCAATTACATTTGCCTTTGCACAGTTTTTAATTGTATTGCCAATATTGTATCTTAACAGAATTTACTATATAAGAGGTTACAAAAACCTTTTCCTTTTAAGTCCAAATATGGATACACTTATTGCCGTAGGTTCAAGTGCATCAATGTTCTACGGCATATTCGCCCTTTTCAGAATGAGCTGGGGTCTTGGCCATGGAAATATGGACCTTGTAGGCACATACAGTATGGATTTATACTTTGAATCTGCTGGTATGATTGTTACACTTATTACCCTTGGTAAGTATCTTGAAAGCCGTTCTAAAAAGAAAACTAGCAAAGCTATTGAAAAACTTGTTGCCCTTGCACCAAAAGAGGCTGAAATCGAAAGAAACGGTCAGGTTATGACAGTACCTGTTGAACAGCTTGTTGTTGGGGATATAGTTATTATTCGCCCTGGTGAAAGCATAGCTGTTGACGGTGTTATTGTAGAAGGTAGCACAAGTGTTGACCAAAGTGCCATAACTGGAGAAAGTATTCCTGTTGAAAAACAGGTTGGGGACAATGTTGTTTCTGCATCTATAAACAAAAATGGTTTTATTAAAATCAGAGCTATAAAAGTTGGCGAAAACTCTACAATAAATCAGATTATTAAGTTAGTAGAAGAAGCCAGTTCAAGTAAAGCCCCTATTGCCAGAATGGCTGACAAAATTGCCGGTATATTCGTTCCTGTTGTAATGACCATAGCCCTTGTTACAATTATTGTATGGCTTATAAGTGGTACAACATTTGAATTTGCCCTTTCAGCCGGTATAACAGTTTTAGTTATATCTTGCCCTTGTTCTCTTGGTCTTGCAACTCCAGTTGCCATAATGGTTGGTACTGGTAAGGGTGCTGAAAACGGTATTCTTATAAAGTCTGGCGAGGCTCTTGAAACTGCTCATAAAATTGATACAGTTGTTATGGATAAGACAGGTACTATTACAGAGGGTAAGCCAAAAGTTACAGATATTATTGAGTATATAGACAAAAACAGTCTATTAACTTATGCTATTTCTCTTGAAAAAAATAGTGAACACCCTCTTGCTGAGGCTATTGTAAAATATTGTAAGGAGAACAATATTTCTTCTGAAAATGTTGAAAACTTTGAGGCTGTATTTGGTAAAGGTGTAAAAGCTACTTCTGACAACTTCACTATTTTAGGTGGTAACAGAGCCTTTATGAAAGAAAACAATATTGATATTTCAAAAATTGAACCACAAATTAACAGCCTTGCTGACGAGGGTAAGACACCTCTTATTTTTGCCAAGGACAGTAATGTAATTGGTATTATTGCTGTAGCCGATGTTGAAAAAGAAACTTCAAGAAAAGCCATTGAAGAATTTACAAAAATGGGTATTTCCACAGTAATGCTTACAGGCGATAATGAAAGAACAGCAAAAGCAATACAAAAACGACTTAATATTCCAAAGGTTATTGCTCAGGTACTTCCAGAGGATAAGGAAAAGGAAATTAGAAGATTACAAGATGAAGGTCATTGTGTCGCAATGATTGGCGATGGTATAAATGATGCTCCTGCTCTTGCAAAGGCTGATGTTGGTATTGCCATTGGTGCTGGTACTGATGTAGCCATTGAAAGTGCTGACGCAGTTCTTGTAAGAAATGATTTACTTGACGCCGTAAGTGCAGTAAAATTAAGTAAGGCAGTTATTAAAAATATTAAAGAAAATCTTTTCTGGGCATTTTTCTACAACTGTATTGGTATTCCTGTTGCAGCCGGTGTATTATACCCTGTATGGGGTATAAAATTAAGCCCTATGTTTGGTGCTGCTGCGATGAGTTTAAGTAGTATTTGCGTTGTAACAAATGCTTTAAGATTAAGAAGATTTAAGACTTACAAATCTTCTGAAAAGGTTGAAGAAACTGTAATTGAAGTTAAAAAGGAGAATGAAAAAATGAAAAAAGTATTATCTATTGAAGGTATGATGTGTGGTCATTGTCAGGCTCATGTTGAAAAGGCTTTAAAGGCTATGGACGGTGTTACTTCTGTTGAAGTAAGTCTTGAAAACAAAAACGCTACTGTTGAATTATCAAAGGATATTTCAGATGCAGAATTTAAGGCAGTTATTGATGATGCCGGTTATGAATTAAAGAATGTTCAGTAAAAAAATAGCTTCCGATTTTTTAAGTCGGAAGCATTTTTTTATAAATTATGAAAACCATTACTCAAAACAGCTATAGCAATAAAAAGAGCAAAAAGAAGAATGTACATTACAATTAATGCTACACAAATTATAAAGGCAATTAAACCAGCTCTGCTCCATGTGCTTTGAGTTTTATTAAATTCTTCTGGAGTTTTAAAATATCCATTTTGCCACGCCCACTTGTTGCCACAAGCACCACATACAAATGCCCAAATAAAACCTACGAAAGGTACAAGGCTTAATAAAGGTAAATAACATCTGTTACCTACGCCCCAAATCCAGTTAAACATAAATGCTCCCCAGTTCCAACCTAACTTAGGTTGCTCTGGTACTGTGCTTTCATTTACAGTCTGATTTACATTATTTTCATCCATATTAACACCCCATTTTTTCTTTTATTCTATCATATATTATTTTTATAGTCAATTTATCACAAATATTGTAAATTTAGTTTTTATATGTTAAAATTCTTTCTTTAGGAGGTGTCAAAATGAACAAAAATATTATAGGTCATTTGCTTGCGTTTTTTACTGTATTTGTATGGAGTACAACATTTGTATCTTCTAAAATAATATTACAGTATATGACACCGGCACAGCTTGTTATAATTCGATTTTTTCTAGGATATATCGCCCTTTGGGTGTTCAAACCAAAGCCATTAATTATAAACAATATAAAAAAAGAAATTTATTTTATATTAGCAGGACTCTTTGGAGTTACACTTTATTTCTTGTTTGAAAACATTGCCCTTTTGTACACAATGGCATCAAATGTAGGAATAATCGTTTCCGTTGTACCTTTCTTTGTAGCTATTTGTTCTGTCATTTTTCTTAAAGAACCTTTGCCAAAGATAAGTTTCTTTATTGGTTTTGTACTTGCTATGCTTGGTATATGTATAATTGGAATAAAGGATTTTACAAGTGTTCATTTTAGTCCTTTGGGAGATTTTTTAGCCTTAATGGCCACTATTGTTTGGGCATTTTATTCCGTTACACTAAAGAAAATAAGTACATTTAACTATAACATACTTCAAACAACACGAAGAATATTTATGTACGGTGTAATTTTCCTTATTCCCATAGCTTTGCACAATGGGCCATTGGATTTATCCGTATTTGCAAACATAAAAATATTGGGCAACATACTGTTTCTCAGTTTTCTAGCATCAGCTACCTGCTATACAACTTGGAGCATAGCTCAAGAAAAATTAGGTGTAGTAAAAACAAGTGTTTACATATACCTCTCTCCTGTTATTACAACAGTTGCTTCTGCAATAGTACTAAAAGAAAATATAACATTTATGACTATTGTAGGTATTTGCCTTACATTAGGTGGACTTATATTGTCACAAAGCAAAAAGCTCGGTTAACAGCCGAGTTTTTTTACGCTTTTATTGTTAACCATAAATATTTATATAGTTGACAATTAATTTTTATTGTGCTAATATGAAAATCATCAATTTATAAAAAAGGAGAGATATTTTGAGCACTAGAAAAATGATATTAACATCAATGTTTGTAGCTATGATTGCAGCTGGGGCATTTATAAAAATTCCTGTACCTATTGTTCCATTTACACTTCAATTTCTTTTTACTATGCTTGCCGGCATACTTTTGGGAGGAAAAGATGGTTTTCGTGCTGTAGTAATATATATTTTTCTTGGACTTATAGGCCTACCTATATTTGCTGAAGGTGGTGGTTTTGCTTATATATTTAAACCTAGTTTCGGATATATTATCGGCTTTGCTGTAGCATCTTATGTTACTGGAACCATTACAAACAAAAATTCAGAACCTACAATAAAAAGGCTTTTATGTGCTAACTTTATAGGTCTTGGAATAGTTTACCTTTTTGGAATGGTCTACTATTACATTATGAGCAACTTTTATTTAGGCACACCTATAGGACTTTGGCCATTATTTTTATACTGTTTTATTTTGGCAGTCCCTGGAGATATTTTACTTTGTATTTTAGGGGCAATACTTGGAAATCGACTTGTCCCAATTATTAAAAAGAAAGGATACAACATATGAGCAAAAGTATATTTATAACAGGTACTGGTACTGATATAGGCAAAACCTACGTATCTGCACTTATAGTAAAAAAACTTAGACAAAAGGGAAATAAATCTGCCTATTACAAAGCTGCAATGAGTGGAAATATTCGCTGTTATGATGGTTCTCTGATTGCCGGAGATGCTTCCTATGTAAAATACATATCCGGTACAGAACAGCCTATAGACAGTATGTGTCCATATATATATGAAAATGCCTTTTCTCCACATCTTGCATCAAAAATAGAAGGTAATCCTGTAGAAATAGATGTTGTACTTAACGAATATAAAGATTTGTGTAGCAAATATGATTATATAACAATGGAAGGTTCAGGAGGCATACTCTGTCCTATTACATTTGAAGAATATAAAATAATGTTACCAGATGTTATTAAGGCTTGCAATCTTAGCTGTATAATTGTTGCTGATGCCGGTCTTGGTACTATTAATGGTGTAGGTCTTACTGCTGAATATATGAAAAATCATAATATTCCTCTAAAAGGAATAATATTTAACCACTATATTCCAGGAAACATTCTACACGAAGATAATATTAAAATGTGCGAATACATAACAGATTCAAAGGTTATTGCCTGTGTCAAAGATGGAGATACTGACATAAATATTACATTTGAAGAATTAGAAAAGCTATACGAATAGGAGGAGTATTCAATGATTTGGTATCCCTATGAACAAATGAAAACAATGAAACAACCTTACAGAATAGTAAATGCTGATGGAGTATATCTCTATACTGAAGATAACAAACTCATAGACTCGGTGTCCTCTTGGTGGAGTGTAATACACGGCTATAAACACCCTGAATTAACAAAAGCCATCACATCGCAAGCTGAAATATTTTCACATATAATGCTCGGTGGATTAACTCACGAACCTGTAGAAAAACTATCCCAAAAACTAGCAGAGTGGTTACCTGCTGATTTAAACTATTGTTTTTTCTCTGATTCCGGAAGTGTAGCTGTTGAGGTTGCCCTCAAAATGGCATTGCAATATTTTATGAACAAAGGTGATGAAAAAAGAACTAAGGTACTTGCTCTTGAGCACGCATATCACGGCGATACTTTCAAAACTATGGAAATAGGCGATGATGAGGACTATCATTTTGTTCTGAAAGCCTATGGTAAAAGCAAAAATGTGATACATATTCCAACAGAAATAAATGCTCTTGAAAAAGCCTTTGAAGAATATCACGAAAAATTAAACTGCTTTATTGTTGAACCTTTACTTCAAGGTGCCGGTGGTATGCGTATGTATGATATTTCTTTCTTGGTTCGTGCAAGAGAACTTTGCAATAGATATGGTATACTACTAATTTTTGATGAAGTTGCAACAGGCTTTGGAAGAACAGGAAATCGCTTTGTTGCCGATTTAGTAACTCCAGATATACTTGTGTTAGGAAAGGCTTTGACCGGAGGTTACATAGGTCATGCTGTTACAGTTGCAAATACAAAGGTCTATAATGGTTTCTATGACGACAATCCTAACCACGCACTTATGCATGGTCCAACCTTTATGGGAAACGCCCTTGCTTGTAGTGTAGCCTTAAAATCTATTGAATTATTTGAAAACCAAGACTATATTTCAAAAATACATAAAATAGAAGAAATCACTAAACGAGAATTAAAAGATTTTGAAGACAACAGAATAAAAGAAATTAGAATTATGGGGGGTTGTGTTTGTATTGAAGTACACGACCCTTATGTATTAAAAGGTTATCAACAATTTGCTTTTGAAAATGGTGTATTTAGTCGACCATTTCTCAATTATCTTTATGCTATGGTTCCTTATATTATTACAGAAGAACAGTTGATAAAAGTATTAAATACAATGAAAAATTGGTTTCGTAAATAAAATTTGATATGTTTTTACCCCCATACTTTATCCCCTAAATTTAACTATAATTTATACATATTTGATTCTTAATTAATTGACAAAAAATATTCTATGAATTATAATATATCTAATTCACAGACTTAAAGTTAATGGTGGTTATTTCTCATCAATTACAAGCCTGCGTAATTTTATTTCAGCTTTACAATGATGTAAATACAATGCCCTTTTTTAATAAGGGCTTTTGTAATGTTTGAAATAATAAACCATATTATTGCTGGGAGGGTTTTCCTTGAAGGTTTTAATAACTACCGATTTTTATAAGCCTAATACTAATGGCGTTGTTCGTTCTGTAATGACATTAAAATCAGCTTTAGAAGAACAAGGTCACGAGGTCAGAGTTCTTACTCTAAATCAGACAGGCATAGTTAGAGAAAATGATGTGTACATACTTCGTTCTATAAGTGCTGGTAAAATCTATCCCAACGCAAGAATAATGTTTGGTATGTGTAGAAGTGTTGTCAACAAAATTGTGAAATGGAAACCGGATATTATACACTCACAATGTGAATTTAGCACTTTCTTTTTTGCTAACAGAATAGCAAAAAAACTTAGAATACCTTTAGTTCATACCTACCATACCGTTTACGAAAATTATACTCACTATTTTTCCCCAAGCCATACAATTGGCAAGGAAATAGTTGAAACCCTTTCTCGTAAAATATTAAAGCATACACAGGCTATTATTGCCCCTACTGAAAAGGTAAAAGATATTTTAACTTCATACAAAGTTAAACCACCTATAACTGTTATTCCTACAGGTCTTGATTTGCAAAAGTGTAGTAGCCCTGTAGATAAGAATACTCTTTCAGAGATGAAACATTCCTTAGGTATTCCAGAGGAAAATACAGTTTTACTATTTCTAGGCAGATTAGCACGAGAAAAAAACATAGATGAAACTATTAAATTAATTGAAAATTGCCATATTAATAAGTTTACATTTCTTATAGTAGGTGACGGTCCTGACAGAGATAGACTAGAAAAACATATTAAAAAAAGCAGTATTAAAAATAATGTTATATTTACAGGTCTTGTGCCTATGGATAGCGTAAATGCCTATTATCAGCTTGCAGACCTTTTCATTTGTTCCTCTACAAGTGAGGCTCAGGGTCTTACATATTTTGAAGCTTTAGCAAATGGTGTTCCTGCCCTTTGTAAAAAAGATGCTTGCCTTGACGGTGTACTTATAAACTACAAAAATGGTTTTCAATATACAAACGAAGATGATTTTGCAGAGTTTTTAAACTTTTTCTTTTCTGATAAATGTAATCGAGAAGATATGATTGCAAATGCCTTACCTGTAAAAGATAAGTTTTCCAGTAAAGCCTTTGGAGAAAATGTTGCTGAACTTTACAAAAACACCATTAAAAAATTTAACGAAAAAAATTCCGTTAATTATAAATAACATAGGTGATTGATTTGAGAAAATTTATAGATTGGGTAGTTGCTAAACAGAATATAATAGGTCTTGTAAGTACAGTTATTATTATACTTCTTAGTATTTATGGCTACACTCAAGGAGTTTTTACCGACAAAAGTAAACTTGAAGCTCTTTTAAAAAGCTGTGGTGTATGGGCTCCTATTATGTTTGTTGCCTTGCAAGCAATACAGGTTGTTATCCCTATACTTCCTGGTTCAATAGGCTGTCTTTTCGGTGTTATATTTTTTGGACCAGTAATGGGATTTGTATATAATTATGTAGGTATTTGTGGTGGGTCTATATGGGCATTTCTTATTGCCAGAGCCTATGGCAGAGAATTTGTAAGGCGTGTAACATCTGAAAAATTCTACAACAAATATAGCCCTTTTATGAATAGCCGAAAATTTACTATTCTATTTGCCTTACTCATATTTAGTCCTGTTGCCCCTGATGACTTTTTATGCTATCTTGCTGGCATTACAGATATGAAATTAAGCAAATTTACAATAATAATTCTTTTAGGCAAACCTCTTGCCATTTTTATGTATAGTTTTGCATTAACTAAATTCTATACTTATTTAATAAACTTTATACGATAGGGGAGATAAAAATGAAAGTTTTTTTGTATTCGGGAATGCAAAAAATGATTGAAAAAAGTGGTGTAGGCAGAGCCATTTATCATCAAAAGAAAGCTGCTGCCTTCAACGATATAGAATTAGTTGATAACCTTAAAGATGCAGATGTTGTACATATTAACACAATTTTTCCTAAGAGCTATGAATTAGCAAAAGAGGCTCATAAATTAGGCAAAAAAGTTGTTTACCACGCACACTCTACCAGACAGGATTTTAGAAATTCCTACATCGGTTCTAATCTTGTTGACGGACTTTTTGCTTGGTGGATAATGAAATGTTACAACTCCGGCGATATTATTATTACCCCTAGTATTTATTCTAAAAAACTTCTTCAATCCTACGGAATAACTAAAGATATACGAGTTTTATCCAATGGTATTGATACTAGCTACTACACACGCAACGAAGAAATGCGTGAAGAATTTAAGAAAAAACATAAAGGCAGAAAAGTTATTATGTCTGCCGGTTTATGGATTGACAGAAAAGGTATAACTGACTTTGTAGAACTTGCTAAAAGAATGCCACAGTACGATTTTGTATGGTACGGCGAATCAAATTTATACACTGTTCCAGCTAAAATTAGAAAGGCTGTCAAAACAAAATTGCCTAACCTTTCATTCCCTGGATATATTAGCAAAGCAGAATTAAAAGATGCTTATAACAATAGTGACCTTTTCCTTTTTATGTCAAAGGAAGAAACAGAGGGTATCGTTATACTTGAGGCTTTAGCTATGAAAATTCCAACTCTTATTAGGGATATTCCTGTATATGAGGGTTGGCTCACAGACAGCAAAGATGTTTACAAGGCAAAAACTCTTTCTGAATTTGAAACTAAAATTACAGGCATACTTGAAAACAAATTGCCAAGTGTAGTTGAGGGTGGCTATAATGTAGCCAAAGAAAGAGATATTAAAGAAGTTGGAAAGAGATTAAAAGCCATTTATGAAGATGCTTTAAAGAAATAAGCCAGAACAAATTACAAACCTTAATTTGTGGCTTAACAAGCAATCTAACTAAAAAAGCCATTGTTGAAAAGATTTCAACAATGACTTTTTTTACTTATTACACTTTTTCCCACAACAGCTACAATTTCCTCCACAAGAAAATTTGCCATTTTTACTTTTCTTATATAAATTTCTACAAATCAAAAAACAGACAAGTATTATTACAGCTAAAATTATTATACTCTGTATATTCATTTACATCACTCCTATAAAAGCCCCTATAATATGTACAATACCGGCACAAATCCAAGCTATTACACATTGAGCTACTACAACAAATACTGCATATTTACTACCTAATTCTCTCTTTATAGATGCTATGGCAGCAACACAAGGAGTATAGAGAAGACAGAAAACAAGCAAGCTAAAGGCTGTTAAAGGAGTAAGAAGTGCTGTTATCCCCTCTGTATTTCCTAAAAGTACAGTAAGTGTTGAAACAACGCTTTCCTTAGCCATAAATCCTGTAATAAGAGCAGTAGATATTCTCCAATCTCCGAAACCTAAAAGCTTGAAAACAGGGGCAACAATACTAGCAATAATAGCAAGTATACTGTGCTGAGAATCACTAACTACATTAAATCTAACATCAAAAGTCTGTAAGAACCAAATCACAATAGTTGCAACAAATATTACTGTAAATGCTCTTTGTAAAAAGTCCTTAGCCTTTTCCCAAAGTAATTGAATAACATTTTTTGCCCCTGGCATACGATAGTTAGGCAATTCCATTACAAAAGGAACTGCATCGCCCTTAAACATAGTTTTTCTCATAACAGAGGCTGAAACTATACCCATAAATATGCCAATAAAGTAAAGTGATACCATTACTATTGCACCATATTTAGGGAAAAATGCCGCTGTAAAAAGCCCGTATATAGGCAACTTAGCAGAACAACTCATAAAAGGTGTCAATAGTATTGTAATTTTTCTATCTCTTTCAGAAGGCAAAGTACGGCTTGCCATAACCCCAGGAACAGTACAACCAAAACCTATAAGCATAGGTACTATACTTCTACCTGAAAGTCCAATTTTTCTCAACAACTTGTCCATTACAAAGGCTACTCTAGCCATATAGCCACTATCTTCAAGTAAAGAAAGGAAGAAGAACAATGTTACAATGACAGGTAAAAAGCCTAATACACTACCTACACCAGTAAATATACCGTCAATAATCAAGGAATGAACTACTGGATTTATATCCCATATTGTAAGTCCATTATCTACAATACCTGTAATCCATTCAATACATATATTCAATAAATCTGAAAGTCCTGCACCTATAACATTAAATGTAAGCCAAAATACTATACCCATAATAACTATAAATGAAGGTATAGCTGTATATTTACCTGTAAGTATTTTATCTATTTTCTGACTTCTTTTATGTTCCTTACTTTCGTGAGGTTTTTCCACTACTTCTTTGCAAACCTTGTCAATAAGGCTATATCTCATATCGGCAATAGACGCAGCCCTATCTAAACCTCTTTCACTTTCCATTTGCTGAATAATATGCTCAAGAGTTTCCTGTTCGTTTTGGTCTAATTTAAGTCTTTGAAGTATTAAACTATCTCCCTCTGCCAATTTACTGGCAGCAAAGCGAATAGGAATACCGGCAGCCTTCGCGTGGTCCTCAATTAAGTGCATTATAGAGTGTAAACATCTATGAACAGCACCATTATGGTCATTTACATCACAAAAATCTTTTCTACCCGGCTTTTCCTGATATTTTGCAACATGTAATGCGTGGTCAACAAGTTCTGCTATACCCTCATTTTTAGCTGCTGAAATAGGTACGACAGGTATTCCAAGCATTTGTTCCATTTCATTTACATGGATATATCCACCATTTTTCCAAACCTCGTCCATCATATTAAGGGCAAGTACCATTGGAATATCCAACTCCATAAGCTGTAATGTAAGATTTAAGTTTCTTTCAATATTTGTTGCATCTACAATATTGATAATACCCTTTGGGCGTTCATTTAATATAAATTCTCTTGTCACAATTTCTTCACTAGAGTATGGCGACATAGAATAAATGCCCGGCAAATCAGTAATAAGAGTGTCACTATGCTCCTTTATAGCACCGTCTTTTCTGTCAACAGTAACCCCAGGGAAATTACCCACATGCTGATTAGAGCCTGTAAGCTGGTTAAAAAGTGTAGTTTTTCCACAATTCTGATTTCCTGCTAGTGCAAAAGTCAATACTGTACCATCTGGAAGTGGATTTTCTGTTTCCTTTGTATGGTACTTTCCTCCCTCCCCAAGTCCGGGATGAGGAATATTCTTCTTGTCATTTCTAGGTAATAGCGTATGCTTTTCTACCTTTGTATCTCTTATATTTTCTATTTCTATTCTTTCTGCGTCTGCCAAACGCAAAGTAAGTTCATAACTATGTATTCTAAGTTCTACTGGGTCGCCCATTGGTGCATACTTAACCATGGTAACATCAGCCTCTGGAATAATACCCATATCCAACAAATGTTGTCTTAAAGAACCGTCACCACCAACAGTTTTAACTGTGGCTGTTTTTCCTATTGGCAAATCTTTTAATGTCAACATATCACAACCTTATCGATAAAATATTTTCAATAAAATCATAGTCGAAAAATGTAAGTATGTCAATAGCTTTAACATTATTAATATATAGCTTATACAATTTATTTATGTCAACAGTTTTTAGAATAACAAAAAGACTAGACAAACAGCCTTTTATACCCGTTTATCTAGTCTTTTACTTTTAAATTTAATCGTCTAATTCATCTAATGCGTCATCTACACCTTCAGCATAGTCTGAATCGCTATTATACCTGTCCCAATCATAGTCGTCGTCATCATATACAGCCTCATATCCCTCATCATAAGATTTATATGGAGAACTTGAAGAACTACCACTACTATATGAAGAATACCCACCAGTTGATGAACTGCTTTTTTTCTTAGTGCTACTACTATATGAGCTTGAGCCTCCATAAGAGCTTGAGCTATTACTGTAGGAGCTTGAACCACCATAGGAACTTGAGCTATTACTGTAAGAGCTTGAGCTACTGCTATTATGGTAAGAATAAGTAGTTGTTTCTTTTGTAGTTTCCTCCGTAGTATCTTTTTCACTTGGCTTATGTTCTTTGCAATAAATACTGCCCTCAACTCTATCATTATTGCACCCAGCCTCAACACATTTTGTTTCATAAGGATTGTAAGAATTAAAGCCAAATTCACAGACAATACCAATACCAATTATTAAACAAATAACAATCAAAAATTTTTTCATAATACCAACCTTCTCTCTATTTTTAGTAACTTTTTTCTTTATATTTTTATTATATCACTACTTTTATCCAATAAATGGTATTATACAAATTATTTTCTACAATAATATTCCAAATACATATATTTTAACTGGCAAATCTCTTTTTCGTAATTTCTATCTTGGTCCGCACTATGTATTATACCTGAAGAATATTTACTTAAAGCTGAAAGCATAGCGTACATTACATTATAAAATATACTTTTCTCTGAAATATCTGTTCGTACTGTCTTGTCATCTTGAGCTTTCTTATAAAGCATATGAAATTTATTTACAAATTTATCTATTATACTGTTATATGGCTTCATTTCGTCTTTTGTTGTATCTTCTGAACCAATATATATGCTAAAATTGGCATTAAAGTTCAATAAATCGCTATTTTCTTTATATAAATCAATGTATCTGTCTATATAGAATTCCAACTCCTGTGCAGCCGTCATATTTTCTACATTTAGTTCATTATAATGTCTTTGTAATTCGCCATAATATTCTCTCCACTTTTTAGTAGCAACAGCAATTACAAGCTCTTTTTTTGTCCCAAAATAGCGATATATGCTTGCAACCCCCATATTACAATTATCAGCCACAACAGTCATCGTAACTGGTTCAATTCTATTTTCTGCAAAAAGTTTAAAAGCTGTTTCAATTACTATATCTCTTCTTTCAGTAATCGACTGATTGACATTATCTAAATACCTCATATTACTTCCCCTCTTAAATATATAACACTTTTCATATAGTGATTATAGATATTATGTGATAAATTGTCAACACTTTTTACATTTTAGGTTGACAAACAAAGTGGCATAGACAAAATCTATACCACTTAAAAATATTTTTTTATTTTTCGTCCATAATTTCTTTAAGAGAAGTAGCAAGACCTGCTATGCCCTGAATATTTGATGGAACTATAATCTTTGTTGCATTACCGTTTGCCATATTAGCAAGTGCCTCAAGACTCTTTAAAGTAAGTACACTTTCGTCTGCACCAGCCTCTTTTAACATTCGGATACCCTCTGCATTAGCTCTCTGTACCTTTAAAATAGCCTCTGCCTCACCTTCGGCCTCTTTTATCATCTTTTCTCTTTCAGCCTCTGCCTTTAATATTGCAGCCTGCTTTTCAGCCTCTGCCTCAAGAATTGCGGATTCCTTTTTACCCTCTGCTACAAGTACAGTTGACTTCTTTTCACCCTCAGCAATAAGTATAGATTCTCGTCTTTCCCTTTCTGCTTTCATCTGCTTTTCCATAGATTCCTGAATAGCAGCTGGTGGCATAATGTTTTTAAGTTCAACTCTGTTTACCTTAATACCCCAAGGGTCTGTAGCCTCGTCAAGAGTCATAACCATTTTAGAGTTTATAGTTTCTCTTGAAGTAAGTGTTTCATCAAGTTCCATATCGCCAATAATATTTCTCAATGTAGTTGATGTAAGGTTTTCAATAGCAATAATAGGGTTTTCTACACCATAAGTAAATAACTTAGGGTCTGTTACCTGAAAGAAGATTACTGTATCAATCTGCATTGTTACATTATCCTTTGTAATAACAGGCTGTGGTGGGAAATCAATAACCTGTTCCTTTAAAGTAACATTTTTTGCTACTCTTTCAAAAAAAGGTATTTTAAAATATAAACCTGTCTGCCAAGTTGTTTTATATGCACCTAAAAATTCAACTACATAAGCTCTGGCCTGTGGCACAATTTTAACACAACTGGCAGCAACTACTACTACAATTATTAAGAAAAATAAGAATAAAATTATCATAATTAAACCTCCTCTACCTTTTCAACACATAATGTATTTCCATCTACATTAGTTATCCTGACTTTTGTTCCCTCAGAAATGTCTTCATTGCTTACAGCAAGCCATTCAACATCTCCAATTTTAACTCTACCTTTTTCGTCTTTTTTTATTTCCTGTACGACGACACCGGTTTTGTCTACTTTACTGTTAATATTTCCTCCCCTCGTATATTTATCAACATATTTTTTAGCCACAGGTCTTATGAATACAAGTGACAATGTTGAAAATAATATAAATATAAATATTTGAAACAGTATACTTTCTGGAAAAACCAATGCTGCAAAAAACGAAACTACTGCACCAAATACAAACCATACACTAACAAGAGCTATTGTTCCTGCCTCTATAAGACCACAAGCTACAGCAATTATCAGCCAAATTACAGCCATACTATAATCCATTTTAGCACCTCCTATACATTTGCTACGATGAATTTACATTCACCCTGTACCTTTACATTACCAATACCTGCTGGAAGGAAGAAAGTATCACCCTTTTTTAATGCCATTTCCACTTCTCCATTGCTTACAGTTCCAAAACCATCTAAAAATACAAGGGCGTTAAATGATGCTCTATCAACATAAAATTCCACATCATCTTTTACATCATATACAAAAACTTGGAAATATTTGCAAGAACAAACTGTTTTTTTACTGTATCCGTCATTTTTTTCTTCTGAATACTTAGATATAAAAGGTTCATATTTATTTGTATTTATTACCTGCAAAGCTTTTTCAATATGAAGTTCTCTTAGATTTCCGTCTTTATCTTTTCTGTCATAATCATATAATCTATATGTAGAATTTGAGCTTTGTTGTATTTCACATATAAGTATGCCACTACCTATGGCATGGACTGTACCAGCCGGAATATAAATTGCATCACCCTTCTTTACATATATCTTATTAAGAACATCTGTAATAGTATGATTTTCTATTCTGGTTTTTATTTCTTCCTTTGTAATATCTTCTTTAAATCCACAGTATACAAAGGCATCTTCATCACAGTCCATTATGTACCACATTTCGTTTTTGCCATATTCTTTTTCCACAGACATAGCAAAATCATCATCTGGGTGTACCTGAATAGAAAGTGGCTTTTTAGCATCAATAAACTTTATTAACATAGGAAATTGTTCAAATGCTACACACTTCCAACCTACAACATCATCTTCAATTTGCTCCAAATACTTTCCAAATTCCAAACCTTTATATCTTCCGTTTGTAACTACAGAATTTCCGGCTTTATGAGCAGATAACTCCCAACTTTCAGCGGCTACATCATAATTACAGTTTTTATCAAACTCTGTAATCAGTCTTGTACCTCCCCACAGATAATCCTTAAAAACAGGAGAAAGTTTTATAATCTCCTTACTAGTATCTCCAAGGTCCTTGTAGTTTTTAGATACTATATCCTGTTCGTTAAGGTAATCGCCAATTTCAACTTCAATAATTACAACATTTTCGTTAGAGTCATTTGAAATACGATGGTAAGCCTCAGCCGGAACATAGACATTTTCTCCAGCCTCAAACTCCATTGTTATTCCCTCTAACTCTATAAGAGCTACACCTTCAACTACACTCCAATGCTCACTTCTATAGCTATGTTTATGCAAGCTCATTTTCTTGTTTGGAAAGACTGTCACTTTCTTTACCTTATAACCTGCACCCTCACTTAAAATCTGGTATGTTCCCCAAGCTCTGTAGTACAAAGGTAACCTTTCAGTATATTTTCCAAACTTTTTCTTAACATTAACTATAAAATCCTTTATATTGTGTTTTGCATTTTTACTTTTAATGTAAACAGCATCATCAGTATTTACAACTACAATATCCTCTGTTCCGTTTACTACAACAAGTTTATCTTCGCTATGATTTATAACTGTTGTATTAGTTGTTTCGTTGTATATAACGTTATCAAGTTCTCCGTCTTTTGCCACTAAAGCTAAGGATTCATAATCATTTAACTGATACCATTGTATATTTTTTATTTCAACACATTTTAAATCATTTATATTTTCAATTATATTTCTTTCAAAACTTTTAAACAAGGTTGCTGTTTTTATATTATCCGGTATAAAATAAATATTTCCATCATTTAAAAGCTGATTAAATATTTTTTCAGACTCAAAATATATTTCTGAAAAATTTTCCTTTATTTTTTCCAAAAATACTTTTGTATTTATAATGTACATACCTATATTCCAAAGCCAATGTCCATTATTCATAAGATTTCTAAGCAAGTTTTCACTAGGTTTTTCCACAAATAATTCTACGTCTGAATTATTTGTTTTTATATAGCCATATTGATTTGAATATTTTTCTATAGGCACACCAAAGGTTACACAACTGCTTATGTCAGATATTTTTTTAGCCTCAACAACACAGTTTGTATAATTTCCAGTATCTATAATACCATTACAGCCAATTATTAATACTCTTTCACCTATGTTAGCTGACATACAGCCCAGAATAATTGGCAAAGTAGTATTTACAGGTTCTTTTTCTAAAAATAATTTATATCTCAGTTCCTGAAAAACTTCTAGCTGACCTTCTACTATAAATTTATATGTTTCATTGGTGAAAATATAAAACTCATCACAATATGGTATATTTTTGGCTATATTTTCTTGAAAAACTGACCTTCCATCTCTAATCTCCACAAACTGTTGAGGAAATTCTTTTCGTGATATAGGCCAAAGACTTCCCCCATTACCACCAGCCAAGACTATACACTTCATATAATTTTCTCCTTAAATTTCTGACTTATAAGTAATTATACCATAAAACACTATATTTTTCTATAATATAATAATATTCTATACATTAATAACAGCCTTTTTTTCATAAAAAATACACCTCCAAAAGTTTCTAACTTTCCGAGGTGTATATCAATTTTAATTAAGCTAAATTTTATAAATACTTATCCAATTTTCTTTCTTTAAGTATGTCCACGACGTCTTTTACAGACTGTGCCTTATTCTTATCACATACCAATATTGCATCATCAGTTTCTACTACAACAATATTATCAAGTCCTATTGTTGCAATTAAACTCTTATTGCCAAAAACAACACTATTCTTAGTGTCAAGCATTATATTTTCACCTTTAGAAATATTGCCATTTTCATCTTTGTTGTACATAACTTCTAAAGTATCCCAGCTACCAACATCATTCCAACCAAACTCGCCGTCTATTACAACAACATTGTCAGCCTTTTCCATAATACCATAGTCAACAGAAATCTTAGGAATAACAGGGTATATCTCATTTATAACCTTTTCTTCATCAGGTGTACCCATAGCATCACCAATTTTTACAATACACTGATAAACCTCTGGCAAAAGTTCTTTAAATTTATTGAGAATAACTGAAGCTCTCCAAACAAACATACCACTGTTCCAAGCAAAGCTACCCTTTGCAACATATTCCTTTGCAAGTTCCAAATTTGGCTTTTCAACGAACTGTATAACCTTTTTAGCCACACTATCCTCATTTTTATTAAATTCTATATAACCGTATCCTGTTGCCGGAAAAGTTGGTGTAATACCTATTGTGACCAATTTATCCTCATTTTCAGCTACGTTAATAGCATTATTTAAAATTTTTGCAAAGCCCTTTTCGTCTTTAATATAGTGGTCAGCAGGGAATACGCACATTACGCCGTCACCATACTTTTTAATTATTTCCATAGCTGCATAACCTATACAAGCAGCAGTATTTCTAGCTGCCGGCTCTGCTAAAATCTTTTTTGGTTCAATTCTGCCCTTTGTAACATCAGCCATAGGCTTCCACTGGCAAACATTTGTTACGATGAGTATATCCTTTTTATCAATTACTTGACCAATTCTATCTATGGTTTCATTTACCATGGTTTCCTTGCCACTTAAATTCAAAAGCTGTTTAGGCATTTCCTGTCTGCTCATAGGCCAAAAGCGTGTACCACCGCCACCTGCCATAATTACACCATACTTATTCATATTAACCCTCCCATTATCTTCTTACTAATTTTATTGCAGATTTTATATTGTTTTTCATTGTAAACAAAAATACAACATAAATAACTATATAAATTACTGCACCATAAATACCACCAATAAACCATGCTGGTAATACAAAAGCTGCTGTCATAAACACTTCTTGAATAATATTTTTTATTAATGATATATGTAAAAGCTTTTGTACACAAAATTCTGCAATAACAGAACGTATAATAAGCAAAATCAATATAGAAAATACAGCTAAATCTAAATTATGTAATAAATATGTTGTAACAAACGCCATCATAGCAGAAAGGCAAATTGTAAACAAGTTTATATATAAAAGCCACTTTTCTTTTCTATAATTTTTCATATATGTATCTGTAAGCATTGAGGTTTTACTTTCAGAAATACAAATAGGGAAAAGAATAGCAATATACTGAAGGCTATCGGCATATTGAGGCAACCACATTGAAAGTATATATTGTGCAGGATAGTAAGCTATCATTATACCAAAAAGAGGTACCATCATTACATTTCTTACAGACATATAAATTCCTGCCAATTTATCACTTTTAGTTCTTCTTAAAGTAGGGAGAAGAACAACACTTACGGCTTTTATAAATACCATAAGTACATTTGATATACTAAGAGAAATTGATATCTTACCAAAAGTAGATACATCCCACTGTCTTTCAATAGCTATTCTTACAAAGCCTACAATAAGCATACTTACAATATTTGAAAGCAACAGCTTAATACCTATGCTTGCATTATACCACATATCTTTTAAGGCATATTTAATATTACAGCATTTTGTAAATACAATATCTCGACAAGCATAAAAAGTATAAAGCATAGATAATGCCTTTCCGGCAATATCTGCAGCAATAAACATACTAAATTCTCTTACACCAACTAAAAGCATTAAAGCTGTTATTATACTACAAGAAATTCTTTCAATAAGTACAGCCCTTGCAAAGGCGTCCATTCTTGATGTAGCCTGAAGTATGTATTGGAAGTAATATCCAAATAAATGGAACCAAAGACAAATACCCAGCATTACGCCAACTACTATCTTTCCTGAGTCCTTTATAATTATCTGTGATAATATTATCATCACGATACCGATTATCATTTCCATGAAAGCAAATAACTTAAACTGTGTTCCCAAAAGTTTTTTATCCAGCTTATCATAGAACTTTCCCGCATATCTTAATATAATACCATCAACTAAACCTAAGCCAAAGACACCCAAATAATTTTTGAAAAAAAGGTATAACTGGAAATAACCGTTCGCTTCAACAGTTATAAACTTAGGCACAATTAAAGTTATTAAAATAGAAGTACACAAAGATACTAAATTTGCAAAAAAAACATGTATAAAATTTACTAAAAAGTTTTTCATTTTTTCCTCTTATCTAAACCATGGTGTCCAATTAAGCTCATATTTATCTTTTAGACCTCTTGGTTTTATATATACTGCTGGCACACCTGAATAAAATGTGTTTTCCTCATATACGCCTTTCTTTACTGTGCTACCTGCACCTATAAGACAAGCATATTTCAATTCAGCTCCTGCAAGAATTATACTTATTGCACCAATCCAAACATTTAAACATTTTCACCTATAATAATTTTATCAGGCTTATAAGCAAAATCTGATGATTTTGAATCATGTGAACCTGTTAAAAGTATTGTAAAAATTGATATAGAGGCATCATTGCCTATTTCTAAGCCTCCTCTACCATCAAGAAAACAACACTCATTAATAGTAGCTCTATCACCTATTTTTATTCTCCAAGGGAAAACAACTTTCGTTTTCATCAATATTCTGCTTTTTTCACCTATTTTCATTCCACCCATTTGGTATAATAACTTTCTGATAAACCAAAATGGTATATTGCAAACGAAATAATTATAAAAAATATATATAATCTCTATAATAGTTATTTTAATTCTACTTTTTATCTTTTCCATTTTATTCTCACTCTTTTACAATAGATTCAACAACATTTTCTACTGCATTTTTCCAACTAAACAGTTTTTTGTATTCATCCATTTTTTCTCTTTCATCTTTCCAAAGTTGTGGATTGTCTATAGTCTTTTTCATAGCTTCATAAAGGCTATCTACATCAGCTGGCTTACACAATATTCCTATTTTTCCGTCGTCAAGCTGTTCAATAATTCCACCTGTATTAGAAGCAACAATAACATTGCCAAAGTCCATAGCTGTAGTTATAATTCCTGACTGTGTTGCATCAATATATGGTATAACAGAAACTACATTAGGTCCATTAAAATATGCACCTACTTCTTCGTCCTTTATATATCTGTTATCCACTCTGGTATTTTTTAACTTAGAGTATTCCTCTCTATATTTATCAAAATTTCCACTACCTGCAACAGTTAATGTAATATTAGGATTTTCATTATATAACTTGTCGTAAGCCTTAGCTAATATATGAAGTCCCTTATAATCAGCTATTCTTCCGAAGAACATAAAGTTTGTCTTATCACTCTTGTAAGGAATTGTATAATCCCCCATCTTCTTTTTATAATCACCAGCCTCTATTAATGGCATACGATGGATACGATTTTTAGGAATACCATAATTTTTATTTGCATCGTCTAAAAATCTCTTACTTAATATAATCATATCAGTGGAAGATTTAACATGCTTTTTATATAATATTCTTTTTAACTTCTTTTCTCCAGAGTGCATATTTACATCATGGCAAACAGTTACTATTCTCTTTGCGTTGACAGAACTACTTACCATTTCTGACCACATATGGAACATAGTTTTAATAACAATATCAAAAGTTATATCTTTAAATTCTTTTTTTATCTGATTTTTACCAGATAAATAGAACTTCATAGTCTTAGTTATTACATCATTTTTATTTCTGTATGTATCAACATATATTATTTTTTTTATTCTTTTCTCATTGTCCCACTCATCTTTATTTGCTATCTGAGAAGAAAGTACAGCATATACATCATGACCGTTATCTAAAAGGCCCTGTGCCATTTTAAGAGCAAAAACAGGACCGGCATCTTTTCTTCCCAAATAATTAATTAAACAATTCATTTTACTTTTCACCTCAAGATAATTCTAATTTTTTTCTTTTTAACAATTTCATCTTTTATATTTATAGAATTAATAATTATAAGATACAGCGGGAACAATACGGCCTCATGTCTTATCCAAGAGCCAAAGTCAGGTTCAAAAGCCGCTGACGCAAATAAGAAACCAATATACAAATATAATGCTATATTTTTTATATTACCATTTGTCTTTACATTTTTTATTGCATTGATAATATATAATGTAAGTATAATCTGATAACCAACATATGGGAAATACTTTACACCCATTTTTAAAAGCTCAACAGGGAATAACATTCTTACAACCATTATCATATAATCCACTGTAAAGATTTCAAGACTAGTAGCTTTAAAAATATTTCTCATATCTGTTGCAGCATCTGAAACTCTGGTTCTAACTCTTATTAATTCCTCATAGGTATCTCTGGAAATATGGTTACATACCTTTAAGAATATGTAATAGATAAGACCCATAATTAAAATAACCAATATTACTCTAAGCCAAAAATATTTATTTGATTTAATAATCATAAATCTAAACAATAAGGCAATACATACAAAGAAAAAGGCTACAAGTACATAATACGACCTAAATGTAATTGCTGTCAAAAGCAATAACAGAACTACTTCTACCATTTTTGCATTAAAACTTATTTGTCTCAAAATTATTGCAAAAATAAATATGAAATAAACCATCTGTACAGGCTCTTTAGCAAGAGTAAAGTCAAATATATTTAATACGACAATTGAAACTGCTATAAATATCATCTGATTAAAAGTCAAATATCTGACAACTTTAATTAATAACAAAAGTAATATAATATTAAATATTATTGTAATAGCAACTTCAAACTGACCATATGTGGACAAATGAAATATATTAAAAACTCTATACCAAAAGACCGAATTACCACCGGCATCAATTGCACCATCAGTATCAATAAAACTAAAGGAACCACCACCATTTACAATAGTTCTTACCCAGTTATGTCCTATACCCTGGTCAACCAATACATTTTTCAAAATTGTGTATCTTACAAGTTTTCCCAATGCTACTAAAACTGGGAGCAAGAGTACAAATAAACTTTTATTAAATACAATATTTTTTTTCTTAAAATCACTTTTATCCATTTTACCATTCCTAATTACAAACTATTTTCCCAATAGTTTTTTTGCAATTTTCTTTACCTTTGAATATATGCCTAATTTAAACGTTGTAATTCTTACAAATCTCTCAATTTTAACCTTTAAAGAATCAGGGAAATACTTTTTAGCAAGACTATCTACTGACATTGTCTGTGCATCAGCAAAAAAGCTTTCTCTCTTATTGTTCATGCTTACAGAGTGGAACATTTCTTTTACTTTATCCACCATTTTATCAGGCTCAAACTCAACGCATTTAAGAACCTTTCTGCACTCATCGAACAATTCTTTTCCCTTTTCAGACTGTATAAGGATTCTTGTTGTTCCTTTATCATCATCTAAGTTTTTATCAAAATCATCAACTGTAAAACAATCCCACATTGTAATATCGCTGACTCTATATCTTTTCTTAAATTTACAGCTATAACATGAAGGTCTATCACAAATATCTGAGAAAAATGACCTTAACATAAAATCTGTTTCCACACCCTTATGCTGTAAGCAATCACCATTATTATAAACTGATATTTGTGAATATTTGTAACCATAAAAGGATTTATCTCTAAAAAGTATATTAGTTATTTTATCGCCATACTTTTTCCTTAAACCCTCTAAATACTTTTGCCAAATTAGAGGAGAAGGTACTGCATGACATACGATATCAACTAAAATGAGATTTTCGTAATCTTTACCTAAATAAGTATGAAGTCCTTCTATCTGACAAGGAGTACCACTGAAGCAAACCCATCTGCCTTTATCAAGAAATTCCTTGGCTTTTTTATAGCTATTTCCAACTGTACTTTGTACATATTTACTATTTCTGAATAAACGCAAGTCTTCCTTATTTTCTACATATTTATGTACAGCCATAAGTTCGTCATCATAGGCAACACCAAAAACCACTCCACCTTTTTCTATTACAGCCTCGGCTATAGCAGTAAAAGCCCCACCTGACGTACTTTCTTTTCTTATTTTTTCATTTTTATTCTGTACTAAATAGGCATATTGCTTTTTAGGCTTATCTTCTGCCACATTGATAACAGGACATACTTTCTCGCATAAATTACAGTTGATACATATATCCTCATCAATACTTGGATAAAGAAATCCCTCATTATCTCTTTTCATAGATATACAACTCTTAGGGCAAATATTACTGCAAGCAGAACAGCCACAGCAATCCTCTTTATTCACAATGTTAATCATAAATTATCTCCTATTTTACTTTATATCTAAGGACTTTTTCAAAAATTCTAATGAATCTTTTCTGAATTCTTCTAAATTGCTTAATACTGTATCAAAATCTATTTCCATATCAATACATTTTTTTGCATCTTCATCACCACTTAACATTCTATCTTCAAGACCAAGAATTTTAAGTAATGATGTAATTCTGGAATTAGTTGACATAGTGCTTGTGTTCTTAAATCTCATAAAAGTAAAGAATTTCTTTCTGTATAATGTAGAGAATATACTTCCGTGGAAAGAATCTGTACAAACAAACTCTGCATTTCTTATTAGATTTAAAAATTCACCTGGGCCAACATTATAAGGGGCAATATCGGCAAAGCCTACATCTTCCTTAACGTACTCATCAAGGTGCTGCAATGCTACAATTTTATAGCCTGTAAGTTCCTTTATTTTTTTAGCAAATTCTCTGTGCTTTTGGTTATTTCCTAAGAAGTAGCAGAATATGTATTTATCTTTTACAAAAGGTTCTTCCTTTTGAATATCCATCCAGTTTTCAGCGGAAAACAACATTGTAGGGTCACATACTACCTGTGCATCTCTACCTGTTAAATCCTTGATTAAATTTGCACCAGATAATTCTCTTACAGATAAATTATCAATTCTATTTAAAAACTTGCGTGTAAAATCTTTCTGCCAATCTGGTAAAGAGGCTGCACCAAAACTTGTTGAATAAGAAATTTTATTCACATCATCAGGTACAAAGTTAAGAGTATAATAATTTGCATATATATTAGATGGTAACCAAAGCTGGTCACTTCCAACAAGTACAGCTGAATACTTTTCTTTGCAGACCTTTGTAATATCATTTATAGAATTATATTTTTCAGATAGTCTAAAAACAGTAGAAGAAAAATTTTTAAAACATTCATTTCTTATTGCAACGTTATGTGCAAATTCTTTATCCATCTTTCTTTTAAGGGCAAGCTTTACAGTCTTAGCCTTTTCCTTAAATGTATCTCTATCGAATATTTTTTTCAAATAAAACTTGTACTTTGCCTTATTTATGTCTTTGGCAAATCCTTCTATGCAAATAGTTTCATTTTCTACATTAAGCATATCAAGTATTTTTTGTGTAGCATATGCCTGAAGCATACTTCCATAATTTTTTTGAAAATAACACGATACAATAGCAACCTTTTTCATAACAATTCACCTTTCAACTTTTATTTCTGATATAAACCCAATTCTTTCAAAAGTTTAAATTCTTTTTCAGCTTCTTTTCTTCCATTTAGAGCATTTTTTATCTTTTCAACTTCAACACTGTTTTTACTTTTTGATGCTCTAAACCACATTATGACCCAAGCAATAGGTAACAAAAACTTTGGCTTATCCTTGTACCAAGGAAGTTTCTTTCGCATTAGCTCATCTTTCGGGAAGAACCAATTAAAAATACCAACAATGGCATTTCTATTCTTTTCATTTCTTACCAATTTTGTACCAATCATTTTGCTATGGAACCCAAATGTTCCACCCTCCATTATATAAGTGAAAATAGCCTTATAAAGCTCATCACTCATAATATGATTTGTAACTTTGACACCAAACCACTTATTACAAAGATAAAAAATATTATTTGAAAATTCAAACAATTTTATATTTTTCAGTTCCACAAAAATATAATCCCAATCTAAACTAGACATATATTTTTTAGTAAAAACTGCAATATCCATAATCATTCTTATACCACAACCTTCATTATAAAAATGCTTTGCTATATGTGCTAATAAGTAAATTAAATGGTCCTCATTTTTTAAAACATAGGTATATTCACCTTTATAGGGTGAAGCAGATTTACTTTTTTCATCAAAATAAAAAGAATAGTCAAAACCATTTCCTAAATCGTCATCCATAAGGGAAGTATGAATTTCTATAGCACAGCCACTTTTAGAATATCCTATCTCATTTACAAAAAGATTGTCCATATTATAACCATTTTCTTTTAACATGGCATCTGTCTTTTTTGAATCTTCTTCACATATAAGAATGTCCATATCACCCATTGTTCTAACTTCCTCATTAGGATAAAGTTTTTTTAAAACATATCCTTTTGAAACAATATTTTTTATACCATATTTTTCAAAAAGTGATAAAGTCCTATCATACAATATTTGCTGTCTTATAGCAAAACCACTTTCTTTATTAAATCTGCACTGAAGATATTCCATCAGTTTTTTTCTATTCACATTTTTTTCTTTTAAACTCAAATAAATTATTCCACATACAGAATGAATACTAGATAATTCAACTAATTTATTCCAATCCACTTTTTCTTCATCAATTGTAAAATTCCAATTTTCATCTATATATTCTGATAATAATTTAATAAACACTTCTTGTGTATAATTCATTATAAAAACCTCTCACTTTTTACAAAGTTTAGACATTAAATCAAAATAATAATTTTATATTTTTCATATTATTTTCCTTGACAAGTATCTATCTTTTTAATATCCAATCGGCTCATCTTTCTATTTTTAGATAATTCAACAAATCTCAGGACCTATATAACTTTAATTTTTAGTCTATACAAAAAACACACAAAATAAGCCTATAATCTGAGCTTCAATTAATTAGAAGCAACTATCTTTCTTAAACTAAAAAAGAAAATAACAAAAAATATCTATGGTATCATAAAGTCTTGCAATATTTTCCTATCGTCCCATATATAACTTACTTATCTATTTCTACCGCTTTAGATTTATTGAGCTTTATTTCTTCAATATCCCTAAGCTAATAAGTAAAAACCTTTAATTTATATTTTTCTTAAATTTACCATACAATTAAACAGATTTAATTATATTTTTTCCAATAAATTTCTTTACTTTTCCCACAGTATAAATAATCAATATAGCAAAATATGAACCACAGGTATCTACACAAACATCAAAAAACTGTGATGTACGACCATGAACAAATCTCTGATGAAATTCATCAGTACAGCCATATAGAAAACATATAGTCAATGTAAACATTATTGCATCTACATCTTTAACGCCAATACTTTTAAGAAACATATACACAAAAAATGCAAGTATCCCAAATATAAACATATGAGCAAACTTTCTTATAATTTTAGTCAGTTTACTTTCAACTTGTTTCCAATACTTTTCTTCTGCATTTTTATCAGAAAATGAAATATCCCTGGTTGTTTTTACAGTATTTTCAATCGGTTTCACTATTACTCCACTTGTATTCATTGTCTCTTTAAATTCTTGAGATGAAAACACAAATATTGCAACCATAGTTAATATGGAACATACTAAAAAAAATATACTAGAGTGCTTACTCACAATCTTTCACCTCAGATTTATACTTCTGTTTTGTATTCATAATCACTATACTTATATTTGTACCCATATCTATGCTTATATCCATAGCCATTAAACTTACTTTCTTTAATACCATTCACGACAAAACCTAAAATAGGAACTTCTATAAGTTTTGCACTATGAAGTGTACGTTTAACATCTTCATAAGTTGTTATTCCCTGTCTAGTAACAATAACAAGTCCTCCTGTGTACTTAGAAAGCTCCAAAGCATCTGTAACAACATTTATAGGAGGTGTATCTATGATTACATAATCATATCTTTTATCAACTTCTTTTATAAATTCCTCCATATTTTTTGAAACAATAAGCTCTGATGGATTGGGTGGCATAGGTCCACTTGTTATTACATCCATATTGTCTACAACGTTTTTATTTATAACATCATCTATCTTTTCCATTCTTCCTAATACTGAAGAAAGTCCTTTTTTATTTTCCAAAGAAAATATTTTATTTTGAACAGGTCTTCTTAAATCACAATCAATTAAAACTACTCTTGCCCCTGTCTGAGCAGTTGCTATAGCAATATTAGCTGATGTTACAGATTTTCCTTCTCCCGGAAACGAACTAGAAAGACTTACTACATGGGTGTCTTTTGCAGACATAGCAAACATAATATTCGTTCTAAGCTGTTTATAAGACTCTACAACCTGAAAATTCTTAATATCTAATATGGTCGCTCTTGCTTCTCCAAAATTATTTTTTTCTTTATTTTTGTTAAATTTCTTTAAAAAATCAAACATTATCCCTATCCCCACTTTCAGATACCACATAAACAGGTATTTCTCCTAATACTGGCATTCCAAATTTATTCTTCAACGTTTCACTATCATCTACAGTATTATTGATAAACTTCACTACAACAGTAAACATTACTGATAAAATAAAGCCTAAACAAGCTCCTAACATCACATTTCTTGTAACGTTTGGTGATGAACTACCGTCTGGTAATTCTGGATATCCTATTGGATTTACATATGCTACACCCATTACATTAGACAGAACTTTTGGTGCAACATCTGACATTGCCAAACAAATATCTACAGAAACTTGAGGGTCAGTTGTTGTTGCCGCAACTCGAAGAACTTCTGTTTCATTTACAGACCCCATACTTATACAAGATGCTAAACTAGAAGGTGGTATATAGTCACCATTTTCACTTTCAAATACTGGAAATATATTACTTATATTTTCTTTACCATATTTTTTTAAAAGAATTTTACTAATATCTTCCATAACTAGATTGTCACTAAGAATAACTGCGTATGTATTTACAAGCATTTGGGATGCACTTATATCACTAGAAAGAATTTCTCCTGTATTTTGTGTAACCTTGTTATTCATTACATAAAGTGATACAGATGATGTATATTTTTTTGGCACACATACCTTTGTAAACACCAAACTAGCCATAGCAAAAATTAAAGTAACAGACAATATTACAACAATATTATCTAAAATAATTTCAAATATATTTCTTAAATCAATTTGTACTACATTCTCATCCATAAGAACACATTCCTCCCTTTCTTTGTTAGCTTGCGCCATATTAAGTATACATCATATACTCCTCATTTTCAAGAAAAAAATATAATAAAACAACTTATTAAAAAATCTAATAGTAACAACTACACCGAATTTCAAAAAGTAATAGAATTGCAAAAATGCATAGCAAACATACCTACGCTATAAACTATCAGGTTGTTGATAGTACATTTTTCTTGTCTCATTTCGTTTAAGCCAAGATTTTTCAATTTTTTTGATTTCAAAGTATTGACAAAATATTATGTAAATGATACCATTTTACATGGTAATTAAGCCTGTTTTAAAATTCTATTAAAAGGAAACTTTTCGATAGGCTGATTTCGCATTTTATTTTATAGATTAATTATGATCAAAACAACTAAAAACAGATAAAATTCATAGAAGACAGAAAAATAGAAAAACAATACTAAAATCATTATTTAAAAGGTATTGCCAAAATAAAATTGATAAAACAGAGAATTATATTTTTGTTTTTAATGTATAAAGGAGAGTAATAATTATGTTAGAAAAAAAGAAAATACTTTTTTTAGTCGAAGCCTTGAGTTGTGGTATTTTTACATATATCGTAGATTTAGCCAACGGGTTAGTTGATTCCTTTGATATATACATTGTTCATGCAATTCGACCTCAAACTCCGAAAAATTATAAAGATTATTTTGACAAGCGTGTAAAACTAATTAAAGTTGAAAACTTACGTCGTGAAATTAAGCCAGCTCAGGAATTAAAGGCGATTAAAGAAGTTAGAGAAATAGCTGAGCAAATTAAACCAGATATTATTCATTTACACAGTACCAAGGCAGGTGCTATTGGACGACTTGCTTTCAATGGCAAAAATGTTCCTCTTTTTTATACACCTCATGGTTATAGTTTTTTAATACAAAACTATAGTCCTCTCAAGCGTATGGTATTTAAGGGTATTGAAGCAATACTTGCTAAAAGAAACTGCACAACTATAAGTTGTGGTTTAGGTGAGCATAAAGAGACTCTAAAATTCACCAAGAACGCCACTTACATCAATAACGCAATTAATGTTGAAGAACTAGAAAAAAGTCTATCTGGAATGAAAAAAGAAGACCATCCTTTCACTGTTTTTACGTTGGGAAGAATTTCTTATCAAAAGAATCCTGCTCTATTTAATAAAATAGCAGAAAAAATGCCTGATACTAAGTTCTTATGGGTAGGAGATGGTGAACTAAAAAATGAACTGACAAGCAAAAATATTGAGATTACTGGCTGGGTAACTAGGGAAGATGCTCTTAATGCCAGTGTAAATGCAGATGTCTTTTTACTTACTTCGTTATGGGAAGGACTTCCAATTAGTTTATTAGAGTCTATGTATATGAAAAAATTATGTGTTGTTTCTAATGTAATTGGAAATAGAGATGTTATTAAGAATGGTGAGAATGGCTTTGTATGTGACTCTTTAGACGAATTTGTAGATGCTATTAATAGTAATAGTAAGGAGCTCGTAGATAAAGCATATCAAGATTTAATTACCGAATATAATACAAAAGAACAAATTAAGAGATATGCTGAAATATATAGAAACGCTGTAAAGTAAATAAAAAAATTTATAAAAATGCGTATAGACAAAATATAGCTATTATAAATAGCTGATTATATAAATTTATAAATTATTTTTGAAAATGTTCTAAAATGCAAAAAATAGCACCTTTTATGGGTGCTATTTCAAATTGTATAAAAATTAATTTTTTACAATTTATCTGAATTTTAGGAAATTTTAGTTTTCAAAAACAAAGATTTTGCAAACTTTAATTTACAGGTCGAGTTTTGTCTATAGCTATATTAACTTTAAAGGAGTGAAAAGATAGTGAAAAATAACATTATACTTATAGGTATGCCTGGTGCTGGCAAAAGTACTATTGGCGTAGTTTTAGCAAAAAAATTAGGATATGAATTTATTGATTCCGATATTGTAATACAAAATCATTACAAAAAAATTCTACAAGAATTAATAAATGAACATGGAACAGACGGATTTGAAAAGATAGAAAATGACGTAAATAAAAATCTTAACACTCAAAATAGTGTAATTGCTACCGGTGGTAGTGCAATTTATGGTAAAGAGGCTATGGAGCACTTTGACTCAATAGGCACTATTGTATACTTAAATTTACCATATGAAGAAATAGAACAACGATTGGGTAACTTAGAAGAAAGAGGTGTTACAATCAAAAAAGGACAAACTCTTAAAGACCTTTACAATGAAAGAACACCTCTATATAAAAAATATTCAAATTTAACTATTAATTGTCAAGGAAAAACCATTAGAGAAATAGTAGAAGAAATTTCTGCTAATTCAAATATCCAAGAGAATTAATCTTTTTGCAAATACTTTCACTAAGTACCTTGTAGCCTGTAATGCTTAACAATCCGTTATTGTCTGCAAGGTCACTTGGTATCATACCTTTTGATATTTTTTCTCGATTATATTCTGTTGTATTTTTATCCATTTTCTGCTTACTATAATCTACTAAAATCTTTCTAGGATTAATATACTTATCCCCAAAATTTCTTTCCATCAATCTATCAATTTCTTTGTTTGTTTCATCGTCACCGTCAGACAAACCAATAATAATATATTTCCCATTTATTGAATTTACAAATTTCTTTTCTTGTGCAACTAATTCCTTAGGTGTTGACCAACCTTTTCTTTCCAACCACATAATGTTTATGTAATCTTTATACTTTGAGTCTGAGCCATCAGTCTGTACTACAGCTCCAGCAGGTATGACCACCTTTTCTCCATTATTTTCTCTTTTAAAATAAAATACTGAAGTTTTTGTTGAATCTTTTTCATCAGTTTCACCAAAAAGCGTACCCTCAATTCCGTTTATAACACAAGGATTAACTCCTGGATTTTTGCTACCACATAATATGTTTGTAGCCACTCCATTACTTGACTTTATTTTTATAGGGTTAAGTGCTGTATTAGAGTTTTCTATTTCTAAATTTTCACTTACAACTAGAGGTATTGACCCCTGTCTACCTAAAATATCAATAGAACTTTCATCTTTTATCCCCTTATTTTCTACTGGTAAATCATACCCTATTTTTTTCAACCCATCATAAAGAAAATCAATATAACTAACAGAGCCTTCTCCAGCAGTATTTGAACCTCCCCAACACACAACACCTTTTAGCTTTTCAACTAATTTATCTCTTTCTTCTTTTTCCTTATTTATTCTTACTTGGCGATTATTAATATAATTTCTTGAATAATTATTTATATCACTTATTCGCTCCTGATTTTTATCCTTTGTAGCAACAACAACTATAGCAGAAATAAAAACCATTGCTACAGCAATCGTCAAAAGTATTTTTTTATTCATTTCACTTTCCCCCAAAATATAATTAATTAAATTATACCATTAACCTTGTACATTTTCAATTTCATAATTTCAATATTTCAATCATTTAATATATTGTATTTAAAATTATTTCTAAATTCAAATTTTAAATAAATTTGAATACATTAAAACTAGATTTTTTTATATTTTCCTTGTAATTTTTATATTTAGATTATATAATGGATAATGTTTGCAACTATTGGACTTTTAGGAGGTTTAGATATGAAAAAATGCTTTAATTGTATGAATAATTTATCAGCTTCCGAGGAAAAGTGTCCAGCCTGTGGTACAGTTTACAATAACCACCCTAGAGCCGAATATCATTTACCTCCGGAAACAATTTTAGCAAATAGATATATTCTTGGTTACGCAATAAAAGAATCAGAAGTTTTTATTGCATATACAGCATGGGATAAAGAAGAAAATAAAAAAGTTATTATAGATGAATATTTTCCCGCTTTTCTTTCAGAGAGAACAGAGGAATTAACTGTTGAACCTGAAAACAAAAAAACTTCTCATATTTTTGTAAGAGGTCTTGCAGCATTTAAAGATGAATGTATAGACTTAAAAGATATACCAAATACAGATGTAATAGGTGGTTTTAAAGAAAACAACACTTATTACTGTGTTCGAGAAATCGTAGATGGCATAACATTAAAAAACCTAATATATAATGACTTAAAACTTTCTGATGACTACGCAAGGCGTGTGCTTATCCTCATTTTAAGGTCATTAAACAAAATTCAGAAAAAGGGTATTATTCACGGTAACATAACTCCTGAAACTCTTTATATAAGTAAAAAAGATACTTCAGTTATATTAACTGATTTTAGCTTTAGTGGGTATTTAAGTCAATATTTAGATACTGATTGTAACAATGGTTATTCTCCTTTAGAACAGTATCAGAAAAATATAAGACTTGATTTATCAGCTGATGTTTACTCTGTTGGTGCAATTTTCTATGAAATGATTACTAAAGAAAAGCCATCTTCTGCTTTACATAGATTAAAGGCCGATACACTTGTTGCTCCATCATTAATGGGTATACATATTCAAAAGAATATAGAAAACGCTATGTTTAATGCACTTAACTTACATTCTGAACATAGAACAAAAAATGTAACCGCATTTTATGATGAATTAAAAAATCTCGAAACACCTAGAAAATGGGAAAGAAATCTTAAAAAATATAAGAAAAAGGCTAAATTTACACTTAGTACATTTAAAGATGCTGGGTTTTGGACAAAGGTTGGTCTTATTGGTATCTTCGGAATAATGTTTCTTGCCGTTATTGCCACAGCCATAGAAGTGGCGTTTATAAACCACAAAACTAAAAATCCTACTGGTACAGAAATATCAACTGAAGCTGTCCCAAGAAGTGAAGATATTACATTTAATATCGTTACAGTTACAGAAGACCAGAGCGAAACTACTACTGAAGAAAAGCATGGATTTTTTGACAGAATTTTCGGTGGTAATAATAATTCAGATAACGACAGTGATAACCAGATTGAAGAAAATAGAAATACAGATAAAAAGACTTCTACCAAACCAAAAGATAAAGTTGTTTCTGGCAGTAGTATAAGATAATCAAAAAGACTATCTGAAAGAATTACCTCTTTTTAGAGGTTCTTTACCAAATGGTGTGGTTTTGAACTAAAACATAAGTTTTTTGGGAATGTATGAGAAAGTATACATTCCCATTTTTTATATTAACTAAGTCATTCATTATTAATATTCTATTTCTGAAATTAAAAAAGCTGCGATAACCAAAAGCTATTCGTTTTATGGCTTTGATTTTATTGTTAATACCCTCAATTACGCCATTGGTATAGCCATATTTAAGTGCATTAAGTATGTAATCTTTATAGTCTCTTGCAGTATTTAATGAGGTTTCCATATATTCAGAGATATTTTCGTATTCTTTATCTAATAAATTTATAAATCTTTTCTCATTGTTATGCTTAATAGATGATAGGAGATTTTGGTACAGAAAATATGTATTCTTTAATACTTCGTCCTGCTCTAATAAATAATCTACCACATCTAATTGACTCATCATTTTGTTAAAACATACATATTTATGAAAGTGCACGCAATCTAAACTAAAACGGTTTTTTATTAAATATTTATAGTACCTTTTTAACTTCTTGTAAAGTTTTTTATCTTTGTTCATCAATTTTATTCTTGCTTTATTTAAAGCTCTTGATAGATTGTTTACTATATGAAATTTATCCATAATAATCTTGGCTTTTGGAAATATTTCTTTAACTAATGAAATATATGGTTTATACATATCCATAACAATATATTTTACTTTATTCCTTACATTTTTAGGGTAACGACTAAAGTACTTTTTTAAAAATTTTAACTGTCTATTCTCAACAATGTCAATAATTTTATGATTTTTTGCGTCACAATAAATAAAACTCATAGCCACATCAGCATCTTTTGTAGATTTAAACTCATCAAAACACAGAACTTCAGGGAGATGCTTATAATTAACCTTATATTTTTCAAAGAAAGAATTAATAATTCGATTTACAGTATTATGACTTATGTTAAAATCACTTGCTATATCTTTTTCAGAAATTTTCTTCGATGCTTTTAAGGCAACACCGTATTTAACATTGTTTGAAATAAAGCAATTACTTTTAACAATATTTGTTTTAGCGATAAAAGTTTTATTACATTTTTTGCATTTATAGCGTTGTTTGTTAAGTTTTAAAAGTGCATTAAATCCAGATATAGGCATTAATTTAATAGTGCTTACTTTATATCCATGAATATTTATTTTACTAGAACCACAACAAGGACAGTTATTTGGTTTATTAATTAGTTTACCATAAATTACAAGATTAACAGTACCTTTAATATTTTCTTCTAAAATTTTATCAAAAGTAATATTTTTCTCTTTTAAATTTAATAAAATTGATATATAATGATTGTCAGACATAAGTTTTCATTCCTTTCTTGGTTTTGTTGTGGTGACTTAATTTTACAAGGTATTTAAACTTATGTCTATTCTTTTATAAAAAAAGGTGTAGTCATTTCGACCACACCAAAAATTACAGAACCCTTTTAGATAGTCTTTTTTTTAATATATATCAATATTAATTCTTCTTTTTTTCTTCTTCTAACCTCCTATATTTTTGTTCTGATTCTTTTCCAACCTTTACACAACAATATAATAAAAATCCATATAGAATAAAAACTACAATTATAGCAATAATTAACACTATTTTTATCATGCCTTCATTCCTTTTCTTTTTTTGAGATAATCTTTAAAAAAATATATCTTATTTTCAATGGAAAGAGAGATTTTAATAAACTCTACAATTATAAATTCATAATATAGTATTTCCTTATTTACCCCATTCTATTCCAGAGTAAATTTTTCCGTAGTAAATTTTCCATAAACATTTTTCTATAATTTTGGCATAAAAAAATGATATAAATAATCTTATTATAATTAAAAGATTACTTATATCACTTTTGATTAGGTAAATAATCGTTATAGTTGTTCTATTTTTCTATACTTTATATTTTTTACTTATTCTTTATTTCCAATATTTTTTGAATCAATAGCTTTCTTTTATAAACAAGTACCAACATTATAAAGGTTATAATACACCATCTAATCCAAAAATAACGATACATAAATAAAACTATGAACATCCAAATTACCAATGCTATCGAAGTTAGCAATATTAATTTAGTATCTACAACTGAATTATTACCAAGATACCTTTTATTAATTACTCTATACAGCAAATAGTGTCCAATAGAAAAACAAATATAACTTACCACTGTTGTATAACCAGCAGCCAAATATCCATATTTTTTAATAAAAATCCAATTTAAAACTATATTCAAAATAGCTATTATTACAGAAGCAAACATAACATAATTTGTTTTTTCAAAATACATTTCAATATTTACAAACAAAGCATATACCACTATATAATATACTGCCAAAGATACTGGTGGTATAATCCATTTTGCATTATAATATGATGGTGGTGCAAAAATTTTTATTAATTCCGGTCCAAAAAGCATCGCTATCGCTGTTAACATAGCTGTAATCAATATCACATAATTTCCATTTTTTCTTGCACTCACATAATTTTTATTTTTTAAACAATTATATAAGCTTGGAACAAAAGCCGAATTAATTGCATTTGTAAATAACGACATAATTAAAGAAACATTATACGCAACACTATATATGGCTGCTTCTCCACTCCCAACCATTCTACTAATCATAATTCTATCTGCTTGATTTAGTACAATCTGAGACAAATAATGTGGAATCAATGGTAAATTAAATGCAAGAGCATATTTCCATATTCCTATATCTACTATTTTTTTTCCTTTAATCCAACTCTTACATAAAAAGTAAAAACCTATTATTATCTGGACAATTCCAAAAGAAAAAACTAGAGCTTTTGCTCTTTGCTTAAGTATTAATACTAGTACAATACCTAATACTGGACTTAATAATGCAATCAAACAAGTAACAACCAAAAGTGCCTTATACTTATACTCAAAGCGTTGACGTGCTGACCAATACATATATGCTGGTAAAAAAAACATTTGTCCAAACATTACAATCATATAAAAAGGCTCTAACTCAAATATTCCTGTCCAAAATTTTATATTTAGAATATAAATAACAAAAAAAAGCAAAGTTGCTACACAAGAAATCCCCTGAACTACTCCTGTAAAATAATCTCTCTGATTCTCATATTTAACCATTCCTTTATTATAAAAACCACCAAATAAATATAAAGTGGTAATAATGGTCAATATTGAATACCATGACTGATATACCGAATAAATACCATATTCTTCAGTAGATAACAATCTTGTGAAAATTGGTACTGTCAACATAGTAATACCTTTTTGAATAATATTACAAAACATAAACCATATTGACGCTTTTATCCCTATATTCAATTTATTATAAATTCCTCTTATTTTTACAATCATACTATTGCTCCAACTGATTGATTTAAAATCAAATTTAAAATTTTCTTTATGTTTTCTCTATGACAATTAAATTTTTCTTACTCTTAGATTTGTCTTTGATATAAATATCTCTAAGACAAAATCATTATGTACATCAAGATATTTTATTTACTTTACTTACAAGTATTGGATTTTTCAATATAATATTGTTGCAAGAAATGAGCTGTTTCATATATATCATATCCATTTTTAGCAATATCACTTCTCGGAGTTTCTCTTTTGGAATTTTTTTGTTTTAAAATTTCTTCTGCCCATGTTTTTGGAGTTTCTTCTAATGGTATAAATGTTAATAATTCACTTACTTTTGCTTCTTCTGGAACCACATATTTGGACGTAAAACAAGTCAATCCCGCTGCTTGTGCCTCAATCAGTACAAGACCTAATCCTTCGCATTTAGATGGAAATACAAATGAATCCATTGCTTGCATATATGAACTCACATCTGTCTGAAATCCAGCAAAAATAACATAATCCTCCAAATTTAAATTTTTAACCTGTTTTCTTACTTCTGATTCTAATTCCCCACTTCCAACTAACAAAAGCCTTGCATTATTATCAATCTTATAAATTTCATTGAATATTTGAATTAAAAATTGATGATTTTTCTGATGTGTAAATCTTCCAGTATGTCCTATTACAAAATTATCTTTTAGACCTAATTGCTTTTTTATTTGTTCTGATTTTTCTCTATTATAACAAAATTTATTTATGTCTACAGCATTTTTCACAACCGTCACTCTTTTTTCTTTCCAAAAAGCCATTGACCTGCAAGTTCAGAACATGCAAAATAATCTGTGCTATACTTTTGTAAAAAATACTTTAATATATTTCCACAAACAACTCGAATTTTTGAAGTAGTATTAAATGCAATACTATGAGAATGAGCAATACGTATCTTAATACCATATTTCTTTGCCAAAGCTAGCACTAGAAAATTTTTGCTAGCTGAATGAAAATGTACTACTTGATAATCATTATTTTGCTTAAAAAATTCATCTAATGCTTTATAATATTTCACATAATCCCATGGTTTTCTTATCCATATTCCATTAAGTTTAAATACTTTACTCCCCATCTCACGTAGTGTATCTTCTAATTCATAATTAACACCATCATCAAGTAACAAAAAATCCACTTGAATTTTACTATTATCCATATGTTTCCAGTTTTCTAAAATGAAAGTCTGTATTCCACCTCTTAACATTCTATCAACAAAATAAAGAACTTTTACTTTTTCCATATTTGTGCTTCCCTCGGTATCAATCTTTCTAAATTCTAATATTTATTATCAAATTATTATCATTATAATTATCACCTAATAATTTGCGTTTTATTTTCTTAATCCAAATATCCAATCCTATCTTACTTTAAACATCTTCTTCCGTATTTTTTCATTTTAATTTTTATGGTAATTGGAAAATATTTATTTAACAATTCTTTCATTTCCATATATTTAAAATCATCAAAAAAATTCTTTTCTACGGCAATTCATATTTAAGTTCTTATATGATTTTTCTCCACAGCATGTATTAATACTACTTCGCACCTTTTTTTAACAGTACTGCTGATATTGTTAAGAATACACATTTAATATCTAATATTAAACTACAATTTTTACAATAATAGTATTCTAACTCTAGTCTCTTTTCGTAAGTTGTTGCACTTCTACCGTTGCAAGCCCACAAACCACTGATACCAGGACGAACACTTTCATATATTTTATGATTTCCCTTGTGTGCATCAAGTTCCCCTTCAACTAAAGGTCTAGGGCCAATCATTGACATTTCTCCTTTAAGTACATTAATAAACTGTGGAAGTTCATCTAAAGAAGTTTTTCTTAAAAAGTTTCCTATTTTTGTAATTCTTGGGTCATTTTCAATTTTTTGGTTTAAATCCCACTCTTTTTTATACTTAGGGTCTTTTAAAAGTTCTTTTAAAACCTCATCTGCATTATGTACCATACTTCTAAATTTATATATGTATATAAACTTACCATTCTTCCCAATTCTCTTTTGTTTATAAAATATGGATTTACTGTCTCCCGTTGCTAAGTAACATATTTTTGTTACTATTGCTACTGGAACTAATGCTAAAATTCCAAACAAAGAACAAATTGTATCAAATGCTCTTTTAATAAAAAAGTATGAGTTTCTTTCAATTTTATGAATGAATGTTTTCGACTCTTTAGTTTCATCGCTAACTGGAGTCACAACTGATTCGCTTACTACAACGTCATTCAAAATTGTAGATTTCATATTATTCTTAGTTTCTATAACAGTTGAATCTACTGGAGCCATTATTCCACCCCCTTAGTTATATTTAATATTACTTTAAATAGAAGAATTTTTCAAAAATTCTAATTTTACCAAATTTACTTAGAGATTTTAATTGCTAATACAGCAATTAACGTTATAGTTGAAAGAGATATCTAAGCAAAAGTAAAACTCACAATACCCATCGCTCCTTTAATAAAAAGATAACCTTTACTCGGCAATTTAATATCGCATTTTTTCTTAGTTCTTCAAATTTCTTCATAGAACTTAACTTATTTTGACAAATATATTAACATTCTATTAAATAATGACATCCATACTTATTTTACACAACATTTATACATATGTCAACTCAAAACATTTTTATACATAATTTCCAATCAAAACATTTTCACACAATATTTTGATAATGTATTTTACACAATAAACATAGTGCACTAACAAACTCATTCATAAAAAATTTACAAAAAAATGTAATTTACCCCCTTTCAATATTATTTGTTTTGTTGTATAATACTGGATGTAGAGAAATCGCTAGACTCTATTATTCATATACAATACTCCGGAAAATGACAATGCTCTCCACATTGTCATTTTTCATTTTATGCAAATTATGCAAAAGTTTATTTATAGTTTACATCATCTAATAAATTTCCAGATGCTATAGCTTCTCTTGCCAAAAAGTCACATCTTTCATTTTCCACAGTATTTGCGTGCCCCTTTACCCAAACAAAATTAACATTATGCTTTTCTAACAAAGGTAAAAGTCTTTCCCATAAATCTATGTTTAAAGCTCTCTTTCTATCACTCTTTATCCAATTATTTTTCTTCCATTTTTGTACCCAACCTTTAGTTATAGAATCTACAACATACTTGGAGTCACTATAAAGAGTAACTTCGCAAGGTTCTTTTAATGCCTCAAGAGCCTTTATTACAGCTAATGCCTCCATTCGATTATTTGTAGTTTTTTTGTAGCCCTCGCTTATTTCTTTTCTTACGCCTTTATAAAGCATAACTATTCCAAATCCACCTGCACCAGGGTTACCAGAGCAAGCACCATCAGTATATATATCTAATCTTTTCATATAACACCTCCTACACTAAAAAAGGGAGGTTACCCTCCCAATTTATTTTTTAGTTTCCGTAAATACTTCTTACTTCTTCAAGTGCCTTTAAAGTACCTACATCATAACATTCACCATTCATTACATAGGCATATACAGGCTTTTTCTTATGTAACCACTGCAAGAAATATCCCGGTGCATCTGGCATATTACCACCCTCAAGATACTCCTTAATCATAGGCACAGTTTCCTTTGTATACATATATGTTGCAAAAGCAGCCTTATTACTCTTTGGATGTTCTGGTTTTTCTTCAAGGTCAATAACCTGATTATTTTCATCTAAAAGAGCTACTCCAAGCTGTTTAATCATTTCCATATCGTCAAACTGTTTTACGCAAACACAATCAGCATTTTTCTTTTTATAGAAATCATAATATTCCTTTAAGGCATATGTAAACAAGTTATCGCCAGCAATAATAACAACATCATCATCAATATTGCCCTGTTCTATTGTATACTGAATATCTCCAATAGCACCACGTCTTGTATCTTCAGTTGATGTACCGTCATCAATTACAGTAATAGGTTTTACATTATTTATTTTCTTAGTCCATTCTTCAAAATTCTTTGCAAATTTATGATTACTTACTACATAAATTTCATCTACCGCATCAAGTGTATTAATTTCTTCAACTATATAATCAATAATAGCCTTTCCCCCAACCTGAAGAAGTGGTTTAGGTGTATTTTTTGTAAGTGGATAAAGACGAGTTGCATATCCTGCAACGAGAATAATAGCTTTCATTATAAAAATTTCCCTTCTTAAATACTTTATATTAATAATATCACTTTTTAGTAATAATTACAATAGAATTTATTTACAATAGAACTTTTATTTCCTAAAAAATTTGTAAATATTATTAAATGTTACACTCATTCCACCTATAACTTCCTTATCATTTAAGTAAGATAAAGCACCTGTACTTTTTCTAAAAACAAGTTTATAACTGTGCAAAAATTGATTTCTCAATTTGAATTTATCTCTAAAAAATCTATTTGTTTCAATATCTCCATACTTATTATCGCCTACAACATAATATCCTAAAGATTGTAAACATACCCTGATTTGATGTGATTTACCAGTTTCAAGTTTTACTTCCAAAAGCGTATAACCGTTCTTTACTGCAACAGGTCTGTATTTTGTAGAAACAAATGTACTGTTTGGCACTTCTCTTTTAGAAAATGATGCAATATTGTCATTAGTCTTTGTGTGATAACCCTCAATAGAACCTGCTTCTTTTACAATACCCTTTACAGCTGTCAAATAATATTTATCAATTTCTCTGTTACGGAACATTTCATTAAGCTCCTGAACAGCCTCTAAGTTTTTACCCATTACAACTAAACCACTTGTATTTCTATCTAATCTATTGCAAATTGACGGTGTAAAAACAGAGTCTGTTGACGGAGAATATTCGCCCTTTTGGTTTAAGTAATACAAAAGCTGGTCATTTAAAGTACCTGTTCTATTTTCCTTATCTGGGTGAACAAGCAAACCTACAGGTTTACTTACTACAAGTACATTTTCATCTTCATAAGCTACCAAGAAAGTCTGTTCTGCCTTTTCAACAACCTTTGCCTCCATAAATTTTTCAAGAGTATCTTCTGACAAGAAAAGCTGTACCTTATCCCCATCAGAAAGCATTTCGTTGCCCTCTGCCTTTTTAGAATTAAGCTTTATATTCTTCTTTCTAAGCATTTTGTAAACAAAAGATTTAGGAGCTTTATTCATATATTTCATTAAAAATTTATCTAATCTTTGCCCCTTTGTTCCTTTGTCTATAGTTAGTTCTCTCATAAAAAATCTCCATACATAATTTAAGCTGAACAGTTATCCGTTCAGCCTAAATTCAAAATATTATTCCTCAGTTGTATCAAGCTCATTAATCCACTTTAAGTAAGCATTAATAAACATATCAATTCCACCGTCCATAACAGCCTGAACATTACCTGTTTCAGCACTTGTTCTATGGTCTTTTACCATATTGTAAGGGTGGAAAACATAACTTCTTATCTGACTACCCCAAGCATTGTCTTTAACCTCGCCTCTGATACCTTCAAGAAGTTCGCCTCTCTCTTTGAGTTTTAATTCATAGAGTTTAGCCTTTAACATTTTCATACACATATCCTTATTTTGGAACTGACTTCTTTCATTCTGACAAGAAACAACAATACCAGTAGGAATATGTGTCAAACGTACAGCAGAAGATGTCTTATTAATATGCTGACCACCAGCACCACTAGCTCGGAAAACGTCCATTTTAATATCATCTGGATTGATGTCAACTTCAATAGTGTCATCAAGTTCAGGCATAACTTCACAACTAGCAAAAGAAGTATGTCTTCTACCACTAGAATCAAAAGGTGAAATTCTTACAAGACGGTGTACGCCCTTTTCACTCTTTAAATAGCCAAAAGCATTTTCGCCTTTTACCATAAAAGTAACAGACTTAATGCCAGCTTCATCTCCGTCAAGGTAGTCCAAAAGTTCAAAACCGTAGCCCTGCTTTTCTACCCATCGGTTGTACATTCTGTAAAGCATAGAAACCCAGTCACAGGCCTCTGTACCACCAGCACCAGGGTGAAGTGTAACAATAGCATTGTTTTTGTCATAAGGACCTGTAAGAAGTGTAGAAATTCTGAGTTCTTCAAACTTTTCTAAAAAGTCCTTTTTAACTTCTTCAGCCTCTGCTACCATACTAGCATCGTCTTCTTCGTTGCCCATTTCAATAATGGTCATTAAATCTTCATACTGACTAACGAGGGAATTATAGCCCTCTATTTTGTCCTTTAATTGTTTAGTTTGCTGGAGAATACCTTGAGCCTTTTCCATATCGTTCCAAAACTCTGGGTCCCCTGCAATTTCCTCTAACTCTGCAACCCTTTCAATAGAATTAGGGATGTCAAAGTGAGTTCCCCATTTCCTCTAAATTTTTATGATAGCCTGCCATTTCTGTTGCCATCTGGTCAAGTTCAAATATCATAAATTTTCTCACATCCTTTTTTTGTAAATATTTATGCCCTGTGACATAAAAGCCACAGGGTATATTTTTAATAATTTATATTATTTATCCTTACCACAGCAGTTCTTATACTTTAAACCACTACCACATGGACAAGGGTCATTTCTGCCGATTTTTTCTTCTTTTCTTACCTTTGGCTTACTTACAGAAGAATCGTCCATATTAGTTGAAGTTGGCTGAGCAACCTGTTCTCTTTCAGGAGCAGTCATAACTCTAACGTGGAACATACCACGAACAATATCATTCTGAATATTTCTTCTTAATTCATCGAACATATCGTAGCTGATGAACTGGTATTCAACTAATGGGTCTCTCTGACCATAAGAACGGAGAGCAATACCTTGACGCATTCTGTCCATATCGTCAATGTGGTCCATCCACTTACTATCTACAACTCTAAGGGTAATAACTCTTTCAAGTTCTCTAATAACTTCAGAACCAAATTCTTTTTCTCTTGCATCGTACTTAGCCTTTGCAGATTCGAAAATTCTATCAACAAGTTTTTCCTTTGTAATAAGCTGAATATCTTCCTTAGATAATTCAAAGTTTTCTGCAAAGTCAAATTCAGGCTTTAACTGAGCATTTAACTCGTCCATATCCCAAGTTGTTGGGTCTTCGTCTGTACCACAGCAAGCATCAACAATACGAGTAATAACTTCCTTAGTCATACTCATAATTTCTTCTTTGAGGTTTTCGCCAGTAAGAACTTCCTTTCTCTGAGCATAGATAAGTTCTCTCTGTTCATTCATTACCTGGTCATAGTCAAGCAATCTCTTTCTAGCTGAGAAGTTGTTACCTTCAACCTTCTTCTGAGCATTTTCAATAGCCTTAGTAAGGATACCTGCTTCAATAGGCTCATCTTCTGGAAGACCAAGTTTCTTAATCATAGCAGCAGTCTTTTCAGAACCAAATAATCTCATAAGGTCATCTTCCATAGAAAGATAGAAACGAGATTCACCTGGGTCACCCTGACGACCAGCACGACCTCTTAACTGGTTATCAATACGTCTTGATTCGTGTCTTTCTGTACCAACAATCTTAAGACCACCAAGCTCAATAACACCTTCGCCAAGCTTAATATCTGTACCTCTACCTGCCATATTAGTTGCAATAGTTACTGCACCCTTTTCGCCGGCAAGAGCAACAATTTCAGCTTCCTTTTCGTGGTACTTAGCATTCAATACCTGATGCTTAATACCTTCCATTTTGAACATTTTACTAAGTCTTTCAGATACTTCAATGTTTACAGTACCAACAAGTACAGGCTGTCCAACTTCGTAAGCCTTTTTAACATCTTCTACAACAGCTCTAAACTTAGCATTTTCTGTCTGGTAAACAATATCTGGAAGGTCTTTTCTCTGAACAGGTCTGTTAGTAGGAATACAAACAACGTCCATACCATAGATTGAACGGAATTCCTGTTCTTCTGTCTGAGCAGTACCAGTCATACCACTCTTTTTAGCATACTTATTAAAGAAGTTCTGGAATGTAATTGTAGCAAGAGTTTTACTTTCTCTCTGTACTTCAACGTGTTCCTTAGCTTCAATAGCCTGATGAAGACCGTCTGAATATCTTCTACCTGGCATCATACGACCTGTAAATGTATCAACAATAACGATTTCGCCGTCTTTTACAACATAATCCTTATCAAGTGCCATGGTATTATTTGCCTTTAAGGCATTATTAATATGGTGCTGAATTTCCATATTCTGTGGGTCAGAAAGGTTATCAATAGCGAAAAATCTTTCAGCCTTTTCAACACCCTGCTGAGTAAGAGTACAAGTCTTTAACTTTTCATCAACAACAAAGTCGCCTTCTTCCTTTAATTCTTCACGAATTAATGGATTAAGAGCTTCATCTTCATTTAAAAGTCTACCCTTTTTAAGGCTCTTTACAAAACCGTCTGCAAGTTCATATAACTTTGTAGACTTGTCTGACTGGCCAGAAATAATAAGTGGAGTTCTAGCTTCATCAATAAGAACAGAGTCTACTTCATCGATGATTGCAAAGTTAAGTCCACGCTGAACCATATCTCTTTCGTAAACTACCATATTATCTCTAAGGTAGTCGAAACCAAGTTCATTATTTGTAGCATAAGTAATATCACAAGCATAGGCTTCCTGTCTTTCAGGCTTTTCCATATCGTTGAGAATAACACCAACCTTTAAGCCTAAAAATTCGTGAACCTTACCCATCCATTCAGCATCACGCTTTGCAAGGTAATCATTAACAGTAACGATATGAACACCGTTGCCTGTAAGGGCATTTAAGTAAGCTGGACAAGTAGAAACTAAAGTTTTACCTTCACCTGTTCTCATTTCAGCAATACGACCCTGATGAAGAACAACACCACCGATTAACTGAACATCGAAATGACGCATACCTAAAACTCTCTTAGCTGCTTCACGAACAACAGCAAATGCTTCTGGTAAAAGGTCATCAAGTGTTTCGCCATTAGCAAGTCTTTCCTTGAACTCTGGAGTCTTTGCTTTAAGTTCCTCGTCTGTTAATGGAGAAATGCTTGGCTCTAAGTCATTAATCTTTTTGATTATCGGCATTATTTTCTTTATTTCTTTATCGCTGTAATTGCCGAATATTTTTTCTAATAAACCCATTTGATTACACCTCTGTTATCTTTTAAAATTACAAGTAAACAATATACTCCGTATATAATAACAGATTTACAAGGTATATTGCAAGTTTTATTTGTAAATTTACTTATTCTTAATAGTCTTTTTTTTGTCAATTTTCCATTTTAATCAGTATATATGCACTTTTGAAAGGGTTTTCTAAAAACATAAAATTTTTTAACCTTAATATTTAAAAAAGCCTTGAAACCCTTTAATATAGGTAGTTTATTATGTATTTTATATACTTATTCCTATTTTGTAAAAATATTGTCGAATTTTCTGAATATTTTTCAATATAATTCGACTTTTTAAATTATAATAAATCTGTATGAAAACACTCAAATTCCACCTCAAAATATATTTTTGATAAAATTTCAATAATTTTAGAACCACGATTTTTCTATACTTTGAATACAACAATATTTTCATCCCGACTCTTGACAAAGAGTCAAAAAATAGCGTAGCATTAAAAATCTGCTACGCTAAAAATATAATTATAACTCCATTTAATCCTCATATCCATTTTTATGGTCTTTATGCCAATTCCATGCAGTTTCAATAATTTTATCGAGGGTATTAAATTTAGGTTGCCAACCCAACTCCTTTATAGCTTTTTCAGATGAAGCAATAAGTGTAGATGGGTCACCACTTCTTCTTGCTTCTATTTCCACTTTAAAATCTTTACCTGTAATTTTTTTAGCCTTTTCAATTACTTCTTTAACTGAAAAGCCTTTTCCATTACCTAAGTTATAGATACCACTTTCGTTAGTTCTGAAAAGTTTTTCAAGTGCCTTAATATGGGCATCTGCAAGGTCTGTAACATGAATATAATCCCTTACGCAAGTTCCGTCAGGTGTATCATAATCATCACCAAAAATAAACATTTTCTCCCTTTGTCCTAAAGCTGTCTGTAAAATAATAGGAATAAGATGTGTTTCAGGCTTATGGTCTTCCCCTATTTTTCCACTTATATGTGCCCCTGCAGCATTAAAATATCTTAAAGCAACAAATTTTATTCCATATGCATTATCTGCCCACTTGAGCATTTTTTCAACAGTAAGTTTTGTTTCCCCATATGGATTTGTTGGATTTGTATTATCACTTTCAACAATAATGTCATTTTCTGGTTCGCCATAAGTAGCTGCTGTAGATGAAAATACTATTTTTTTAACATCTGCTCTTTCCATAGCCTCCAAAAGTTTTAATGTTCCATACACATTATTTTCGTAATACTTAAAAGGTTCATTAACGCTTTCGCCTACAAGTGAAAAGGCTGCAAAATCTATAACTGCATCAATTTGATTTTCTCTAAACACTCCATCCATAAATTCTTCGTCACGTATATCGCCTAGATAAAATTTAGCTTCATTATGAATAGCAGCCTTGTGTCCTTTAATAAGACTATCTACTACTACTACAGAATGACCTCTTTCAATAAGCTCATAAACTGTATGACTACCTATATAACCTGCACCACCACAAACTAAAACATTCATCATTTTTCCTCCTTAAACTAAAGTATTTATAACTTTTATTGCAACTATAACAAGGTAAATAAAACTGAAAATCTATCACACAAAAAGTCAATAAAACTCACTATGTTTATAACCCTATTTCTGCTCATAAATTAAATTTCACAAAAATACATATCATTTATAGTTTAATATTTATATATTGTAATATTTTTTGAAATTCTATCATAACCATTATAATGCAATAAAAATAAAAAATCAAGTTATAACCCATCTCCAATATAGATATATTAAATTTTCATTGAAATATTTTAATTATTGCATATTACCATGGCTTTCATTAACATACTTTAACATAATTATTTAGGAGATAGATTTTATATATTAAGAAGAAAAAAAGGATATATTTTTAGAAAAATAGATGGATACTTTCATCAAGAAAGAGTAAATTAAATAATAAAGAAACTTTAATAGCTTTAGAAGTTTTCAAAAACCAAATTGATGTAGTAAAACGATTAAAACATTTTACAATGATAGCTTATTCTAGTAAATTAAAATAATTTGATGCTTGTCTTACAATGATAAGAAATTTGTCTAAATATATAAATGCTTTTGATTGTAAACATACAAACGGTTATACAGAATGTACAAACAATGCTATAAATATGATAAAACGAAATGCTTTTGGCTTTCGTAATTTTAATAAGGCTCTATACTTTACTTGGGGGTAAAGTAAAAAAAGATAGGCATAGAAACTAAAATCCTGTATAATTAAATCACCACAAAATAACCAGAAAGGATTTTAACACTATGCATACTAACCATTTTATCACACAACTCCTTGAAATAAAAGATATTATTATTGAAAATATTAAAAATTCTTATGATGAAACCCACATTCACTTTAAATTACAACGTAAATCTCATTCTTGTCCAAATTGTGGTACTGTGACAGATAAAATTCACGATTACAGAACATCTATCATTAAAGACTTGCCATTTATGGGAAGAAAAACTTTATTACATTACAAAAAAAGAAGATATGTTTGCCCTTGCTGTAACAAACGCTTTTATGAAACATTTGGATTAACTCCTAAACACTTTAGAACTACAACTAGGCTCGCTCTTTATTCTTTAAACGAACTTAAAAGTAGACAAAGTATTAAGTCTGTTGCTGAACACCTAGATTTGTCTGTTTCTACAGTTTCAAGAGTAGTAAAACACCTAAACTTCTCAGCACCAAAACAGTTGCCTGAAGTGCTTTCTATAAATGAGTTTAAGGGAAATGCAGGTGGAGAGAAATTTCAGGCTATAATTACAGACCCTAAAAAACATAAACTACTTGACATAATGCCATCAAGAACACAAGTGTCTTTAAAAAGCTATTTTCTCCAATATAAAAATAGAAAAGTTACGAAATATTTTATTATGGATATGAACAAAGCCTATAGAACCATAGCTGAAGAATTATTTCCTAATGCAACTATCGTTATGGATAAGTTTCACGTTGTAAAATATGCAAACTGGGCTTTAGAAAATGTAAGAAAAAGAGTTCAAAAGAATTTACCAAAGGAAAAAAGAATATATTTTAAAAAAAGTAAATGGCTACTTTTATCTAAAAAAAGTAACTTAAAAGAAGATAATTTAATAGCCTTAGAAGTTTTGCTATCACAAAGCAAAGATTTAGGAATAGCTTATCATTTAAAAGAATTATTTTATGAATTTATGCAGTCTAAAAGCCGAACAGAGGCAGTAAAACGATTAAAACATTTTACAATAGTAGCCTATTCTAGTGAATTAAAAGAGTTTGATGCTTGTCTTACAATGATAAGAAATTGGTCTACATATATATTAAATGCTTTTGATTGCAAATATACAAATGGATATACAGAAGGTACAAACAATGCCATAAAGGTGATAAAACGAAATGCTTTTGGCTTTCGTAATTTTAATAATTTTAGAAATAGGATTTTTCTATCTTTAACATAAAAAAGGAGCTGGTAAACAGCTCCTTAAAAAAATCATTTTATTCCTCTGGTTCAATTAAAGCATAATTGCCATCTTTTCTCTTGTATACAACACTAAAATCTTCTGTATCAGCATTGATAAATACGAAGAAATTGTGACCAAGCATTTCCATTTCCATAACTGCTTCTTCAGGGTCCATAGGTTTTACTGGAATGTGCTTAGTACGAACGATTGAAGATTTAACTTCTTCATCATCATAATTATCATCAGCAAGTGCAATAGCATGAAGTTCATCAGCAAAGCTTGCACTTCTCTTAGCCTTGTCATTAAGTCTGTTCTTATATCTAACCATCTGTCTTTCGAGGATGTCAACAACCTCGTCCATAGCGGCCATAACATCGTCCTTAATAACTTCTGCCTTTAATACACGCTTATTCGGAAGTGTTACAGTAACTTCTGCTTTCTTATCTAACTTAATGTCAGAAAGAGAAACTGTAGCCTCTGCATTTTCAGGGAAAAGTTTTTCTATTCTACTAAGTTTCTTAGTGAGCTTGTCCTGAAAATTATCAGTAATGTCGATGTTTTTACCAATGAATGAATAACGCATACTACCAACTCCTTTATTATGTAGAGCTTTTACTATATATGTAATAGCTTTTCTACTTTTTATGTAATTAATATTCTATGGTCTTTTGTAAAATCCTTTTTTATTTTTTAAAATTTTTGAAAAAACTTTTTTCGACAAAAAATTGCACAAAAACTCAAAACCCTTGTGTTTACTAACATCTTACAAAGTTTTTACATAAGCCGCTTTTATTGTGGATAACTCTAGGTTTTCCACAATATGTGCATTTATATTTTGTGGATAAAGTGGAAAAGTCTGTGAATAACCCTTAAATACAGTTTTTTCTGATGTGTAAAAGCTGTTAGTATATAGGTATATTTTTCCACAACAGTTTTAAACAATAATACTTATTATTTGACACAATTTTCTTTTTTATATAATTTGCACAATATAATTTTATGTTATTTTTTGTAAAATTCAAACTTATCTACATTAAATAGACCTCTATTATTTAATTTTATATGTGGAATTACTAAAAGTGACACAAAGGCAAGTACCATAAGTAAAGTACTACTTCCATTTTCACAAATCTTTTTAGCTCCCTCCACAATTTCATTTTGCTCCTTAGCAACAGTTTCATAATCCAAATCTGACATTAATCCACCAATAGGAAGTGGCATATTTGCAATGACTTTTTTATCCTTTACTACAACTATGCCTCCCTCTTTTCCCAGAGCATTTACAGCTACTGACATATTTTCTCCGTCACTACCTATTACACTAATATTATGAGAGTCGTGACCTATTGTTTGAGCAATAGCACCATTTTCTACTGTAAAACCTCTTAAAAAGCACTTGCCCATTGAACTTTTACCTGTATATCTTTCAATATTTGCACAAAGGCTAAGTCCCTGACTACTTTCTTCATAAACAGCATTTGTAATAAGTGAGCCTGTTTCAATTTCAATTACTGGTTCATTCTTATCGAAAGCCTTTTTGAAATCTTCAACTGTCATTTCCTTTATATTTACAGTATTTGTTACATCTTTGCTATCGGCTGATACTCTTTCAAAATTAACTTTGCCGTCACTAGCTATAAGCTGACCATTTTTGAAAACATACTTTATATTTTGTGCAGAAATATCCTCTGTAACAACAATATCAGCTATTTTATTTGGAGCAATAGCACCTCTGTCGTACAATCTGTTCATCATAGCACCGTTGTAAGATGCCATTGTATAAGCTGAAATTGGGTCAAAGCCTTTCTCTATTGCCAATCTTATACAATTAGATATTGTACCCTCTTTCCTAATTTCTTCTGTGTGCTTATCATCAGTACAAAAAGCAAAATGTGGTAAATTATAAGGAGTTACTGCACCAATAAGTGCATCTAAATTTTTAGCACCTGTACCCTGTCTGATATAAATATTTAAACCAGCTGAAACCTTTTCCAAAGCCTCTTTTTCATTTGAACATTCGTGGTCATTACTTATGCCACCACACACATAGGCATTAAGTTCTTTACCCTCTAACATTGGAGCGTGTCCGTCTTTTATACAGTCACAATCCAACTTCTTCATTATATCCTCATCACAGTTGACAACACCAACTGAATTCATCATTTCCCCTAAACCCTTAAAATCATACTTACTTAAAAGCTCTTTTGTAAGGTCGCCGTCAATTACTGCTCCACTATCGTCAAAAGGTGTAGCCGGTACACAAGATGGAAGCATAAATTCAATATCAATAGGAGAATTTTTACTATCTTCAAGCATAAACTTCAAACCATTTTCACCAGCCACATTTGCTATTTCGTGAGGGTCTGCAATTACAGTAGTAACACCCCAAGGAGCTACAAGGCGAGAAAATTCACTTGGTGTAACCATTGTAGACTCAATATGAATATGACAATCTACAAAGCCGGGAGCAATATACGCTCCCTTTACATCTATTTCCTTTTTCCCCTCATAATCTCCTATACCTAGAATAATACCGTCTTTAATACCAACATTACCTTCAACTATTCTATGACCTAATACATCTATAATCTTGCCGTTCTTTAATACAATATCAGCTTTTTCTCTGCCTGCTGCAGAAGAAATAATATTTTTCATATTATAATCACCTCTTTTTGTATTATATCAAATTTTTAAATCTAAATAAACAAAAAAAGAGTTGGAAAACACTCCAACTCTCAAAAATTATTCTGCCACTAAATTTTCTGTATTGTCTAATTTGTTATTTAACTTTTTCTTTTCTAAAAAAATGCTTAAAACATAAAGAGCAACACCAACCGGTAACCAGAAAATCATATATTTAACACCATTCATTATATCCGGCATAAGAATACTAAAGCCTACACCCTTTAAATTAAGTGCCTTAAATGCCATAGAAAGATTTGCCATTGGTATAATAGCATGTGCTATTTTACTAAGCCAGTCAGGCATCATATAAAATGGATACGCTGCTCCAGAGAAGAATGTAATAGTTGTGGAAAGCATATAGTAAATCCATCTGATTATTGTACCAGATTTAGCAAAAGCACTTATTGCTATAGATATTCCTAAGCAATCAAGCATAAACAATATCATAAGCACAATATAGACAAAAATATTTCCTCTCAAAGGCAGTCCTCTCATTTTACCTACAATCAGTAATGCACCAAAACTTATTATAATACAGCTTACAAAAACAACAGCAATTCTTACCAATATATCTTTTATATTTTCAATATTTTCCTTTTTACTTCCTCGAATGAAGTATTTTTTTCTTTCTGTAAAAAGAGGCATAACAAAATTTATCAACATTATTTGCTGAACAAGCATAATCATAAGGGCGTACATCATTCTAGGTGTATATCCACCTGTTGGCTCATACACAGCTCTGTCAACGGCTGTAAAAGAACCTAGAGAAGTTTGTGCCGATGTAGGATTCATACCACTGCCTTCTAATATTTTTAATTCAGTACCAGCACTTAATGTACTTAATACCGTTGCACAGCCATTTAAAGCATTACCACCTACCATAACATTACTGCCGTCAACAACAACAAGGCAATCTGGTGTTTTCTTCAATGCTACATCTTTGCTAAAGTCTTTGGGAATAATTAAGCCACCATAAACTTTACCTTTTTTTATTGCCTTTTCCAAGTCATCTTCTGAACTAGGATAATAATTTACATCTACATAATTATTTGTCTTTACCAATTCTGTTATTTTTCTGGAAAGTGCTGAATTATCCTCATCAAGTACAGCAAATGAAACATGTTCTATGTAAGGACTTTTCCATACATAAGGCATAACTAATGCTATAAAAAGCAATGCAAAAATTATGCTTATTATAAGAGGTTTTTCCTGTCTTAAAATTTTTCTTAAACCCAATTACTGTTCACCTGCCATTTCAATAGAAGTTTCAGCTTTGCTTTTTAAAGCCCTTTTCGCCTTTTTCTTCTGTTCTAATACCGGCTTTAAATAAAATTTATAACACATAAACAAGAACATAAGGCATACAAAGGCAATCAGCCATATAATATCGCCTTTAATATCATTTAAGTTACAACCTAATAAACCTATACTTCTCAAAGGTATTATAATGTGTCTGTTAGGCATCCAGTATTCCAAATACGAAAAGAACTTAGGCATAGCAAAAACAGGGAAAGTATAGCCTGAAAGCAACATGGTAAAGCTGACAAGACTAACCTTACTTACAACATCGTCTACACCATGTTTTGCTCCTATTCTTATAGCCATACCTAAAAAGCTAAATCCTAAAGACGCAAGAGCAATTAATAACACACCAGCTAATACGGAACCATTATAAGGTGTGTTAAACATTCTGGTCTGCACAACTACTGTAATGCAAGCACTTATAAATCCCCAAAAAGCACATATAAGCACCTTAGCCAAAATGTTCTTAAATCTTTTCTTTTCTCTTATAAATGCAGTCTGTCCCATAAAAAGCATTTGGCACATTGTAAGCAAAACACCTTCAACCATCATATTTGCAATGTTTGATGTTGGATTTCCCAGTATTCTGGTTTTATAACCAAAAGGAGATACTACATATTTTGCTGTCTGAGGTGCCATATTGAAAGTACCCTCAGCAATTTTTATCATATATCCAGCCTTTATGGTCCCTAAGGTTTCGGATATTTTAGACCTTACTGTACTACCGGAGCTAGATAATGCACCGTCATTAAATACCATTATTTTAGCTTCTTTTCCATGCGTAATATTATAGGAAAAATCTTCCGGAATAATAATACCGGCAGCAGCCTTTCCCTCTTTTATATACTTTTCAACATCACTATTTTCCGTACTTTCTTTTATTACATTAAAGGTTTCATTTTCCTTTATCATTTTTACAAGAGCAACAGCCGTAGCTGACTCATCGTGATTTACTATTATAGTGTCTGCATTTTTGAAAGGATAATTGCTGTATTCATAACCAATAAGTATACCAACTAAATTTGGAAGTATGAGAACTATAAGCATAGGTATAATCATATGCTTATGTTTAACTATCTTGTTTTTTAGCCACCTAAAAATGTTCATAGGTTATCACATCACTTTCCAAAATCTACAAATGAAGTCATACCAGCACGAAGAACCGGCTGAACACTTTGGTTATCATCAAAAACTACTTTTATTCCGTATGTAAGAATATCAAAATCTCCATTTACCTGAGATGCCTTCTTTGTAGCAAAATCAGCCTGTTTATTTATTGTTGTTACCGTTCCTTCATAGGTTTTGTCACCTGTAGCAGAAAGTTTAATTTTTACTTTTTGCTGTGGCTGAATATCTCCAATCTTATCTTCATCAATATTACAAGTAATATAAGGGTTGTAAGTATCTGTTACTACAACTGTAGGAAGCCCTGTAGTAACCATATCACCCTTTTTAACATTTACAGTTGTTACAACACCGTCAACTGGAGCTTTTAATGTACATTTTTCAATGTTCTTTTCAATATCACTTAAAGAAATTTTAAGCTGTTTAATAGATGCCTGAGCCTGTTCAATAGCTGTGTCTGCTGCTGCTATTGAAGTATCTGCCTGTGTAACTCCAGCCTCTGCCTGTGACACGCTTGCCTGTGCCTGTGCTACACCGGCTTGTGCCTGTGCCACACTTGCCTGTGCTTGGTCAACACCAGCCTTAGCCTGATTTTTATTTTCCTGTGTTGCACCGTTTTCAGTATCTTTTAATTTATTTTTGGCAATTTCCAAATTCTGATTTGCATTGTCTAAATTATTTTTAGCAGTTGTATATGCTGTCTGTGACTTGTCATAATCTACTTTTGACATACCACCGGCATCATAAAGTGCCTTAGACCTGTTTAACTGTGTTTCTGCATCATTAAAAGCTGTCTGTGAAGTTTCAACATTTGTCTGTGCAATCTTAACTGCTGACCTTAACTGTTCAAGCTGTTCCTCATTAGCACCATTTAAAACAGACTGATAAGATGCCTGTGCTGATTTTACAGCAGCCTCTGCCTGACTCTTTCCAGCCTCTGCCTGACTTTTGCCTGCCTCTGTTTGTTCTACTGCTGCCTGTGCTTTCGCCTTGCCGGCAACAGCCTGTGCTTTTGTAACCTGTTGTTGCTTTAAAGCAGCCTCAGCTTTTTCAATATTTGCCTTTGTCTGGTCCCTTTGTGCGTTAAGACTATCACTATTTAAAAGCACAAGAGGGTCACCCTTTTTAACTACATCGCCCTCTTTAACATATACAGTTTCTATCTGACCGGAAGATAAAGCATTTACATTACTTTCATCCATTGTAACTGTACTTTGAATATTCATATCCTTTTTATCTTTGCCCAAAATACCGTCACCTGTAAAACTACAACCAGTAAGACAACAACTAACAGCTGTTGCCAATGCCACCAACTTCATAAACTTCATTTTAATATCTCTCCTATCACAATAAATCACTCTAAATTTTTAATCATTTTATCCAGTAGTCCCATAAATATATTTATTTCATCTTTGTTAAAATCTTTAAAACAAAGCTCTCTCCATTCCTCAGACCACTTATTAAACTTTTCATATATTTCTTTGCCGTCTTCACTTAAAGCAACTAATTTTTCCCTTTTATTTTCAGGGTTAGCTTTTCTTACTATTAATCCTCTTTCCTCCATAGAAGATAAAAATTTAGCTGTTCTGTACTTATCCACACCAGATAAAGATGCCAAAGTTTCTTGATTTTGGTCAGGCTTATTTCCAACATAGGAAATCATAAGACCTTCCATAAAAGAAATGTTTACATCAATAAGTTTTTTATTGAAAAAATCCCTTTTTTTCTTTGTTATAATTTCATAATTTTCGTACAAATAATCACCTCATATAATAGTTGTCATTTTACAACTGTTGCTTTTGACAACTATTATAGCAATAGTCCTTTTTTTATTCAATATTATTTTTTTACAAAATTTTAGTTAAAATAGCAATAAAAAAACAGCAGTATTATGTAATACACTAAAATTACAAATACTGCTGTTAATTATTTTATTCAGCAATTATATCATTTTCTGTATGAATATCACTGCCTAAAACATACATAAAATAAAGGGACTTAGCTGCTTTTGCTCTGGTTACTTCTTTCTGTGGTTCAATATAATAGCCATTTTGAACCTTACCTCTTTCTATGCCAACTTCACTTCTTATAAGACCCAAATTATACGCATCTTTCACTTTATCAGCAAATTTAAGAGATATACTCATTCTATCCTTTATAGCATTATATCCAACTAAAGGATAATACTGTGCCTCTGTACCTACCAAGTTAGGGTCATAATTAGGGTCATCAGGTGTAATATTATTACCATTGTAGTCTGTCATATACTTTGGTTTTGACTTAAACTTCATATTGTAAGCATCTAAATTTATTGCCGCCATAACCTCTCTTGTAAGATTACCGTCAGTATAATTTTTGAAAGCACTTTCGTCTATTTTATAAATTTTAGTCAATGCTGAAATATATTCCTTTACAGTCATAATATTTTGTGGATTAAAATTGCCATCACTATCCTTGCTCATTACGCCAAGCTGGAGCATTTTTTCAATCTGATTTCTGTAGTAGGCATTATCCCCTGTAAGACAATCCTTTGCAACTTCTGGATAAACCTTATCCCAATTTCCTGTGACTATTGCGTCTTTTACATCACTTGTATAGGCATCTGTTAAAGGTTTTAAATAGCTGTAATCTTTTTCAAGTTTGGCTAAATCAGTAACAATAAACCTTGCATATTGCTTAGTAAGAGCCTCTTTCATATGCGTACCGTCTATTTTAAGCTGTGGATGACCATTGGCATAACTTCCTGAATTTGATTTTGCCGGTGTTTCTCCTGCCTCAATAGACATAACTACAGCTGTTGTGCCTTGTACTCCCAATTCGTTTAAGTAATTTACACTATCTTCATTTAAGTCAACTAAAGGAACATTGTTATCCTTTGCTGTACCTCTCATTACTTTTGTAAACTGTCTATCCTCTGTTGTAAATGTATCTGTATAAACATATCCTTCTTTTGCATCGCCTTTAACTCTTGTCATAGGTGTTACGAGAATTGGTATCATACCTCTTGCTTTTATAGCAGGTATAAAACAATTTTCAAGGTAATTTCTATACATTTCTTCTGTTGAGCCTGTACCAAAACGAGCTGTCGGGTCACTTACAACACCCTTATCTTTTCCGTTTTTCTCATCATTATGACCAGACTGCACAAGTACAAAATCTCCCTTGTGTCCTGTCATAAGAACATCGTTTAATCTGCCCTCTTGATACATTGTTTTTAAAGAACGACCACCCATAGAATAATTAACAATATTAATTTTGCTTGTATCAAAAAGTCTATCAAAAACCTGACCCCAACCACTCATTGGAGCTTCTTCAAAAAGATAGGATTTTAATGTAGAGTCACCTAAAAGATAAACTGTTGGTTTATCTTCTTGTTCCCTAATAGGGATAGGTGTAATTTTTATAGATTTCAATACAACAGGATTGCCTACACTTTTAGGCTCAACCTCAATATCTACAAAACTTCTACCAGTACAATAGTCAAAGCTCCACACATTGCCATTCCACTTTGCTATATGCTGATTTTTAACAAGACCGGCAGCATCCCATTGTTTTGTATTTTCTATTCTACTTGTCTGTGTAGCAGAAACAGAAACAAGGGCATCGTCTTTACCTCTGGCAGTTTCTACTTGAATATTGTAGCCACCTCTTGGTAAATTTACTCTGAATACCATACCGCCATAATTGTAGTCAGTAGCCTTTGTGTAATCCAACAACTTTCCGTCTTTATCAGTAATATTGAATTTTGCTACACTATTTTCAACTACCTTATAGCCCTCTTTCTTTACTTCAATACGGTTTACATCTACCTTTCTTGCCGGCATAGCTGTTGTTTCAGAAACAAATCCCCACCCTCTATCTCTGTTATAAAGTGGTGCTTTGCCATTTATCGTTCCAACATCTATAGCTCCAGCTCTACTTTCTTTTGTAAAATTAAAATACATTTCTCCAGTATTTTCATTTGCATTTACTGTACATATTAAACCTGTACACATTACAAATGCCAATGCTATAGACATAATTCTGTGTGTTATTTTCATATTTACCCTCCTTTTTTCTTTTTATAAAATTATAACACCCTACACTAATATCTGTAAAGAAAATTAATATAGGGTGTTATGCTTTTTACTTATCTTCTACAGGAATTTGTATTTCTGTAACAAATTTATTTACATCATTTGTAATACCATAATCAATTAAGGCAATTTCTCTTGAAAAACCTTTTATTTTCAAGTTGTTTTCTTTTATATATTTAAACATTTTTTCATACTGTTTTTTAGAATTATCATGACAGCCACAAAAACGAAGTACAACACATTTTTCATCTTGCAAAATTTCAGTTTTGCCAGTATATTCATCTTCATTTTCCAGTATAATAAAAACCATATCGTAATTATCAAACTTTTGTTTTAAAAGATTTTCCTTAGCTATTCCTATACCTACTTTTCCTAAGAAAACTGCTGTATACTTTTGATTTTTCTCTATTTGTCTTATTGCCTGTTCTAAATTTTCCAGATTTAATCTATTACAATTATCTTGTTGTAAATATGCTATTCGTTTAGAAGAAATATTTTGTATTTTAATTTTATCTAACCGAGAAGAAAGAGCATCTTCAATTTGGTTTAATCTATTGTTGATTTTCTTTTCTATATTTCTAAGTTCTTTCTGTTTTTCAACAACATATTCTTTTTGTTGATGCAACATTTCTTGCATTTTAGAAATATCTCTATTGTTGAGAAAATCTCCTATTTGTTCAAGGGGCATATCCAACAAACGCAAGTATCTAATTGTGTTTAAGCACTCAAACTGGTTTGTGCTATAATAGCGATACCCTGTTTTTTCGTCAATATATTCCGGATTTAAAATTCCCAAATTTTCATAATGTCGCAATGAACCTACACTTAAACTAAACAATTTTGCAATATTTCCTATACTAAATAAGTTCGTTTTATCCACAAAAATCCCCCTGTCAAAAATTAAGTTGTCCTAATTTTATTACTCTTTCTAAACCAAATAAAGGCTATTACGCAGATAATTACAGACAACACCGAACCTACCGGCGATGCTATACCCATTGGGAAAAGTGTATCTGTATACATTTTTGACAACAGATAAGAAAGAGGTATTCTGACACAAACTATAGACAACAGGTTATGGGTAAAGGATATAAATGACATTCCATAGGCATAGAAATAACCACTAAAGCTAAAATGTATACCGGCAATAGCACAATCCCACACATAACTTCTCAAGTATTCATCGCCTAAAACTATTACATCACTATTATTGGTAAAAAGTCCAACCGCATAGCCAGCTGTAAACTGTATCAAAACAGCCATTACTATTCCAAAAGATGCTGTTATTAAAATAGCGTATCTAAGAGTTAAAGAAGCTCTGTTATGTTTGCCTGCACCTATATTTTGAGCTGAAAGTGCAGAAACTGACGAAAGCATAGATGATGGAACTAAAAACAAAATTCCTATTATCTTTTCCACAATACCTACTGCTGCTGAATCATTAAGTCCTCGCCTATTTGCAATTATAGTTATTATTATAAATGAAATCTGTATAAAACCGTCTTGTAATGAAATAGGCACTCCAATTTTAAGAACATTTCTCAGTACATTCTTTTGTGGTTTAAAATCACTTTTAGTCAGTTTTACACCACTTTTTCTTTTAAGAATAACTGTCAATGACACTACAACACTTATTGCCTGAGATAATACTGTACCTAAAGCTGCACCTGCTGGTCCAATTTTTAAAACACCTATAAAAATATAGTCAACAATTATATTTACTGCACAGGCTACAGCTATAAAGTACATAGGGCTTTTTGAATCTCCCATACCTCTAAAAATTGAGCTGATAATATTGTAGGCTACTATAAAAGGTATACCTATAAAGCAAATTGTCAAATATGTTATTGTACCAGAAACAGCCTCCTCCGGTGTAGAAACTATGTTTACTATATTTTTTACAAATAGCAAAAGCACAACTGTTAAAACAATGGAAAAGCCCATAAAAAATGTAACAGTATTCCCTATTACCTTTGACATTTGTCTAAAGTCATTACTGCCCATACATCTGCCTATCATTACAGTTGCACCCATAGCCAAGCCAACTATCATAACTGTAAACATATTCATAACCTGACTACCTACAGAAACAGCTGTAGTGCTATCAACACCGTTGTACTGACCTATAATAAACAAATCTGCCATACCATAAAGGGTCTGTAAAAAATAAGATAGTAAATAAGGCAACGAAAAGAACAATAATGCCTTAAATACTCTTCCCTCTGTCAATTTTTTCTCCATATAATTAAATTTCCTTTCTAAAAATCATCATAACATATAATAAAGTCTATAACTATTGTAGAGTCAAGGATTTTTTACTTCTTTTTTCTCTTACAAAATATAGATAAAAACTCATTAATGCTGTAATAATTTCAGTTGCCGGAAAAGTAAACCACACATAAAAAAGTCCCTTGTAGTGAAAAAGCCAAGCCAATGGCACAAACAATATTACCTGTCTAAGTACAGTAAGCAAAATGCTGTAGCCGCTCCTGTTTACACCTTGACAATAGACTATAAACATAAGTACAAAACCAGCCGGAATAAAACTTGTGGAAATAATTCTCAATGCTGAACTACCTATATTTAAAACATTTTCCTGTTGTGAAAATATAGATATAAGCTCTCTAGGGAATACCATAAACATTATTATACCCACAAACATAACTGAACAAGCAATACCAACAGAATACCACAATGTCTGCTTTACTCTCTTGTATTTTTCTGCACCGTAGTTATAGCTTACAACTGGTACTATAACCTGTTGAAGTCCTGTAAGGGGTATAAAGAAAAATGTTTGCAATTTATAGTATATTCCCAGTACAACAACTGCATCTTCTGTAAATAATTTAAGTACAAGATTAAGTCCTACTATATAAAAAGTATAGAGAGATTGCAAAATAATAGACGGAATACCGAATTTATAAATTTTAACACAGCTTTTTAAGTCAATACTGCCTTTAAATTTATAGTATTTAAGCACATTTATTAATACAATAATCATTGTAACCCATTGACCTATTACTGTAGCAATACCCGCTCCCTTAATACCCATTTGTGGAAATCCAAATTTACCAAATATAAGTATAGGGTCTAAAATTACATTAATAACCGCACCCACGATTTGTGCTATAGTAGGCACAATCATATTTCCCTTTGCCTGTAACATTTTGGTACAGTTAGCCTCTAAAAACATACCAAAAGAAAACAAAAGTATAATCTGTCCATACATTATACCCTCTTTACGAACACCCTCTATATTAGAAGAGATGTTGTAATATCCTTTTATACTCATTAAGCCAAATAAAGCAAAAACAACAAAATTTACAACACCAAGAAACATACCACTTTTTACAACATCATTTTATGACTTAGTATCTCCTACACCGTCCATTCTGGATATGAGAATATTTACACCAGCTCCTGTACCTGTTGCTAATGCCAACATTAAAAGCTGTATTGGATAAATAATAGAAAGTGCTGTTAATCCATCTCCTGAAAATTTGGCAACAAAATAGCTATCTACAATGTTATAAACAGACTGTATAAGAAGTGCCAACATAACAGGCGGAGAGAGTTTTAATAATAATTTTAAAATAGGGGTATCTTCCATAAATACCACCACCTATATACAAATTTTATAGGCACATTCTAACATATAAAAATATAATTTACCATATTAATTTACAAAAAATAAAGGCAGTAACCAATGTCAGCTACCACCTTTATTTAACACAACTATTTATTGCATATCTATAACCTGTTTAGCCATATTTACAAATTCGTCTTTTGGTATTTCTGTACCCATATCCATAATAAGATACTGTAAATCTCCCTCCTGCCACATTAAAAATTGTGTCTTTTCTTCTTCTACTTTATCTGAACCATAGCCAATTTGCAAAGAGCCTTCCTCAACCTTTTTATTTTCTTCTTCAGTAGGTTTGTAATCAGGTGGAACAGCCTTATATTCATAGCTACCATAGTAAATAGTTTTGTTATTGTAATCTATTTCTTCTGAATTTGGACTTTGGTCATTTGTTATATAAGGAGAAACGCTCATAAAAAGATTTCCCTTTGGAACATCATAGGATATATTTATTTCTTTGTATTTTTTTACACTATTCCCCTGTTCATCATCTGCCGAACTATCTACTGGCACAGAATACAAATATTTATACTGACCCAGATTTTCAGGACATTTAGGCACAAAACCAACTTTTTTTGTAAATTCACTTTCTGCTGGAATATATTTCATTTCATTTAAAGTCCTTGATGAAGAACTATAGGATATAATCTTTCCACCACCATAAACACCAGTTACACCTATTACTAAAACTGTACAGCAAACAATAACAGCCTTTTTAAATTTATTCATACCTATTCTCCTTTGATTTTTTATTTTTCTCTTAATGCTATAAAGCATATTTTCATCTACAGAAAAATTTTCAGCCCTTAAATTTAATGCTTTTTTTAATTCGTCATCATATTTCATAATATTAAGCCTCCATATCTGTTTCTAAATACTTTTTCAACCTTTTTCTTGCAGCAAAAAGTCTTGTTTTTACAGTACCCTCAAAACTTCCTGTAATTTTTGCAATTTCCTTTATAGACATTTCGTTAAAATAGAATAAAACTACAGTTGTTTTCATTTTTTTATTTAAACTATCTATGGCATTGTAAAGCCGGATATATTTTTCACTTGAAAAATACTCATCATTTACACTTCCAGCATTTATATTTTCATCTTCAACTGGAATGTTTTTATTATCCTTTTTTGCGTATTTGCAGGCATTTCTAGTAAGTATTTTGTAAAACCAAGCTTTAAAAGCTCCATTATTTTTTAGTTTATTTATGTTGTTATAACATTGTACAAATGTATCCTCTACAGCATCTTGAGCAGAATGAAGATTATTTGTGATTAAATATGCACTTCTTAATGCAGATTGAGCATAAAGCAAATACAGTTTACATAGAGCATCTTCATCTCCATTTTTCATATTTTCTATTATTTCCTCATACATAGTTTGCCTCCTTTGACCAGTCTATATATAAGAGCATAGTTAAAGAGAAAAGGTTCATTATTTAATAAAAAATATCAAAGTAATTTAATTTTGTCAAAGATATAGCTTTCAGGCAATATAATTTGACTTGAATTTTACATTATGATAAAATAATATTTATTATGATTGTATTATATTTAGGAGATTTTCTAGTATGAAAGGTATAGTTTTAGCTGGTGGTAGTGGCACTCGCCTTTACCCACTTACAATGGTAACAAGTAAACAGCTTTTGCCTGTATATGATAAGCCTATGATTTATTATCCACTTTCAACTCTTATGTTGGCTGGAATTAAGGATATTCTTATAATTTCTACACCTACTGATTTGCCTAATTTTGAAAGACTTTTAGGTGACGGTTCTAGTTTTGGTATTAATTTAAGCTATAAGGTACAACCTAGTCCAGACGGACTTGCTCAAGCTTTCCTTATTGGTGAAGAATTTATTGGCGATGATAGCTGTGCTATGATTTTAGGGGACAATATTTTTTACGGTAATGGCCTAAGCAACCACCTTAAAAGAGCCGCAAAAAAGGAAACTGGTGCTACTGTTTTTGGTTACTATGTTGAAGACCCTGAGCGTTTTGGTATTGTTGAATTTGACGAAAACGGTAAAGCAATCTCCATTGAAGAAAAGCCAGAACATCCAAAATCTAATTACTGTGTAACTGGTCTTTATTTTTACGATAAAGATGTTGTTAGAAAAGCTAAACAGGTTAAGCCATCTGCTAGAGGCGAACTTGAAATTACAGACCTCAATAAAATGTACCTTGAAGAAGGCACTCTCGATGTAGTTACATTAGGCAGAGGTTATGCTTGGCTTGATACTGGTACTGTACCTGCTCTTAATGAAGCAGCTGAATTTGTAAAGGTTGTAGAAGACAGACAGGGCATTATGATTTCAGCTATTGAAGAAATTGCCTATAAGAACGGTTGGATTTCAAAGGAGAAACTTTTAGAGTCTGCCAAACTTTATGGAAAGTCTGCTTACGGTCAACATTTAAAGAATGTTGCTGATGGCAAGTACTTATACTAGGAGGAAATTTTATGAATATTATTGTTACAGGTGGTGCTGGTTTTATTGGTAGCAATTTTGTATTCCATATGCTCAATAAATACCCAGACTACAGAATTATCTGCTTAGACGCTCTTACTTATGCCGGCAACTTATCTACACTTGAACCTGTTATGGATAACCCTAACTTCAGATTTGTGAAGGCCGATATTAGAGATAGAGAGGCTGTTTATAAGTTATTTGAAGAAGAAAAGCCTGACATAGTAGTAAATTTTGCTGCTGAAAGTCATGTTGACCGTTCTATTGAAAACCCAAGTATTTTCCTTGAAACAAACATTCTCGGTACTCAGGTTATGATGGACGCTTGTAGAAAATACGGCATTAAGCGTTATCATCAAGTTTCTACTGACGAAGTTTATGGCGATTTACCTTTAGACAGACCTGAATTATTCTTTACAGAAGAAACTCCTATTCATACATCAAGCCCATATAGTGCATCAAAGGCATCTGCCGACTTATTAGTTCTTGCGTATCACAGAACATTTGGTTTGCCTGTTACTATTTCAAGATGCTCTAACAACTATGGCCCATATCACTTCCCTGAGAAGTTAATACCTCTTATGATTGCTAATGCACTTAATGATAAGCCACTTCCTGTATACGGTACTGGCGAAAATGTAAGAGATTGGCTCTATGTTGAGGACCATTGTAAGGCTATTGACCTTATTATCCACAATGGTAAAGTTGGCGAAGTTTATAACATCGGTGGTCACAACGAAATGACTAACCTTGATATTGTAAAAATTATCTGTAAGGAACTTGGTAAGCCAGAAAGCCTTATTACTTTTGTTGCTGATAGAAAAGGTCACGATATGAGATATGCCATTGACCCAACTAAAATACATAATGAACTTGGCTGGTTGCCTGAAACTAAGTTTGCTGACGGTATAAAGAAAACTATCAAGTGGTATTTAGAAAATAAAGAATGGTGGGAAACTATCATTAGTGGCGAATATCAGAATTACTATGAAAGAATGTACAGCAATAGATAAGGGAGATAATTATGGGACAGATTAAAGTAACTAAATGCCCTATTGAGGGTTTATATGTAATTGAACCAACTGTTCATGGCGATGCCAGAGGCTATTTTATGGAAACATATAATCAGCGTGATATGGAAGAAGCCGGTCTTAATATGGTCTTTGTTCAGGATAACCAGTCTTGCTCAACAAAAGGTGTTTTAAGAGGTTTACACTTTCAAAAAGAATACCCACAGGGCAAACTTGTAAGAGTTGTAAAGGGTTCTGTTTTCGATGTTGCTGTTGATTTACGCAGTAATTCTGAAACATACGGCAAATGGTTTGGCGTAGAGCTTACAGAAGAAAATAAAAAGCAATTTTATATTCCAGAAGGCTTTGCTCATGGATTTTTAGTACTATCTGATATTGCAGAATTTTGCTATAAGTGTACTGACTTCTATCACCCAGGTGATGAAGGTGGTTTAGCTTGGAATGACCCTGAAATCGGTATTGATTGGTGTGGCGTTACTGGTGATTATGACGGTACTGCATCTGCTGAAAGCTACAAAATGGCAGACGGAACACCTCTTAATTTAAGCGATAAAGACCAGAAATGGGCTGGCTTAAAGGATACTTTTAAATTTTAATAAATAGATATTCAGAACAAATTAACTTTGTTAATTTGTGACTTAACAAGTTAAGTCATCGAATTTATCTTTCCGATTCACTATAGAAATGCAAAAGCACCAATGCTCAAACAATAAGCATTGGTGTTTCTTTTTACTTTTTCATAGCATCTTCAATATCTTCTTTTACATTTTCAGCTTTTTCTTTTATATCCATAGCTACTATATTTACTGTGTCTTTCATATCTTTAGCATTTTCTTTAATATTCTTAGCAGCCTCTTTCATAGTTTCTTTTACAGCTGAAGTATTTTCCTTTACACTTTCTGAAATTTTATGAGATTTTTCGTCTGCGTTTTTCTTAATTTCATCAATCATATCCTGTTCATCATCTGAACCGTCATATACTACGAAATCATCATCTAAATCATCAAAATGGTCGCTTACATCATCAATTATATCATCGGTAAAATCTGACTTCTTAGGCTTGTTATTAAAATTATCTACGCCCTCCTTGAAAGCATCTACAACATCATTTAAAACCCTAGTTGCCTTATTTGCATATTTTTTTACAACAGGCTTTGCATCTTCAATTATATCATTTGCCTTTTCTTTAACCTGTCTTATTGTATCAGATTTACTATGGCTTGGAGAAATAGACTCTAACAACTTAACAGCTTCATCAGCTGTAATTTTGCCATCTTGAACCATTTTTAAAATAAACATTCTTTCTTCTTTCATAAAAAATCCCTCCTAATATGTGGATACTTCTCTTTAATTCTATTATACTATATTTTTCTAATAAAACAACAAAAATATTCATTACAAAAAAAGAACGCAGTCACAAAACTGCGTCCTAAAAGACATAAAAATTAAATTGCATGCTCTAATTTAAGAAGATTTTCTTTTCTTTCAATGCCACCGGCATATCCAGTTAAAGCACCATTAAGACCTATTACTCTATGGCAAGGTACAAAAATCAAAAGAGGATTTTTACCTATTGCTCCACCAACAGCTCTAAAAGATTTTTTCTTGCCCATTTCAATAGCAACATCTTTGTATGTAATTGTCTTTCCATAAGGAATACTTCTAATAATATTCCAGACCTTTTTCTGATATTCTGACCCCTCTAATTTAAGTGGTACATCAAAATACTTACGCTCTCCCTGTAAATATTCTTTTAATTCCTTTACAGCCTTATCCATTAAAGGTGTTCTTTGGCAAGTACCATTTTCAACTGACACCTCGCCCATTTTTAAACCAACAACAGCATCATCATTACATATTATTGTAACCTTGTCATTAAAAGTGTCATACACAGAATAATACAACTTTTCACTAGATACATTATCCATATAATCATCTCCTGTATAATATAAAAACAACAATACTTCTTGCATTTCTTTCGAGGTTATTTTACAATATAAATATCTACAAAAAAACAGCCAATTTATATTTTTTCGACAGTACCAATTAACTGGTACTGTGCCAATTTTAAAAAGAGGATTTTTTTATGATTTTAATAGATAAAAATAGCAAAAAACCTTTATATTTACAGATATATGAGGAAATTTTCAACCAAATACAAAATGAAGAACTTGCTACTGGCGATGTTCTTATTCCCACAAGAGTTTTGGCAAAAGAATTGGGTGTAAGTCGAAATACTGTTGACCAAGCATACAGCCAATTGGTGTTGGAGGGTTTAGTTGTAAGCAAAAGAGGAAGTGGCTATATTGTATCTCCCACAAACGACTATTCAAACAATGACAATATTTCTACTCCTCCAATTATATTGCCTCAGGAAGATAAAAACATTGTATTTGACTTTAACTGGAGAATAACAGAAAATAGACTTTTTCGCCACGATTTTTGGCGTCAATGTATAACCCACACCTTAACTGTATTAGAAAACAGAGATTTCTTTAACACTCCCAGTAGAAATGGCGAACCTGTACTACAGCATGCTATTGCAAAAAAATCGTTTATATTTAGAAAAATACACTCCAATCCTGACGATATAGTTTTATCTCCAGATATTTACGAGGCATTAAGTATAATTTATGATTTATTTGACCCAAAAGAGTATAATGTTATACTTACAAACCCGACTAATCCTGCTGTAAAAGAAGCTGTAACACGAAAGAGATTTAATATAGATTATATTGAATTGACAAATGATGGAATAGATATTGACCAGTTATACAAATACAAAAAATCAATTCTCTGTGTAAAAACCAACCACCATTTTCCTACAGGTGTAACATTTTCTGCTGAAAATCGTATGGCATTAGTTAAATGGGCAAACGAAACCAATTCCTACATAATTGAAGACGACAGTAGCCACGAACTAATTTATACACAAAACTATTATCCATCTTTAAAAGCCTGTGATACAGAAAACAGAGTATTTTATGCAATATCCTACTCTGTAACACTTTCTCCTGGCTCAAGATTGGCATTTTTTATTATGTTGCCACAATTTTCAGAGAAATATAATGCTCTATATGAACACTATTCAAATCCTGTGCCTATTATTGCTCAATATGCTCTTACTGAATACATTGAAAAGAAGTATTTATTAAGGCATAAAAGGCGTTATAAAACCCATAACACAAACAAAAACAGGATATTATTAGATGCTATAAAAAAATATTTTGACGATAAAATAGAAATTAGTGGGGAAAAAGCAGGTCTTTATTTAGTAGTATCTCCTAAAAATAATATGACAGAAGAACAACTTGTTTCATCTGCTCTAAAATTTGGAATAAAAGTATATCCCATTTCCAAATACTATAACAATATTTCCACAGCCCCAAAAAATTCAGTAATTCTCGGCTATAGTTCAATATTAATTGACAATATAGAAAAAGGAATTGCCCTTTTATATAAGGCTTGGTTTAACTAAAAAAATAGGGTGTCTGCCTTTATCAATCAGGTAACACCCTATCTCTTATTCATCATAATCGTAAATTTCTTCTCCGTATTCTTCCTCATCATCTCTATCAAAAAGTAAAACAATAACGGCGAATATAAGAAAAACATTTAAAATTATGCTTAAAATATTAATACTTGACTTCATATATATGCCTCCTCTTAAATATTTATATTAAAATTATAACATTTAAAATGGCATATTTCAACAACATAAACCTATTTAACACTTAAAGTTATTAATTTACTTTCATTGTCGTATTGAATATTTAAAACATCTGACAAATCTCTAATTTTTACATAAGTAAAACCGTCTTTGTTTATAGCATTAACAGCCTTAACTTTTCCATTTATTTTTATATTTTGTTTCATAATCTGTTCCTCCTCTAAAATACTATTTTTAAATTTTTGCCATTTTCCATTTTTTTGACTATCTCCACACCAGTACATAGGGCATTTTTTGCCAGTTACATCAAAATGCCTTATAACATTGTTAATACTAATATTGTATTTTTTCATCAAAGTACGAACTAATTCTATTATATTATTTATTGTAGAGTCCGTTGGATATATTGCATTGTTTTTAATATCGTCACAAATTTCAATGCTTAAACTATTGTTATTATTGCATTTACCATAGAACTTGCCACCACCAGTTTTTGTAGTGTCATCATATTTATTACCACCTACAGCCCACGCAACATAGTCATCTTTTACAGACTGAACTATGTTTTTGCTATCTACAAAATAATGGGCTGATGCTCCTCTACTGCCATTTGCAAAATATTTTGCATTACTTATGGCTGTATCTCCATCATTTGCTGTATAGTGAATAACTATATACTTTATAGTACTTAATGCCCTTGTACCACCATAATTTGCCTTTGATGCAGGATAGCTACTTATTTTTACCATTTAAGTCATCTCCTTTATCCCTTAATTGAAGAAAAACATCTTTTAATTGTTGTGGCACAGGTGTCATAACAGCAACATTTTCTAACAAACTTAAACCCTCATTGCATATGAAAAAAGTAATTACTACCTCTCTCAACGGAATGTTGCCACCTATTACATTGTTTACAATAACTGCTGTTGCAACTACCAAATAAATAGTTATTTTCTTCAATACACCTTTGAAACATATTTCACTTGAAAGAGTTTTTGTATAAACAGCCTTTATTAGTCCAGTTATAAAATCAATAATTGTCAATCCTAAAAGTGCATAAATAAGTACATCAGGCTTACCAAATATAAAAGATAAAATTCCACCTATAAATGCACCTACAACAGAAAAGTCATTAAAAATCTTTTCCATTTACACCACCTCATCTTTTTCAGTATCTTCAATTTCTTCCCACTTTTCTACTTTTTCCTCCAACACATCTACACAGTAGGCTGTTACACCTGTTTCTGTATTTCTTAAAATCTTTCCGTCTTCTGCAATTAATCTTTTTAATGTTTTAATTCTCATAAAATTACCTCCTATTATTTCCAAATTATATCTGCACCTTCTGCACCCCAAGGGGCATTTGCAATACTGTCTGTTTCTTTATCTATTTTAATTGTTGTCACTTTTGAACAGCCTGAAAATGCTGTCGGGCTTATTGTTGTTGTAGCACTAGGAATAACTATACTTTCAATTTTATTGCAATTATAAAAAGCCAATGAACCTATGGTCTCTACATTTTTAGGTATTTCTATCGTGCCAGTCAATCCCCTACAGTAATAAAAACAGCTACTGGATAAACCCTTTAAATCGGGCGATGTAAACTCAAAATTTGTTATTTTTGAACAGTTTCTAAAAGCATTTCCACCTATATTAGATAACTTCGGCAACACCAGCCTGCCCTCTATACCGCAAGAAGCTAATCCATTTGGACCAATAGTTGTTATGCTCTTAGGAATAGTGTTTATATCATTAATATTTGTTGTATATGCCATAGCATATGCCCCTATAGTTTCAACAGTTTCCGGTATTTCTGCTTTTGTAACATTACTAAAATTACAAAAAACTCTACTGCCTAAACCTGTTACACCTTTTTGTATATAAATACTTTTAATATCGTTTATATGTTCATTATACTGCTGACCGTTTTCTGAATAATCTTCAGTCACACCACTACCTCTTATTGCCATATATTCCCCTGCAATTTTGTAGCTAGTGCTTTCTCCACAACTTCCCTCTGATGTTGTTTTTACTATGTTGTCAGCATCTATTTCAATATCTGTAAGGTTATATATTTTAGCCTTTATATTTCTGAAAGCACCCTCACCAATAGTCTGAATGTTAGGGGTAATTACAATGTCCTCTGTTATTCCAGAAGAATTAAAGGCATCTGCACCTATTGAAATAAGGTCATTACCAAAATCTACTTGTGTTAAACTCCCACACCCTGTAAAGGCATAATCTCCTATAGCCTTTACATTCATACCGTTGTAACCATTTGATAAATCAAGTATGACAACACTATTGTCAATACACTTTTCTATTGTAGAATTTTCTGTGTTAAACTTAGCAAAAAAGCATAACCCGTTATTTACATAACCTAAATATTTTTTTAAATTCTCTACACCATATAATATTTCTTCAGCATTAAAATTGTCACTTTCAAGCTGTTCAATATTTTTTTCAGCTCTTTCATTTTCTGCAATACAATCTTCTAATTTTAGCTGAGTTTTAATATTTTCAGCCCTTGTAATTGTACTTTCCAAAACAGCTTTTGCACTATTACTATTTGAAATGCTTTCTTCTAAACTACTCTTTGTGTTTTGGGCTAAAGTAATTTTTTCAACCAAAGTATCAATAGTTTTTCTAGCATTTTCTATTTTTTCTTTAACTTCTTCATAAAGATTTTGTGCTGTCTGACTGTCGCTTTTACACTTTTCAGCAAGTACATTTATCTCGTTAATTTTTCCGCTTAATTCGTCTGACTTTGTTTCAAAATCTGTAATTTTATTTTCAACAGCTGTTTCGCTATCACTTATATTCTGTTCATATTCAGCCAATAAAGATTTACAGTTTAACCAATCTTCTTCTATAGAATTAAGTTTTGCCATAATCTCGCTATAGAGAGAATTTGATGCCTCCGTTGGAACAAGTCCACCCTCTGCACCAGAATTATTTACTGTTACTTTTACTGGATTTGTAACTAATAAATTTCCACCTGTAAGGGAAATTTCAATAGTTCCAGCATTTTCAAGAACCTCCCAAGGTACAGTACACTTTCCATTGTTTAAAGTGATATGAAAAATTTTTTCATCCTTTTTGAACTGTGCCACGAGAGGTGTAATATTGTACCAACTGTGGTTTAGTATAAATTCAGTCTCCATATAGTTTCTTACTCCACTATAAATAGGCTTAATTTCAAGGCGAATTAATTTCTGTCCTTTCGCCATAAATTTTAATTTTTCCATTAAAAAACCTCCTGTATATTATTTTGACAACTTTTATTTCGTCATCAATAATAATATACAGGAGGTACCATGACATTTCGTGACATATTTTTTATCTATTTGCATAAGTAAGTTTTTCCCACTTACCACTTACAAATCTGTAGACAAAGAATATTACTCTGAAAATCCAGTCTATAACCATAGCAATCCAAACACCTATTGCACCCATACCAAAATACTGTCCTATAATATAACTAAACACTATACGGAACATACACATTGAAAATATAGATACAACCATTGTGTATTTTACATCATTACAAGCTCTCAAAGCATTTGGCAATACAAAAGACAATGGCCAAAGTAAAATAGCACATCCATTATGTATACAAATAAGTATAAAAGCCAAACTTCTGGTTTCATCAGAAAGAGAGAATATTTTCAATATCCAAGGCAAAGTCAAAAGTATAGTGGAATTTACGCAAATTGTAAGAATATAGGCTATTTTCAAGAGCTTTTTAGTATAAAGTCTTACCTGTTTTAAATCTCCAGCACCTACACATTGGCCTACTACAGTTATCATAGCAAGAGATATTGCCTGACCACACAATGTACCCATACCGTCAATACTGTTTGCTACAGCATTAGCTGCAATCTGTACTGTACCAAATGTAGAAATAATACTTACTACAATAATTCTACCAAACTGAAAAATACCATTTTCCATACCACTAGGTATAGCTATATACAATATTCTTCTTATCATACCAAACTCTGGTTTAAAGTTGTGATGGTCTACATACACAACATTATTTTTATTTCTTATAAGCACAAGCATTATAATAGCTGCCACAAATCTTGAAACCAAAGACGGAATTGCAACACCTTCAACGCCCATTTTAAATACAAAAATCAAAATGGCATTACCACATATATTTATGACATTCATAAGTATTGAAACTTTCATAGATATAGCTGAATTACCCATTGACCTAAAAAGGGCTGCACAGGAATTATAAAGTGCTAAGAAAGGATAAGACGCAGATGAAATAAGAAAATATAACATTGCATTGTGCATAACATCATTGTCTATACTACCAAAAAGCACTCTCAATATATGCCTATTAAATACAAGACAACCAACCATAATAACAATAGAAAGTGTTATGGCTACAATAATAAGCTGTTTAGCAGATTTTCTTGCTTCTTCGTAATGTCTTGCTCCTATACATTGGGCTGTAACAACTGCACCACCTGTTGCCAAAGCTGCAAAAATGGCAATCATAAGGTTATTAATCATATCTACAAGAGAAACACCAGAAATGGCAGCCTCACCTACATTAGATACCATCATAACATCAGATAAACCAACAGTTACGGCCAAAACCTGTTCTACTAAAAGTGGAATTATAAGAGCTTTTAAAGCTGATTTACTAAAAATTTCTTTATTCTCCATTTTTATACCTCTGTAAATTTTTCGTATAATAAGTTTAACATAACTTTGCTTAAATTGTTTCACAAAAATAATAGTGACTAGCAAAAAGCTTTTGTACTTAATGCTAGTCACTTAATTTTTATCTTCTTCTTATACCACTATAAATACCATTTACAAAAACATAATTATCCCTTATTCTTCTATACTTAGGTCTTCGTGTAAGGAAAATCTCGTTTAGCACAAGTGCCTCAACTAACATATTGAGAATGTTATTTCTTGAAAAATCTTCATATCCGTCAAATTCAAGAATTATTTCCTCTACATCATCAAAATCCTTTTTCATTTCTTCCATAACCTGATTAATAATCTGAGCAAGGGTTTCCCTAGTAATACCGTCATCAGAATACACTGGACTTCCTTCATATTCATACTTATCCATAATTTTCTGAATATAACTGTCAATTTTGCTATTTATTTTACTATAAAGAGCCTTTACAATTTTGGACTCACTTTCTGTAATGTCACATACTTTTCTATTTTCTGTTCTTTCATTACTGCTTTTTCCTTTTTCAGAATCATAAAGGGGAATATTCTCCATCATTTCCTGTACTGTAATTTTTCTACTTTCATATGGATAACTATATATACTGTCATAGCCTACTGTACTACCAAAAATCATATTGACCTCCACAGAATTATATATATATACTATGTTAAACCATAAAAAAAGTGAAAAAGCAAAAATGCCTTCTATGATTACTTATCACAGAAAGCATTTTAATAGTTTTCTAATTATTATACCAACCTAGCTGTTCATTATCCAAATTGATATTTATTTGTTTTGTTTCACAGTATTCTTCAAGACCATGAGTGCCAAGTTCTCTGCCTATACCACTCATCTTATAGCCACCCCAAGGTGCTTCACAGAAAGCAGGATTATAGCAATTAATCCAAGTAATACCGGCTCTAATTTCCTTAATTACTCTTAAAGCCTTTGCTCCGTCATTAGTAAATACTGCCCCGGCAAGACCATAATCAGTATCATTTGCTAAATCAATAGCCTCTTGTTCTGTTTCAAAAGTCTGTATAGTAACTACAGGTCCAAAAATTTCTTCTCTGACAATTCTCATATCACTTGTACAGTTATCGAATATAGTTGGCTTTACAAAAAAGCCCTTTGCACATTCTCCATCTGTATATCTATATCCACCACATACAAGAGTTGCCCCCTCACTTTTGCCAAGCTCTACATACTTGAGAACATCATTCATATGTTTTTCAGATACCAAAGGACCCATATCGTAATTTTCAAGGGAATTACCAATAGTCATTTTTTCTGCTCTTTCAGCAAATCGCTTAATGAACTTGTCCTTAATAGATTTTTCTATAATAATTCTTGAACCGGCACAGCATACCTCTCCTTGATTGAAGAATATACCAAGCATAGCCCATTCAACAGCCTTTTCTATATCAACATCAGCAAAAATTACATTTGGAGATTTTCCACCAAGTTCAAGACCTATTCGCTTAACATTAGACGCTGCTGCTCTCATAATACTTTGACCAACAGCTGTACTACCTGTAAATGTAAGCATATCTACATCTTTACTTTCAGCAAGATAATTGCCTAAAGAACCCCCTGGTCCAATAATCAAGTTAACAGTTCCTGCTGGCAAACCAACCTTATCAAAAATCTCAAACATTTTAATAGTTGACAATACGGTTTCAGAACTAGGCTTAAATATAACACAATTACCAGCAGCCAAAGCTGGAGCTAACTTCCAAACGCCCATAAGGAAAGGGAAATTCCAAGGTGTTATTAAAGCACATACGCCTACTGGCTCTGTAACACTATAGGAGTGCATTCTGCCAAAATTGGAATTAACTTCATATACTCCACCTGTAGGAGTTCTTATAAGTCCGGCATAATATCTGAAACAATGTACAGCATCATCTACATCTGCCTCAGCCTCTCTCAAAGGCTTGCCATTGTCCATAGACTCTATTTTAGCTATTTCTTCTGCCTGCTTTTCTACTTCATCAGCTATTTTTAACAAAATATCGGCTCTTTCCTGAGCACTCATATCTCGCCATTGTCTTGTAACATAAAAAGCATTTTTTGCAGAAGCTACAGCACTTTTTACATCATCTAAATTATTTTCCTTAATTACTGCTATAACCTCTCCATTAGATGGATTAACAGCCTTTAATTCTTTATCTGAATTGCCGTCTACCCAGCAACCATTAATATATGTTTTCTTATACTCCATATAACCACCAATCCTATTCATACATAGTTTTGTATAGCTTTTTAAAGTCCTCAATGTTGACTTCTCGTCTATTATCTGGTGTAGCTGCGTCATTTAATGCCTCTCTAGCCAAGGCATCTATATCCTCTACATTAACATTGATTTCCTTTAATTTATGAGGTAATCCTGCTACACTATTAAATGTATTAATAAGCTCTACACATCTTTCTGTAGCTGCTTCGCTACCATACCTTTCATCAAATTCAGGGTCAAAAGCCTTTGCAAGAGTTATCATTTTGTCTTCACAAGCAACTGAATTAAACTTTAACACATAAGGTAAAATCAAGGCGTTGGCTACACCATGAGGTACATCATAAAATGCACTTAACGGATGTGCCATAGAATGAACTATACCAAGACCAACATTTGTAAAGCTCATACCCGCCATATACTGTGCCATAGCAAGTGCCTTTCTTGCATCTAAGTCATTTAAGTTCTTGATTACCTTTAAAAAGTTAGCTGAAATAAGGCTTACTGCCTTTAATGACAACATTTCTGAAAAATCAAAAGCACCCTTTGATAAATAAGACTCTACAGCGTGTGTAAGAGCATCCATAGCTGTGGCAGCAGTCATTTTTAAAGGCAAACTTGCCATAATATCTGTATCCAATATAGCTACAACTGGCACAACCATTGAATCCATACAAGCCATTTTTCGTTTCTGTTCTGTATTAGTTATAACATAGTCCATTGTAGTTTCTGAGCCTGTTCCTGCTGTTGTAGGTACAGCTATAATAGGCATTGGAGGATTTTTACTCTTGTCTACACCCTCTAAAGACACTACATCATAATTATCAGGATTATTGGCTATAACAGCAACAGCCTTTGCTGTATCTATAACAGAACCTCCACCTACAGCAATTATAAAATCAGTCCCTGATGCTTTCAGCTTATCAAGTCCTGTATGTACATTATCAATAGTAGGATTAGGCTTAACCTCATCATCTATTTCATAAGAAATACCACCGTCTTTAAGTACATTTTCGATTTTTTCTGCAACGCCACACTGAACCAGCATAGCATCTGTAACAAGTAAAGCCTTGTTATATTTTCTCTTTTTTATTTCTGTAATAATTTCTTTGCGTGCATATTCTCCAAAATATGTCGTACCTGTATATACCATTCGCTCTATACTCATAGAATAGACTTCCTTTCTAAATATAATTAATATTGCCATATACCATTCTTTATATTTCGGCAACGGAAAATATAAGATTACATTCCTTTTAGGTCTATATATTATCCATATACAATACTCAATACATTACTCGTTTTTTCATATAGCTAATTTCATTACTCATCATTAGAATGAGCATATAAAAGTTCATTAATGTCTTTTCTTAACTTAATAAACTCTGGTGTATCCTTTAACTCCAAGCCTCTCTTGTGTGTTAAGTATACATTAACTTCTTTAACAACCTTACCAGGTCTAGCTGACATAACATAAATCTTATTTGCTAAGAAAACAGCCTCATCAATATCGTGTGTAATGAATACAACTGTTGGGTGGTCCTGCTCCCATATTTCTCTCATAAGCAACTGCATCATAGATTTAGTATGAGGGTCAAGAGCACCAAAAGGTTCGTCCATTAATAATACTTCTGGCTGATTAGCAAGGGCTCTGGCTATAGCAACTCTCTGCTTCATACCACCAGATAATTCCTTTGGATATGCCTTTGCAAATTTTCTTAATCCAATAATATCAAGGTATCTGTCTGCTATTCTCTGTTGTTCATCTTTTGGCAATTTCTTTATTCTAAGACCGAATTTAATGTTGTCTTCAACATTCATCCAAGGAAAAAGAGTATAACTTTGGAATACCATACCTCTGTCAGGTCCTGGACCTGTTACTGCTGTATCATTAACTACAATTTCGCCCTTAGTAGGAAAATCCAAACCTGCAAGCATTCTCAATAAAGTTGATTTACCACAACCAGAAGGGCCTACTATACATACAAAGTCATTATCCTGAATATCTATTGATACATCATCAATGGCTTTTGTTGACTTTTTGCCATTTGTATAAACCTTATCAATATGACTTACTATAATTTTACTACTGGCAACATGAGCCTCTAAGGGTGAACCAGAATTTGAAATAATATTTTGTTTTTTCATACTTTACATCTCCTTTATTCAGCCCATGGGAACATCTTTTTAATCGCAAAAGCAAAAATTCTGTCTGTAATAAGACCAAGTACACCTATTACAAGAATACCAGAAAAAATACTTTCAGTATGTAAGAATCTCTGTGCCTTTAAAATAGAGTAACCTAAACCTGAATTAGATGCTACAAGTTCGGCTACAGTAAGGTATGTCCAGCCCCAACCAATCATCATTCTCAATGTAAGCATCATATTAGGTGCCATAGCTGGTATTAATACCTTTGTAATAGTTGTAAATCGTGTTGTACCCAAAGTGTAACTTGCTGAAAGCAAATCATCAGATACAGCTCTTGCATTATCAGCTACCATAAGTACCATCTGGAAGAAACAACCAAGGAATACAATACTTATTTTAGCTCCTTCTCCTATACCACACCATACCATTACAAGTGGTACAAATGCTGGTACTGGCATATAACGAATAAATTCACAAATAGGTGTTATAACTGCGTCTATTCTTTTAAAACTACCTGCAAGTATACCTAAAGGTACACCAATGATTACAGAAATAACAAAGCCCATTGTAATTCTGAAAATACTCCAGCCCATATTAGCCCACAATGAACCATCTTTAGCACAACTTACTATGTCATTAAGTACCTTTAATGGAGATGGTAAAAAAAGTTCTTTTACCATACCACTTCCACTTAGTCCTCCCCACAGAGCAAATATCACTACAAATGTCATTATCATTGATATGGTATAACATCGCTTTGATATATCTTTTCTAAGACGGAAATCGCCTCTACTCTTTTTCATACTAAAACCTCCAATTATATAAGGGCATCCTCATCTGTTTCCCCTGTATGTATTCTTATACAACTATCTACAGGTGTAACAAAGATTTTACCGTCGCCCTCTGCACCATGGCTGTTGACAGAAAGAATAACATCAATTAATTCGTCAAGTCTATCATCTGTTACTACAATGTTAATCATCTTTTTGGCTACAAAAGTTCTTGAATATATCTTGTCATCAGCCTCATTGTTGCCTTCGCCTGTAGTAAAGCTAACATGTTCTCTACCTCTACCAAGAACCTCTTTTGTATTCATAGCAAAAAATCTTTTTTCATTAAGTGCTTCCTTTGTCTTGAAATAACAATTGGGTCTTAAAAATACAATAACATTTTTCATATCCAATTCCTCCTTATAGCTCTGCCTTTCCTGAGCTTACAGTAATCGCCTTTTCTACTGGTAAAATGAAAATCTTACCATCGCCAAATGAACCGCCATCACTTGTTCTTGAATACTTAATAATAATGTCTGTTACCTTGTTTACATTTTCGTCTTCAACTACTAACATAATAAGTTCTTTTGGAATTTCATCGTAGTAAACATCAGATACCTTCAAACCTCTCTGCTTACCTCTACCTAAGATACCATATCTTGTAGTTGCTCTAAAACCAGCCTCACATAATTCATTTAAAACCTCGTCACACTTTTCAGGTCTTACAATAGCTTTAATCATTTTCATAATAGTTTTCTCCTTTCAATTATACAAAAAGGGCGTCGACTTTTAATAAGCCGACGCCCTCGTCTTTTTGTTTTCCTTATGGTGCTATTATATATTTATGACTTTAAAATATCAATGTATTTTGGCTATAATCATTCTTGTGCATTATGCACATATCAGTTTTTTCGACTATTTCTAAAATCCAATATTATAAATGCCAATTTAAGCTCAAGACAGACAGATAAATCATCTAAATCAACATTCAATATTTTTTCTATTTTATCAAGACGGTATCGCATTGTATTACGGTGTATAAACAAAAGTTCAGCTGTGGCATTGGAATTGCAATTATTTTCAATATAAGCCCTAATGGTATTACATAATTCACTATCCTGAACCTTGTCGGTCTCTATTAATCTGCCTAACTTGTCATTTATGTAGTTATCCAATGTCTTTGGACTTCTGATTTGAGATATAAGAGAGTGAATACCCATATCATTATAGCTTAGCACATACTTTTGCTTTTCCATACTTATAAGCTGTAATGCACTTTTTGCCTCTGTATAACTTTCTCTAATATCTGCAAGATATTCATATCCAAGACCAATTCCTATATAAGCCTCAATTTCAAACTCCTTATGAATTTTATCAGCAATTTTTTCAAAGAAATGAACAACGCTATCCTTGCCAAATACCTCCAAAGGAAACATAACTACTATGGTCTCAAATTGTGAGTAAATAAGCAATTTGTTTATATCGTAGTATCTAAATTCATTTTCAACTAAACTTTGTATTCTTTTTATGCTGGCAGGGTCATTTAAGCCTACTGTTTTTATAATTGCTATAGACTGTTTGCCAGAAATAGTAATACCATAGTGAGTTGCTCTCTTTGTTACTTCATATTCATTAAAGTTATCCACAAATAAAATAGAAGTTAATAACTTTTCACGAGAATGAGTTTCTGATTCCTCCTCTATAAGCCTTTTACAGACAATTTGAGAAAAATCTATTAAATGTAATTCTACTGAAAGTTCAAATAACGGTAGATTAAGTTCTTCGCAATAATCTGCTATTTTTTTAGATATTTGATTTTCATTTATGACTACTGCTGCAATTTTCTTTGGATACATAACCTTTATAATGTCTATAATCTTATTATCATCATCAGTCAGACTTTTGTTAGTTATTATAACCATTTCTCCACCATGAATAAGTTCACTTATATTGTATTCTTCATCAAGACATTGAACACAATCTGCAAAATATATCCAACTTATGTTATTTCGTATACCGTTTGCCCCTGAAATAAGTGTTAGCCCCTTTTTTAATAAGGGAATATTAACTAAATCCTCACAGTTCATATATCTTCCTCCTACTGTTACTTTCTAAAATTATATTTCAACAAATTCTCCTAGTCAAGTACATTTTATTGTACTAAACAAAAGCAACTGCTCTTACAGGCGAACCATCTCCGTCTTTTATTTTAAGCGGAAGAAACATTACGGTGCTACCTGTTGTATCTAATTTTTCAAGATTTGTTAAGTTCTCCACAATTAATATATCATTACCTAAGAAAATATTGTGGGAAGCAGTTGAATTTTCAGTATACTGTTCTCCTTGAATACAGGTTTTGTCTACATTAAGCATATCCACACCTACTGCCTTTACTCCTAGATTTTTTAAATATTCTGCTGTTGATTTTGAAATATATGGGTGCTTATAAAATTCCTCTGTACCGGCTTTATATATCCAACCTGTATTGAAAAGCACTATACTTGAAATTTTAATATGTTCTTCAAGTTTATTAAAGTCCTCAGGAACAATTTCATAATAAGGCTTTAAATTTGGAAGATGCACAACAACAGCCTTACCTATACATTTTTTTAAATTTACATTGTCAATAGTTTTGCCATTTTTCACAAAGTGTGCCGGAGCATCCATATGGGTTCCGGTATGTGTGCCTATATTAAGTTTCATAACTTGGCAACCATCTTTTTCTAAAGTAATATATTTTGAAAGCTCTGGTTCAGGGTCCCCTGGATAATAAATCATATTATTTTCTATTAAAATAGACAAATCAACAATTTCTGAGTACATAATTTTCTCCTTTAAGCATTTTTATTTAAGCTAAAATAACAGACTGATTGTAAAAACCAGTCTGTTACATTATAAACCTTATTTATTCATTTCAGCATAAACTTCGTCAAAAATAGAGCTGTCAAACAAAGAATCAAAGTTATCCGGCTTGCTGTCAATTAAGCCATTGTCATATAAAAAGTCGCTTAACATTGAAGAGCATTTCTTTAATGAAACATAAGTATCTCCATCTTTAAATGCTTCTGCATTTTCGTCCATAGTTCTTACAGCACAACCATTCATAAGAGTTTTAAATTCCTCTGGTGATACTTCAGCACCTGAAGAAACATCTTTGGCAAATTCATCAAATTTGTTTTCATAACCGTCACGAGCATTAAACCATGCTTTCATAACCTTTTTGATTTCTTCACGCTTAGTTTTAAGTGCATTGCCATTTGTCGCAAGTACGGCAGGAATTAAGCCCTCGTATTCAGCATCTTTTGTACTTGCAAGAATATTTCCCCCAGTTTCTTTCTGAGCCATTGACAATGAAGGCTCCCAAATAGCAGCTGCGTCAACCTGTCCACTTATAAAGGCATTTGAAGCATCTCCTGTTGACATATTTATTAAGTTTACATCTTTTGTTGTAAGTCCTGCACTTTCAAGACATTTTAAAAGGAATAAATGGTCACTTCCACCAAGTTCAATAGCAACATTCTTTCCCTTTAAATCCTTAACAGATTTAATATCACTTTTAGCAATAAGACCGTCTGCACCAGCTGAATAGTCTTGAACCATAATTACCTTAGTATCTGCACCCCTTACATAAGCAGGAATAATATCAGCAAGAGCAGGAACAAAAAGGTCAATCTTTCCAGAATTAAGAGCATTTAAGCCATCGGAATAATTTGAAAATAATTTAACTTCTACATCAACACCCTGTTCCTTAAAATATCCCATTTTGTCTACAGCAAGCCACCAATAACTTCCAGGCCAGTCGTTAATACCTAATACTATTTTCTGCCCATTTGAATCATTAGCATTTGCTGTACTTTCTCCTGTCTGTGAACTACTTGCTCCACAGGCTGATAAAGAAATACACATAATCATTGTCATTAAAAGTGCAAGTAATTTTTTCTTCATTATGTAGTCCTCCTTTTAGGGGTAAATTATACATTTTTATTTTTCTGAAGCAATCTTTTCAACAAATGTATTATTAATCATATCGCCACAATCTTTATCCTTGTTTTTAAGTACGCCAAGTTCATACATAAAATCTCTTATTGTATTCTGTGTATAACCCCAGTATGAATAATCTTCTGCTGGAGTAAATGCTGTCTTAACAGTATCAGGGTCAGTAATAATAAGACCGTCTATTTCTTTCTTAAATTCTTCTTCGCCTACACCAAGCTTATCGCCCATAAACTTGTTTGCTTCGTCTGGATTACTCTTCCAGTATTCAACAGCATCGAAGAAACCTCTTACAACAGCCTCTACAGCCTCAGGATTTTCATTACATAACTTGTTAGATGTACACAATACATCAGTAATTAAGTTAGGGTTATCAGAAGATGAATACAACTTAGTACCACCACTTGCAATAGCCTGAGAGAAGTATGGGTCCCAAATACAAGCAGCATCACATTGACCAGCTACAAAAGCTGTACCAGATTCCTGAATAGACATATCTACAATGTTTACATCTTTTTCAGTCATTCCGTTTTCTGCAAGGAGAGTAAGTAAGAACATATGGTCAACGCTGTAAAGCTGAGTTGCAATGCTCTTTCCCTTTAAATCCTTTACAGACTTAATGTCAGACTTAGCTACAAGACCTTCACTACCATTAGACTTATCAGTTTCCAATACTACTGCAATATCTCCACCCTGGAAATATGGTGCAACAGTTTCTGATGAAGCAAATGTACAAAAATCAATCTGTCCACCTACAAAGGCATTTGTACTTTCTGTTGTAGATGAAAAGTCCTGAATTTTAACCTTAACGCCTTCTTTTTCGAAAAATCCCTTTTCATTTGCTAAATAAAAGAACATATTTGTAGGCCATGAAGTTGTACCTAATGTTACTTCAGGAACTTTTGTATCTGACTTTGCAGTATCTCCACTTGCCCCACAACCTGTAAAACCTAATACCATCGTTGCGCTTAATAATAAAGCCAATAATCTTTTCATATATTTTCCTCCATTCTTTACTTTCTGTTGTGCATAAGATACATAAGGTCCATAGCAATATTTGATGCAGCAAGTGATGTAATTTCACTATGGTCATAAGCTGGAAGAACCTCAACTAAATCAGCAGCAACTACATTAATACCCTTGAGATTGTATAAAAGCTTTCTAACCTGAGCTGAAGATGGACCACCAATAACCGGTGTACCTGTACCAGGTGCAGCAGATGGGTCAAGAGCATCAATATCAAAAGTAATATATACTGGCATATCACCTACAATTTTCTTTAGTTTTTCAGCAAGTTCTTTCATATCCATAAATACTGCATCCTGAGCATAGAAAATATTGTAGCCACATTCTGTCATTTCTGTACGGATAAATACCTGAGCAGACTTAGATGGGTCAATACAACCCTCAGCCTGTAAATCATAAGCAAAATTAGCATGAGAAATATTGCCATCTGTACTTGGTGTACTATCCTGATGTGAGTCAAAATGAAGTAATGCTAACTTACCAAACTTTTCACTAGCAGCTCTTACCATACCATATGGAATAGTGTGGTCGCCACCTAATGTAAGTAACTTACTGCCAGAAGCAAAAATTTTCTTAGCATTTTCGTATGTTTCCTCAAGCATAACCTTTGTAGTATTAGCACCTACATAGTAACCTACATCGCCATAATCAACTATATTAGCCTCATCAGACAACTTGTATCCCCATGGATAGCCAAAACAATTTGTCAACTGAGAACTAAGTCTTATTGCTCTAGGGCCAGACCTTGCACCAGGACGATTTGTTACGCCACTATCAAAAGGCACACCCATAATTGTAATATCTACATCGTCTTTTAATTCTCTAGTTACAGGATAAAGATTAAAACTTGGTATTCCTGCATAATGTAAATGTTTCTGTACTTCATATTCCATATAAACTCCTCCAATCATACCAACAAAAAAATAAAAGGCGTCTGAACGACTTATTCGTCATTCAAACGCCTTTGTTTAACTTGTTAATACAATACATCTTTTTTACAAAAATGTAAATGTATCGTGAGAACATTATTTTTTGTGCATGAATTACAATGGAGGAGGTTGTATATTAATTGGCAAAGGAACTGTATCCATTTCAGTTATAATCTTTTTTAATCATATATAAGTTATATAAACATCTATAAAATTTTCATCTCATCAATTAATGCTTTTCTTCTTTTATACTTATTTCTCCATTCATTAGCAATTTTATCAACTACTTCATCCCCACCAACATATCCTTTCATTTTTACAAGAACTTTGATAATTTGTTTATATTTTTTTCTATCACTTACAATTTTAATTTCATCATTAATAATATTTGCATATTTTTTTAGCAATCTTTCAGGATATAATTTTTTTAATGTTTTCTCATATAAATCCACTGTATATATACCCACTCTATCCTGTTCAATATAACTCATAAGCCTATCATATAATTTTTCAATATAGTAAAATTTATGCAGTATTGAACTACAGGATTTTAATTCAAATACTTTTTCCCTTTGTACAAGCCATTCTTTATTATTGTAAGTAGATTTTAATTCATTATAAACATCTATTGTTGCTGTACCATCATCTTTTAATTCATCCCACAATATATTTTGATATCCAACTTTATTTTCTGTAATCTTATATATTTCTTTTAATTTTCCCCTTATTTCTTCATTTTTATTATCGCTTTCATGTAAAATTTCTATTGCCCTATTATAATTTTGATTTTCTATAAGCCTATCAGCAAACATTACACAAATTTCAGGTATAAATTTATTCTCAACATAAAATTTTTCTATTTCATCATCTGGCAAATTAAGTTCTTCCATTATTTTTAACTTTGCAGATAAAATAATTTTAAAGTAAAATTGGCTAAAACTGTCTTCTTTATCTTCTGATAAACTTTTAATTCTTGAATTAACAATTTTCAGTATTTCCTTCAACGACTTTTCAGACTTAAATTGATTAAACAGTAATCTATCTAAAAACCCCTTATAATACCCATTTTCATCAAAATTGTTCTCCACTTCATATACAACAGCTTGAAATATCTTTTCTTCTTCTTTCTCACTACATAAACAAATTGCAGAAGATATTATTTCCTCGCATCTTGAATAAATTCCCATAATTATACCATCAGAATCGTCAATGTCATATTCTGTAAAAGAACTTGCCAAATGTAATGTCAATTCAACAGCTTCCATGTATCTATGTAATCCTATTAAAGGCACTATTTCTATATCAACAAAATCATTTAATTCGTCCCATAAAATACTAGCCTCGTCATACCCTATGTATTCATCATCTGAATTTTCGTAAAATATGCAATCTATACTTTCCTTTAAATCTTCAATATTGATATTGTTATCTTCACTATTTATATATTGCAAAAAACTTCTTTTTGCAATATTATCATTTTCTAATAAGTATTTTAATACATCTTTTAATCTTTTTTCATCAAGGCTATCTATTAATTCATCTATTCTATAATCATCATCAATAATGTTATTATAATGCTGGTCACATTCGTATAGATAATCTTCATAGTATTCATAATCATCTTCATCATAATATTCGTCATCGTATTCATCATCAATATATATATCTCCACCTAATACTTTAAATAATAAAGCAGCCATATGTTTACACTTTTTTTGACCTTTTGCATATGGACAATCACAACTTAATTTTCCAACATTTTCACCATCAATTTCAGCAGAAACATTATATTCTTCGGTACCCTTTACTTTTCCATATACTGTATCACCTTCCCAATGAACATCTTTAACTTTTCCTCTTTCGAAGTAGTCATATCCTCTCTCCAATATAACTCTTTTAAATAAATCCATCCACTTATTAATCTCTACCATATAATCAATCCTCTAAGTCTATAGTAATATTTCCTACGTAAAACAACTAAATTTAGCCTAACATAGTTTATATACAATTACAAGAAAAATAATAAAATCTGATGGAAAAAACTTAAATAAATTATGAAAATATAATTCTTATTCGATGGTTCAATACTTAATCAACTTAATAGAGGGTATGAAAAACTGTATTTTTTGCATATAACAAAAAGCCTGTAACCAATAGATTACAGACTTTACTGAGTTTCGGTAGTATATAAACTTTTTTATTACAACATTTTCTAAAGTTGCTTAAAGACATATGTTGTTTTATATTTATAAATTTAATTTATTTAACAAAATTCTATAGCACAATAAACATCAATCAAATTTTGTACCGTATTTTTTACTTACAATCCACCTACTGTAGATTTTTTCGTTATATCTGCTTTTTACATCTGTAAATATTGCCATTCTTTAATTTTCATTAAATATTACATTAAACAATATAGCTAATGCACAGGCAACTATAGCAATAACAGACACCACGTTCATTCCATATCTTATTGTTGTTGTTATATTGCCAATTAACAATATAACATAAAAAATTAAATTAATACCTTTACTTTTATTCATATTTATAATACAATGGAGCATCTTTTTTTACTATGACTGCTCATTATTTCTGCCTCATTTCTATATTTTAATCATACCATACTAGTATTATTATACCAATTATTTTTTAACTTTTTCATTTTATGATAAAATTCATATTTACTTTAAATTACAGTCTAAACCTCGTTCTAATACTGTGACAGATACTAGTTCGTAATTACAGAATTTCTATCATCCAAATATCTACTATATTTTATTTCAAATATCAAGTAAAAAATAATACTATAACCCTTATTTTTAGTAAAATTGTAACATTTCATTATATATTTTTATAGTTTTCTATATATATGTCGGTGGCATTTTAAAACCTAACTCACCAATATTTAATACTTTGTAAAAAAAGAATTCACTTAAAACACTTTGTGGTAAATCTCTTATTCGCCCAAAGTCTTTTAAATTCCAATTATTTTCAATAGCTCTTTCAGAATATCTCTGGCAAAATCCTATAACAGTATTTGCTGCATGTTGTTTAGTTGTTTTATTTTCAACTAAAAATCTGGTTGCCTCTGTAACCCCTTTCCATATTATACCATATATTTGTGATACAGAAAATTTTTCTAACATATTTTTTATAATCATATATGTCTTTTCACCTGGTGAAAAATTCATATCAACCTTTTTAAGCTGATATATTAAATACTCTATACATTCTTCAACAGCAATTTCAACCCATAACTGATAAGCACATTCTGAATTTTTTTGAGTATAATAACTTGGATTTAAAATTTTATAAACCATATCTTTTTTAGACTTGCCATAATCTACATTTAAATTATATTCTACTTCATATGTATAATAAACATTAGGAAAATCTTCTCCATCCTCAAAAGCTTCAATCTTTGAATTTGGATTTACAACTATAACTTGATTTTTAATCAAGTCATTATAAATATTTTTTAATAATTCACTTTGTAATGGCGTTAATTTCACATTACTATCTTGATATGAACCTATTTCAAATAAATTTTCTCTCAATAATCCTCTACATAAAGTTCCTAAAAATACTTTAATTTTAAAATCTAATAAATCAAATGAAACACCTTTTGGATAATAGCTATATGCACTATATATTAAATCTCTTTTTTCTTCCAATTTTTTCTCTCTTTTTTTGTTGCAATTCTCACAGTTACATTTTTGTATATAAGGCTTATGACCACATATTGGACAATATAATTCTTTTTTATCTCTAGGTAATTTACTTTTTGTTTTGGATATCCTATCCATAACCAAAGCACTTCCACAAAATTCACACTTAAAATCGCTAAAAACCATCGGTGGAAAATATTTATAAATAGATGTTGAATTACAATTTAAATCGTATTTTCTTATTAACTCATCTGTTTTTACTCCCATATAATATTCCTCAATTAAATTTTTTAAATCTATCTCCGATAGTTCTCCTACATTCTTTCCCATCAAATCATCACCTTTTCTCATATCCATTTCCGTTATCTCTATATTACATATTATGACATCATATCATATAAAAATATTTTAGTCAATACAAAACAAAAGATATAATATTTGATAATGAACATTAATTGAAAAAAATCACTATTAAAACTTTTTCATACATAGCAAAAATCCTGTAACCACTTAGATTACAGGATTTACTGAGTTGCGGGGGCCGGATTTGAACCAACGACCTTCGGGTTATGAGCCCGACGAGCTACCAGGCTGCTCTACCCCGCGATAATATAATGGATGGAGAAGGATTCGAACCTTCGAAAGCTGAGCTAACAGATTTACAGTCTGCCCCCTTTGGCCACTCGGGAACCCATCCATATTTAATTTATAAAGCTGATTTTCAGCTTAGAGCCGATGAACGGACTCGAACCGTTAACCTGCTGATTACAAGTCAGCTGCTCTGCCAATTGAGCCACATCGGCATTTTGAATCCGGCAACCACCGACTTTCCCGGGCAGTTTCCCGCCAAGTATTTTCAAGCCGTCTAGGTCTTAACCGTCGTGTTCGGTATGAGAACGGGTGTTTCCCCTAGACGCATCATCACCGGAAATTTTGTACTTTTTTCTTTGTACTTTCAAAACTGAATTCAAACACTTGACATAACCGTCAAACTTTGTAACGTCTCTGCATCGTAGCTCGTGCTTCTCGTTACTCTTTGGTCAAGCCCTCGACTTATTAGTACCAGTCAACTGAACACATTACTGTGCTTACATCTCTGGCCTATCAACCTTGTCGTCTACAAGGAGTCTTACTGCTTTCGCATGGGAAATCTAGTCTTTAGGTTGGCTTCACGCTTAGATGCCTTCAGCGTTTATCCGTTCCAAACTTGGCTATTCTGCTGTGGCATTGGTTACCAACAGATTCACCAGAGGTTCGTCCATCCCGGTCCTCTCGTACTAAGGACAGCTCCTATCAAATTTCCTACGCCCACAACGGATAGGGACCGAACTGTCTCACGACGTTCTGAACCCAGCTCGCGTACCGCTTTAATGGGCGAACAGCCCAACCCTTGGGACCTACTACAGCCCCAGGATGCGATGAGCCGACATCGAGGTGCCAAACCTCCCCGTCGATGTGAACTCTTGGGGGAGATAAGCCTGTTATCCCCAGGGTAGCTTTTATCCGTTAAGCGATGGCACTCCCACTTGTTACCACCGGATCACTAAGTCCTACTTTCGTACCTGCTCGAGTTGTCACTCTCGCAGTCAAGCCTTCTTTTGCCTTTACACTCTTTGAATGGTTTCCAATCATTCTGAGAAGACCTTTGAGCGCCTCCGTTACTCTTTCGGAGGCGACCGCCCCAGTCAAACTGCCCGCCTAACAATGTCCCTCTTCCGGATCACGGAAGTAGGTTAGAAATTCAGTATTATAAGAGAGGTATCCCACCATCGACTCCACCAACACTGGCGTGCTAGCTTCTTAGTCTCCCTCCTATCCTGTACATACAATACCGAATCCCAATATTAAGCTGCAGTAAAGCTCCATGGGGTCTTTCCGTCCTGTTGCGGGTAACCAGTATCTTCACTGGTTCTTCAATTTCACCGGGCGTGTTGTCGAGACAGTGCTCAAATCGTTACACCTTTCGTGCGGGTCAGAACTTACCTGACAAGGAATTTCGCTACCTTAGGACCGTTATAGTTACGGCCGCCGTTTACTGGGGCTTGAATTCAAAGCTTCGCTTACGCTAACCTCTCCTTTTGACCTTCCAGCACCGGGCAGGTGTCAGCCCATATACATCACCTTACGGTTTCGCATAGACCTATGTTTTTGCTAAACAGTCGCTTGAGCCTCTTTTCTGTGACCAACTTGCGTTGGCTCCCCTTATCCCTAAGTTACGGGGTCATTTTGCCGAGTTCCTTAACAACACTTCTCCCGTCGGTCTGTGGATTTTCTCCTCGTCTACCTGTGTCGGTTTGCGGTACGGGTACGTATAACGCAATAGCGGCTTTTCTTGACAGTGTGGATTCAGAAACTTCGCTACTTTTCTTCGCTCCCATTCGTACTTCAGCTAATAGTGACGGATTTGCCTATCACTCACACCTTTGTACTTAGCCGGATTTTTCCATTCTCCGGTTTTCCTATCCTCCTGCGTCCCCACAGTTCTGATTATACGTAGTACAGGAATTTCTACCTGTTGTCCATCGATTACGGCTCTCGCCCTCACCTTAGGTCCCGACTTACCCTGAGCAGATCAGCTTTACCCAGGAAACCTTAGACATTCGACCTATATGATTCTCACATATATCTCGCTACTCATTCCGGCATTCTCTCTTCTGTTTCGTCCACACTCTCTTTCAATTGTGCTTCATCCTTACAGAATGCTCCTCTACCAATTACCATAGGTAATTCCGTAGCTTCGGTGGTGTGTTTTAGCCCCGGACATTTTCGGCGCTAGACCTCTCGACTAGTGAGCTGTTACGCACTCTTTAAATGAGTGGCTGCTTCTGAGCCAACATCCTAGTTGTCTTAGAAACCTAACATCCTTTTCCACTTAACACACACTTTGGGACCTTAGCTGTCGGTCTGGGCTCTTTCCCTTTTGACTATGAAACTTATCTCACATAGTCTGACTCCTGAGTATATCTATATGGCATTCTGAGTTTGATAGAAGTTGGTATCCTTTTGGGGACCCGCGTCCAATCAGTGCTTTACCTCCATTAGACTTTACCTCAAGGCTAGCCCTAAAGCTATTTCGAGGAGAACCAGCTATCTCCGAGTTCGATTGGAATTTCTCCGCTATCCACAGGTCATCTCCACCTTTTTCAACAGATGTGAGTTCGGTCCTCCATTACCTTTTACGGTAACTTCAACCTGCCCATGGATAGGTCACCCGGTTTCGGGTCTGCATTAACATACTAGACGCCCAGTTAAGACTTGGTTTCCCTTCGGCTCCGGAGCTGTACTCCTTAACCTCGCATGTCACTGCAACTCGCCGGACCGTTCTACAAAAAGTACGCCGTCGTTCCGAAAAACTTCGACTGTTTGTAAACATAAGGTTTCAGGTTCTCTTTCACTCCCCTCCCGGGGTTCTTTTCACCTTTCCTTCACAGTACTTCTTCGCTATCGGTCATCAAGGAATATTTAGGCTTGGAGGGTGGTCCCTCCGGCTTCCATCAGGGTTTCACGTGTCCCGATGTACTCTGGATACTACTGTGGGTCTTCAGGTTTCGTATACAAGGCTTTCACTTTCTTTGGCTTGCTTTCCCAAAACAATTCTACTACCTTACCTCCATCACATGATGTAGTCCACAACCCCGAAATACATGTATCTCGGTTTGGCCTGTTTCCCGTTCGTTCGCCACTACTTAGGAAATCGATGTTTCTTTCTCTTCCTGCTCCTACTTAGATGTTTCAGTTCAGAGCGTTCCCTACGCACAGCTATTGATTCACTGTACGCCAACTGAGCTTTTCTCAGCTAGGTTTCCCCATTCGGAAATCTCCGGATCGTTGGCTATGTGCGCCTCCCCGAAGCTTATCGCAGCTTTTTACGTCCTTCATCGGTTCTTGATGCCAAGGCATTCACCTTATGCTCTTATTAGCTTGACCAGTCCGTTAGTAACTTCCGTTACTAGCTTGGTTCGTTTGATATATGTGAATAACTCTTTTACGGAAAAACTTTACTCTTAGTAAAATTTGTATCTATTCTTAGAATAGTGTTTCGTAGTTATTCACTACGGTTAGAAATAACAGTTATTGAACTTTCGTTCTCTAATTGTCTATCTCGTTGTCGTTGTGTTTGATATTCAGTTTTCAAAGTACAAATTTCAGTCCATATCTTTCGATATTTACTGTGGTTGATTTTTATCAACCGAATGGAGACGACGAGATTCGAACTCGTGACCCCCTGCTTGCAAGGCAGGTGCTCTCCCAACTGAGCTACGCCCCCATACCCTTTGTATGGGCTATTCTATTTTAATGGGCTTAAATGGACTCGAACCATCGACCTCACGCTTATCAGGCGTGCGCTCTAACCAGCTGAGCTATAACCCCATATTTAATTATAATCTGGCAGCCACCTGCTTTCCCATACCGTCTCCAGTATAGTATCATCGGCC
>ERZ838827.135-NODE-135-length-107121-cov-126.429520_pt1 | contig 107121 bp, 97 predicted proteins | sample MGYA00519881_ERZ838827 | MGnify/ENA primary metagenome ERZ838827 (study PRJEB31850, sample SAMEA3708842) | human gut metagenome | biome: human gut; feature: human-associated habitat; material: faeces | place: China | collected 2014 ...
ACCGGAGTTTTTTCTTACCGGAATGTTATAGGTCTTTTCCGCAAGGTCGATCATGTAGTCGTAGGCGTCACGGGCCATGTTGGACTGCTTCAACTCTACTTCCAGAGACTTGATTTTCCGCTCGAGCTCATGAATACGGTCATGAAGCTCCTGCTCGGTCTGATTTAGTTTCTTGCTCATAATGGGACTTGGTTTATCTTCAACCCCAAAGATACGAAGCCAGCGGCTAATTGTGGTGCGTTTCAGACCTTTTTCTCGTTCAAATTCACTGTGGTTCTGAGAAGAACACATATATTCTTCCAGATAAGACAGGCATTCTGCCTTTGAAAACTTTCGATTTTTACGCATGTTACTAAATAAATTGTGTCAACTTATTTAGTACACTACAGTTTTGTTCAAAACGCCAAGGCGTTTTTGAAAGAGGCTTTACGTATTCTTTATGTTGCTGATTATTAGCATGATATGATTTTCTGAAAGATGGGATTCCTTATTTTTTATCATTCAATAAATTAGGATTTACTCCTGCAAATGGTCAGATATCCATCACTCTAAAACGGGAATGTTTGGACCGGATGTCGATATTTTCGTATTTTTGCAATGATTTATAGGGGAGGGCCCATTTTTCTGTTCCTCCTAATTTATTTTACTGATATGATCCAGATTTTAGTGATTGATGATGAAGACCCCATTCGTAACCTGCTGGCGCGCATGATTGAGCTGGAAGGCTACAAGGTGTGGAAAGCGAGTGACTGCCAGAGTGCATTGAAACTGCTGAAAGCCCAACCGTTTGATGTGGTGCTTTGTGACGTGTTTCTCCCCGATGGAAACGGAGTAGATTTCATTCGGGAGATAAAAAAACATCGTCCGGAAGCGGAGGTGATTCTGCTTACTGCTCACGGCAATATTCCGGATGGGGTGCAGGCCATTAAGAATGGGGCATTTGATTACATAACCAAGGGAGATGACAACCGCAAGATTATTCCGACAATCAGTCGTGCAGTGGATGAGGTGGAGAAAAAGAAAGGAAAGGTCGCTCCTCTCGTATCCTATTCGTTTGAGTCGATTATCGGAAGTTCCAACGGACTGAAGCAGGCGGTTGCACTGGCCCGGAAAGTGGCCGATACAGATGTACCGGTACTGCTGACGGGTGAAACCGGCACCGGAAAGGAAGTGTTCTCCCACGCCATTCATTACGCGAGTCCTCGTAGTCAGTATCCTATCATGGCCATCAACTGTTCGGCTTTCAGCAAAGACTTGTTGGAGAGTGAGCTCTTTGGTTACAAGGCCGGAGCCTTTACCGGGGCCATGAAAGACAAGCCCGGTCTGTTTGAGGTGGCAAATCACGGTACGGTTTTTCTGGATGAAATCGGTGAAATGGCTTTCGACCTTCAGGCACGTCTGTTGCGCGTACTCGAAACCGGAGAATATATAAAGGTAGGCGACACGAAGCCGACCAAGGTAGATGTGCGTATTATTTCGGCCACTAACCGTGATCTGAAGAAAGAAATCGAGAACGGAAATTTCCGTGAAGACCTTTATTTCCGTTTGTCGGTGTTTCAAATCCACCTTCCTCCATTACGCGAGCGGAAAGAAGATATCGAAACGCTGGCGGAAGTCTTTCTGAAACGTTTTTCTGCAAAGCTGAAAAAAGAAATTAAAGGGATGACTCCTGAGGTAGTACGCATTTTGAAGGGGGCTGAATGGAAGGGAAATATCCGTGAACTGAAGAATGTGATGGAGCGTAGTGCCATCATCTGTGATGAGGAAGTGACTGTTCAGGATTTGCCGATAGACCTGCAATGTGCTGAGATTTACGAAGAGCAGGGGGGAGAAGAATTTGAACTGGCGGTAATTGAACAGAAGCACATCACGAAAGTCCTGCAATACACCAAAGGCAATAAAACGGAAGCGGCACGCTTGCTGAAAATCGGTTTGGCTACGCTTTACCGTAAAATTGAGGCATATCATATTCCCGTATAGAACTGTTTTATCGTTCTGATATTTCAAAATAATAGTGGGCCTTCTCATTTTGAGAAGGCTTTTTTTGTGCCTTTTTCTTTTACTATTTCTATAACAATTAGATTATCAGCTGATTATGAATTTTCTTTAAATTGTGGCATACCCTTTGCCCTACGTATGCCGTGAATTTAACTGATTGTTTATCGAAAAAAAGAAAAAACTATGGAACTATTTACAATGGGATTTTTAATCTGTTTGTTGAGCGGCTTCGCCTGCTTCTGGCTCTTTTATAAATGTATTGACTGGTTTGAAAAAATTTGAAAGGAGAAAGATTTATGTATACCGCATTATTTATTGTGAGTGTAATCATGTTCGGCTATTTGATGTATGTTCTTGTGAAGCCGGAGAAATTCTGATAAAGTAGATATTTATATAAATAAGGTATTATGAACACAGAAATTTTAGGTGTTATAGCGCAGATTGTTCTGATGGTAGCGCTGAGCTATCCGATTGGAAAGTATATGGCGAAAGTATATAAAGGTAAAAAGGTTTGGTCGGATTTCATGAAGCCGGTGGAGAATATGATTTTTAAGTTCTCTGGCATCAATCCACAGGAAGAAATGAACTGGAAGCAGTTTTTGAGAGCCTTGCTGGTGGTGAATCTGTTCTGGTTTATCTGGGGTATGATTCTGCTGGTAGTCCAGGGCTATCTTCCGCTCAATCCTGATGGAAATATCGGTCAGACAGCACATCAGGCTTTCAACACTTGTATCTCTTTCATGGTGAACTGTAATGAACAGCACTATAGCGGAGAAAGCAATCTGACTTATTTCACACAATTGTTTGTTATCATGCTTTTCCAGTTTATTACAGCTGCTACCGGTATGGCAGCTATGGCAGGCATTATGAAAGCTTTGGGTGAAAAGACTACCAAGACAATCGGAAACTTTTGGAACTACCTCGTTTTGAGCTGCACACGTATTTTGCTGCCGCTTTCGCTGGTGGTAGGTTTTATTCTGATTACGCAGGGGACTCCGATGGGATTCGACGGGAAAATGGAAATTACCACTTTGGAAGGGGCTACGCAGAATGTGTCACAAGGTCCTGCTGCCGCCATTATTCCTATTAAGCAACTTGGAACGAACGGAGGTGGATATTATGGTGTGAATTCTTCACATCCGTTGGAAAATCCTACCTATTTCTCTAATATGGTAGAATGCTGGTCTATTCTGATTCTGCCTATGGCTATGGCATTTGCCTTTGGTTTCTATGTGAACCGCAGGAAACTGGGGTACAGCATTTATTGTGTCATGCTGGCTGCATTCCTTATTGGCGTATGTATTAATGTACCTACAGAAATGGGAGGTAACCCACGTATTGATGCTATGGGTATTGCACAGGATAACGGAGCCATGGAAGGCAAGGAAGTACGTCTGGGGGCCGGAGCTACCGGTTTGTGGAGTGTGGCTACCACGGTGACTTCCAACGGTTCGGTAAATGGCATGCATGATTCTACCATGCCTGTTTCTGGTATGATTGAAATGCTGAACATGCAGATTAACACTTGGTTTGGCGGTGTAGGTGTGGGTTGGATGAACTATTTCACCTTTATCATCATCGCTGTGTTTATCAGCGGTCTGATGGTGGGACGTACGCCTGAGTTCCTCTACCATAAAGTGGAAGCCCGTGAAATGAAAGTGGCCTCGATTGTAGCTCTCCTTCATCCGTTTGTGATTCTGGTGGGTACGGCACTGGCAGCCTATCTGTATGTGCATGCGCCGGAATTTGTAGAAAGTGAAGGCGGATGGCTGAATAATCCCGGATTCCACGGCTTGAGCGAAATGCTGTATGAGTTTACTTCAGTAGCAGCCAACAACGGTTCTGGTTTTGAAGGTTTGGGCGACAATACTTGGTTCTGGAACTTCTCTTGCGGTATCGTGCTTATTCTGAGCCGCTTCATTCCGATAGTAGGTCAGGTAGCCATTGCCGGTTTGCTGGCACAGAAGAAATACATTCCGGAAAGTGCCGGAACATTGAAAACAGATACCGTGACTTTCGGAGTGATGACATTTGCCGTGATTTTCATCGTAGCTGCTCTGTCATTCTTCCCGGCACATGCTTTGAGTACAATTGCAGAACACTTTAGTTTATAAGAGAAAAATACTGACATAAGCCCATCGTATTACCCAGGGGAGTCTTTAGCCCCTGGCGGATACGGTAATAATGAAAGAATAAAAGATATGAAAAATAATAATAATACTTCCCTGTTTCAGAAGGATCAAGTAATGGAAAGCTTGAAACAGTCGTTTGTCAAGCTGAATCCAAAAATCATGGTGAAGAACCCCATCATGTTTACGGTAGAAGTTTCTACACTAATCATGTTGGTTGTTACAATCTATTCGGCCACTAACACATCACAAGGTTCATTTATATACAATCTTTGGGTTTTCATCATTTTGTTTCTCACCTTGCTGTTTGCCAACTTTGCAGAAGCCATTGCCGAAGCTCGTGGTAAGGCACAAGCCGACAGTTTGCGAAAAACACGCGAGGAAACTCCTGCCAAACTGATTGTTGATGGTAAGGTAAAGACAGTGAGCAGTTCTCAATTGAAGAAAGGTGATATCTTTGAATGTGAGGCTGGCGATGTGATTCCGGCCGACGGTGAAATTGTAGAAGGACTGGCTTCCATTGACGAAAGTGCCATCACTGGTGAGTCTGCTCCGGTTATTCGCGAGGCAGGGGGTGACAAGAGTTCAGTTACCGGAGGTACGAAGGTACTGTCGGATCACATCAAGGTAGTGGTGACTACACAGCCTGGCGAAAGTTTCCTGGACAAGATGATTGCGCTGGTAGAAGGGGCAAGTCGTCAGAAAACACCGAATGAAATAGCCCTGACCATTTTACTGGCTGTATTTACATTGGTGTTTCTGATTGTCTGCATCACGCTCAAACCAATGGCTGACTATTCTCATACCGTGATTACGATTGCTGCTTTCCTTTCTTTGTTTGTGTGTCTGATTCCAACCACCATCGGAGGACTGCTGTCTGCCATCGGTATTGCCGGAATGGACCGTGCTCTGCGTGCCAATGTAATTACTAAGTCGGGTAAAGCGGTAGAAACCGCCGGTGACGTAGATACACTGTTGCTGGACAAAACCGGTACCATTACTATCGGTAACCGTAAGGCTACTGCTTTCTATCCGGTGGCAGGTCTGGACAAGCATGCTTTCGTAGAAGCCTGTCTGCTGTCTTCTGTTTCCGATGATACGCCAGAGGGAAAATCTATCATTGATTTGGGACGTGAACAGGGAGTCCGGATGCGTACACTGAATACAGAAGGTGCCCACATGATTAAGTTTACGGCCGAAACCAAATGTTCCGGTATCGACCTGAAAGATGGAACGGAAATCCGTAAAGGTGCGTTCGATGCCATTCGTCGTATTGCACTGGAAGCCGGCAATGAGTTTCCGAAAGAAACAGAGGATATCATTCAGAAGATTTCAGGAAATGGCGGAACTCCGTTGGTGGTCAGCATCAACAAGCAGATTGCCGGTGTCATTGAATTGCAGGATATTATCAAACCGGGTATTGAAGAACGTTTCGAACGTTTGCGCAAGATGGGTGTGAAAACGGTGATGGTGACTGGTGACAACCCGCTGACTGCAAAATACATTGCTGAAAAAGCCGGAGTGGACGATTTCATTGCAGAAGCTAAACCCGAAGACAAGATGAACTATATCAAGAAGGAGCAGGCTGCCGGCAAACTGGTGGCTATGATGGGTGACGGTACAAACGATGCACCGGCATTGGCACAGGCCAATGTAGGAGTAGCCATGAACAGTGGTACGCAGGCTGCCAAAGAAGCTGGTAATATGGTCGATCTGGACAATGACCCGACTAAACTGATTGAGATTGTAGAAATCGGTAAGCAGTTGCTGATGACTCGCGGTACGCTCACCACTTTCTCTATTGCCAACGACGTGGCCAAGTATTTTGCCATTATTCCGGCCTTGTTTATGGTGACCGTTCCGCAATTGGCTCCGTTGAACATCATGGGGCTGCACAGCCCTGAAAGTGCCATTCTTTCTGCTATCATATTCAATGCTATCATTATTCCGATTTTGATTCCGCTGGCATTGAAGGGAGTGGCCTATAAGCCGATAGGAGCGAGTGCATTGCTTCGCCGTAACCTGATGATTTATGGAGTGGGCGGTCTTATCGCACCTTTCATCGGAATTAAATTAATAGACTTATTTGTAGGATTATTCTTCTAATAAAAACAAACAGACAGTTATGAAAAACTTTATAAAATCAATTCGCATTACCATTGCATTTTGCATTCTTTTCTCAGTATGTTACGTGCTGATTCTATGGGTGTTCGGACAGTTTTTCGGTCCAGGAAAAGGAAACGCGGAAACAGTTACTCTGAATGGAAAGGTAGTAGGTGCTGCCAATGTGGGACAGACCTTTACAAAGGATATTTATTTCTGGGGACGGCCTTCGGCAGCCGATTATAAGGGAGATGCCTCTGCAGGTTCCAACAAAGGTCCTACGAATGAAGAATATCTGGCAGAAGTCGAAGCACGCGTAGATTCTTTTTTAGTGCATCATCCTTACTTGGAGCGTAAGGATGTACCGGCCGAGATGGTGACTGCCAGCGGTTCCGGACTAGATCCGAACATCACTCCGGCTTGTGCGTATGTACAGGTGAAACGTGTGGCCGAGGCACGTGGTATGAGTGAGGAAACAGTGAAGGCTATTGTCGACAAGATGGTTGAGAAACCCTTCCTCGGCTTGTTCGGAACAGAAAAAATCAATGTGCTGAAACTGAACGTGGCTTTAGAGGAAGCAAATCCCACAATGAAATAAGTGAGCTAAAAAAAGAGACAATCTGTCTTTCATAAGTGGACAGAAAGAAAAACTCAATAGGTAATATAATAAAAAATTAAACTCGAAAAAACGTATGAAAAAGATGATGAAAGGATGCCTGGCAGTGCTTGGAGCTGCGCTGATGTGTCCTGCTGTAGCAAATGCACAAAATGAATTTACCGTAAACGGAAAAGCTGATTTCGTGACTGATTATATTTGGCGTGGTGCCGACCAGAATTCCGGATTCTCTGTTCAGCCTTCGCTGACACTGGGTTACGCAGGTTTTACACTCAATGTATGGGGAAGCCAGTCGCTGACAAAATGGGAAGAAGGCGGTGCTAAGGAATTTGACATAAACCTGAGCTATGCAGTCAATAACTTCTCAGTGACCGTGTCTGATTATTGGTGGAATGGGGTAAACCAGCCGTATGGACATTACAAGAATGGGCACTATTTTGAAGGTACATTAGCTTATAACTTCGGTGAATCTTTTCCGCTATCTTTGTCATGGAGCACTATGTTTGCAGGAGCCGACAAGGATGAAGACGGTGATTTACGGGCTTCAACCTATATCACTGCATCTTATCCTGTGACACTGCCGGCTGATGTGACTTTGACACCTGCCATCGGTTTTACTCCCTGGAAAGGCATGTACCATCATAAAGCTGCCTTTACAGACATTTCACTGAAAGCAAGTAAGGATATCCGGGTGACCGAAAATTTCTCTATTCCTTTGTTTGTGCAGGCCATTGTAGCCCCGGTTTATGACCGTACTTATCTGGTAGCAGGCTTCAGTGTGGGTTTCTGAAACATAATCATTACTAATGTAATAATCTTCATCCTTGATATTCCGGGTAGGAATGTCAAGGATTTTTTATTTAGAAGTGTCTTTGTGGCTTTTCTATCGAAATGAGATGGTTTTTCTCAAAATGAGAAGGATGCTTGGAAAATTCTTATCCTTCATTTTGCTTTATTTCTCTGATTTTTATTAAGTTATGTGTTTCTCTGAATTCCCGGCATAACATTTGCTTGTTCAGAGGTAAAAACGACAGGGTTATGGAAAATCTCTTTGAATGCGATGCGCCTCGTGGTAGAGGCCGGAAACACAGTCTGATAAATGCCCGGCTGATTATTTATATTCTGGGAGTGCTGGTATGGGTAGAGGCAGGACTATTTGCCCTATGTGCCGGCGTGTCACTTTTGTATCAGGAGCCCGATTATATTTATTTTGTACAAACCATGGGAATCAATATCGTTTTGGGGGGAGGCATGATTTTGTTTGGCAAGCGAGCCGACAGTCAGGTTAGTCGCCGTGACGGATATTGTATTGTCAGTGTTTCGTGGCTGTTGTTTACGGCGTTGGGCATGTTGCCTTTTTACCTTAGTGGGTATATTCCTTCGGTAGCAGACGCTTTTTTTGAGACCATGTCTGGTTTCACTACCACAGGAGCTACCATTCTGGACGACATTGAATCATTACCCTATGGCCTGCTGTTCTGGCGTAGTCTGACGCAGTGGATTGGCGGATTGGGCATTGTGCTTTTCACGATTGCTTTGCTTCCGCTTTTCAGCGGTAGCAGCCAGCAGCTTTTTCTTTCGGAGGCTACAGGTGTGACGCACGACAAGATTCATCCTAAGACAAAAGTCATGGCCCGTTGTCTATGGCTGATTTATATCGGGCTGACACTGGTAGAAACCATTCTGTTGATGTGTGGAGGAATGAACCTGTTTGATGCAATATGCCACTCTTTTGCCACCACGGCTACCGGCGGATTCTCTACCAAGCAGGATAGTGTGTCTTACTGGCATTCTCCGTTTATTGAATATGTGATCTCTATTTTCATGATTCTTTCCGGCGTAAATTTCTCGTTGTATTATATGGCGCTAAAGGGAAAGTATCAAAATTTGTTGAGGGATAGAGAGCTGCACTGGTTCCTCAAATCTGTGGGTATACTGACGGGAATCATTACCATAGCCTTGTTCGTGACAGATTATTATGACTTGGAAACTGCATTCCGCAAAGCCTTGTTTCAGGTAGCTACTACGCATACTTCTTGCGGGTTTGCAACGGATGACTACAACCTGTGGCCTCAGTTCACCTGGATGCTGCTCCTGTTTGCCATGCTGTCGGGAGGTTGTACGGGTTCCACAAGCGGAGGAGTCAAAAACCTGCGTTTGCTCATCATTGCCCAGAACATCCGTAACCAGTTCAAGCAGATGCTTCATCCGCGTGCCGTATTGCCGGTGCGTGTCAATAAAGAAGCAATATCCTCGCAGGTATCGGCCACGGTATATACTTTCTTTGCCACGTATCTGGTTTGCATTTTTGTGGGATGGACGCTGCTGATGTGCTTTGGAGTGGGACTGACGGAAGCAATGAGTACGGTTGTGTCGGCTATTGGTAACGTAGGTCCGGGGTTGGGCGCTTTTGGTCCCGTGTTCTCATGGGCTGCCTTACCCGATGCAGCCAAATGGATATTGTCAGTACTGATGTTTATCGGTCGTCTGGAGATTTTTGGTATTCTGCTGTTGTTCTATCGTGGATTCTGGGAAGATAATTGATAGACAGGTTATGAGGCTGGGAATTATATTGTATAAAAGTTTGACGAAAAAATGGAAGAAAGAGAGCATAACGTACCGCATTTTCTGGATTTAATCCGTCGTTCCCGCCGTGGTAAATTCAAGGTATACATTGGCATGATAGCTGGTGTGGGAAAAACCTACCGGATGTTGCAGGAAGCACACGAGATGATGGACAATTGCATTGACGTACAGATAGGATATGTGGAAACTCACGGGCGTGCCGGCACGGAGGCGCAGTTGGAAGGCTTGCCGGTAATTCCTCGCAAGAAGATTTTCTACAAAGGAAAGGAGCTGGAGGAGATGGATCTGGAGACGATTCTTCAGCTTCATCCGGAACTGGTTGTGGTAGATGAGCTGGCCCATACGAATGTGGAAGGATGCCGCAACAAAAAACGCTGGCAAGATGTGATGGAACTGCTGGATGCGGGCATCAATGTGGTGTCGGCCATTAACATTCAGCATATTGAGAGCCTGAACGATGAAGTAAAGGAAATTGCCGGCATCGAAGTCAAGGAACGGGTGCCCGACAGTGTACTGCAGGAAGCCGATGAGGTGGTCAACATTGACCTCACGGCCGAGGAACTGATTGCGCGGCTCAAATCGGGAAAGATATATCGTCCGGAGAAAATTCAGACGGCCCTGCACCACTTTTTCAAGACCGAGAATATTCTGCAACTTCGTGAACTGGCCTTGAAGGAAGTGGCTTTCCGTGTAGAGAAAAAAGTGGAAAGCGAAGTGCTTCCGGTAGTGTCACAGCCGGCCCGGCGGGAGCGTATTCTGGCATGTATCAGCAGCAATGAACATACTCCGCGTCACATTATCCGCAAGGCTTACCGTCTGGCTTCCCGCTACAGCACGTCTTTTACGGTACTTTATGTGCAGACTCCCCGTGAGAGTACAGAGCGTATCAGTCTGGCTTCACAACGCTACCTGCTGAATCACTTCAAACTGGTGACGGAACTGGGGGGAGATGTGCTGCAGGTATTTTCGGAGAGTATAACTGAAGCCATTATAGAAACCTGCAGGGAAAAACAGATTACAACCATCTGCATGGGGCATCCTGCCTTTAAAATGCCTCAGACCATCTTTCAGATAGGGAAATACAAAAAGTTTTTGCAGGCTTTGGCTGAGATGAAAATAGATTTGATTATAATTGCATAAAATTCAATGAAAATGAATGGTATGAATATTAAAGCAAAAATCGCGCTTACGATAGGCGTGCTGGTATCTATGATTGTGCTGCTGGTAGCACTCTCTGTGGCTAATCTGCAGATTCTTACGGCTACGGAACCGGATAGCCCGGCTGCCGGTCCGGGATTGAACCGGGCCTTGATATGGATTACGGTAATCGGAGGCATTTGCATCTTGATAGGTATCGGTATGCTTATCAAGTTGCCTGCATCTATTAACTCACCTATCAAACAGCTGGCCGATGGCATTCTGGAAATAGCCAACCATAATTACGATGTGACTCTGAATTTGAAAGGAGGCGAAGAACTGGTGGAAGTTTCGAAGAACTTTAACCGGATGGCCAGACGACTGAACGAGTATCATAACAGTACCTTGTCCGACCTGATGGCTTCCAAACGCTACATGGAAACTATCATCAACTCCATTAATGAACCGATTATCGGACTGGACAATGAAATGAATATCCTTTTTATCAATCATGAGGCACTGAATGTGCTGAACCTGAAGCGGGAAAACGTCATCCGGAAGTCGGCTCAGGAAATAGCCATGAGCAACGACTTGCTGCGCCGTCTGGTAAGAGGGTTGATAGAAGAGGGTGGAAAGGTGAAGAAGGAGCCGCTGAAAATCTATGCCGACAATAAGGAAAGTTATTTTCAGGTGAAGTACATGGACATCACGATGCCGGGAACAGACGGGGTGACAATGGAGAAGAGAGGCAATGTAGTGCTGCTGAAAAACATCACTGAGTTTCAAGAACTGGATACGGCAAAAACCACGTTTATCTCTACTATCTCGCATGAACTGAAAACACCGATTTCTGCCATCATGATGAGTCTGCAATTGTTGGAAGACAAACGAGTGGGACATCTGAATCCGGAGCAGGAGGAACTTTCGAGCAGTATCAGGGAAAACAGCGAACGTTTGCTGAGTATTACGGGTGAATTACTGAACATGACACAGGTGGAAAGTGGCAAACTGCAACTGAAACCGAAGATAACCAAGCCAATTGAACTGATAGAATATGCTATCAAGGCTAATCGGGTGCAGGCAGAGAAGTTTGGTATTCAGATTGAGGTGGAATATCCGGAAGACAAGATTGGTAAGCTCTTTGTAGACAGTGAAAAGATAGCATGGGTGCTGACTAACTTGCTGAGCAATGCCATTCGTTATTCTTCGGAAAACAGCCGGGTTATTATTGGTGCGCGACAGGTGAATGAAAACAAGGAAATAGAGATGTATGTACGCGATTTCGGAAAGGGTATTGACCCGCGCTATCACAACAGTATTTTTGAACATTATTTCCGGGTGCCGGGTACTAAGGTGCAGGGCAGCGGACTTGGACTTTCCATCTCACGCGATTTTGTAGAAGCACATGGCGGTACGTTGACCGTGGAAAGCGAGATAGGTAAGGGTAGTTGCTTTACGCTTCGGCTGAAAGCCTGAAAAAACTTTTGTGTTAGGCAGATTTGAAAAACACGTGTACGAAGCTTCAGAGCAAGAATCCGCATAACAGAAGAAGGACAAGCATGACTAACCCTACAATCAGTTTGATTCTGAAGGCACGGTTTTGGTCGGTTTGTTCTTTCTCTTGTGTCTGTTTCTTTATCTCCTCCAGTTTTTCCACGGAAAGAGTAGGAGGTATTTCCGTGTGCCGGCATTCGGTCATTCGCCGGCGCGTTTCCTTCATACGCTCCCGGTTGCGCTGACGGAGTTCCCTGTTTTCTTTGTCCCTCCGCATCATGTCGTGGATGCATCCTAATGTTCCCATTATGGTTATGTTGAATAGAAATCTGACTTATACAAAGATAATCAATATCTCTGGAAAAATCAATCAGAAACGAATAAATGATGATGGTAAAACTGATAATCAATGATTTATGAGGAAAACCGATGAAGACCTCTCCAATGCCAAAATGCAGGGAAACGAAAGGTAACGAAGGCGAACGGTTTTCAAATCATTACCCGGTAACCGGATTAATTCATAGGTCATCGGAGATTGTTTCCACTACTTGCCTCATTTTGCATAGCAATGTATAACTCGCTGATAACTAATTTTGTATCGAAAGAAAAAATGGATTATGAGAAGTACATTCAAAGTGCTGTTCTACGTGAACGGCAGCAAGGAGAAAAACGGTATTGTCCCGGTTATGGGACGGGTGACAATCAACGGTTCCGTAGCCCAGTTCAGTTGCAAGCAGACCATCGCCAAAGAGCTTTGGGACGCAAAGGGCAACCGGGCGAAAGGGAAGAGCAGGGAGGCGGGGGACATTAATCTCGCCCTTGACAACATCAAGGCTCAAATCATCAGGCATTATCAGCGCCTTTCGGACAGGGAAGCGTTCGTTACGGCTGAAATGGTACGTAACGCCTTTCAGGGACTCGGTACGGAATACGAAACCCTGCTCGGTGCGTTCGACAAGGATAATGAGAGCTTCAAGAAGCGCATCGGCATAGACCGGGCAAAAGGTTCGTATCAAGTGCGGGTAAGGTCAAGGAACCATCTGGCTGTGTTCATAAGGAAATGCTACAGGCGGAGTGACATTTCCATGCTTGAGCTTACCCCCGACTTCATCAAGGAGTATGAAATCTATCTCTCCACTGATGCGGGGCTTCATAACGCCAGTGTGTGGTCAAACTGCATGTGGCTGAAAACAATCGTAGCCAAGGCCCATTACAACGGGCTGACACCGAGAAACCCATTTGCTGTCCTTCGTGGATATAAAGGAGCTGACCACCGATGACATTGCGGAAGTGAACGGTGGGACATGGATATTATCAAAGCGGCATAAGACGAAAGTGAATTTCCAGGTGAAGCTGCTGGATATTCCCCTGCAGATCATCAAACGTTACGAGAGGTTCCAGAAGAACGGGCTTGTGTTTCCCAACCTGAACTATTGGTCAATCTGCAAGCCGTTGAAACAGATGATAAGGGAATGCGGGATAAGCAAGAACATCTCATTCCATTCGAGCCGTCATGGATTCGCAACGCTGGCCTTGAGCAAGGGTGTCCCCATTGAAAGTGTGAGCCGGGTATTGGGTCACACGAACATAACCACCACCCAAAAGTACTGTAAGATTACCACCGAGAAAATCGACAAGGACCTGACGATGTTCGCTGACCGTCTTAACCGGTCGTTCCATGAAATTTCAATAGCGATGTAATGGAAAGAATGATTATAATCATCAGCAAAAGCGGATGTGTGAACATTCCAGGGGCGGTGAAAGCCCCTGAAACGGTTGTTTTCCTTACTGTCTTTTCCGGATGTCCCCACAGGCTCCTTTTCATGAGGCATGTTTCAGGACAACCGTTCTTCCACCTGCCCGAACGAAGCGTCCTTGAGTATCACCCGCTTTTCCGCATCGAGCAGGTAAAGGGTGGGCATCGCCTTGAGGTCGTACACCTGTTCACGGGTAAGCCGCTGACCGGCATCATAGCCGTCTATCCAACCGGCGGGAAATTCCGCCTTTTCCCACGCGGGGGTCTTGCCCTCCACGCACACGGAGAGGAGTTTCAGGCGACCGGACTCCAACAGGCCGTTCACAACCGGGGACAGGGAGAGCAATTCCTTCACCCGGCGGCAGTCCTCGCAATCCGGATCGTTGAAATAGACGAGCACGTAACCGGCCTTTATGTCGGAAAGCCGTCTGCTGCTGCCGTCGCGGCAAACAACGGTGAAATCCGCCGCCACGTCTCCCGAGCGGTTTTTCAACGCCATTTCCAACAGGTGACGGGGACGTATCCTGTCCGTCTCTTCCAGTCCGGGATGATTGACCAAGGCACGCAGAAAGAGGATATACAGATCCTCGTCGTGCATGGGAGAATTGGGTTCGTACAGGTACTTGTCGCCCAGCGAGATGAAATGATAGAGCATTTCCCTGTCGGCCAGGGCGCGGCGGAAAAGGGTATCGACCGATTCCTGCGCCTTGGGAGTATGGGGCAGTATGCTGATGAAGTCCACAAACGCCTGCTCGGTGATTTCGGGGCGGGATATGAGTGACGTGTCGGCAAAGTCGAAGTGGTCCCAGTAGTGCAGGGAAAGGTAGGCGGCACGGTCTTCGGGTGCCGTCAACGTGACGGGCACGTCGGGCAGACGGAATTCCTTTGTCTTCTCCTGCTGCTTTTGGGCATACGCGCAGGATACGATTCCTGCACAGAAGAGACACGCGAAAAAGGTAAGGTTCAAAATTTTCATGTTTCGTATCGTGTTATGAAAAACTCCGAACGTGGAAGCGCCCGGAGTTTCCGTTTGTATCATTCAGCCTCTCAGTTCTCCAAGGTGAGTACCACATCTCCCTGATTATCGAACAAGTCAGACAAACTTTCGTATGTGCGGTGGTAAACCTTGCCGCCTAGTTTGTAATGGAACTGCACCGGATTGGTGTACCAGTCGAAGGTGTACTCCTTGCGCAGACACAGTTCGTACCGACCATCGGCAGTCACGGTGACGGCACCGATACGGCTGCTGTTGCTGACGCGCTCGAACGCGACGAACGCACTGGAAGGGATCGGTTGCCGGCTGCCGGATTCATCCTCGTAGTAGATGTTCCCGCCCATCGACTTGTTCGTCACGCGGAAGGTCTTGGAGTAGAACACGACCTTTTCCTCGTTGGAAGAGATGACGATGTCGCCCGCGCTCACGATGCTCTTCGTGGTGAAGTGCAGGGTCTTGCGTTCGCCAGTCTGGTTCACGTTTGCATCAGGAGTATTGTCCTTATTGACGACATTCGAACCCGGGAAATAATTCCGTTCCTTATCGCGGTCGGCATCCACCTTATAGACAAAGCGTCCCGGACTTGCCTCGTAGAGTTTGCCGTCCAGACCGGGATTGCTGCCCAAAGCCAGCATGGGGGCGTCGATATAGATTTCGAACTCCTCGCCGAACGGGTCCACGGACTTGCCGTCCGAACCGGCGAAACTGGTTATGTCAATGGCTATGTTCACCGGTTTACCGGGTTCGTAAGTCCACTCCAACGGCGTGAGAAGTTCGGGGACATCCGCATTCGGATTCGTCACACGGTCCGGTTCTTTTCCTTGCTCACTTCCATTGTCATATTTCAGCCTTGCCCCGAAGCGGAACGGATTGTAGTTTGCCAACTCGAAGGTGACACTGCGGTAGGAATTGCCGCCATATTCATTATTAACACCATTGTCGTCTTCCGACAGCACAGCATCCCTGCCGGGCACATTGGAGGCGATACGTACTACCTCGGCACTCTTGGGACGGTTGGATTTCATATAGATGGAGTATTTTCCTACATTCGGGGCGGGTCGATTGATTATTTTGGGTCTCGGCTTGAACATCAGCATACGTCCACCATTGGGATTATTCTCACGCCACCACAAGTCCGATTCTTCGGGGTAGAAATTACAGTCGAACTCCGTCACACCGGCCTTGCCCTCTTCACCATCCTCATAATAATCCAAATATTGCGAATAGAGCAGAAATTCATCCTTTTCTCCTGCATTGAACGGAGTTCCCAGCAAGTCACCCTCCACTCCGTCGCCCACTTTTGTAATCAACTGTAGGTCAAACTGCACGTTGGCATGTTTTTTCTGTGGCACCAGGCGATAAAGAATCAATTCGTCCTCAGGGTATCCTTCAATACCACCCCCATCGGCATTGTAGGCACTCAGGCCGGTTACTGTAATGGAGTTCCTGTCATCCGAGTAGGTAAACACCCGTTCCATAGTCTCGAAGTGGTCAGCTTCAATATAAAGCCTGCCTTGATAGTCTTCGTTTTGAGACAGGATGTTCTCGAAATAAACACGCTGCACACCGGGCTGTTCCGCGATGTAGAGATATTTATAGTCCGGTTCCGGATTGATGTCACCGCTACTATACCAGTCTTTCTCGCCATCACGAACCAGAGTAAGAGCCATGCCCGATTCCGGACGAATGTCCAGTCCGCCGACAGAGATATAGACCTTCATCGGAAAGAGTTCCTTCGGGCAAGTCTCCGGAACAGTAAACATTACCGTCACGTGTGAACGGTCTTTGGTTGGATCTGTCGGGTTCATTCCTCCATAAATCTGTGTACCTACCCATGAGGGAACAAATGATTGTTCCTTCACCATGATGACCTTGATCTTACGTTGCAACCGTCCGTGTTTCACGAGCAGGGTACCTTCCAGTTTTTCGTTGGCACCCATTGAAAGCAGATTAATAAAAATCGTGCCTCTGCCTACGCCATCGTCGCCAATCTCGAAATCATTTCTAATTTCCTGCTGGGCCACGAGGTTGTCTATCCATGTCACATCTGCCCTATCAGCTGCTGTTATTTCTTTCTCGTCTTTACCTTTGACGGTATATGAAAGCGTGTATGTATGACCGGCAAGTTCCGAGCCAAGTACATGGTCTGTCTGAGCCACTGCGAGGATATATTCGCTGTCCTCCACCTCGTTCACGCGGTCGGAAATGGAAATCCACACGTTGTTCGTGGCAGCCGCCTCCAACGCTTCGGTAAAAGTAGCCTGCCCGAAAGAGAGTCTGCCCGTAATATTCAACTGGTAATCGTGATTCCGGCGGATGGGTATCTGGTCTCCTTCTTCATTCACCAGCATCACGCGGTAATAGCGGTCTTCCGTATCTCCCTCATTACGTCCGTACAAGATGATGCTGACCGGATCGTCCGCACTGTTCTCACTCTCGAAAATGTACTGTCCCATATTCGTGGTCACGTCCGTCACATCGCTCAACTTGGCATCATTAGCCGGAATCGTGACGAAGTCATCAGCCTGCCAGTCGGCCTCGGTGAAATCAAAGCCTTTTTCCGGATGGAACGGGGCCACCGTACCGAAGGCATTTGTATTATAAGCGGCAAAGCCGTTCACGGTAAAATAGCCATTGTCTTTAGGATTATTGACAGATACCTTGGCATGGTTACGGAGCATTTTAATATTGTTTCCCGCAGTGCTCATCTGCTGGGCTATGTCCTGTTTCTTCAACTCATCGGTGGAATTGTCACATGCGAAACGCGCCCAGCAAATCATACGTCCGGAAGAACCTTCGAGCAGTGCCATCACTTCCGATTCCGACTTGTTGCGGAACTGGTCCTGCTCGAAATCCGTCATCACCTGATTGGCAACAAAATGTACGGTCCGGGTATTCTCGGGCACTTCGGCCTGGAACGTTCCCGTGTTGACCGTTTCCTCGTTGACATTTGCATCTACAGTCGTGATGAAAAGACCGTAACTGTCGAAACAGAACAGCGTCATGTCCTGCACGCCGCCACCATCGGGGTCGACCGCACGGGTGGTCACTTTCTCCATGGCAGGAATATCTGCGCTGAACCTGAGCGCCACGTAGCCTTCGCGGACTGCGGGTGACGGGTCCAACCACTCATCCTGTCGGCAGGAAACCAACAGAACAGCTATCGCAACCAGAACCATGCCCGTATGTATCCATCTTTGTATCATATTCTTATCCATATACATCCTCCTTTCTATTTACCGGTTTTCTTGTCATAGGCATCACGTATGCAGCGGATAGCTTGGTCCTCAGTTTGGCCAATGCCCGGTTTGGGAACACGACCTGACGCGCTCCAATACCTATCGCCAGCAAGCACTTCGTCCATCACATCCGAATCATTCTGGTATTTATAAATAATCTCTATCTCAGCCCTTGTTGGTAAGCGCCAGTCATCATATACCGTTCCGTCCTTTGCCACCTCCACGTATCGTTCGCAGTGCTCAGCAGCCATTTTTACATTGTCGGCAGCCATCACCGCCCCTAATTGGGAGGCAAGCATGAACGACGGTGATACCACCACGGCATTGTCTTCACCCGGATCTGTCTTGCCATCTGTAATACGGGGACGCCCCAAGGTGTATTCGTCCGAAGTTGCTGTGATGGTCACATGGTACATACGGTGATTGTTAAGACCATTAACACTACCCGTAGTTGTATTGTAAGTATATTTGTAAGGCCTCCGAGTTCTGGATTCAGACCAACGTGCATAATAAATAGTACACAAACCTGTCTCACTATTAAAATCTTGTGCAATTTTAGAACCGAAGAATCCCGTTCCATTCTTGCTGTAGGACCATCTATTTCTGTTCCAAGAACATCCGCATATCCAAGCTGTGCTTTCGTCATATGGAACCTGTTCGGAAGAATACTGCTGTCCCTTGTTTACTTCCTTTCCTGCCAGAAGTTCCCATGTAGTGACACCTTTGGTTCCATCTGAAGCTGTGCTCACAAAGTCATCGCGATAAGAATAATATCCTTCCACATTCGTGATATAGGTCAACGGATACTGTGCCACCGTGACAGGGCGGGAAATACCTTCCTTATTTGTAACCGTGAACTCGATGAACCTCACAGCATTGTTGCCTGGAATGTCACCATAGATATTGATATTACCCGTGATGTTTTCATCAGGTGTAATCTTAATCGTACAGCGGTTTTTGTAATCCCAGCCGTCTTGTTCGCCCCATTCATCCGGATTGTTTTTGTTATTGGTTTTTTCCAACTTCTGCTCCTGTCCGAACTTGTTGATATAATATACTTTAGTGATTTCTGCTGTCACTTCCGATGAAGAGGCAAACTCCAGTGTTGTATTGTCCTCTTCCATGTTGTGCATCTCCATCTCGTACTCGTTCAGCGTGAGATATGCGGGACGGTTGTCTTCGCCACCGACATTTATCTGTTCTTTCTCCCAATCGTATACTGAGTACGCTATATCTGTCAATTCAACCGGTTTCAACGGGTTGCTGCCTCCCGGGGCATTGACCGTAACCAAGACTTCGTAACAGGTATTGCGGTTCAATTTCTTGGCCGCACTGACCGGAATCTGGTAATAGCTGCTCTCCATGAATTGCGGATCTCCGGTAGAACCGTCTTCATTGTGAGGCGTATAATTCATCGGGATGTTTACGATCAGGCGCACCTCCTTTTCCAGGGTACTTGCATCTTCCCAAACATGGGCATAAGCATAAGCCGTCACGGTAATTACATCTGGTGTCCAATCAAAATAGTCGCCGTTGAACAAATCAGGGGTTCTCAGCTTGGCATAGTCTTCATCCATACTCACGGGTGGTACCACAGATGTAGTGTAAGGCATGTTTCGCAAGTAGTATCCTGCGTTACTGGCTGCCGGGCTGTTATCAAACTCCACGTATTGACCTTTGCTTATCTTGACCACAATCTTGGCTGCCGCACGGCGCAGAACCACCTGCAACTCCGTGTTGTCGGCCTCCTTTCCGTTGTTCAGCACGACGGGAGCCACGGTTTCAGGCTCGTTCGTCTTTTTCGGATAGGCGACGCCGTCCATCAGGAATGTTTGTGGAGCACCGATGACGTCCAGTCCGGTTACGTGGATACGTTCGTCTTCCTGCACCATTCCTTTGAGATCGCCCAAATCGAAGTCTTTGGTTTCGAACACGCTGACATCCGCTGTGCTGTTGGCTATCAGATATACCCAATATGCCTCATTTGCAGCAAAATCGCTTCTCTTGGCGGACAAGGTGATTTTACCGCTGCCACCCGCACTGCCTCTTACCCGTTCGTGCCATACTTTCGTTTCGTCTTCCTTGAAAATCAGCACATCAAGATGGCTGACCGCGATTTCCGCACCTGTAGCTTGGACGGTCGCACGGGTCACGGGTAACGATGCGGATGCAAGGTCGAGTATGATACTGTTGCCGTCTCCTCCCGATCCGGAAACGCACAAGGCGTCATCCTTGTCGCAGGCGGTAAAACACAAAACCACCATGCAGCAGAAAACAATATGATGTAATAGCTGTTTCATAGCTCGTCAATTTTGAGGTATTTCTATTTGTTTTATCACAATAGTTTCGGCAAGCGTGCTTTCTTCCCATTTCAGGTCGTTGGTCAGTCCGTTAATCAACAGCAGCGAACTTGCTTCGCTCCAAGTCGGTTTATAACTGATACCCAGACTTACGGTGTCACCTACATTCTCGGCTGACACTGCCCTGACCCGTATTTCATAAGCGTCCGGGGAAGCCACCCACTTGTCGGCATCCGTAATCTCCGTCCCATTCTGGTAAACCGACACCTTGAATTTTCCGGGATTGTTGAGCAACGTGGGAGTCCACTTCTGTCCGGTGGGACCTGTCATCTTGAAACTGAACGAGTAACTTCCGAGTGGGGAATCAGGATCAGAGTTAAACCAGACTGTCGGCTGAGGATATTTCCCTCCTCCGGGAAGTGAAGTGCCGTTTGCCGGTGTGATAGGGTTCTCGTAACTCGGATAGTCAAATTCGAGCGGATATGTTACACCTTCCCAGTCGGCTACCCTATATTCAACTGTTATCTTGCCGTCATTGTGCATCAGGCAGCACACCGTGTAATAGCGGTTTCTCACAATCGGGGGCAGGTAAACCAACCCGGTGCGTGCAGTTCTGTCGTACTCGTATTCAATTTGAAGAACGTTGCCTTTCTCATCGCCCTTGGCATTCCAAGCGCTGCTGCCCCACGGGTTCTCAAACGGGTAGAAAGGCACATTCAGCACGGCGGTATAATTTGCCGGATTCTTCCGTTCATCTTCGCTGATGCCGTTAGCCAACTCTTTAGTTACCGCTTCCCCGACCACTTCCAACTCAAAGTCTCCGACGATGCTCGTTATGTCCTTCAGCGTTTCATCGGTCTGCGGCATAAGGTAGTTACGTGTAAGTGTACCGGAAGACAGCATTGTCAGTCCTGTTATCCGCAACTCTCCGGTCTCGCCTTGCGGCTTGGCTGCAAATACGCCGAGTTTCCCCACGGGGCGTTGCAACTCGAACGTGATGTCGTAATCAAGCAGGGTATGTCCGGTATGTTCGGGATCAGTCGGGATTTCATCGCTTACATTCGTGAAGTCGAGTGTTTCCTGCTGTTCACAGAACATCGGAAGGCCGTAGGTCGTTACGTCCCGCAATTCAGTGAACCAATATGCCTTCAACTGGTTTTCCGATGTTGTCTCAGACAGAGACTCGGGGGCACCCGAACCTTGAACCAACATGGCTCCTTCGTTTGCCACGACGTAGAAGTCCACTTGCTGCGTTGTAGTCGAATAAAAAGTAAGATCCATGAAGAACGTGTGCGGAAGGTTTTCCACATCGTCTGTAAAGTAATGGCCCGCAGGCTGGCCGCCTACGAAAGCATAGACACGAAGTGTATGGATGGCAGACTCTGCATCGGTAGGCGTACCGTCGGTTTCGCTGACGGCACGTGTCCCCACATTGAGCCGCACCGCCACATCGTGCCGTTCGCCGAGCGATGCGGCATCCTCCTTGACACACCCGAAAGGCAACAAGCCACAGCATACCGCTGTAACCGCCCAGTATAATATTTTTCTTGTGTTCAGCATATTCTTTTGGGTTCGATCTTAAAACTCAGGTTTCACTTGTTCGATGTACCATTCGGGGACGCCTACCGTGATTTCTCCCGACTTGAACTCGATACGTATCGGGATGAGCACTTCGTGTTTGGAACAGTCTATGACGGGATTGTCGGCAAGGAACTCGGCGAGGTTGACTTCGGCCAGCGTCTCTCCGTTCGGAACGGCGCTCAAGCGGATATTCACGTTCTCGTGATCCTTGTGACGCATTATATTGGTACGGGCTGTGAGCAACGCTTTCCCGGCCTCGTATTCTGTTTCAAGCAAATAGTCGGTCGCCTCCCCGCAGGCCCGGTTCTTGAAATCGGTACAGGGTGAGACTCCGCATATCTCAAGCACAGGCAGCGAGCCTGCTCGGTTTCCTGTGGCGGGAACTCCGGCCACTTCCACCAACAAATCGTAGTGAGAGCTGGCGAACTCTATGGTTTTGGTCTGGTTCTCCTCTTCACGACCGCTGTAAGGCAGTACGGTATAAGAGGTGGCTGCATAGTAAAGCGAATCGTTGCCGGCAACCTGTTTCTCGTCGAAATAATCCCCGGCGGCAAAGAGCATCCGGCCGAAATCGCCCGTGGCGATGCCATCGACCTTCGTGTGGTGGGTGTTCCCCAGGCAGACAATCCGGTAATCACCGGCAGCGAGCGGGGGAAGCATAGCCGTGCGGCCCTTAACTTGTTCCTCTGGTAAGATACTCGAATTGACGCATCGATTCTCTGCATCGAATATGAACATCTCCACCCGGCAGATCTTGTCGGGGAATATCTCCGTGGTGCCGTCGCCCTTGTAACTGAGCAACAACTTGTTCGTGCTCAGGCAGTCGTCCAGATCCTCACGGATGCAGGATGTGGCGGCTCCGGCGAGCAACGTCAGGCAGAAAACAATATTCGTCAATTTCATATATATATGTGATTGAAGTGTTAAAGGATACAGAGGGCGGAACTTTCGCCCTCTGTATCGGGTTATCAATTATTAAAATTCAGGAGTGACGGGAACTACATCCCAGCTCATGACGTCAACAGTTACCTCCACACATTTTTGAGGATTATCCAAGTCTTCATCATCAAATTCAAAGTTCATGACGTAAATCTTGGCGAAATCTGCTGTAACAGCCGGATTGAATGTACTGGTAGCCAGGTAAAGAGGTTCCTTAGTTCCATCAGACTTTGTACCGATCAATTTTACAAGTACCTGAGGATGGTTGGTGGTGCCAATCGCATCATCTTTAGGGAAGAAGTGATATGCAGGACGGAAATTTCCTTCTGTGTAAGCATGCTCATACTGTGCAGCTGCATCCAATGTAATTACTTGCAATTTGGTTGCAGGATCTGCAGATTTGTCAGCACTGAACACGTCGCTATACCATACGGGGTTTGTTGCGCCTGCTTGGGCAGCTTCTTCGAAAATACCGAACACAGAAGCTGCTGTGATTTCTTCCTTGGATACGGTACTGGCTGTTCCAACTTGAAAATCAGCTGTTGTAAAATAGTTGTTCAACATAACCTGTTGAACCTCAATGCTCGTATACTTACGTGGGGTGCCTTCAGCAATAGCATTATACTTGAATGCGCCGATTTCGATTCTGGATACACGCGGTTCAAGCACCACATTCGCTTTGTAAAGCGGGTGTCCTAAATCGTCTTGCCCCTCCACAGAAGTCAATTCAACTTCTTTGTAAAGGTCAAGTTTTTGCGGATCTTGCTGCTCGGCGATTGCCAGTTTTTTTTGTAAATCTGCATAAGTAGTAGCTTCAGTTATTTTACTACCGTTGTTACCTACAACGATTACCTTGTTCACCTCGGCAGGTAAAAAATGGAATACCCGATCGTCACGACTGTCAAAATCGCCTTTAGTGGAAAAGTAGTGGACTGCCTCAGTTCCGCTTACTGTCTTTCCTTTATACAGGGTCGTTCCGTTTGTAAAGAATACCTGTAAATCTGCCAAAGAAACCTTTGAGTCGTCTTTTATCGCTTGACCGGCACCTCTGGTTGAGATCACATTGGACAGGTTGATGCTCACACTCTTGGGAGTGTTGTCCAGCTGTCCCATTTCATTGTCGTTGTTGTCACATGCAACAAACGTCATTGACGCTGCTAAAGCTGTCAATAAAAAGCTCTTGACTTTCATCTTTTTGTTGTTTAAAAAATTAATAAAATGGTTTTTATAACTTCTCGCTTATGGTTTTCGTCTATAACTGGTCGATGACCTGCCGCACCTCTTCGAGGTTGTGCCGGGCCGTCTCGGAGCCGGCCTCCGCGGCACGCCGGAAAGCGTCTTCGGCCTTGTCATACTGTCCCGCTCCGGCGTATGCCACGCCGAGCGTAGTCAGCAGTTCGGCAGATTTCGCGGTGACTTCCGACTTTTCGAGCAGTTCCACTGCCTTGGCGTACTCCTTACGTGAGATGGCGTTCACGGCATTCTCGTTGAGCGCGGCGGGCGAAGCGGGGAAATAGCGTACCGCGGTGGCCATCACCTTGTCGTACCCGGGCGTGCCTTTCCCGTAGGAGCCGGCCACCTTGTACATTTCCGACAGACTCAGGAGGTCGGGACGCTCATCGACCATGCGGCGTGCCTCTTCGAGGTTGAAATTGCGCACGTTGTACTCGATGCGGTACTCATTGCGGCGCAACGCGGGGTATATCTCGGTGAGCAGCCTGTGGTAAATGGTTGGCGGCACGAGTTTCTGGAGCTGCAACTCGCAGAAGTCCCGTTCGTCGGGATAGCGTTCGATGACCTCATACACCTCGTCGCGCTTGAGCAGGTTCGGGAAGTCGCCGAGCGCACGGATGAAGCCTTCCCAGTCCTCGCCCTTCCAGTCCACGTGGAGCATGTCGGGCGATATGGCATCGTGGCGGCGGATATAGTCGGCCAGTGCCTTGGCGCGGTTCTCGGAGAGGGTCATGTTATGCGCCATGCTGCCCTCGGGAGAGGCGTAACCGGTGATGTAGATACCGATAATCCTGACGTCGGCATTCTTCTTTACCAGTTCGATGGAGTTGGAAACGGTGTCCAGTTCGGCACGGTTGTCCTTGAACCCGGGCAGGATATTGTAGCTGTCCTGCCGGAACTGCAACCGCGCGGTACGGGTCTCGGCACGCACCTTCACCGGTTCGGGTTCCGGGGCTATGGAATCGAGACGGTAATCGGGGATAAAGGTGGGCAGTATGCCACTCCACAAGCCTTGCTCTGCCTTACCCTCGCCGCAGTTGGTGCAGCCGTGTACCTCCTCGCGGAGCTCGACCCGCCCGTCGAGCATCCACCGCTCGTAGGGCACGGCAGCCGCGTAGTCGTATTGTTGGTTCTTGCTGCCGTGGCGTATGATTACCTGTGACGAATCGTCGTGAAAAGGCGGGAGTTCCACGCTTTCGAGGCGTTGCGCCCTCAGATAGACCTTGTGGCGGGTCTTGCCGTCGATGACAATCGGGGGAAAGGCTATCTCCCGGTTTCCGTCCGCCGACACGAGCACGGGCGTCAGCGCCACGGTGTGCTGCGTGCGGATTTTGGCATTGCTCAAATCCACGGACATTTTCAGTTCGACCGTGCGGCCCTGCCTTATGACACCTCCCTGACGGATACCGATGGAGGAAAGGTAACTGGTTTCGTTCCCGGCAAGCAGCACAGCAGGTCTACAGGCCAGTATCAGTAACAGTATGATGTATATGCGTTTCATAGTCATTCCAATATTATTTGATTATGTATATCAGGGAGATGCCCGCCTTGGTCGGACCGAAGTAGTGCTTTTCCTTACTGCCTTTGAACTTGCCGCAGGTAGCACATTCGTATTTGTCATAGTTGGAATAGATGTATCCCAAACCGATAGTGGCTTCGAGATTCCAACGTTTGCCCAGAATCCACGAGTAGCCGTATGAAAGCCCGACACCCGTGGCCCATCCCTGGTAGCGGTGGTCTTTGGTGGATTTGCTCCGGAAAGGAATTCTCACACCGCTGATGTTGTAGAAGGCGTAGCCGCTGTGCAGACCGAAGAAGTGGCCATTATAGCGTTCACAGAGCCAGTAGCGGAACTCCGGCATGACCAGCCAGTGCTTGATTTTCTTGTTCTTGTCCTTGTCCAGCGTCCACGGGTTGTAGGCACCCGTGAACTCGAGGGTCGTGCGTTGACCCAACCCGAATTCCAGGCTCAAGTTGGGCGTTGTGGTTGACCAATACAATAGATTGGTCTTTGCTGCTATATCCTGCGCGTTGGCGGTGCCTGTACACCAACAAACGGCAAGGAAAACACCGAGGATCAGTTTTTTCATATTTTTTCTTTTTCTTGTTGTCTCATTAGTATTGACAGGCCGGTCTGTCGTTATTGCAAAGGTTTCGTTAAACATTCCCGCATCAGGCGGGAAGGACATACGCAAAGGCGCATGGAGGCTCATGGCTTGTATTTCTCTCCGGAAGAGAAATATACATGTGATATACTACTGACAATCAGGGTAATAAATGAAATAATGTCGGGCATGGAAGCCGTTTGACGGACGGATGCCCGATGTTTTTATATCGCGGATTGATTTTTTTTATTGTTTTTTGTTGTCTGTCTGCAACTTTTTTCATAATTTTACTACAGTAATTTCTCTTCCGGAGAGAAAGCCGAATTTGTCCGACAATATCCCGGTCTTTCTCTATGTTTCATCCTACAATGCTTTCAGGATAAGGCTGTTGGCCTTGTCTATCGCGGATGTATCCAATGAAGCCAGATAGATCAGTGTGGTCTTTTCCGAATCATGCCCCATCGCCTCGCTGATAATGGAAACCGGGATGTTCCTGCTTTTGGCAATGCTGGCCCATCCGTGGCGGGCGACATACATGGTGAGGGGGATTGCCAGTCCGAGCCGCATCCCCAGTTTTTTCAGGAGACGGTTCACCCTGTGGGCGGCAGACTTGTACTGCTTTCTTCCGTCTGTCCGCATATCCCTGATGACAGGCAGCAGGTAAGGTGTCCCGGAGGTGTCGTACCTGCTGACAATTTCCTGCATGGGTTTCTCCCATTTGATGAACAGCCGCTGTCCGGTCTTCTGTCTGCGGTATGACAGGACTCCGTTCTTCAGGTCGGATTTCTTCAGGTATGCCATGTCGATGAACGACATGCCGCGTGTGTAGAACGAGAACATGAAAAGGTCTCTTGCCCAATCCATGGTCGGCTCCAGCCTCAGGTCCTGGTCCCTGATCTGCCTTACGGCTTTCAGCGGGATGGCGCGTTTGACCGTCTTGTCTATTCCGGTATAGACATGCCTGAAGGGATTCCGCTGTACGGTCAGCCCCTTCTCCACCGCCCGGTTGTAAACCGCCCGCACCCCCCGCATGTAAAAGGAGGAACTGTTGGGGCAGATGCCTTCCGCTTTCAGATGGCTCTCGTACTCCACCATCAGTGCGGATTCTATCCGGTTAAGAGGGATGTCGCCGCGTTCCGCCAGAAAACGTCTGAAACTGTTCAGAACAGTGGTGTACCGCTCGGCCGTACGTTCCCGGCCTGTACGTTTCAGTTCCGTGGTCAGGCTCCTGGCAAAACACATGAAGCCGCCGGTTTCCGGAGGGATACGGTATTGTCCCACCACCTCGTCCGCCGTGTAATGCCCGCCTGTGCAGTCCAGCAGTGCGATGATTTCCCGAAAGAGGGTCATGTCATCCGCAATCTTCTCTTTCAACGCCTTCAGGTAAGCCTGACGCCTACTGTCCCTGTCTGAGGGAATGACAACCTTCGAATGCGCTCCATCCCACTCCTGCGGATAAAGCCTGTAACCGGTGGTAATCTGTCTTGTCACCCGTCTGTGCGTCACCTTATAAACCAGTGTGCCTTCTCCCGTTCCGACGGAAGATGCACGGAATTTAACTTTTACTGTAGCCATGCTTGTATTTTCTTGATTGATGATTTTTCATTGTCTTAACCTGCAATGCATGGAAATGTCCGGAACGGTACGGGGCATGGGAAGGACTGCCGTATGACCGGACGTTTTCCACGGCAGGGCACTATGTACGGACCGGGTATCGGCCCTGACCTCCTGTTCCCTTGCCGCCCGTTCTTTCAGACGTGCCTGCTCGATGAGGGCGGCCTGCCGGCGTACCGCCTCCTCGTAGGTTTCCACATCCTTGCGCATCTGTTTGATTTTCCCGTTGTCCCGGTTGAATTCAAAGAGGTTTTCCAGCCCGGAGATGCTTTCGGGCGATGCTTCGCCCTTCATCGGTCTGCTCCAGCAGTTGTCTGATTTCCCCGAAATCAGGCTGTTCCCTCCGGACAATCCTGTCTATCCGGCTGTTGACCGTATTCAGGCAGTCCACAATACCGTGGGTGAACTTCGCCAGTTCAGCCTCTGTGCGTTCGTGGTTACGGCGGCCGGCTTCCTCAATTAAGGCCTTGATGGAGGTAATATCCATGTTTGTACAGCCGCTTTGTGATGCCTGCCGGCTCTTGCTGACGGTCAGCAGTTCTTCCAGCATGGCGATGATGGTTTCTGTGTTTTCTTTCATCTTGATTTTTTTAAGTTGTTGTTAAATTCTGAATCCCTTGTTGTTCTTCTTTTTCTTCTTCCGCTGCATCAGCCGGCGGAACTCGGCTTCCTCCGGAGTCTCGGTGCAGGATGATGGGATGAGGTCCAGCAGCCCCAATGAACCGCTGATAAGCTCCCCGCCACCGCCTGAAGCCGGGCTGATGCCTTGCCGGAAGGATTGTGCCTGCCGTTCCTGAGGACTGTTACGGTTCAAGGCTGCGGCTATCTTGGAGTAGCTGAACTGACGGTCAATCTTCGAGCCGTTGAAGGAATAGCCGTTCTTACCGAACACCACGCCCTGGACTCCGTCTGTCCGCCCCTTGTGCTTGAAGCGTACTTCCACCCCTTGTTTCCGCAGATTGGCGATAAGCGTGTTCCAGTCACCGCACCTTCCCACTTCCGTTTTTAAGAAGAAAATACAGTTCGTATCTCGTCCTGTCCGGCTCTTTCAGCCGGTCCGTGTTCACCTGCTCCTTGTCGTGATGCCTTCCGATGATATACTGCGTATCGCGGATGCCCATTTTCATCATGTATTCCCGGCTTATCCGCACCATCAGCTCATCGGTTAAGCGTGGCAGGTCCTGCCCGGAGAAGCTGAGCGAGACATGCCCGATGAAACTGCGTGCTATCCAATCATAGGCTGATACGGTCTATGAGTGTTTCCAGCGAAAGCAGCAGGTGTCGGCATTGTCCGGAATGCAGCCTTACACCCTCCCTGTGTGCCCTCCGGGTCAGCTGGTTCAGGTTGTTCGCCATGCCGCAGAGCTTGCGGATGAAGTCCGCCTGCTCGGTGGTGAGCCTCTCCCTTACCACGCACCCGTCCACCGCCTGCCTCACCATCTCGCTTGCCGAGACACCGGCCTTCCTGGCTTTCGACTTCAGGGCGTAGTATTCCCCGGTTGCCATCTTTACCGTGATGCGGTACTTGCGTTTCTCGGACAGCCCCTTTGCTGGGCGTCCACCCTTGTTTTTGTCGGTATCATTCTTCTGTATCATCCGGTTACGTTTTTTGTTTACAGTTCATACTTTACTCACTTTATAGACCAACGGGATGTGCCCCTTCGGGACCTCCGGGAGTGGAAGGAGGCGGTTTTGGTCAGACCAAAACATAAACTTGATACCCCCAAAAATGAAAGTTTCCATTTTTAGGGCCCCCGAAAAAGAAATCTCGCCAAAATGCTTTTTTAATTGAATGAAAATAAGGACTTGCAACTTCTTACAAAACTCAAAATCCCCGGTATAGAACCTGATGTGATGCCGGACGGTATTCTCCAATAAACCTAAAAAGCTCATGCGGTTTCCGCCAATCTTGCAGGCGAAACGTTCAAGCGTGTCACGTAATTTCCGGCTGATGAGAACCGGCTTGCGGTCTTCAATCCTGTAGGGCCGCATGAAGGTGTTGCGGTACTCCTCCGGCGGGAGCCTGCGCTGCCCGCCACTTGCTTCTGCTTCTTGTCTCTTTTTCATTATCCTTTGATTTTTGAATGGTTAATAAAGAGGTCGATGTTGCCAACACAACATGACCATTGTCGGCTGCAAAAGAAACGCATATCATGCTCAGGTACAAATTATTGGGCTTAGGCTGGCTATTATGTGAGGCGTTGCTTTATAGACAGGTTCAGGAACGGTGACGGCTTCCCGGTTCTGCCCAGGTTGAACGGGCAGTTATAAGGTCGTTATAATGTTGGTTGGTTAGTTCGTTATAAGGACAGCCTCATATTTTATTATGTTATTATGTTTTTTCAGGTGCACGAGAAAAGGGACATTCGACAACGGGTATTTCTACCTGCTGCCGGATGCCCCTTCCACTTTTTTTGTCGTGGTCTGGTGCCTATCTCGCGCCGATGGCCTTCAATCCCTTCGGTATCGGGTTGTCGAGGATGATTCTGTAGCAGAGCTTGCCGTCCACCCTTACCGGATCCCTCGCCACCATGAATCCCGCGCATTTCTCCACTTTCGCCACGTCGAGTATCATCCCGGCGATCACGACCGTAACAGTCTGTTTCAATCATGCCTGATTTTTTTCACTTTTCCTAACTGCCTGTACTATCAAAGGTGTTTTGCATGTTCCGTAAAAAATCGTACCTTTGCATAAAGTGAGTTGCACATCAACGCAATTGATGCAAGTATGTAGAAACCAGAACGGTTGCCAACTCGTTACCTCGTTTTTTGATGATCCGCATAAACTTTTTATTCTTAGCGGATTATGTGATTCTTCCAAAAATAAAAATTATTCTTGCAAAGGACGAGTGATTATCCATCTAATTTTCAGTTTCCTATTCTTCGTCTGTTTGAATGTTCGCTGAAAATTGCTACATTCGCAGTAGAATCAAAATCCAGTGGTTATGAGCAAGCTATATCCGGTAGGAGTGCAGAACTTTGAAGGCCTGATACATGATGGCTATGTGTATGTAGACAAAACTGCACAGATATATGAATTGTTTAATACAAATAAATACTATTTTCTGAGCCGTCCGCGACGCTTTGGCAAAAGCCTGCTATTGTCGACCCTTGAAGCCTACGCACAAGGAAAGAAAGAACTTTTCAAGGGACTGGCACTGGAGAAACTGGAGAAGGACTGGACAGTATATCCGGTGCTGCACCTGGATTTGAATACACAGAAATACGATACGCCGGAATCGCTGACCAACGTGTTGGAGGAAAACGTGCAGAACTGGGAAGCACTTTATGGAGCATCTTCCAATGAAATCGGTGTGCCCCGGCGTTTCCAAGGCATCATCCGCCGTGCATGCGAGCAGACAGGCCGCCGGGTGGTAATTCTCATTGATGAATACGACAAACCCATGCTCCAAGCCATCGGCAATGAAGCCTTGCAGGATGAATACCGCAGCACCCTGAAAGCCTTCTACGGAGCATTGAAGTCCATGGACGGGTGCATCCGCTTTGCCCTGCTTACGGGAGTGACCAAGTTCGGTAAGGTCAGCGTGTTCAGTGATTTGAATAACCTGATGGACATCTCCATGGACGATCGTTACGTGGAAATCTGCGGCATCAGCGAAAAGGAAATCCATACGTATTTTGAGGAAGACATTCATGCGTTGGCTACAGCTGCGGGCCTGACTTATGGAGAGACTTGTGCGGAGCTGAAATCCAATTACGATGGCTATCACTTCACGGAAAATGCCGTAGGCATGTACAATCCGTTCAGTCTGCTCAATACGTTTGCAAAGAAAAAGTTCGGCAGCTACTGGTTTGAGACAGGCACACCGACTTACCTTGTCGAACTGCTCAAGCTTCACCACTATCCGATAGAAGAACTGGAACACATCGTCACCAGCCAGCCGGTGCTGGACAGTATTGATACGGCTTCTACCGACCCGATACCGGTCATCTACCAGAGCGGCTACCTCACCATCAAGGGCTACAACAAGATGTTCGAGAACTATACGCTGGGTTTCCCCAACCGCGAGGTGGAACAGGGCTTCTTCAAGTTCCTGCTGCCCAACTATGCGTCTGTAAGCGTAAGTAAGTCGCCCTACCAGATTCAGTGCTTTGTGGAGGAAGTAATGGCAGGCAAAGTAGATGATTTCTTCGAACGGTTGAAGACTATGTTTGCAGACATCCCTTACGAGCTGGCGCGCGACCGTGAAGTGCATTACCAGAATATTCTCTACATCATTTTCAAGCTGATGGGTTTCTATGTGCAGGTGGAATACCATACCAGTCGCGGTCGGATTGACCTGGTGCTCCAAACGCAGGACTACGTGTACATCATGGAATTCAAGCTGAACGGCAACGCAGACGAAGCTTTGGCCCAGATTCGGGAGAAAGGCTATGCCGCACCTTTTGCCAAGGACAGCCGTACGGTCTACAAGATTGGTGTCAACTTCAGCGATGAGCTTCGTAACATTCAGGAAGTGAAGGTAGAGATGGGAAACTAAGAAGAAACTACAAACTTTTTGATTGAATGTGATGGCAAGCGGATGCTTTTCGATACCGGTGTCGGTGCTCCTGATAGCCGGATGATGGAGGGCTTGAAATCGTTGAACGTAAAGCCTGAAGATATAGACTGCTTGCTTCTTACCCACTTCCATGGCGACCATATCGGTGGAATGATGAAGGACGGTAAGGTGGTATTCCCGAAGGCTGAGGTATATGCTTCGAAGGCAGAATACGATGCCTGGATGAAAATGCCGGCCGACAAAAGGGCACAGGTAGAGACCACGATGAATGCCTATAAAGACCGTCTGCATCTTTTTGCTTTTGGAGATACGCTTCCCGGAAATATGCTCCCAATGGAGGCCATAGGACATACACCGGGGCATACCGTTTATAAGGCCGGCAAGCTGCTGGTAATTGGTGACTTGTTTCATGGGTATGCCTTGCAGAAAGACCATCCCGAAATCTGTGCGCAGTATGACATGGATAAGACCGGAGCCATAAAAAGCCGCGAATACTACCTGCAATATGCCCGTGAAAAAGGACTGGTAATGGCAGGTATGCATTTGCCTGTTCCGGCCTTTGCGGAATAAGGCTGTGGAGTTCGTGATGTCTTTTAGATTAATCGTTTGTAAAAGCTGTCGCATTGTTTCTTTCTTCTAATAATGCGATTAGCTTTTTCTCATCCTTTGCATATAAATAGACTTTCTTCCCTTTCTGAAGAGTTAGGCATACGTTATACCATCCATGAATCACGTCAAACTTAGTGGAGGCATAATGGTCTGTTTTTATGATATCTTGTAAGGCTACTGTCTTCAAAAGGATGTGTGGAGTACGCAGTTGCAGTATGTCGTTCCTTACGGCGTAATAAGTGCGACCCGAGGAACCACCACAGGATAATGTAGCCCCCATAAATCCATCTGTTTTTAAGTCTGAAATTTTCCATATGGTTTAAGGTGAGATATGTAATTGGATAATGAAAAAATATACGAAAAATAAGCGGAAAAGTGCTCTAAATTAGAGTTTTCTTCAGAAAAAATCCCTTGTGCGTTATTTTGTATTTTCTGCCTCCCAGATTCATCCTTTCATATCTTTTGGTTTTGACAAAATCCAGGTTGAGGTGCCGGTTGTTTTCAAAGGCATAAAGAGAATCTATTAACATTACATGGATACCTGATTCCAGAAGGATTGTTGCCATGAGTTGATGATTGATTTTCGTCTTAAAAATATAATGCCCGTTCGTATTTTTTTCTAACTGAAAGGTGTCTGTGCCGGATGACTGGGCAAAAAGGCTATTGCAGAACAGCAAGGCGGTTGATAGCAGTGTAATGATTTTTTTGGTCATAAAGGTCGTTTTATGGTGTGAAAGCAAATATATGAAAAAACGGCACAGATTTACATTTCTATTTTGTTTTAACCGAATGTCAAAACGCTTTGGGGAAGACTCCACTTCTTCAAGGAGTTTTCTATGTTTTCCACAAAGGAAACGTATGTTCTTCGGTGCGGAACCATATGTTTCTGCTTTTGAAAACATACGGTTCAGGATCGGGAGACGTAAAAAATAAAACAGGTATTTCCCGGAAAACAGGACTTCGTTTTTCTAATTCCTTTCCCAACTTTGAAATGCCGTTTCTTTTTTGTATTTTTACGCTTGTAATCAAAACAAATGCCTATGAAAATGAAACCGTTATTATGGAGCTTGGTAGTCAGTGCCGTAGTGTGCAGTCTCTGTCTGTTCGTCACACAATGGATGGGCCTTGCCGATGATTGGCGCATCTTTGTGAGCGTATTCTTGGGGGTACTGTTGGGAAACGGTTGTAACCGGTGGTTGCAGCGTGCAACTCATTGAAAAATTCTCAGGCAAGCGGAATACTTACCTGAGAATTTCTTTTTTCATCGGATAATCCCCGTGTCACTGTCCTTCAGCTGGATGGAGCGGTTGACAGCGCGGAACTTGCGTCCTCTGGTCAGGCGCCACGTCACGGTCAGGTTGACGAGGTTGCAGGCGTCGCTACTGTAGAGGGCAGTGGTTTTCTGGAGGTTCCGGTTCAGGACTTCCGATTCGAACATTTTGTATTTGTGTTGAAAGGGCTGTTGCCAGATAAGGGCAAACTGCCAGTCTTTGTAGCTGTAGGCGGCCTTCAGGGCGATGTCGCCTCCGCTGTAGCCTTTGGTTTCCCCTTCCAGAAAGCGGGAACCGTTGTCGGCGTAGGCATGGAGGGAGAGATTGCCTAAGTAGGCGTTGAGGGCTCCCGTGGCAAAGTAGGACGTGTAGCAGTGAGTGTAGTCGTGGCCGAAGTTGAAGCAGCGGAACAGTCCCCCGTAGGCCGTGACGGAGAGCTTTTCCGGCATCAGCCAGTAGCTTGCGTAGGCCATGGCGTGCAGGGCATCAATCTCTTTCTGGTTGCGCTGGGTGTAGATGAACCGGTCGTCGGACGTGCGTTCGTACACCGCCATGTTGGGGTGAGGACATTTCTTGTAGAAGCCTTGCAGATTGATTTGCAGACGGGAGTCGTTGTACGACAGCCGGAGGGTGTGATACGTCTCCCGGTTGGGCTTGAGGTCGGGACTGCCTACGGTCCATTCCATGCGGTTGGTGCGGATGGCGGCATCGCTGATCATGGCTACCCGTGAGGTGCGTTCGTTCAGCTGGAAATTGTAACTCAGTTGCAGAGAGTGGGTGAAGTTGTAACTCAGGGCTGCTTTCGGACAGAAACTCCAGTAATCGTACGAATGGGCTTGCTGGCGGTAGTGCAGGTAGCTGCCTCCGATGCCTGCCGAGTAGCGGAGCTTGCCCCACGCTCCCTTGATTTCCGAAAACAGGTACACGCGGTTGTGGTGCATGGGGGTGACGGAAGAAACATCGCCCGTATATTCATTGTTTGTGTATTTCTGGCTGTAGTTGAGGCCGGCAGAAAGGGTGAAGGGCTTCAACCGGTTTTCGTATATGGCCTCGCTCAGCAGGGAGTAAGTGCGTCCGTCCACGTCGTAACGGTAGGGCGAACCTTCGTCGTAGCTGTCGGAGGAGCGGGTGCCGATGTATGTGCCCACGGCATTGAGGGTAAGCGACTGCCGGGGGGAGAACTGCTGGAAGTAGTAGAGGTCGAGCACCGGACTGCTGCTCTGGCTTTGTTGCTGTTCGAGGGCGGTGTACGTCTGTGTCCCGTCCACAATCTGTTTCTGACTGAAATCACCCGGCACGTGACTGAAGTCGCCGCTCAGTGAAGCCTGAAACACATAGCGGCTGGAGTCGGCCAGGTTGTAGGTCAGTTTCATCTGGTTGCTCAGACTCCGGTTGCGCGAGGCGAGGTCGTTGCGCTGGATGGTATAAATGGAGCCGTCGTTCAGGTGGTAGTGCGCGGTTTCTTCCGTCCGTATTCCTTTAAAATCCCGGTAGCCGAAGCTGTAGTTCAGCGACAGCTCACTCTTTTCCGTGTTCCATTTGCCGTATACTGTGTAATCGCCGTCGCGGGTAGTCAGTGCCTGGGTGAGCGAGGTTCCTAAAGTATATCCGTTGTCTGCCCGTCGGGTAGTGATGTCAATGACGTAGGCAATGCCGTCGCCATAACGCACACCAGGGTTGTCGATGAAGTCAATCTTGCGGATGCTCTTCGGGTCGAGCGACAGCATCTCTGCCTTGTCCGCAATGATGCCGTTGATGCGAATCTGTACACTTCCCCGCTGGTCGATGGCCGAGATGCTGTGGCCCACCTCATCCACACGGATATTTGGTAAGGTGAGTTGCTGGAGCAGACTGTAGCCCGAGCGGGAAGAAGCTTTCTGCTGTTCGGAGGGATAGAGTAGCAGGCCGTCGGTTTTGTGGATAATCCGGTCGGCCTTGACTTCCACTTCGCCTAGTTCCACGGTGGGTTCCACTTCTTGTGCCAGAGTGGGGAGGGCCAACAATAAAAGAAGAAAGATGCTGGCCAGAAATCGGGAGACGGTCAGCAGAAGCCGGCTTTCGGTCTCCTGCTGGAAAAGTAATTTGAGTGTGTTCATTTGTTCCTGTGTGTAAATTTCAGGAACAAAAGTAAGAGGGCGTTACGAAGGCGTCAAAAACCGACGCTGACATTTGGCTGACAATTCGCTGTCAGCTTTTCAATTCGTTGATTTCCAAGGAATAGTTTCGTCCTCTGTCGGCCACTATTTTCAGTCGTGTATGCTCCTCTACGATGGGTTTCAGCCGGCGGATAAGGGTGTAGAGCGTATCGTTGGCATCGTCTTTCTTGGGCCAGAGTGTCGCACAGATTTCCTCTTTCGATATGGAGTGGGAAGGTGACTGCCAGAACAGCCGCATCAGTTGCTGTTGCATGGGGGTGAAGCGGATAGGCGTGTGGTCGGCGCCGTAGAAACGGTCGTCTGCATCCGAATACGTCAGTCCCCCGAAATCTTCGGCAGATTGTGTACCATCTTCAGCCGGTTGTCCGCATCCTCCGACGGGTTGCAGCACCAGATTCTCTTTCTCTCTTTTCCGTAAGTACAGCATCGAGCCGATGGCCCAGAGGATAGCCGCTGCCATCAGTCCGGCAGGCAAGCGCTGGTCGGACATGCCGAATACAGCCGCTGCCGACAGACGGGTATAGCCTTTCAGGGCCAGGGTCTCGCCTGCGTGTTCGTTTCTTATCATCAGTGTATCGCTGTAGATGGCCTGTTCATCCGTCGAACCGCCCTGATACTCCTTGTCCACCACATCGAACGTGAGGAAAGAGGTTTCCTTCAGTCGCCGGTTCTTCAGGTGTCGGCAGAACCGTTCATCGGACACGACAATCAGTACCTGTCCGCCCGAAGTACGCCGGAGCTGCTTGTATGCCCGTATCGTGTCTTGTGTCACAATGGGCTCCTTCTTTTCCAGTAAAGTCAGTGCCAGTGCCTGATTCAGGTCGGCTGTTATTTCGTTTCGTGTCACGTGGTAGTTATGGCGTCCGGCCAGCAGGGAAGTCAGCATCAGTGCCAGAAACACGGTGACGGATAGTAGTCTGCGATTCATAAATATCGGGTTTGGTTTCTGCAAATGTAATGAATTCTGTGCTTTCTCTTTCTTATGGCGGATGAAAAATATTGTATTATTTATACTCCGCTTTGCTCCGGTATTCATTTGGAGTCATTCCGGTGGCTTTCTTGAATACACGAGTGAAGTGCTGCGGATACTGGAAACCGAGTTGATAGGCTATCTTCGCTTGCGCAGTGTTTCACGCTGGGCAATCCCTTTTGTGCGGCATTGTCTCCCGTGAAATATTGGTCCAGGAATGTTTCGAAACGGGTTAGAATGTCGTGGTGGGCATCCTGACGGGTGATGAACTGCCTTTCGTAGAAGCGTAGGCAATAGTTGAGCAGCAACTCGATGTGGTTGGCAATCAGCCGTTTGCTCATCCTGTCCACACTATGTTGCAATTCCTCCTGAATGTTCTGCAGGCAGTCGATGAAGGTGTGTCGTTCCCGTTCCGAGAGATGCAAGGCTTCGTTTACTTCATACGAGAAGAACGTGTATTCCTTGATAGTGCGTCCGAGGTTGGTGCCGCGAATCAGGTCGGGATGAAAGCACAGCGCATAGCCTTGCGGCTGGAACGTATCGCTGGCGGCCGTAAATCAGGTCGCAGTTCTTTTCGTCTTTCAGAATGCCCGTGAGACCTTCCTCGGTCGTAAATGTGGGACGGGTATATTCTTTCAGTATCTGCCGGGTGCAGGTACCGTTGTTGACCGTGATTTCAAACAGTTTTGCCTCCGTGGAACTGGTGGACAGAAAGACGAGCACCCGTTCCTTGTCCAGCCCTCTGCGGGAGATGGCGTCTTCCATATCGTCGATATTCTGGTAGAAATAGTTCGTCAGGTTGGTAGACCACGGCAGGTACATGAAGAGTGTCCGCTCGTTGTCGGCAGACGGAATTTCTTCTTTCTGGCAACTCGTCAGGCAGGAGAGTCCGATGAGAAGCAATATGGGAAGCAGGCGGATTAGTTTCATGAAACTTGCACTATTTTTTATAGGTGATTTTGAAAGGCAGAACCTGGAACACCTCGCAGTCGGGCGTAATCAGCTCCAACTTGTAGGTGAGAGAGGCTCCGTCTGTACCTTCCGTCAGTTGGTCGAGCACTTCTTGCGGAAGAAGGTCCTTGAAGCTGATCTTGCCGCTGTTCATGCGCAGATAGCGTGCCTGTCCGTTTGTGTCCACGGCAAGCAGGGCTACGGGAGCATACTGGCTCAGGATACTTCCGGTGTATTCCTTGCGCGGGGTGACTTCCATGCTGCCGAGGTCGTAGGAGATTTCGTGGCCATCGGGTGCAAAGAGCTTCTTTTCTTGATTGACAGTGATTTCCGTGTACGTGAAGTCATAGATATCCGTACCTTCGGGTTCCAGTTCCTCGTCGGTAGAGAAGATGACCACCTCACAATGACGCAGACGGTCGTAGCCTGTGAGATATACTCCGTTGCTCAGCAGCTTGACCTTGACGTGATTCCCTTGTGAAGTGATTTCACAACTGCCTTCTCTGGCTGGTTTGAAAGTGAAAGGACCGTTGCTGCTCAGCACGTCGAATTCCGTTTCTTTTCCGGAGATGATGAGCGGATTTTCCTGTACCGATACGGTCAGTTCGTGAACGTCCGACAAATCTGTGTGATATGTTTTCTGCACCTCTTCCACTTCCTGATTCGTCATTCGCTGGTAGATGGAATAACCGTAGATTTCGGTTCCGCCTGCCCGTACCCCCAGCTGGTCGAGTATTTCCATTGTGTTGCCGTTAACAGAAAGTATCTGAAACACTGTGTTCTGGTTGCTGAGCAGTCGGTTTCCATCCGAGAAGGTATAAGTGACTGTCCGGAATCCCCATGCAGGATAGGCATCAATGTACATGTATTTCTTCAGGGAAGAGTTGCTTTCCACGTAATATTGGGTAGGGCCTGTACCTGTCATGTCTTGGTAATAATCCTGCGTCTGGCAAGTGCCGTCGGGATTGATTTCGTAGGTGTGGACGTGCTTCCAGCCGTATCCCACCACGGCTTCTTCGAAGCGGGCGGAAGAAATGGGGGTGAGAGACGCTGGCTCACATTCTCCGTTTTCATTGAATGTGAAAGTTGGAAAATTTACGTCGTCGTGGTCGCAGTTGGTGAAGCAGAAGATGCAGAGGAATACCAGCAGAATGTCGGTGAGTCGTTTTGTGTGCATGAGGAATAAAGTGTTAAGTGTTTTCTTTTTTCCAGAATAAATCAATGAATATACGCTGTAAGAGAATCAGTATGGCCAGTATGCAAACGGTATATTGCAGAAACGCTTCCTGGCTTTTGAGCCCATAATAAAGGCCAATAATGCAACACAGCTGACAGAGATAACCTAAAATTCTGAGTAACATAGTTTTTTTGATAAAGGTTTGATTCTCAAAGTTAGCATAAAAAATAGAGAATCGGAAATTGAGGCATGAAAAATCCCCTGCCAGGCCTTTGTTTTTTATCTTGCTTTGGCAGGGGAAGGATAATTATGCAAAAATCGGGACTCGTTTATCTCCAGTTGCTTGGAATGGATTCATAGTCGGTCAGGTTCGTGCAGTTGTTGAACGCGCTGGTGTGGTTGGTGATTTCAAGGAATTCATTCGGGTAATCCTTGCGCTCATACAAATGTACCTTTTCCCCGTTTATCAGGGTGTAGGGCGATTCGCCGGTGAGCGAACTGCAATTCTTGAACAAGAGTCGGACTGCTTGCAGGGTGCGCATGGAGTCGAACAGTCCGGTAGGAATGCGTTGCAGACTCTTGCATCCGGCAAAGGCTTCCCACATGGAAATCACCTGTGTGTTGTTTGCAAACAGCTTTTCGGGAATCTCGCGGAGGGAGGTACATCCCTTGAATATGCCATCCAATCTGGTAACCTTGGTCATGCTGGCAAATAAGTCTTCCGGAATTTCGGTCAATGAGGTGCAATTCGAGAAAAGACCGTAGGCATCCATGACGGAGTTGATTTCTGACACACTCTGTATGCCCGGACAGTTGGCAAACAGTCCTTCGGGCAGACTGGTGAGTGAGCTGCATCCTGAGAAGCCACATTGTATGTATCCTAAACGGGTATTGTTACGGAACAGTCCGGCCGGAATCTCTTTCAGGTTTTCACATCCGCTGAACACATCGTTCATGACATAGATGTCCTTGTTGCTTGCAAAGAGGTCTTCGGGCAGATAGAGCAGTCCTGTGCAGCCGGAGAAGGTAGCGTTAAAGTTGCGGGCACTGGAATTCTGGGCGAAGAGATTGGGCGGAAGTGAAGTCAGTCCCGTACAGCCCTGGAAGGCTCTGTCGAACGTTTGGGCACCGGTTGCCATGGCAAACAGGTCTTCGGGGAGGTTGGTCAGTCCCGTACAGTCTTCAAAGCAGGAGGTGAAGTCCGTGATGGCAGACAGTGCTCCCTTGGTATCGGCAGCCAGCTGGGTCAGTGCAGTAACATCCTCCAGTCTCAGTGTTTTCAGTTCGGGCGTACCCCATTGTGTGATGCCGATGAGTGAACTTTTGAGGATTTCTCCTTTGGTCGTGCTGTTGGTTGTCAGAGATTCTACCGTACCCTTGAAGGCTACTTCTACCGTCGATTCGGCACCTTGGGCATAAACGTGTGACAGGTCGGCCGAATATACGTATGACTTGTCGAGCACCTCGGTTACCCCGTCACCCCAGTCGATGACACCTTTCACCCGTCCTTCAAACGGAAGGTACACCGTGCGGTTGTTCAGGTTGTTCAATACGTATTTCAGAATCAGCGCGTCTTCCTTGCCGCGCATGGCAGTAGTGACGGTGTACAATGAAAGTCCATGCAGAGGCCCCGGTTCCGTACCGCCTTGCAGGTAGATGTAGTATTTGGTTGCTTCTGTCAGTCCGGAGAAGGTACACGTAGGCTGGCTTTGAAGGTCGAAGAGGTATTCAAAAGGAAGTCCTGAGCCTCCGTTCTTCAAATCCTGAATGACTTCGAACAAGGGGATGCTGTCTGTTGAGATGTAGGTGGAATAGAAACGGGCGTCGTTCTGTCCTTCTAGTGTCAGTGTGATTTCATTGACACCTGCATCTGCCTTGGTCACGCTGATATGAGGGGCAGCCGCCTGTTCGATGGGGATGGTGGCCAGCAGACTGTCTTTGTCGGTGGCATAAATCAGCAGGTTGTCGGTCTGTTTCTCGCTGGAGTAGTTGGTGTAATACTGCAGGTACTCTTCGCCGTAGAATGAATACTCCGGATTTTCCAGGATGAACGAATAGTCCTTCTGTTCAGTCAGTTCACCTTCGCTGAATTTCTTGAATTTCTCCAGCACATAGCGCATACTCATGATGTTGGTCTGGCATTTCACCTGTATGCCTTCTCCGTCTCTTACGGCAGGCAATTCGATGCGGGTCGTTTCCAGATTGAAATAGGGAGCCGCTCCGTCGGTAGTACCCACTCCGTTCAGATTGCCTGAGCTGCTTCCGTCTCCGTTTTCGTCGTCTTCATCTTCATCACCACCTCCTAAAATATCCTCTAATTTTTCGCACGAGGTAAGGGTGGAGGCTAAAAATACGGGTGTCATGCCCCACACAAAAAGGGCACAGCCTGAAACCAGCAGCGATTTCAGGGCTGTCGTTGCTTTACTTTTGTTCATACTAAAGATAAGAATAATAGGATAATTTGCGTTTGTACAAAAGTAAAGCTATCTGAGGAGCTGTACATCACCGGAAACCGTGATTTTCAGCGAACCGTGTGGGGCTATACCAGTGAAATGACGTAGCTTTCCAGACTTCGCAGGTCGATGTGCCAGAGTTTTCCGCTCAGCACGTACGGACTGCCCAGGATGACTTTCATCGTCTCGCTGGCTTCCATGCAGCCTACTACGCCCGGAGTGACACCCAGCACGGCCTTGGAGGGGTGGGGCATGGCGAGCATTTCCTTTTCGTCGGGGAAGAGGGTACGGTAGTCGGGACCGCCCTGGTAGTTGAACACGGAGACCTGTCCGTCGAACTCGCGGATGGCACCGTACACGTACACCTTGTCCAGCCGCACGCAGGTGTCGTTAATGAGGTAGCGCGTGCGGAAATTGTCGCAGCCGTCCACTACGATGTCGTAGTTGGCAATGAAGCATTCGGCATTCTGCGGGGTGAGCCGCTCGTTCCAGGCTTCCACGCGGATGTCGGAGTTGAGGGCCTGCAGGCGCAACTTGGCCTGTTCGGCCTTGGAGAGTCCGATTTCAGGTTCGCTGTAGAGCACCTGCCGCTGGAGGTTGGTCTCGCTCACGGTATCGTCGTCAATCAGCCCGATGGTACCCACTCCGGCACCGGCCAGGTAGAGAGCGATAGGCGACCCCAGTCCGCCCACTCCCACGATGAGTACGCGGGCCTGCTTCAGCAGGAGTTGTCCTGTCTCGCCGATTTCGTTGAGCAGAATCTGTCGGTTGTAGCGTGACGCTTCTTTTTCAGTCAGTTTCATAAGGTCAAAAGGGGAATAATAAAGTGAGTAAAGACAGAAAGGCATCCGGAAGTCGGGATAATGGCCTCAGGATGCCTTCTGAAGAGGGTTATACATGTCTTGAAAAAACGCACTTGCGTTTTTGAAAAACGTCCTTGTGTTTCCATCAAAACGCACTTGTGTTTGAAGTAAAACGTACTTGCGTTTCAGGGAAAACGTAAGGGCGTTTTTCAGAGAGTGTTCCGGAGGGCTTTTCAGCGGGCCGTAGCGGCGGTGGCGTGCGACTGTGCCACGTGGTCGAACGAAGCATCCCAGTCCTTCCATACCGGTTCGCGTCCCAATGCCTTGAGGGCCTTCTCGATTTCTACGGCTGTACGTTCGTCGCTCACATGGAACTGCTCCAGTGCCTGCGGGTAGGTGTAATATCCGCCTGGTTCGGTCTTGCTCTCGGCACTCATGGTAGTCACACCCAGTGAAGCCATGTGGTCGCGGATATTGGCCGGTTCGCGGGTAGAGTAGGAGATGTCCACGTCGTGGTCGAAGATGCGCATGGCGAAAGTGACCTGTGCCAGCTCCTTGTCACTCATGATGACGTTAGGCTGGAAACCTTCGTTCTCGGCCGGACGCATGCGCGGGAAGTTCACGCTGTACTTCGTCTTCCAGTAATGCTTCTGCAAGTAGCGCAGGTGGTAAGCCATCATGGTCACGTCTGTACGCCAGTCCTCCAGTCCGATAAGCACACCCATGCCGATGGAGTGTACGCCGGCCTGGCCCATGCGGTCGAACCCGTTGACACGCCATTCGAACTTCGACTTCATGCCGCGCGGGTGGTACACGTTGTAGCGGGCCTTGTTGTACGTCTCCTGGAAACAGATGACACCGTTCAGTCCGTGGTGTACCAGTTCGGCATACTCTTCCGTCTTGAGCGGCATCACCTCGATTTTCAGGTTCGAGAAGTACGGCTTGGCCAGGTCGAGTGCCTTGGCAATGTAGGGTACACCCGCCTTGGCCGGATTCTCACCCGTCACAATTAGCAGGTTTTCGAACGGGCCGAGCTTCTTGATGGCCTTGTATTCGTTTTCAATCTCTTCGGGTGTCAGGATGGTGCGCGTCATGGGGTTGCTGATGTGGAAGCCGCAGTACACGCACGAGTTGGTGCACGAGTTGGTGATATAGAGCGGGATGAACATCGACATGGTGCGTCCGAAACGTTCTTCGGTATATTTCTTGCTGAGGCGTGCCATGGGTTCAAGGAATTTTTCGGCAGCCGGCGAGATGAGTGCCATGAAGTCGTCTACGTCGCACCGTGATTTTCCGAGTGCCCGAATCACGTCGGCCTCGGTTTTGGAGTAGATGGCCTTGGTCGTCTCCTCCCAGCTTATTTTTTCTAATTCGTCACTAAACATTTCTATAGTTAATAGTTAAAAATTAAAAGTTAAAGATGCTGGCCTGATGCATTATTCATTATTAATTGTTTTCAGGTCGCGGCTGAGTTTCATCGCACAGAAGTTCGGACCACACATGGTGCAGTACTCGCCGTCGGTGTGACGTCCCTCGTTGAAGTATTCCAGCGCACGGTCGGGGTCGAGACTCAGGTGGAACTGGTCGCGCCAGCGGAACTCGTAGCGGGCCTTGCTCAGGGCATTGTCACGAATCTGTGCGCCCGGATGACCTTTGGCCAGGTCGGCTGCATGGGCGGCAATCTTGTAGGTGATTACACCCGTACGTACATCTTCGCGGTTGGGCAGACCCAGGTGTTCCTTCGGAGTGACGTAGCACAGCATGGCTGTACCCAGCCAGCCGATTTGTGCGGCACCGATGGCCGAAGTGATGTGGTCGTAACCCGGAGCGATGTCGGTCACCAGCGGGCCGAGGGTGTAGAATGGTGCGTTGTGGCAGTGGCTGATCTGACGCTCCATGTTCTCACGAATCTTGTGCAAGGGCACGTGTCCCGGACCTTCGATAAAGGCCTGTACGTTCTTTTCCCAGGCACGGAGCACGAGTTCACCCATCGTGTCGAGTTCGGCAAACTGAGCCTCGTCGTTGGCATCGGCAATACAGCCCGGACGCAACCCGTCGCCCAATGATACGGCCACGTCATACTGAGCCAGGATGTCGCAGATGTCGTCAAAGTGCTCGTAGAGGAACGACTCCTGGTCATGGATAAGGCACCATTTGCTCATGATACTTCCGCCACGGCTCACGATGCCGCACAGACGCTTGTCGGCCAGGTGTACGTTGTGACGACGGATACCGGCATGGATGGTGAAGTAGTCCACTCCCTGCTCGCACTGCTCGATGAGGGTGTCGCGGTAGATTTCCCAGGTCAGGTCTTCCACCTTGCCGTTCACCTTCTCCAGTGCCTGATAGATGGGCACGGTACCCACCGGCACCGGACAGTTGCGCACAATCCATTCGCGAGTTTCGTGGATGTTGGCACCCGTCGACAGGTCCATCAGCGTGTCGCCGCCCCATTTGCAGCTCCACACCGCCTTGTCCACTTCCTCGTCAATGCTTGAAGTCGTGGCCGAGTTACCGATGTTGGTATTGATTTTCACCAGGAAGTTGCGGCCGATAATCATCGGTTCCGATTCCGGGTGGTTGATGTTGGCAGGCAGTACGGCACGTCCGGCGGCAATCTCGTCGCGCACGAATTCCGGTGTGATGTAGGTATCGATGCCCAGTTCCTTGCAGTTCATGTTCTCACGGATGGCTACGTACTCCATTTCCGGTGTCACGATGCCCTGTTTGGCGTAGTACATCTGCGTACAGCAGTGGCCTTCCTTGGCACGGTAAGGCAGGGCGATGTGTTCAAAGCGCAGGTGGTCGAGCGAGTGGTCGTCACGGCGCATCTTGCCATATTCCGAGGTGATGGACGGCAACTGTTCCACATCGCCGCGTGAGGTAATCCAGCTCTCACGCATGCGCGGCAGTCCTTTCTTCAGGTCGATTTCAATGTTCGGGTCGCTGAACGGGCCGCTCGTGTCGTACACGTACACCGGTGCATTAGGTGTCATTACCTTCTTGCCGTCTACTACGGTCACCGTCGGGGTGAGGTTCACTTTCTGCATGCCTACCTTTACAAAGGGGAAAAGGGTGCCCTGCATGTAGGCTTTCTCTGCATGGGCGTATGCTTTTTGGTCTTTTTCTTTTTCCATATAAATCGGGGTTTGTTTGCGGGTAGGGAACAGTCCCTACCGGTTGAGAAAATCAGGATTTATTCATTCAAGAAAGAAGTGAGGGGAGAGGAGGCAGATGCCACGAGGTTATCGGCCTGAATACCCAGTCCGGCTTCGTAGGCACGGCGTCCGGCAATGACAGCTTCCTTGAAGGCTACGGCCATTTCCACCGGATTTCCGGCTACGGCGATGGCGGTATTTACCAGGCAGGCAGCGGCACCCATTTCCATGGCTTCAGCGGCATGGCTCGGTGCACCGATGCCGGCATCCACTACCACCGGCACGTTGCTCTGCTCGATGATGATGCGCAGGAAGTCGCGTGTCTGCAATCCCTTGTTCGTACCGATGGGGGCAGCCAGTGGCATCACGGTAGCTGCTCCGGCTTCTTCCAGACGCTTGCACAGGGTCGGGTCGGCCTGGCAGTAAGGCAATACCACGAATCCCAGTTTCACCAGCTCTTCCGTCGCCTTCAGGGTCTCGGTAGAATCCGGCAACAGGTAGCGCGGGTCGGGATGGATTTCCAGTTTCAGCCAGTTGGTGCCGAAGGCTTCGCGGGCCATCTGTGCGGCGAACACGGCTTCTTCTGCGGTGCGCACGCCCGAGGTGTTCGGGAGCAACTGGATATGGGGGTGGATGATATGCTTCAGCATGTCGTCTTCCTTGTTGTCAAGTTCGATACGTTTCATGGCTACGGTCACCATTTCTGTGCCGGAAGCCAGGATGGCTTCTTCCATGAGTTGGTTGGAGTTGAATTTTCCTGTTCCTAAGAATAGGCGGGATTCGAATTCTTTTCCCGCAATGATTAGTTTTTCCATTGTTTTATCTATTTTGTTTATTGTTTGCTCTTGTTCTTACTTTTTCTTTTGGCTTGCTCTTACTTTTTCTTTTTGGCGGCAAAAAGAAAAAGGTAACAAAAAGAAAAACCGCCGTCTGCAGTTTCGGACCGGCTGCGAAGCTCCGCTCGTCGGAAGCGCAGGAACTCGCTTCGCTCAAACAGCCTGCGCTTCTTTTCGCCGTGCTCTGCTTCTCCGCTTTTCGGTCCGAAACTGAGGACGGGATTTTTTGTGCTGGCTGGTCGCTCTTCGCCTTTGGCGAAATCGCTGTGGGGAGTTTTTGCTTCTTTATTCTTTAATCCGTTTTTTTGTTTTGGGGCTTCCTTTGGGGCGAAATCGCTTCGGAGCTTCGTTCTTTTTTTGGTTCCTTTACTCGTTATTCTTTGTGGTAAAGTAGGAATTTCTTTACCGGCAAAGGTGAGTTGGAGTTTGTGATGAAATTCTGAAAATAAGAGGATTTGAAAAATATGTTTCTTTTGTTCTTCTGTCTAAAAATGAACACATCCACAAATTTTTCGTTTCCCGTTTTTCATTCTTCATTATTCATTCTTAATTGACTTACGATTTTTTTCGTTTCTTCCACCGGGTTCGCTGCCCGCAGGATGGTGCCGCTCAGGGCAATGCCCGTCACGCCGGTCTGCATAATGGCAGGGATGTCTTCCAGGGTGATGCCGCCGATGGCTACGATGGGCAGGTGGATGTCTTCCGCCTTCATCTGCTGTACGATGGAACGGTAGCCCTCCAGTCCGAGGATGGGGCTGAGTTTTTCTTTTGTGGTGGTGAAGCGGAACGGTCCGCAACCGATGTAGTCGGCTCCGGCTTCATAGTGTGCCTGTACGTCGTCGAACGTGTTGGCCGTACCTCCGATGAGGAAGTCCTTTCCAAGGATTTTTCGTGCTTCGGCTATCGGCATGTCGTTTTTGCCCAGGTGCACTCCGTCGGCCTTCAGCTTGCGCACCAGTTCCACCCGGTCGTCGATGAGGAAAGTGGCTCCGTACGTGCGGCACAGTTTCTGTACCTCTACGGCCACCGCTTCCGTCTCCTCGTCCGAGGCGTGCTTCATGCGCAACTGTACCCAGCGGCATCCCCCTTCGAGGGCCATCCGGGCCGAGTCGAGATACGAATACGTGTCGGTGAAATGTGTGATGAACTGCAACTTGAAATGATTCATGTCCATGGCCTTATCCTCCACAAGCTGCTTTGATGATGACCAGACTGTCGCCCTCGTTCAGGACGGTGTTTTCCCATTCCGCACGCGGAACCATGCGGTTGTGCAGCGCGATGGCCACTCCCTGCTTCGGAAGTTCCAGCTGCTGTGCCAGTGCGGCAATTGTATAACCTTGTGTAAGTTCCGTCTCTTTGTTGTTTACCAATAGTTTCATAAGCATACTGTTTTAGGGTGTAAACCAAAGAGAGCATCCCGCGGACGGGGAAAGGAAATAGATGTCAGAATCAACAATCCCTTCGTCGGTATTAACCGCATCAGGTTCGTAGGGTATAATCTCAGCCCGGACACATCCGTGGGGCACCCCTTTGTTTACTTTCCGGCAAAGATAACGAAAACTTTGGAACGGCGAACGGCTGCCGTTCCTTTTTTATCTTTTTTTGCAGGCTGTGTCTATTCGTCTCTGAACAGCTGTACTTTCACGCCGAACGACAGGCGCAGGATGTCGCGCATGGAGAGACTTTTGTTGGTTACCTTGCTGATGAGATACAGCTCGCAGGTACTCAGTTCATAGAACAGGGAGACGTGGCGCACCAAGTCGTGGTGGGGACTGAACCCGAACCGCTGTCCCACGAAGATATAGGGGCGCATCTTGGTACTGAAGTTATAGTATTTGTTGGGATAGCGTCCCGGTTCCTTCTTCCAGAACTCGTCGCCCGCAATGGTGGTGATGTACAGACCGCAGTAGAAGGGTTCGGCCATCCAGTGCTCCTTGAAGCAGATGCTCCAGGGAATGTAGTTTTGCTTCACGGTAAATGTGAGACGGAATTTCTCGGCATACTTGGCCGGAAGGAAACCTACCAGGAAGTCCGTTTCCCACTGGCAGCGGCGTCCGTAATCCCAGCCCACGCCCACTGAGTTGAGTCCCATTCCTCCGGCGTACTGCCATTTCAGGTGAGTGGGCTTCAGGCGTTCCCACCGTTCATCATAACGCAGGTGCTCGCGCTTGTCCCAGCGACGTTCCTTTACGGCCGGAGCGATACTGTCGTTTTGTGCGCAAAGGGGCAGGAGCGTCATTCCGGCCATTCCTCCTGCCAGCAGCAGTTTAAAAATTGACCACTTCATAGGTATAGCCGTTTGAGTTGAGGGTGAAAAACAGATAAGAGCGCTTCTTGGCGCAGGTACATTCGTAGTACTTGATACCGTCGTCGAAGAACTCGTCTACACTGATATTGTGCCCGTGACCGTAGACACAGAACTGCAGGTCGGGCATTTCCCGGAGATAATACTGAAAATACTCGGCGATGTTGTTGTTGAACTGTTCGGAGAAGGGACCTGCATGCATGGCCACCACGGTTTTTTCCACTCCTTCGGGCACGTGGTTACCTTCTTCGCGGATAAACTGGATATTGGGTACCGCCGACGAGTAGTCGAACTCTAGGGCATTGGTGTTCAGGCACAGAAAACGCACGTTACCGGCAGTAAAGGCGAAATCTTCCGTGCCGAATATCTTGCGGAACACATCGAGTCCCGTAGCCAGGCAATCATGGTTGCCCAGCAGGCAGACAAAAGGCACCTTCAGTCCGCTGAGAATGTCGCGCTGTTTCTCAAATTCCAGTTTCAGACCGAAGTCGGACATGTCGCCCGTGTGAAGCACGAAATCCAGGTCGTTGCGCCGGTTCAGGGCCTCCACGGCATCTTCCGTCTCGTCGTACCAGCGCTGTGTGTCACTGATTACGGCAAACCGGATTTCCTCTTTCCCGTAAGTAGCGGTTTCAATCCGTTCGATGTTCCGGCGGTTTACGTCCGTTTCCCCGTCAATGTCGAGGTCGTACGGGTGATATTCAATCATGTCGCATCCGCCCAGCAGCAAAACTCCCAGGTAGAAACACACCTGTGCGATGTCGGAGCGGAAACGACGGAAATGCGTAAAAAGAATGTGCATAAGCAAGTTGTTTTGTTTATGCAAAGGTACGGTACAAATATCAATCGTACGTTTTTCGGAATGTCGGATTTTCTGTCTTAAAAGTCGGAAAATGAATTATTCCGGATAAATCTCGTGTGGAGAAGGAAGCTGTTTCCATCCTTCGCCGAAGGTGTCGTACGCATCCGTCACCACCACAAACGCCCTCGGGTCGGCCTCCTTGATTTTCAGTTTCACACCCTGCACCTCCTGGTAGCTCACCACGAGGAAAATCATCTCCTTGTCCTTGCCCGTGTAGAGTCCCGAACTCTTGATGCATGTAGCCGTGCGGTCTAAATCTTTCAGAATATACTGGTGAAGCGGCTGCAACTCATGGTCGCTGATGACGAAAATCAGCTTGTCGTTCTTCGCCCCGTTAATCATGTAGGCAATGACCCGCGAGATGATGAAGATGGAAATGAGCGAATAGAACGACAGATGCCACGAAGGCTGTGTAGAGTCGCTCGCCGTACCCAGTCCGAAACCGATAACCACCAGTCCGAAGCACACTACGGCCCCGTCCACCAGCAGGATAGCCCGTGAGAAACGGATGTGCGCATATTTCTGTAGCAGCATCCCCACGATGTCACTTCCGCCCGTGGTAGCCTGACTGCGTATTACGATGCCCGTACCCACACCGATGATCACTGCCCCGATGATGCACGTCAGCATCAGGTGGTCCGTCATGTTCATGCTGCCTCCCAGCAGTTGTGCCGGGTCCAGACTCTCCAGTGCTTCGCGGGTAGGGTAGACCAGCCGCGACATGGTGTTCATCAGCAACGGAGTAAGCAGGGCCGCCACAATGGTACGTATCCCTAACTTCGCCCCCAACAACAGCACCGACAGGATGAGCAGCGGAATGTCGAACATATAGCCGAACGTACCCACCTGGATAGACGGGAACAGGTTGTGGAGCACGATGCTGGCCCCGTACACTCCTCCGGGCACAATGTTATAGGGATTGATAAAGAATACGAATCCGGCCGCCAGGATGGTACATCCCACCACGATGCTGGCCCACGCATAGAGAGTCTGTTTCATACTTGTTTCTTATTTTTATGCGACAAATATACAGAATTCTTTCTTTCACCCATTAGAAAGCGGCCGGAAAAATCCCGCAAAATCCCAATTTTTAGGTATTTCAAATCCGCCCCGGATGCCGTTTCTTTGCGATGTCAAATCAAACATGTAGAAAATGAAGAAAACTGGTATTTTTTATGGTTCTACCACAGGCACCACCGAGTCTGTGGCCCGCTTGATAGCGGAAAAGCTGGGAGTATCTCCGGCAGACGTACACGATGTGAGCAAGCTGGATACTGCCCTGGCAGAGAGTTACGAAGCCCTGATTCTAGGTACCTCCACTTGGGGCGACGGAGAGTTGCAGGACGACTGGTACGACGGCATCAAGGTGTTGAAAAACGCCAACCTCTCCGGCAAGACCATCGCCCTCTTCGGTTGCGGCGATTCCGAATCCTATTCCGATACCTTCTGCGACGGTATGGGTATCCTCTTTGAAGACCTGAAAGACAGCGGATGCACCTTCGTGGGAGCTGTGCCCGACAGCGATTACACCTACGCATCTTCCGTGGCCGCAGCCGACGGAAAATTCGTGGGACTGGCTCTCGATGACGTGAACGAAAGCGACCGGACCGATGCCCGCGTGTCGGCCTGGACAGAGATGCTCAAAGCCGATCTGGCCTGATTCCTTCCGACCTCATTTCTCTATCTTCTAAATCCGTAGCCCATGATGACTCCCGATATCAATCCCGTAGAACTGAAAGTCTTTCTCAACCACATCTATGAGCTGAAGAAAGGCGTGCGTCAGATGGTGTTGTACACCACGAACAAGCGATATGAAGACTTTGCCGTGAAACGTCTGCGAAGCCAGCGCATCAAGTTTGTGATTCAGCCGGTGGACGACGAGCGCATCAATCTCTTCTTCGGCAAGGCGGAATGCATTGAAGCCATCCGCATGATGGTGACACGTCCCCTGAACCTGCTCACTCCGGAAGAAGATTTCATATTGGGAGCCATGCTGGGTTATGACATCTGTGCCCAGTGCAAGCGATATTGCACCCGCAAGGCACGAAAAATGGGAGCTTGAAAGGCTCCCATTCTTTTTCAGTTTCCTCTATACGTAGAATATCCGTAAGGCGAAAGCGTGATTGGCACATGGTAGTGATTGCCGTCCTTGATTTCGAACACCACTTCGATGAACGGGTAGAACGAATCCTGCTGCAACCGCTCGAAGTAGGGCGCCACGTGATACGTCAGGCGGTAGATGCCCTTGTGGTCGGTCGTGCTTTCTTCCAGAAAATCTTTCTTGTAGCAATTACAAATATGATGAAAACTTTCTTTTTCTGCAAGCTTATCCACGTGCAGCCCTTCCGATTTTGAGGTTATTAACTAAACTCCTGCCTGCGGTGTGCCGTTTACCTTGTATTTTTGCGCCATGAAATACATTTACCTCCCCATCGGATTCCTGTCGCTGGCACTGGGTGTGGCCGGTATTTTCCTGCCCGTATTGCCCACCACGCCCTTTCTGCTGCTTTCGGCCGCCCTCTTTTTCCGCAGTTCGCCGAGAGCCTACCAGTGGTTGCTGAACCACAAGCTGCTGGGACCTTATATCCGCGATTTTCGTGAGTCGCGCGCCATCCCTCTGCGTGCCAAGATCCTCGCTCTGAGCCTGTTGTGGCTCACCTCGCTGCATTGCATCTTCCTGATGTTCGATGCCCTCTGGCTGAAAGCGATGATGCTTTCCGTAGCTGTGGGAGTGACCCTTTATCTCTGTTCCTTCAAAACCAAACGAAATGACTGATACCCTCTCTTTTTGTGGCCGTGAGGAAGCCATCACCCGCATGAACCGCTTTGGCTGCGAAGGCCGCCCGTTCTTTTTCCTGATAGATTATACCGCCGAGAAATGCCTGGTGGAAGAACCCCACCGTCTGCCTTCTGCGGAACTGCTGTTTGCCTTTCCGGGAGCCACGAACGTGCCGCAAGGAATGTCCGCTACTCCGCGCCCCGTTTCTTTCTGCTGGGAGCCTCATCCGATGAGCTTTGAGGAGTACCGTCGCGGATTCGACATCGTACATTGTCACTTGCATGGCGGCAATTCCTTCCTGGTGAACTACACCTGTGCCACCCCCGTCGATACCGACCTTACTCTGCGGCAGGTGTTCGACCATGCCCGTGCTCCCTACAGACTGTGGGTAAACGACCGCTTTGTGGTGTTCTCGCCCGAAATCTTTGTCCGGATAACCGATGGTTTTATCTATTCCCACCCCATGAAAGGTACGATGGATGCCACGCTGCCTGATGCCCGCGAACGCTTGCTGGCCGACCCGAAAGAAGCGGCCGAACATGCCACCATCACCGACCTCATCCGTAACGACCTGAGCCGTTTCGCCACCGAAGTCACCGTGACCCGCTACCGCTACCTCGACGAATTGTACACACACCGTGGTCCGCTCCTCCAGATGAGTTCCGAAATCCGTGGCCGTCTGCCCGAAGACTATCCTTCACAACTGGGCGACCTGTTTTTCAGTCTCCTGCCGGCAGGTTCCATCACCGGAGCTCCCAAGCCCCGTACCGTGCAGATTATCCGTGAGGCCGAGGCGTACGACCGTGGTTTCTACACCGGCGTGACCGGCTACTTTGACGGCCGCAACCTGGACAGTGCCGTGCTTATCCGTTTTCTGGAACTGCAGCCCGACGGCACGAAGGTGTTCAAGAGTGGGGGAGGCATCACCTTCCGCAGCGAAGCCCGAAATGAATACGAAGAAATGAAACAGAAAGTCTATGTGCCTCTTTATTGAAACCCTCCGCATCGAAGACGGCAAGGTGTGGCATGCCCCGCTGCACGACCGCCGCATGAACGACACGCGCCGTGCTTTCTTCGGTCCCGTGCCCGACCTCCACGTGTGTGACTACCTCCGTCCGGAAGCCCACACCGCACGCACCCGCTGTCGCCTGACCTATGCCCGCGACGTGATTCGCGTGGAATACTTTCCTTACCACGTCCGCCCTGTACATAGTCTGCAACTGGTGGTGCAGGACGACATCGACTACCGCTACAAGCAGGCTGACCGCCGTGTGCTCGACGAAGCCTTTGCCCTGCGCGATACAGCTGACGACGTCCTCATCGTGCGCCACGGACTCCTCACCGATACCTCCATCGCCAACATCGCCCTCTGGGACGGATGCGAGTGGCATACCCCCGCACAGCCTCTGCTGGCCGGAACCCAGCGCCGACACCTGCTCGACACCGGACAGATAAAAGAAACGGATATCCCGGTCGCCTCCCTCGGAAACTACCGGCATATCCGTCTGTTCAATGCCCTGATACCCTTCGGCGAAGTGGAACTCCCCGTCGGTCAGATACGTATGTACTGATTCGCGTGGCCGCTTATTCCACCAGCTCGTAACTGCTGATTTGAATCGGCATGTCGAGGTTGTGGAGCACCTTCTCCAGCATGATACCCTCCAGGTTGTTGTACTCATAGCCGAACGTGGCCCGTATGCCCTGCAAGATAAACTGCGTGGCGCGGTCGAGTGCAATGGGCAGACTGTCGCCCTGCATCAGCGCCCCCGTGATGACACTGGTAAACGTGTCGCCCGTGCCCGGATAGTGCGCCGGCAGATAGGGGCAGGTCACCTTCCAGTAGCGGTCGCCAAAGCGGTTGTAGGCATAGACCGATGTAGAACGCGGGTCGCCGCTCACCGGCACGCTCGTGGCAATGACGATGGCCGGACCTCGGTCGGAAAGCGTTTTCAGTGCCTGTTTCAGTTCCGCGTCCGTAATGTGTTCCTGATACGGCATGTCCAGCAGGTAATACAGCTCCGTCAGGTTGGGCGTGATGACATCCGCCAGGTGAATCAGTTTCTTCATCTCCGTCACCATCTCCTCGGTGATACCCTTGTAAAGACGGCCGTTGTCGCCCAGCACCGGGTCCACCACCACCATGTCATTTTCCCCACGGAACTTCAGGATAAACTCCTCTACAATCTGTGCCTGTTGCGGCGAACCCAGATAACCCGTGTAGAAAGTATCGAAGTGCACGTTCATCTTCTCCCAGTTCTCGATGATGCGCTTCATCTCGTCGGTCAGGTCGAGGAACGAGTACGTGGGGTACTGCGTATGTGCGGACAGCACCGCCGTGGGCAGCGGACACACCTGAAAGCCCATGGACGAGAGCACCGGAATGACCGCCATCAGTGACACGTGACCCACGCCCGACAGGTCGTGCACAGCCACCACCTTCTTCACCTGATTTTGCAGGAAAGCTCCCGAGCGATGGGGAGCCTCAGCCGGAGCCGCCGGTTTTTTCTTTTTGTACTTCCGTTCTTTCTCCCAGGCCGCCTTCCGTGCCTGGTATGCCTCATATTGTCGTTCAATGTAATTGTCAGCCATAGTCTTGTGAATTTACAATTACAAAGGACGCGACTTTTTGCGGAACGAGCAAACTTTTGCAGGGTTTATTCTGATTCATCTTCCAGTTTCATTTGTTTGGGCAAGAGTGCGGCTGAAATAGTACATGTCTTTCAGCACCTTTCCATCCTCTACAATCGGATGGTCATAGTGAAGGGTAAAGAAGTCGGGCACCGTGTGCGAGTAGACAAACCCGCAGCTCTGATAAAATGAAATGGTCATACGGCTGTCTCCTGTGCCTACCGTCAGCGTGTGACACACATTCTGGTAACGCTGGCAAAGGTATTCCACCATCTGACGTCCGTATCCTTTCCGCTGCCAGTGTGGAGCTACAGCCAGGTTTTTCAGTTCACGAATTCCTTTCCCTTCATCCGTTACGACGGCTACGGCAACCGGTTCTGTAAGCAGCTTGTCGTACATCACGTATAAGTCGCCCCGTTCCAGGTAACGGTCTATCATGGATTCCTGTTCATCGGCCAAAAGCAAGAGCGGGAGGAAACGTTTCTTGCCAGTTGAAACAAGTTGTATCTGCATGAGATAAATGTTTATGAATTGATTGTAATATGGATTGTAAAGATACGCTTTTCGGTGGATTTTTTTCTGTTTTTTTCCTTTGTCCTTTTTTCTTTTTCTTTCTTAGAAGATGTGGAAAAGGGATGGAAAAACCTCTTTGTGTTTGAAGACGAACGGCCTTGTCTTTTACTTGAAACGCTTTGATGTTTGGGTGTAAACTCTTTGGTGTTTTATGAGTAATGTGCTTGTGTTTATTATTTTTTTGTTTTTTGAAATTCAAAAATCGCTGATGGTGGCCCTTATATAGATTTTATGTTGAATGAAATATTACGTGCATTGAAGGTGCATTAGTCTGATGACACAGAATTAGCGGTTTAAATGTCGGTATAACATAATTTTTTTTACCTTTGCTAACTAACCCACAAAAAACCAAGAATTATGGACATACAAACAATACTATCAAACCTGAAGATTGACCAGTTGAACGCCATGCAGGAGGCTTCCATCGATGCGTGGAAGGAGGGCAGCGATTTGATTCTGCTCTCGCCTACGGGTTCCGGAAAGACGCTGGCCTACCTGCTGCCGCTGGTGAGCTCGCTGAAAAAGGGAGTGGAAGGTGTGCAGGCCGTGGTACTGGTACCTTCGCGCGAGCTGGCTTTGCAGATTGAGCAGGTGTTCAAGGCCATGGCGACCGGCTTTCCGGTGATGAGCTGTTACGGCGGACGTCCGGCCATGGAGGAACACCGCACCATGAAGGGCATTTCGCCGGCGGTGATTATCGGTACGCCGGGACGTATGAACGACCACTTGAACAAGCAGAATTTCGAGGCGGGCACCGTGCGTACGCTGGTCATCGACGAGTTCGACAAGTGTCTGGAGTTCGGCTTTCAGGATGAGATGGCCGAGGTCATCGGAAAGTTGCCGGCATTGCGTCGCCGCTTTCTGTTGTCGGCTACCGATGCGGAGGAGATTCCGCGCTTTACGGGCATGAACCGCACGCTGAAACTGGATTTCCTGAATCCGGAGGAAACGGTGTCGCAGCGCTTGTCGGTGTATCGGGTCACTTCGCCGGTGAAGGACAAGCTGGAAACGCTCTACAAGCTGCTGTGTACGCTGGGCAACGAATCGACGCTGGTGTTCTGCAATCATCGCGAGAGTGTGGACCGGGTAGGGAAGTACCTGCACTCCATGAAGGTGTATTGCGAGACGTTCCACGGCGGAATGGAGCAGGACGACCGTGAACGGGCGCTGTATAAGTTCCGTAACGGAAGCTGCCACATCTTTATCTCGACCGACCTGGCAGCCCGCGGACTGGATATTCCGGACATCCGTCACGTGGTGCATTATCACTTGCCGGTGGCCGAGGACGGGTTCATTCACCGCAACGGACGTACGGCGCGCTGGGAGGCCGAGGGAAATGCCTTTCTGATTCTGCACGATGAGGAGCGTATCCCCGACTATGTGCCCCGTCCGCTGGAAGAGTTTGAACTGCCGGAGCCGACGCCGCAGCCAGCCTTGCCGGAGTTTGTTACCTTATATATAGGGAAGGGCAAGAAAGACAAAATCAACAAGATTGACATCGTGGGCTTTTTGTCGAAGAAAGGTGGACTGGGCCGGGACGATGTGGGACGTGTGGACGTGAAAGACCACTATGCGTTTGCGGCAATTTCTCGGAAAAAGGCAAAACAAACGTTAAAACTCATGCAAAATGAAAAGATAAAGGGGGTAAAAACTTTGATAGAACTGGCAAAATAATAACTTTGTGTCATGACAGCCTTCCGGCGGTGAAGGCTGTCTCGCATTTTGCTATGACTCGTGAGCATCCCCATGCCATAGTTAACTATTCTCGTGTCAATATGTCACTAAAATGGCGTTTGTGTATGTAATTTGAAAGATAGAATTCAATAAGGCTGTAAAATTATCACGAAAACTTTTGGAAGTCTAAAAATAATCACTAAATTCGCAAGTGTTAGCTAAAATGATTGTTTAACCAAAACAAACTTCCAATGAAGAAACATAATTTTAATGCGGGACCGTCTATTTTGCCTCGCGAAGTGATAGAAAAGACAGCTCAGGCTATTCTTGATTATAATGGTTCAGGACTTTCGTTGATGGAAATCAGTCACCGCGCTAAAGACTTCCAGCCGGTGGTAGATGAAGCAGTGGCACTGTTCAAGGAACTGCTGAACATTCCGGAAGGATACTCGGTATTGTTCCTGGGTGGAGGTGCAAGCATGGAGTTCTGTATGGTTCCCTATAATTTCCTGGAAAAGAAGGCGGCTTACCTGAATACGGGTACTTGGGCCAAGAAAGCGCTGAAAGAAGCGAAAGCATTCGGCGAAACAGTAGAGGTGGCTTCTTCTGAAAAAGAAGGCTACACTTATATTCCGAAAGATTATGAAGTGCCGGCCGACGTGGATTATTTCCATATCACGACCAACAATACCATCTACGGTACGGAATTGCATGCCGACCTGGATGTCAATGTGCCGATGGTGGCCGATATGTCTTCGGACATTTTCTCTCGTCCGGTAGACGTTTCCAAATATATCTGTATTTACGGAGGTGCACAGAAGAACCTGGCTCCTGCAGGTGTGACTTTCGTTATCGTGAAGAACGATGCGCTGGGTAAGGTTTCCCGTCACATCCCGACCATGCTGAATTATCAGACACACGTGGACAAGGGTTCTATGTTCAATACTCCGCCGGTAGTGCCTATTTATGCGGCTCTCCAGACTTTGCGCTGGATCAAGGCACAGGGTGGTGTGGAAGAAATGCAGCGCCGTGCCAAACAGCGTGCCGACATGCTGTATGCCGAAATTGACCGCAACAAGCTGTTCCGTGGCACCGTAACGGCCAAGGAAGACCGTTCGTACATGAACATCTGTTTCGTCATGGCCGATGAATACAAGGACCTGGAAGCCGACTTCCTGAAGTTCGCTACCGAAAAAGGTATGGTGGGCATCAAGGGTCACCGTTCTGTGGGTGGTTTCCGTGCTTCTTGCTACAATGCCATGCCGGTAGAAAGTGTGCAGGCACTGATTGACTGCATGCAGGAATTTGAGAAAATGCATTAATTGTTGTTATACCCGAAGATAAGGGCGTGGAATTTCGATAACACGTCCTTGTTTTCTTTTTAAAATCAAGTATTATGAAAGTATTGGTTGCGACAGAGAAACCGTTTGCTAAAGTAGCTATCGACGGTATTCGGAAAGAGATAGAAGCTGCGGGCTATGAACTGGCTTTGCTGGAGAAATATACAGAAAAACAGCAGTTGCTCGATGCAGTGAAGGATGCGAATGCAGTGATTATCCGAAGTGATATCATTGACAAGGAAGTGCTGGATGCGGCAAAGGAACTGAAAATCGTGGTACGTGCCGGTGCGGGATATGACAATGTGGACCTGGAGGCAGCTACGGCTCACGGGGTTTGCGTGATGAATACACCGGGACAGAATTCGAATGCGGTGGCCGAACTGGCTTTCGGTATGATGATCATGGCGGTTCGTAATTTCTACGACGGTAAATCGGGTACGGAACTGATGGGTAAGAAACTGGGTATCCATGCATACGGTAACGTAGGGCGCAATGTGGCTCGTATTGCAAAGGGCATCGGTATGGACATTTATGCCTACGATGCATATTGTCCGAAGGAAGCCATGGTGGCCGACGGTGTGAAACCGGTAGGTTCTGCAGAAGAACTGTATGCTACTTGCAACGTGGTGTCATTGCACATTCCGGCTACTGCCGAAACCAAGAACTCCATTGATTATGATTTGGTGAACCGTATGCCGAAAAACGGTTTGCTGGTGAATACTGCCCGTAAGGAAGTGATTAATGAAGTGGATTTGCTTCGCCTGATGAGTGACCGTCCGGACTTGAAGTATGTGACCGACATCATGCCGGCTCATCACGATGAGTTTGCCGATCATTTCCCGGGACGTTATTTCTCTACTCCGAAGAAGATGGGTGCACAGACGGCTGAGGCAAATATCAATGCCGGTATTGCTGCGGCCCGTCAGATTGTGGGCTTCCTGAAAGATGGTTGTGAGAAATTCCGTGTAAACAAGAAATAACTTCTGATTCCCCCAAGCATTATGGCAATAGTTAAACCTTTCAAGGGTGTTCGTCCGCCGCAGGACTTGGTGGAGCAGGTGGCTTCCCGCCCTTACGACGTGTTAAACTCGGCTGAGGCCCGCGAAGAGGCGAAAGGCAACGAGAAATCTTTGTATCACATCATCAAGCCGGAGATTGACTTTCCGGAGGGTACGGATGAGCACGATCCGCGTGTGTACGACAAGGCGGTAGCAAACTTCCGGATGTTCCAGGAAAAGGGCTGGCTGGTGCAGGACGACAAACCGTGTTACTATATTTATGCCCAGACCATGAACGGCAAGACGCAGTATGGACTGGTGGTAGGAGCTTACGTGCCCGACTACATGAACGGGGTGATCAAGAAGCATGAGCTGACGCGCCGTGACAAGGAGGAGGACCGCATGAAGCATGTACGGGTGAACAATGCGAACATCGAACCGGTGTTCTTTGCTTATCCGGAAAATAAGACGCTGGATGCCGTAGTGGCGAAATATACGGCTCAGAAGCCGGTGTACGACTTTGTGGCACCGGATGACGGCTTCGGCCATCAGTTCTGGGTGATTGACGACGACAAGGACATTGAGGCAGTGACAGAGGCGTTCAAGGAAATGCCTTCGCTTTACATTGCCGACGGTCATCATCGTAGTGCGGCAGCAGCACTGGTGGGTGCTGAAAAGGCGGCTCAGAATCCGAACCATCGGGGCGATGAGGAATACAACTACTTCATGGCGGTGTGTTTCCCGGCCGAGCAACTCACAATCATCGACTACAACCGGGTGGTGAAGGATTTGAACGGACTGACTCCGCAGGCGTTCCTGGAAGCGCTGAAGAAGAACTTCGTAGTGGAAGAAACGGGTACGGATATCTACAAGCCGGCAGCCTTGCACAACTTCTCGCTTTACCTGGAGGGCAAATGGTACAGTCTGACAGCCAAACCGGGCACTTATGACGATAACGACCCGATTGGGGTGCTGGATGTCACGATTTCTTCCAACCTGATTCTGGACGAGATTCTCGGCATCAAGGACCTGCGTTCGGACAAGCGTATCGACTTCGTGGGCGGTATCCGCGGACTGGGTGAACTGAAGAAACGGGTGGACAGCGGCGAAATGAAGATGGCGCTGGCACTCTATCCGGTTTCCATGAAGCAGCTGATGGACATTGCCGATACGGGCAACATCATGCCGCCGAAAACCACGTGGTTTGAACCGAAACTGCGTTCGGGACTGGTGATTCACAAACTGGAATAAGATTTTTCTTCTGAACGATACAGGGCCTTCTCAAAGTTACATTTGGGAGGGCCTTTTTTTTGTGGGAATATACTTGCGGAACAGATAGAGGAAAACTATCTGAAAAAGAAAACGCACTTGCGTTTAATGTAAAACGTAAGTGCGTTTTGTCTAAAACTCTTCGGCGTTTGAGTTGGAACGCAAGTGCGTTTGGTTCGAAACGTAAGTGCGTTTTCCGGTAGAATATCTTATTTCGGCAAGGTCACGGGGAAGAGGTCGTTCGGGCGGTGTTCGCGCAGAATTACCTGCTTCATCTGGTTCACGAGATCCGGATGCTGGGCAGCCACGTCGTGGTCCTCATGGATGTCTTCTGCCAGGTTGTAGAGGTGAGGAACACCCTTCTTTACCACCATCTTCCAGTCGCCCATGCGGAGACCAATCTGGTCGGTTTCGTGGAACTCCCAGTAGAGGAAGTCGTGTGCCTTCTGAGCTTTGTCATTTCCCAACAGGGTAGGAGCGAAAGAGATGCCGTCGAAGCAGTCACCTTCCAGTTTCTTGTTCAGGTATTTCTTGGGGAAACGCTTGTCGCCCACCAGTTCGCAGAAGGTCGGCATGATGTCGTAGAAGGCCAGCTGATGGTCGTTCACCTCACCGGCTTTCACCTTTCCCGGCCAGCGTACGATGAACGGGATGCGGATACCTCCTTCGTAGCACTGGCGTTTCAGGCCGCGCAACTTGCCGTCGCGTCCGAAGAATGTCGGGTCGGCACCGCCTTCTTCGTGAGGACCGTTGTCACTGCTGAAAATGACGATGGTATTCTCGTCGAGCCCTTTTTCTTTCAGCTTGGCCAGGATTTCGCCCACGTAGGCATCCAGTCGGCTGATCATACCGGCAAACTGGGCATGTGTGTGCACGCTCTCGTTGTAGCGGGAACCGGCTTGTCCGCCCCAGGTCTTGTCTTCAAAGAACTGTTTCTTATATTTCTTCAGGATGGAGTCGTTGGGCTGTACCAGTTCGGCATGCGGCAGGGTGTACGTCAGAAAGCCGTAGAAAGGCTGTTTGCCGTCCTGCTTGTCGAGCCATTCCAGTGCCTTCTGGTGAATCAGGTCGGCCGAATACTGCGTACGCTTGAAATAGTCTTCGCCGCTCATCGGGTAGCGGATGTTGTCTTCCAGAATCACACGGCTGACGGCCGTATCACCTGCGGCACGGCTGTAGGAGTTCAGGAAGTTCGGGTAGTAGAGGTGCGCCTGAAACTGGCACATGTAGCCGAAGTATTCGTCCACGCCCCGCTTGTCGGGAGTAGAGGTCGAACCCTCGTAGCCGCCCGCCCATTTGCCGAACATGCCGGTGGTATAGCCGTTTTTCTTCATGATTTCCGGCAGGATGATGTGCTGCGGGTCATACGGCTCCTGTCCGGTCACAGCATATTCCTTGTTCTGTCCGTACCACACCTCGCCCAGCCAGTATTCCTTGTTGCCTCTCACGTGTCCGTGTCCGCTGTGCTGTCCGGTCATGATGGTGGCACGCGACGGGGCACTGACGGGGCTTCCGGCGTATGCCTGCGTAAATCGCATGCCCTCCTGTGCCATCTGGTCGATGCAAGGTGTCTGGATGAAAGGCTGACCGTAGCATCCCAGGTCGCCGTATCCCATGTCGTCGCAGAGAATGAACAAAATATTGGGTTTTTCAGAATCGGGGGTTGCAGCTTGTGCATGAGGTGCAGCCACGGCAACCAGTCCCATACAGTAGGTTAGTTTTTGTAATTTTTTCATGCCATTAGTTTCTTAAGGGATTAATGCAGGAGCAAAGATACGCTTTCCGGTTTTAAAAATGCGAGAAAAATCATTAAATTTGCCACCTGAAAGAATAAAAAACGATGCAAGAAGATACCTATAAGACCATTCAGGAAAGCGCGGAAGCCATCTATACCGAGAAGCGCAGCAAGTTCATTGCCATTGCGCTGCCGGTGCGTACGCTCTCCGAAGTGAAGTCCCTTCTGGAAGAGTACCAGAAGAAATATTACGATGCCCGCCACGTGTGTTATGCCTATATGCTGGGTGCGGAACGGAAGGATTTCCGGGCCAATGACAACGGGGAGCCTTCGGGCACGGCCGGAAAGCCCATCCTCGGACAGATTAACTCGCGCGAACTGACCGATGTGCTGGTCATCGTGGTGCGTTATTTCGGCGGCATCAAGCTGGGGACGAGCGGTCTGATTGTGGCCTACCGCATGGCGGCTTCGCTGGCATTGGATGAAGCCCCGGTCATCGAGAAGACGGTGGACGAAGACGTGGCCGTGGCATTCGAATATCCTTTCATGAACGACATCATGCGCATCGTCAAGGAAGAGTCGCCCGAGATACTGGAACAGTCGTACGACATGGACTGCCTGATGCGTCTGCGCATCCGCAAGTCGATGATGGGAAAGTTGCGTGCGCGACTGGAAAAAGTGGAGACGGCCCGTATCCTGGACGAGTAATTGGAGAAAGAGCCGGAAGTCGTGCTTTCTTTACAGAAAGTCGCTGATTTTTTGCATTTTCCTGCGGTTTTTTAGCAAAAATTATTATCTTTGTTCCAACCTTATAACCCTTCATTATGAAACGACTGACAGGCTTAATATGCTTCTTGTGTCTCCTTTGCGGTTGCCGGGAGGAAGCAGGCCGTGGGGTGGAACAACCGATGTCGCAACCCATCGTGTCGGAGACGGCATCTCCCGACAGCATGGAGGTGGAAGATATTCTGCCGTTTGAGCGTAAACCGCTGACCGCTGCCGACATCATCTTGGCGAAGGAACTTCTTTTTGACAAATACACCTTGAAGGATGAGTATCCGTATAAGGACACCGTCCGTTCATTCAAATGGGATGCCATACGCAAATGCCTGGCCTTTATCGAGAATCTTCAGTACGATGCCAACCGCTGGGCGATATTCCAGAATTACAAGAATGTGAACCGTGAAGCTCCGCTGGTGCGGAAATACACGCAGAATGTGTACCGGCGCATTGCCGATACGCTGGGAGTGGAACGCTATCAGTCGGTGCCGCTGTATCTTCCTTCGGATACGCTGGTGCCCGAACGCTACGGACGCGACGGGGCGCTGGTGTCTTTCCTGGGCGAGACGGGCAGCTTCTATCGTGTGTCACCGGTCTCCATTGAGGGAGAATGGTGGGTGCCGCGCCGCTATGTCAAACTTTTGTCCGACAGCACGCAGTTTAACCATGTGGTAGTGGTGGACCGGGGCGACCAGAACATTGCCACGCTGGAACGTCTGGAAGAAGGTACCTGGGCCATCCGCAGCATGAATCCGGCCACTACGGGCATGCACCGTCCGCCGTACGCGCAGGAAACCCCGCTCGGCATGTTTGTGGTGCAGCAGAAAAAGTCGCGCATGGTGTTCCTGAAAGACGGCTCTGCAGCCACCGGAGGCTATGCACCGTATGCCAGCCGCTTCACCAACGGAGCCTATATTCACGGGGTGCCGGTCAACGTGCCTCGCACGGCGATGATTGAATACAGCTGGTCGTTGGGCACCACGCCCCGTTCGCACATGTGTGTGCGCAATGCCACCTCGCATGCCAAGTTTGTGTACGACTGGGCACCGACAGAACGGTCACTGGTGATTGTAATCGAGTGATTTCTATAAAATTAACTCTCTTTACGGAAGAAGAAGGGCGGAAAATCCGTAACTTTGCGGCCGAATATTTTTCAGGTCGTAAAAAGTCATGCAAAATCATATCATCAAATTTTTTCTTTCTGCCATGTTCCTGTCTTTCCCCTGTGCGTATTTCACGGCGGAAGGAGAGTCTGTTCCTGCTGAATCCCCCGCAGCAGCGGTCAAGGCGGCCGATGAGGTCGTGTCGCTCTACCATTCCATGCAGCTGGAGGGGGTGGTCAACTGGCGGGCCTTCAAGCAGGCGGTGACGGGATATAACCGCATCAAGAACCGCAAACGCGATGTACTGACCCTGATTGACTTTTCCAAGCCTTCCACGGAAAAGCGCCTGTACGTGTTCGACATGAAGCACCGCCGGATGCTGTATTCCTCGGTAGTGTCGCACGGAAAGAACAGCGGTGGAAACTATGCTACCTCTTTTTCCAACGAATACGGCTCCTACAAGAGCTCACTGGGTTTTTACCTGACGGCTTCCACCTATCAGGGACGAAACGGCTATTCGCTCATTCTCGACGGGCTGGAGAAAGGGATTAACGACCGGGCCCGCGAACGTGCCATTGTGGTGCACGGGGCCGCCTATGCAGACCCCTCCGTGGCCAGTCGTGGCGGACGGTTGGGACGGAGTTTCGGATGTCCGGCACTGCCTACTTCCGTGTCGCGCCCCATTATAGATGCGATAAAAGGGGGCAGCGTCATGTATATCTATGCCGAAACCCCCTCTTACTTAGCTCAAAGTTTTATTCTCGATACATCGGATGATGTCATCGTAAATCAATGATTTCTGCTTCGGGATACTTGCTTTTGTCGAAACGGAACACCGCGTCGGGCAGATTCACTCCCGTGCGGTACGACGAAATCTGAAACTCTTGTTTCTCTCCGTTCTGCAACTGGATGGCAATGTACACGGGCGAGCTGTTTTCCTTCACGTTCAGTGTGATGCTTTTAATGTCCTGCGAGGTTTTCGGGGTCAGGATAATTTCATGTCCCCGCTTTCCCTGACGGGTCTTTTCGCCCACGTAGCGGTAGTTGAAGCCCTTCTTGTAGGCCGTCAGCAATGCATACGGGTTGACGCTCTGTATTTCCTCCGGAGTGGGGGATGACACGTTCACCTCTTCATTCTGCTCTACGTAGCTCCACTGTGTCTTTCCGTCGAACCAGGTCTTGATGCCTCCGCTCTCCAGACAGAACTTGTTGCCTTTCAGCAACAGCTTTCCTTGTTGTGTACCTCCAAAAGTCAGACTGATGCCGCCGGCTTTCCGGTAGCTGTCCGTCATCTTGCTTAATATGCTTTCAGCTTTTGCATCCTGTTGGGCCACAGCCTGACACAAGGCGACTCCCATCAGCAGGACGAGAAGAAAAATCTTTTTCATACCTGTCACAATCGTTTTTAGGGGTTAGAGGGCAGCCCGTTTAATCCTTCAGGCTGCTCATTCTCATTTGTAAATCGTTTTCATCCAGACAAAGCACGTCGCGCGCCTTGCTACCGTTGGCCGGACCTACGATGCCCGCCTTTTCCAACTGGTCCATGATACGTCCTGCACGGTTGTAGCCGATCGAGAATTTACGCTGAATCAGCGAAGTGGAACCCTGCTGGTGGTAGATGACCAGACGAGCCGCTTCTTCAAAGAGCGGGTCCAGACGGTTCATGTCCACGTCGGCTGCACTGCTGGGTTCTGCATTCTCATCCACGTATTCCGGCAGCATGAAGGCCGTAGGATAACCCTGCTGCTTGCCGATGAATTCCGCGATGCGCTCCACTTCCGGCGTATCGACAAACGCACACTGCACGCGCACGGGGTCGTTTCCTTGCAGGTACAGCATGTCACCCTTACCGATGAGCTGCTGGGCACCCGGACGGTCCAGAATGGTGCGTGAGTCCATCATGGAAGCCACACGGAAAGCCACACGTGCCGGGAAGTTGGCCTTGATGGTACCCGTAATGATGTTCGTGGTCGGACGCTGGGTAGCGATGATGGCGTGGATACCCACCGCACGGGCCAGCTGGGCAATACGGCAGATAGGCAGTTCCACCTCCTTGCCGGCTGTCATAATCAGGTCGCCGAACTCATCAATGATGATGACGATGTAAGGCAGGAAGCGGTGACCGTTCCCCGGATTCAGCTGACGGTTGATAAACTTCGCGTTATATTCCTTGATGTTACGGCATCCCGCGTTCTGCAAGAGCTTGTAACGGTTGTCCATTTCCACACACAGCGAGTTCAGTGTCTGTACCACCTTCGTCACGTCGGTGATGATGGCATCCTCTCCGTCGGGCAACTTGGCCAGGAAGTGACGCTCAATCGGCGCATAGATGGCAAATTCCACCTTCTTCGGGTCGATGATGACGAACTTCAGTTCACTGGGGTGCTTCTTGTAGAGCAGGGAGGTCACGATGGCATTCAGTCCCACAGACTTACCTTGACCTGTCGCACCGGCCACCAGCATGTGGGGCGCTTTGGCCAGATCCACCATGAACACCTCGTTGGTAATGGTCTTTCCGAGTGCCACCGGCAAGTCGAACGTGGTTTCCTGGAACTTCTTGCTGGTCAGGATAGAACTCATGGGCACGATGTGCGGGTTTGCGTTCGGCACCTCGATACCGATGGTACCCTTGCCCGGAATCGGTGCGATGATACGGATACCCAGTGCCGAAAGACTCAGGGCGATGTCGTCTTCTAGGTTACGGATTTTCGAGATACGTACCCCTTCTGCCGGCGTAATCTCATATAAGGTAATGGTCGGACCCACACTGGCCTTGATGGAACTGATTTCAATGCCGAAACTGCGCAGCACCTTGATGATGCGGTTCTTGTTGGCATTCTGTTCCTCCATGTCGATGTCCGGATCGTCGTTCTGATACGTATTCAGCAAGTCGAGGGTAGGGAAGCGGTAAAACTCCAGGTCCAGACGCGGGTTATACGGTTGCGACACGTCTCCACGGTAAGCCTGATCCTCTTCCTTGGTATCGTTGCTGACCTCAAATGCCGGCTCCTCTTCTTCCTTGTCGAAGTCTTCCTCCACCAGGGCCGGCTTCACCTCAAAAGGGTGCTTCTTCTCATCCTCTTCCTCGGTATCAAGGGGCAGGTCGATGACGCGCTCCGGTGCCGGTTCCTCTTTCACAATCATCTTCTCCGGTTCCTCCTTTACAGGTTCAGCCGCTTTCTCCGGTTCTTCCTGCGGAGTTTCTTCCTCCTCTTTCTGTTTCGGTTTCCGGTGCGTCCAGCTCTTCCAGAAACTTTCTTTCTTTTCCTTCTTATCCGATTCGTCCTCCGCAACGGTCGCTTCCGCTTCGTCCACTACCGGCTTCCGGAATGTCGGTTCCGGCTGGGGAGTTACTTCCTCTGCCATGGCTGCGTTATTGCCCTTTTGCGGATGAAGTGCCTTTCTCACCACGCCCATGGTCTGTCGGGTCAGTGCCACGCCGAACAGTATGGCCGTAGCCAGCAGCACCAGAATCAATCCCAGTGCACCGATTTGCGAGCGAATCCACAGGCTCACGTTATAGCCATGCAGTCCCCCCGGATAAATATAAGAATCTTCCAGCAGTCCCCCGAATGCAAATCCCAGGGTGATAGAGAGCCACACCATCACCGTGGCACAGCCTAAGAACCAGTAACGGATGCGGAATTCATACGCCTTCATCAGCTTCATGCCGGCCACCACTAAGAAGATGATGATGCAGTAAGCCGAAAACCCGAAGCAGTCGTTAATCAGGTATTGTGCCAGCTGCGCTCCCCGTGCTCCGGCATAGTTCTGTATGCGGTTGCTCGTTTCCAGCAGTTCCGACGGGTTGGGATGCGACAGAATACTCTGGTCATTTCCTCCCGTAAAGAAGAACGAGCTGAAAGCCAGCAGCAAGTACACGCCAAAGATTACAAAAAGCAGTCCGATGACGAACCCCGTAGTTTCACTTTTAAGAATAGTCCATGTTTTTCCGGCCATGGTTGCCGCTTTTCCACTTTTGCTTGTATCTGTTTTTTTGGTTTGCATGATGATTCGAATTAGCTAAACATACGTGCAAATGTACGAATAAAACTAGAACTGAGAAATTTTTTTTGTACCTTTGCGTCTCAATTAGCATGATTATGGAAGAAAAAAAATCTCAAGTAATATTCGATAAAAATGCGGTCGAGTTCGTGACAGTGGCTGCCGAGTTCTGTGGATTCCTGGAGCGTGTTTCCGATATGCGCTGTCGAGATTTCGTCGACAAGTCCCTGAAACTCCTTCCCCTTTTATACCTGAAGGCTTCGCTGCTGCCTGCTTGCGAGCGGATGGAAGAAGCTGACCCGGAAACCTTCGTGACCGAGACCGATTACGAAGTGCTTCGCGGTTCCATCGCCTCTCTGTTGGGCGAATACGATGACTACCTCGAAGTGTTCCTCGATGACATGGCCTATAGTGATACTCCCATTCATCAGAACATCTCCGAAAGCCTGGCCGACATTTACCAGCCTGTTAAGGATTTTATCTGCGTGTTCCAGTTGGGCCTGAAGCACACCATGAACGATTCTCTGGCCATCTGCCGTGAACTCTTTGCCGAGTTCTGGGGTCAGCGCCTGGTCAATGTGATGCGTGCCCTTCACGATGTGAAGTACCGCCAGCTGGCACACGGCAGCCAGGAGGAGGAAGATTCTGCACTCTACGAAGACAACTGCACCGAAGAAGAACTCTACGAAGGCCTTGACATGGGCGACGACGAATAACCCTAAACCCGTAAACTGAATGGTAGAACTACAGAGTAAAATAGATAAGAAAATCGTTGCGGAGTTACCTAAGGTTTCTTTCCCCGGTCGCATCTTCGTAATCTACACCGAGGCCGAAGCCCGCAAGGCCATTGATTACCTCAATACCCATGTACTGGTGGGAGTGGATACCGAAACACGTCCTTCATTCCGGAAGGGAGCCGTCAACAAGGTGGCCCTCTTGCAGGTCTCTACTTACGACACCTGCTTCCTGTTCCGTCTGAATCACCTCGGGCTGCCGGACTTCCTGGAAGAGTTCCTTCAGAACAACGTGCTCAAGATCGGCCTGTCGCTGAAAGACGATTTCGCCATGCTCCGCCGCCGCAACAAGAAAGACCCGCGCATGGGCAACTGGGTGGAACTGCAGGACTACGTAGCCTCTTTCGGCATCGAAGAAAAGAGCCTCCAGAAAATCTATGCCCTTCTTTTTCAGGAAAAGATTTCCAAGAGCCAGCGCCTGTCCAACTGGGAGGCCGACACCCTGACCGAGGCACAGCAGCTTTATGCCGCCACCGATGCCTGGGCCTGCGTACGCATCTACCAGTACCTGGAAGAACTTCGCCTTTCGGGCAAGTACCGCGTGATACGCACGGAAGCCCCTGAACACATTCTCGAAGATTAATCACTTAAACCATACAAATGAGCTATAAGAAAGTATTTCTCAAACCCGGAAAGGAAGAATCGCTCAAGCGTTTTCATCCCTGGGTCTTTTCCGGCGCCATCGCCCGTGTGGAAGGAGAGCCGGAAGAAGGTGAAGTAGTAGATGTCTACACCTCCAAGAAAGAATTCATTGCCTGCGGACATTTCCAGATTGGCAGCATCGCCGTGCGTGTGCTTTCCTTCCGTCAGGAACCCATCGACCATGCGTTCTGGATACGCCGCCTGCAGGTGGCCAAAGACCTCCGCTGTGCCTTGGGCGTGCTGGGCAATCCTCAGAACAATACTTACCGTCTGGTACACGGCGAGGGCGATAACCTGCCCGGACTGATTATCGACGTGTACGACCATACCGCCGTGATGCAGGCACACTCTGCCGGCATGCACCTCGACCGTATGGCGGTGGCCGAAGCCCTCGAGGAAGTGATGGGCGACGTCATCCAGCACATCTATTATAAATCAGAAACCACGCTGCCCTTCAAGGCCGACCTGCTGGCTACTGAAAACGGCTTCCTTAAAGGCGGAAGTCCGGAGAACGTGGCCATGGAGAACGGACTGAAGTTCCACGTAGACTGGCTCAAGGGACAGAAGACCGGTTTCTTCGTCGACCAGCGTGAGAACCGTGCCCTGCTGGAACGCTATGCCAAGGGCCGTAACGTGCTCAACATGTTCTGCTACACCGGCGGCTTCTCGTTCTATGCCATGAGGGGAGGGGCCAACCTCGTTCACTCGGTAGACAGCTCAGCCAAAGCCATCGACCTGACCAACGAGAACGTATCTCTCAACTTCCCCGGCGATACCCGTCACCAGGCTTTTGCGGAAGATGCCTTCAAGTTCCTCGACCGCATGGGCGACCAGTACGATCTGATTATCCTCGACCCGCCGGCCTTTGCGAAGCATCGCGATGCCCTGCGCAATGCCCTTCGCGGTTACACCAAGCTCAATGCCAAGGCCTTCGAAAAGATACGTCCGGGCGGCATCCTCTTCACCTTCTCCTGTTCGCAGGTGGTGAACAAGCAGGACTTCCGTAACGCCGTGTTTACCGCCGCTGCACAGAGCGGACGCAGCGTGCGCATCCTTCACCAGCTCACCCAGCCGGGCGACCATCCGGTCAACATCTACCATCCGGAAGGCGAATACCTCAAGGGACTGGTGCTTTACGTAGAATAACCCTCCTGAAAAGAGCTAAAATAAAAGAAGCTGTTTCACACCGCCGGAATGTTCCGTGCGTGAAACAGCTTCTTTTTTTAGTAGTGACTATACTTAATATGCATTCTTTTCACCGTGCAGGGCATTGGCCACGGTCTTGTAGATAATGAACAAATCCAGTCCGAAGCTCCAGTGTTCAATGTACCAGATATCTCCGCGCACGCGGCCTTCCATGTCCTTCAGTTCCTTGGTTTCCCCACGGAAGCCCGTCACCTGGCTCCAGCCTGTAATACCCGGCTTCACGAAATGCCGCACCATGTACTTGTTGATCAGCTTTGAATATTCCTCCGTATGCTTCAGCATGTGCGGGCGTGGTCCTACGATACTCATGTCACCCAGCAGCACGTTGATAAACTGCGGCAGTTCATCGATGTTCGTCTTACGCATGATGTTTCCCCAGCGTGTCTTGCGCGGGTCATCCTTGGTCGCCTGCAGCGTGTCGGCTTGTGCGTTCACCTTCATGCTACGGAACTTGTAACAATAAAATTCCTTGTCGTTCAGTCCGTTTCGTTTCTGCTTGAAGAACACAGGGCCCGGCATGGTTATTTTCGTCACAATGGTCACAATTATCAGAATGATAGGGAAGAACGTACACAAGAACAGCAGTGAGAACACGATGTCGAACGTCCGTTTCAGAGTCTTGTTTCCGGTCTTGCTCAGCGGGTCCGGTCGCAGGCTCAGGAAAGGCACATTACCCAGCATGTTGAAGTACACGCGGTTGTGCAGGTAGTTATAAATATTCGGCACACTATAGAAATGCACCAGATGGTTCTCGCAGTAATCAATCAGCAAACGGATAATCACATGTTCCTTTGAAGGCAGACAGCAGAACAGATAATGCGTATTTCCGTTCTTTTCCAGATATTCTTCTACCTCCTGAGGCTGTCCCAGATACGGACATTCCTGTGGAAACTCCGGATTAGGCTGGAAGTCGAAATATCCCTTCACTTTGAAGCCCATCCAGCCCTGGGTTGTCAGTTCATAATACAGTTCCCGGTTGTTTTCCGAACTACCCACCAGTACTACATAACGTACATTTCCTCCTCTGGAACGGTATCTTTTTAGTCCCCATCTCATGGTGGTACGGAAGATAGCCAGACATACAAAGAGCAGCCCTAGGAATGTGAGGTAGAAGTATGACCAGGCATCCATAAAATCTCCCAGTTCAAGTACTACTCCCGACAGTACCCCAAAGAAAATCGTACTTCTTAATACTCGTCCTATAATCTGGTAAGCATATACTTTTCGGCGGTAAAGTACCACACCAATCTGTATGGCCGAAACAAAATAGCAGAGCATCACGGTCAGAATCACCTGCAGGTGTGGAGCTTTAAGGATTTTGTGCCAGGGCGTATCCTCCGTGGCCAAGAACAATGCATAAAACAGTCCCCCTGTGATCAGCGTTTCGCAAGTTACGACAAAGAGGCTGGCCCATCTGTTGTATGTGTCATACTTTGTTTTCATACGATTTGAATAATTTAAGACTACAATTCGTAAATTAATGATATTTCCTCTTTCCTTCCAAATTTTTAGCTAAAATTCTCTCTCTTACTTAGAATTTTGTCAGTTCCAGTCGGGCATAGTCCGATTGTAAGGTCATTTTTTTTCCGTTGCAGTATTCGATATCGAAAACGGTTTCCTGTTGATTCCCGATACCGAAGTGTTTCAGTTTCTCTACCGGGGCATCCTTTCCGTTGTCACCGGTAGACTGTCTCACTTTAAAGTCTTTCACCACGAGCTGTGTTTCCCCGTTGCGGTATTCCGTACGTCCTATGTAAGCCCCATATCCTTTTGAGCCGTCTTTCTCGGCCACCTCCGTCACCATGCGGGTAATGCTGTAGTACAGTCTTTCACATTCCACGGTTTCCCCCGTTTCCGCCACGGTGAATCGTTCCAGCACCCAGAGCCCTTCCACGTCACTGTTTATCGGTGCCTTTTTGCATCCGGCTGCACCAGCAAGCAGTCCGGCAGCCGCAATGAGCATATATATCCATTTTCTCATCTTCCCAGTCCTCCTGTTTTTCTAAGTGTAATCATGCCTCCCGTGCTGTTTCCCAGGTAATTTCCCCGGTCCACGCCCAGTGTGGCGGTCAGGCTCCATCCTTTGGTCCATTGTGGCATATAAGTCACCTCGGCCATGCTGCTGAACTGCTTCCGCATCTTATCCAGCGGGTGAGCATACGAGCCCCAGTGACGGGCATACGAAGCCATGATTCTCCATTTCCATTCCTCCGTCGGATTTCCGGACAGGCCCACATGCTGCGCCTTCATTCGGTTACTCTTGAAGCGGATTTCTCCATCTTCGTTATAAATCGGTCCTGCCAGCAGCGGATTGCCGATACCCTGCCCGTAGTGCTGCCATGCCTGATAGATATAGTGGTTATAATAATCATCCCCACCGCTCATCTGCAAGTCCGAGAAAGAGCCCCAGAAACCGTCATACAGAATCGGTCCCGACGCATCCTTCGTGCTGATACCTTCCCATAACACGGCCGATACCCACTTGTTTTTAGGCAGATACAGCTCGATTCCCAGCTGTCCGTCCTTCCAGCGTCCGTATTCCCAGAACATCTGCGAGTGATCTTCGAAATAATGATCCAGCGTAGCCCTAACCTTCCAGTCGCCGAAGTAATAATTCAGTGCGAAGTTCCAGCTTCCCAGCATGTTTCCTTCCACGTTCACCTGTTCCCCTTCCGGAGTATCCTCTCCGCCTGCAGTAGGGAACAAAGCATGCCAGTACGCTTTCAGTCCGTCGGGCATATCAATGGTCTGTTCCGATTCCCCGTTGGCCAGTTTCTTGTACTGGTCGCCTCCGAACTGTGTGGCCATATACAGGCCGAATTCAAATTCCAGGGGCAGCTTCTCCTTGTTTCCCAGGCGGAACATCAGCGACTTGCTGTGATACATCACCTTTTTGACGAATAGCTGGTTGGCAGCAGTGAAATCCTCCTGCCAGTTACCGTCTGTAAACATTCCGTAAGCCAGATGCCCTTTGAAAGCCAGCCAGTTCCGTGTGCCCGGTATGGCCAGATAGTTTTTGATTTCCCCTCTGATTTGCGGAATCGGCCGCATGTTCGGTCCTTCCGCCATCCATCCGCTGGTCAGTTCACTGTTCTTTTCCAGCGGGAATCCCATTCTTTCCTTACTTCCTATGCTGAGTGTCAACATTTTCCATGAGAAGTCCGCATACGCCTGTTGAATCCAGAAGTCCGACGTCTGTTTCACGCCTCCTGCCAGATCCAGTCCGGCATCAATACGCCATCCTCTGTTCAATTTCTTGTTCCATTCTATTCCCGCCCTCAGGTATCCGCTGTTCGGCTTTTCACTCTCCATTCCAAACCGGTTCGCCGTCAGCCAGAGCGGGGCATACGTCCCCGTCGATGCAGTGGCAGTAGCTTCTACCCGATAGTGGAATTCTTGTGGTTTTTCTTGAGCCGCAGCAGGAATTGCCAGGGCCATAAATAACAATGATTTCAATAAACTCATGTTCGCAAACATTCAGTAAAAATAATTTCTACAAAGGTAGAAAAGAAGGAGATAAATCGCACGTTTTCAGTCTGAAAATTTTGCGTTTACCCCTTTAATTGTACTTTTTGACATGAAAATATGACAAATAGATTAAATTTTACTACATGCTACAACTTAAAAATCCGTTTCATCAATTTCCATTTCTCCTGCGAGGTTGCCCCCGGTGCAGCCTTCTGGAACTTCGCCATGTGTGCCTCCCATTCCGCCTGTCGGGGCAGGGTAGCCAGGCGTGCATAGTCCCGTTCCATGTCAAATTCATCCGTCGTGTCCATAATCATGAACAGGCGGTTCCCGTCGATATAAATCTGCATGTCCGTGATACCCACTTCGCGGATACCCGCTTTCACTTCCTCCCACACGTGTGCATGTTCCGCCACGTATGCTTCAATCAGCTCTTTGTCATCATAGAGCTCCAGTGTCTGACAATATCTTTTCATAATGAATAATGAAAAAAGAAAAATTAATAACGGTAGACACCCTCTCGTTTTTAATTTTCACTTTATTAATTATTAACTGTAACTAATCCCTTCTGAAAATATCCCGTGTGTACACCTTGTCCTTCACGTCGTCCAGACACGTGTCGTAACGGTTGGCAATGATGGCATCCGCCTGCTGCTTGAATGCCTCCAGGTCGTTCACCACCCTTGAGCCGAAGAACGTCGTACCGTCTTCCAGTGTCGGTTCGTAAATAATTACCGTAGCCCCTTTCGCCTTGATACGCTTCATTACCCCCTGAATCGAGCTCTGACGGAAATTGTCGCTGTTCGATTTCATGGTCAGGCGGTACACCCCGATTACACACTGCTTTTCAGCTTCCGGACTGAAATCACCCCGGTTGTAATAATCATAATATCCCGCCTTCTTCAGCACCTGGTCGGCGATGAAGTCCTTGCGCGTACGGTTGCTCTCCACGATGGCATGAATCAGGTTCTCCGGTACATCCGCATAGTTGGCCAGCAACTGCTTCGTATCCTTCGGCAGACAGTATCCTCCGTATCCGAATGACGGATTGTTATAGTGCGTGCCGATGCGCGGGTCCAGACAGATACCCTGAATAATCGCCTGCGTATCCAGTCCCTTCACTTCCGCATACGTATCCAGCTCATTGAAGTAGCTCACGCGCAGAGCCAGGTAAGTGTTGGCAAACAGCTTCACCGCTTCCGCCTCCTTCAGTCCCATGAACAGCGTGTCCACGTCCGGTTTCAGCACCCCTTCCTGCAGCAGTGCCGCAAACTCCTGCGCCTTCTCCTTCAGGTCTGTCCCTGCAATGGCCTTGATGGCCTCATTCTCCTCGTTCCGTCCGTCAATCAGCTTCGGATAGCCCACAATGATGCGGCTGGGGTAGAGGTTGTCATACAGTGCCTTGCTCTCGCGCAGAAACTCCGGCGAGAACAGCAGGTTGAATCTTTTACCCGCCAGGGCAGGAACGCTGCGGAACTTCTCCGCATACTTCACGTACAGGCTGCGGCAATATCCCACCGGGATGGTACTCTTGATTACCATCACCGCATCCGGATTCACTTCCAGCACCAGGTCGATAACTTCCTCCACGTGCGAGGTATCAAAGTAATTCTTCACCGGATCATAGTTCGTAGGAGCCGCGATGACCACAAAATCCGCGTTTTCATAAGCCGAAGCCCCGTCCAGCGTAGCCGTCAGGTCGAGTTCCTTCTCCGCCAGATACTTCTCGATGTATTCATCCTGAATCGGGCTGATGCGGTTATTGATTTTCTCCACCTTCTCCGGAATCACATCCACGGCCGTTACCCGGTGATGCTGTGCCAGCAGAGTCGCTATGGATAAACCCACGTACCCTGTTCCGGCTACGGCGATATTTAATTGTTTCATGATTTCAGCTCTATTTAATAATGTTATATATTCAATATTCAGTTTCTTGTGGCAGCAGCCAGTTCCGTCAGCTCCTGCTGATTTCCAGTCCCTTGTTCGATAAACTCATCTCCACGAAGCGTGCCCGGTCGTTCGCCCGGTGCTCCGTCAGAATCTGGCGGATACGCACGGCCGCATCCGGTTCTTTGGCCACCATGTACAAGTAACCACCCCCACCGGCACCCGGCAACTTGTATCCCAGGCAGAGGTCGTCAATCCGTTCCGTCAGCGCCTGCACGGCCGGCGGATTCGTACCTTCATCCAGCAGCTGGTTCTGCATCCACGTCTTCCGTATCAGTCGTCCCGTCTCCTCAAAGTCATTCCGTAGGATGGCGTCGTACATGTCCATGGCATGGCCCTTCATCTGCTCCAGCAAGTGCAGGTGACGGTTCGAATTCAGGAACATCCCCTTCACAATCTCTGCCAGGATGCCCTTGGCCGTGCGCGTGATGCCCGTGTAATACAGCAGGTGACACTTGCGGTACTCGTCGCTCGTGAACAGGTAGTCCGGCAGCCAGCGCACCTTCGGCTCCTGGTGCCACCCCGGCTGTGTCTGCAGCAGCTTCACCCCGTGCAGCACACCTCCGTACTGATCCTGCCAGCCGCCCCCCGTGGTGAGCAACTGTTCCAGCACCAGCGTACGGCTGCCGATGCCCTGCTTGTCCCAGTTCAGGCCGCAGAAATCATTCAGCGCCCCTAATACCGTAGCCGCTAAGATAGAGCTGGTACCCAGTCCCGAACCTGCCGGAATGGCCGACAGCAACGTCACTTCGATACCCGTGCCGAACGCCTTCAGCTGTGCTTCCAGCGAAGCAAACCGTTCTGTGGAGAATTCCGGATGGAACCCCGCCAGCACTAGTGCCGCTTTCGGAATGGAGAACGGCGAACCCACCTTGCGGTAATCCTGCAACTCCTCGTAGGTGGAAACCACCTCCATGGCTCCCAGGTCAATCGAGCGCAGCGTAATGCGGTACTCCTTCGACGGCTTCACATACACCTGCAGCGGCGGCTGTCCGTTCAGTTCAATGGCCAGGTTCACCACATTTCCGCCCTCCATCAGGCTGTAGGGTGGGGTATCCGTCCATCCCCCCGCAATGTCGATGCGCACCGGACTGCGTCCCCACACAATCTGGTCGGCATACACCGACAGCTTCGGCTGCTGACGGTAATCCATCGTGCCGGTCAGTCCCTCTCGCATCAGGCCGAACGCCCGTGCCTCCAGTTCCTTCGCCTCCGGTTTGCCCTCCAGTTCGCACACCTTCGCGCGGAACATCGCGTCGCTGATACGCTTCAGCAGGGGAGACCCCTCCGGCAGTTCCTCCGGCAAGGCGATGCCCCCTTTGGCATACGCCCCGGCCGCCTCCTGCAAGTCTATCTGATAGAACACGCTCCGTTCCTGGTTCCTGGCCAGCAGGCTCCAGTTCTCCTTGCGGAACATCTCCCGCTGGGCGAACAGCCGTCGCAGGTTGGCATACGCCGAAATCTCGTCGGCCGACACCTTGCGCGCCTTCATCCAGATAGCCCGTCCGGCTTCACCCTGTCCGCCGTCCGTCATCCATTGCAACACCGTGCCCAAGTCCTCTATCGAGTCCGTTACCGGAAAAATCGCTGCCCCTTGCAAGTCCTCACAGCCCCGGATTTCGTCCGCTGTCAGACCTCTTTCGGTCAGCCATTCCGTTACCGGACGGCCCAGGTATGTAGTCGAAGCCTCCTTCAGGCTTCCCTTGAATTTATCGTTAAAACCGTACGGACGCGCGGCAAACTCCTGTTCGCCCATCGGCACCACGTCGATGCACACCCCTTCCGGCACGTTCAGCGCCCAGTCGTTGCGCGGCACCCCCGTGATGATGTTCCGGCTGTGCAGCGTCCAGTTCCTGCCCACGTGGCTGTTTTCCACCCACACCTCCGCGTTGTCGGCCGTCAGCGGGAACTCCATCTCCGCATTCTGCACGAACACCGCCGGATGCGGCTTCACCTTATGGTGCATAATCGCCCGCTGGTCTGTCACACAGTTCTGCACCGCCAGTGTCGACGAAATCATCTCCCGGCTCGTACCGTAATGGTGGAACTCACCGCCCGGTAGGGGCAGGATGGCCACCTTCAAGCTGTTCAGCTCCTCATCCACGATGCGCGGATGCGCCCCCAGTGCCAGTCCGAACTCCGAATACATGTCGTAGAACTTCACGCCCCCTTCCTTGTCGGTCGAGCGTTTCACCATCAGCTCGATGGCACGGTCACTCAGCAGCCAGATGCCGATGTCCATCAGGAACAGGTAATCCTGCATCAGCTGGCCCATTTCCTCCACGCTCGGTTTCTGCAGCATGAAGTCCAGCTTCTCCGGTTCCCTCCGCGACGACACGAACACTCCGTGGTTCTTCGCCAGTTCCGGGTCCACCCACAAGCCGTAGCACACCACGTCCACATCCGGAATCTCCTGCAGCGGCTCCGTGGCACGGATGTACACGTCGCCGCTCGCAATCAGCGTGCGCAGTCCCTCCGGCGCCCGCTCCATGATTTCCTCATACAGCGGCAGCTGCAGCGACAGCAAGTCCTGTGTAAGCTTCTGTCCCCGTGCCCAGCGGAACACCGGAATCGGCGTCAGCACCTTGCCCGACGGCGCATAGCCCGGCAAACGGCGGCTCTGCCCTCCGGCGTGCAGCAGGATACGCTTCTCCCGTGCCAGCCAGTCGCCCAGTGCGGCATCCTTATCCTCTTCCTCCCGGCAAGCATTCAGCAGCCAGGCCGTACCACCTCCCGAACCCAGTTTCTTTCCCACCGGGTCCGATGTGCAGAACCACTCCTTGTGGTCTGCGTGCATAATATCGTGAAAACACTCCACCAGATTCGGTGGCAGCGACAACAGTTTTTTCATATAGTTTGTTCTATTCTTCTGATTTCATCCTCTGTCAGGCCGGTAGCCTGTGCAATTTGCGCGGTAGTCAGTCCTAGTGCTTTCAGGTTACGGGCAATAGCGGTTTTTTCTTCCGCACGACCTTCCGCACGACCTTCCGCACGACCTTCCGCACGTTCCGTCATGATGTTGTCACGCAGAATTACGATATTGTCCAGATGCTTGTAATACGCCCTCAGTTCCTCCCGGTTCATGCGGTCCAGTTTCAGTTGCTCCTTCACCGTGTCCAGTCCCGGAGCAGTTGCATTCTCGGGCACATTTCCCGTGTTCAGGTAGTAAATCCACTCCTCCAGCGGCGTTTTGGCCACCCGGTTAAAGTCGTTCACCTTCAGGATATAATACTCCGGATAGAGTTGGCTCACCTTGTCCACCTTGAAAGTCTGTTTTTGAAACGGGCTCAGTTCCAGTACATCCCCATTATGGATTCCCACGAATTCCGTCTTTCCGTGATACACAAAATCCTTCCCGTGGCCTAGCGAGAAATACACGATGTTCACGCTGTACACCTTGCGCACCTTCTCATATCCCTCACCCCGGTTGATGTATTCCGTCACCAGCTTGGACGCACCGAACAGCATGCGCTGGAAATACGCATACTCATTGTTGTTCTGCACCTCGATGAGCACCAGTTCACCCTTCGAGTTTTCAGCCAGCATGTCCACGCGGTTGTACTTGTCAAACTCATCCTCCTGGTTGCTTTCACTTTCCAGCAGTTTGTGAATGGTCACCTTTTCTTCGAACAGGGTAGTGAGCAGTCCTTCCAGCACCGCGTAGTTAGCCTTGTTACGCAGCAAGCGCTTCATGGCCCAGTCAAAACGAATATAATTTTCCATACGGCAATCAGTTTTCAGTCATTCTTTCTACAAAGAAAATGAATAATTTGCAGAAAAACGTGCTGAGAGAAGAATAAAATTTTCCAAATATATAAAGGCACTTGTAAATTGAGTATGTCCATCCTTCGTAACCACAGATATGACAAAAAGAGATAATGGCAGAAATGAAAAAACAAGCAGGAGATTACAAATCTATGAATTCTATTTTTTATTTGAAATAATTCAGTGCCTTTTCTACGATATGGTGCATGTCATAATACTTATATTCAGCCAGGCGACCACCAAATATTACGCTAGTTTCCTTATCTGCCAGTTCCTTGTATTTCAGATACAACGAATTGTTCTTTTCATCGTTCACCGGATAATACGGCTCACTGCCTTCAGTCCATTCTGAACTATATTCTTTCGAAATCACCGTTTTAGGGCAAGCTTCTATATCCGCCCCGAACATTTCGAAATGTTTGTGTTCAATCACACGTGTGTAGGGCACTTCCTTTTCTGTATAGTTTACCACCGCATTGCCTTGGTAGTTAGGCATATCCAGCACTTCAGTTTCAAAATTTACCGTACGATACTCTAACTTACCAAACTGGTAATTATAAAATTCATCGATAGCTCCCGTAAACACAATTTTGTCGGCCATAGCAGAAAACTCTTCACGGTTCGCAAAGAAATCGCAGTTCAGGCGAATTTCCACACCTTCCAGCAGACGCTCAATCAGTACATTATATCCACCGATAGGAATACCCTGATATTTATCATTGAAGTAATTGTTATCAAATACCAGGCGTACAGGCAGACGCTTGATGATAAAGGCAGGTAGTTCCGTACATTTACGTCCCCACTGTTTTTCTGTATAACCTTTTATCAGCGCTTCGTAAATATCTTTCCCGATAAGCAGCTGTGCCTGTTCCTCCAGGTTGCGCGGCTCAGTCACTCCCTGCTCTTTCATGCGTGCTACCGCTTCTGCTTTTTGTTCTTCAATTTTAGCAGTGGCTTCAGCAGGAGTAGTTACTCCCCACATCTGATAAAACGTGTTCATGTTGAAAGGCAGGTTGTATAACTTACCTTTGTAGTTTGCTACGGGTGAATTCGTATAACGGTTGAACTCCACGATGGAGTTTACAAAATCCCAAACTGTTTTATTTGATGTATGGAAGATATGGGCACCATATTTATGCACATTGATCCCTTCCATTTTTTCACAATAGATATTTCCTCCCAGATGAGGACGGCGGTCAATCACCAGGCATTTTTTGCCTTTTTGTTGAGCTTTGTAGGCAAATACAGCACCGAAAAGCCCTGCACCTACTATGAGATAATCGTAATGTTGCATAAATATAAGGTTACGATATTAGTAAATAATTTTTTTAATTTTATGCTTGTGAAAATTCCTTGATACGTTGTTCTTCACTTAGACGACAGATCAATAGTTGCCCGTTCTTTTCAGCCACAATATAGCCATCCAAGCCTTCCAATACCACTTTACGTTCATCAGGTAACCCTTGTTGAAAAGAAAGCAACTTTTAGTGTAAGGTTGTATTGGAAGTGATAGACCCTACATAGAAGTCTGATATTTCTTCTTTGTCTTTTCGATTTAGTTTCACATAATATCCATCCACTTTAATTATATTCATGTCGATGCAGAAATCCTTTAATTTATCGTCCGAACGGTCAATAGGCTTTTTATATCCGGGGATTTGGTACGTATCAATTCTTTTGTTTTGAATTCTTATGTATACATAACTGACAAGGTCTGTTTTATCGTTTAATGTATAGCTTTTATATCTGGCCAAAGAATACAAGAATTTAGCCTTTTCTGGCGGGCAATATAAATTAGTAAACTCTTTTGAATTTTTAAAAGTGAATGCTGCCTCTCCAAATGTACAATATCCTATATCATTTAACTGTCTGTTTTTATTAAAATCTCTGTCTGTAAATTCCATTTTCCATATAGGAAATGCATTTTTGTCCATGTCGTATTGCTTGACATTTGTGATACATTTTAATCTGAAGACTTTATTGAAATCAATTTGACTTATCGCCTCGTTCAGTTTGGCCCTATATTTTTTTCTAATGTCAGACATTATGAAAGGGTCAGATTGGATTCTTCCATATTCTTTCGGTGTTATGCAGAGTTTCAGATATTGCTCTACGATGTTGTCTGTAATTTTAATATTATATATTTTAATTCTATATGCGAATAATATATCAGACGTTAGATCAGTAGCTCCATCAAAGTATGATTTCTTATATGATAACATGATGCTTCCATTGAATATGGCATTGTCAAGATCTATCAGATAAGATTTTCCATTTCCTTTGGCGATGATAACGCCGTTGCTGTTCATGTCGAAGGGTAAGAGCATTCGTTGTAGTGTATTTAACTTTTTTATGTTATAAAACTGGGATATAGTCAGCTTTTTACCTGAAAGGTCTTGTTTAATGGTTCTTGTTTGGCTATTATCAAACTCATATATATATCCATTATTTCTACCTATTGTAATCGTATCGCCGATACTATAGACTTTACCAAAGTATGTTTTGAAACTATTTTCTGCATGTATTGCATTGTTTGTAAAACATATGAGCCATAAAAATGACAATAAAATAATTTTATTCATAATTGTTTTTTCATTTATTTCCACAAAGGAAATAAATAATTTGCGAAAAATACAAATGTGAGTAGAAAAAGAGTTCCATAAAAATAAAAGATTTTGTCTGTTTTTTGAAGTTAGTCGCTCAGATATACATTTGGAGTTTTGGCCAATCTGAAATTTTCCAGTTGTTTAGCAATGCATCTCTTGAAAAATCCAGCATTTTGTTGTATTCATCTACAATTCTTGAAACCCTTTCGGGCAAATTTTATTATTATAGCTCTTCCTGTAAAGAGAACAAATAATTCACAGAAAACCGTGCTGAGCAAAAAATAAGAAAAGGTAAAAGCGAGCGGTATCTCTTCGCTTTTACCTTTTACAGCACCCTGCCTGTCATTTATGATAATAGAATATTTATTTTGCACTCACCCCCTCATGTGCAATGACCAATGTCTCGAAGGCCGTGGTGTTGCCGTCTGCTTTGAAACCTTCCACCGTGAGTTTCTTGGGCCATGCGTTCACAGCCTCCCAGGTCTTCACCGGGTTACCCGACTCGTCCAGCAGGCTGACCGTTACCACCTCGCGTTGGATCGTGTTTAGCTTCACCTTGTTCACCCAGTCCCAAAGAGCCTTGTCGTCCTTGAAGATACCTTTCTTGATTGTCAGGTCGCCCGATTTTCTCAGTCCCGGCATTTTCAGCTTGGTAAATACCGGACTATCCCCTGCGCGGTAGGTTATCTCTTCATATTCCGTTTCCAATCCCGATACTTCACTGCAGGAAATATCGCCTACGTTCGAGATAGAAACTTTGAAATAAAAACTTGGTAACGGCCATTCCTGTGTATTTGCGCCTTGTGCTGTTACATTATCTGCCATTTTATTTTCAATTTAATAGCGTTACTTTGTATGGCTCCTTTTGTACATTTATGCTACTTTGTTATGCCATAAATAGCGACCTTGCTGGTTCATCCATTCATTTAGCTGATGGTACAAATTAGTTTCTTCAAATTTTTCTTTTGGGCATGTATTTCTTAAGATTAAACATAAATCTTTGTATCCCAATGAATTTTTTCTGTTAAGTTTTTGTAGGCGTACTTGCAAGGCAAAGACCAAATCATGCCCTCTGGTCAATTGTTTTAAATCAGGGTTAATGTAGCTGTTTGCAAAAAGCTTGATCATTTCAGTGGTGGGGTAGTGTTCGAGTCTGCTGTTATTGCATGTCGATTTCACATGTCCGAGGCATTGTTCCCATGTTATTGCATTTTCTCCGTCATATAAAGCAGAATAAGTAATGTCATTAAAATTTATCCCATCCAGTTCTATTCCTTCCAATTCTTTATTTGCAACCGTCACTTCATTGTACAGCCTTAAATAGGAGAGACTTTTGAGATCTTTTGCCACCTTCTCTACAAGTGGGGTGGTGGTCTGCAGACTACATTCAGCTTGTAAAGAATTTTCAAATCCCTCTGAAACAGAAAGGAGGGTCATTTCAATATCATGATAATCAGTCAGGAATAAGTTATCCAGATCCGGATAACTTCTATGCAGAATATGATCAAAGTCTGCATCTTTAATCCCGATTACCTTGTTTTTAAGGTAAGGATTAGTTTTTAAGATTCTTAAAAGTTCCACCACATACAAGCAACTCTTTGTTACATAAAATATAACCTTCTGTTCATTCAAAAAATGTCGGTATATTTTTTCATCATCGGTTCCTTCTATGAGAATAAAAACTTTCCCTTCGCTATCCTCATGGTGTCCCATCTCTATTATCTCCATTTTTTTGTCTTGTAATGTGGTCGCTTCTAAGACTGTATTCCTCATAATTATTTTTGTTGAAGATAATATAAATCGATTGCATTATCCTGTCCTCTTGCTACTATACTGATGGAGTGAGTAGAGACAATTACTTGCAGATTCTTTGTTTTTGCGATTTCCTGAATGTCGTCAAGAAATTTCTGCTGCCAGACTACATGCAATGAATTCTCCGGCTCGTCAATCAGGAGTACAGAGTTGTCCGAAACCTCGAATATAAGCCGAAAGAGCAAGATAATTTCATTCTGTTCTCCGCTTGATAAAAGACTCTCATTCAGAATATCTCCGTTGGCCGAAATAATCTGGAATCCATGTTGTGGAGAAAATGTAATGCTTTTTTGGGCAAATCTTTTTGTTTTAAGGAGTTTGTTAAACAAGTTCAACTTCTCTGTCCAGTTTCCATAATTGGCATATTTTTCTCCCAGGCCTTTGATGTAATTATATAAGATAAAACTGTCATCCTTATCATACGGGGGAATGGAGATGTTGTCGGTCAGTCTGAAATAAAACAGTTCATCGCGTTTTTGTATCACCTTCTCAGCCAGCTGGTTGTACTCTTGCTCTGAGATGGTCGTTTTTTCTTTTGAAATAACTCTTTTGATAAACTGGCTGTCAATCCGCTGCGATTGTTGCAAATAATTTTGATAAGCCAGGCTCAATTCTTTTTGTAAAGTCTGGCGTATTCTTTGAATTGGGAGGACATCATTTTCTTCGTTTGCTTCATTGTAGATACGGTTGGCGTGGATGAATTTTGTTCGCAAACTCTCAAGTTGCATTAGGAAAATATCCTGCCCTATGTCATGAGCTATATATTCGTTGAACCGTTTGTTTTTCAGAAGCTCGTTATCTGTATTGTTTGTGCTTTCTTCTAAACTTCCAATCAGAAATCTGTGATAGAATCCAGCATTTCTTTTAGCTTTCCGTATGACATTATCATTATACAGGAAATAACACAACAGCACGTTGTCTTTATTCAGCCAGCTAAATCTTACCTCCTTTACTGATGCCTGCTTTGTGTCGCTTGTCTTATCTTTTTCCTCGTCTTTTTTCTGGGAGAAGCACTGGTCAATAAGCAGATAAGTCTCGTCACTCAGTCCTATTTCAATAGTTTCATATTTCAGTAGATAGAAATAATATAACGATTCAGGCGACAGATTGTCCAATATTGTCAATACAGTTGTTTTCCCATATCCGTTAGGACCAGTAAGAATTGTCAGTTTGTCCTCGTCTTTATGGAAAAATTCAATATTGTAGTTGTACAGGCCAAAAAGATTTTTTATTCGGATATATTTGAACTGCATGGTTGTTGTAAAGCGTAAAAAGATTCTGTTAATTGTATAACTGTCTCAATTTTTCCTGAAGGTTGTCATTTACTGTATATTGTTCTTCTATATAGATATTTTTATTTCCTTCAGACTGAACCTTAGACTTGTAGACTGGGTAATCATCACCTTTCGACAGATTGTTGTCCCATTGCATGGCACGTAGATTGATTATATCGTCTGTGCCTCCCATTGAGAGAGGATAGACATGGTCAATCTCCCAGCCATAGATAGAATCTCTGTTGCCATACTGGTTTTTCATAATCCATGCTCCGCAGGCATCTTTTCGTACCATATCTGGATTGAATCCTTCTACCGTACGTGCAAGTTCCCAAACTTGTTCTATCGTTTTTTCATCAAACATTCTACTTGTATATTATATGTTTTCCTTGTCAGAATTCATGCATTCTTAGATATTCACTACAAAGCTATAAAATACTTTTGAATTGGACAAACAGTTGATATAGTAGAAAAACTTGTATAACCTGCACTTACTACAGAATTTTCAACTGGCAATTTTTTACCGTCCCTTGTACATCGAGTCATAATACTTCTGATAGTCCCCGCTCGTCACGTTGTCCATCCATTCCTGGTTGTCCAGATACCAGCGTACCGTCTTTTCAATACCTTCTTCAAACTGCAAACTTGGTTCCCAGCCCAGTTCCTTTTGCAGCTTCGTAGAGTCGATGGCATAACGCATGTCGTGGCCCAGACGGTCGGTCACGTAGGTAATCAGATCCATGTCTTCACCCTCCTTGCGGCCCAGCAGACGGTCTACCGTATTAATCACCACTTTAATGATATCAATGTTCTTCCATTCATTGAAACCACCAATGTTATATGTTTCTGCAATCTTACCGTTGTGGAAAATCACGTCGATGGCACGTGCATGGTCTACCACATACAGCCAGTCGCGCACGTTCTCGCCCTTGCCATATACCGGCAGCGGCTTGCGGTGACGGATATTGTTGATAAACAGCGGAATCAGCTTCTCCGGGAACTGATACGGCCCGTAGTTGTTCGAACAGTTCGTCACGATGGTCGGCATGCCGTACGTGTCGTGAAACGCCCGCACAAAGTGGTCGCTGCTCGCCTTGCTGGCAGAGTAGGGGCTGTGCGGGTTGTATTTCGTATCTTCATAGAAGAAATCCTTTCCGTAAGCCAGATGGTGTTCAGAAGAGGAAGCCGTGGTAGTGAACGGCGGCTCGATACCCTCCGGATGCGTCATCTCCAGTGCCCCGTACACCTCGTCGGTAGAGATATGATAGAAACGCTTGCCCTCATACTTCTCCGGCAGACTTTCCCAGTACACTTTGGCAGCTTGTAGCAGAGACAACGTACCCATCACGTTGGTGCGTGCAAAGGTAAACGGATCCTTGATGCTGCGGTCCACGTGACTCTCCGCCGCCAGGTGAATGATGCCGTCCACGTGATACAGCTCCATCAGCTCCTGCATCTTCTCATAGTCGCAGATGTCTGCTTTTACAAACACATAATTCGGTTGATTTTCAATGTCCTTCAGGTTCGCCAGATTACCTGCATACGTCAGCTTGTCCAGGTTGATGATACGGTACTCCGGATACTTGTTCACGAACAGGCGCACCACGTGGCTGCCAATAAATCCTGCACCGCCGGTAATCAGTATGTTGCGTTTGAATGTTGTCAAAATTTATGATTTAAATTTTTCTTTTGTAATATTCCATAGAAATAGAGTATTACCTATAATATATCTTTTCCACATACGTTTTGGCTCTTTTATTAAGCGATATAACCATTCCAAACTATGTTCTTGCCACCATATAGGAGCTCGTTCAACGGTGCCAGCAAAGAAGTCAAAAACTGCTCCAATTGTACCTGCATGACAATGAATATTTAATTCATTCCAATGTTTATAAGTCCATTTTTCTTGTTTTGGGGCAGTCATTCCTATCCATAATAAATCTGGGTTAGCCTGATTTATTGCATCTATAATTTTTTTATTATCTTCCTCATTAAATTCAGGCTTATAAGGTGGAGAATATGTCTCTACCACAATATTGGGATAAACATTTTTGGCCTTTTCCTTTATCAAAGACAAAACTTTTTCACTACTTCCCATAAAAAAACATTTTCCACCTTTTTGATTTAGCAGATTCATTTCGAATTCAAATAAATCCCAGCCTGCAATACGTTCCTTTGGCTGTGATTTTGCTTTTAGCCATTTACAAGCCATTATAATACTTGCTCCATCTGGTATAAGTATATCTCCTTTTTGTAGAGCTTCTGCAAATAATGGATCTTTTAAAGCTGTATTATATGAGTGTGCATTAATTGTGTTAATTAATAATTTGCATTGAGGTAGCGATAACAAATCTATTTTATTCTGTAGAATAGAAAGTCTTTTTAAAACTAGCATTGGGTATTTATATTAAATTATAAAATAATGATTCCTTATCTTATTTTAAGCACATGTCGAGAATTGATATAAATTTTCTTTCAAAGCATTGAAGTGTAAAAAGTTGGTTATATCTAATAAACCCTTGTTCTCCCATATCTTTGCATAAATGGGGATGATTTATTAAGTAACTTATTTTTTTAGCTAGGAGTGATGAATCCTTTGAGGGGACAATGTAGCCAGTTTCATTTGGGATGATAATTTCAGGTATACCACCTTCTTTTGTACTGATACAAGCCTTTTTTTGTTGCATAGCCTCTAACAGTACCATTGGAAAGGATTCATTATGATAATAGGTCGGAAAAACAAATAAATCGCATTGTTGCCAGAATTTATTTTTTTCTTTTCCATATTGAGCACCATGGGCAAATATATAATTCTCCAGATTGTATTCTTTGATACGTTGTAGAAATACATTTTCTTCAATGTTACTCCATTTACCCACAAAATGGCATTCAAATGATTCTTTTTTTTCTTTCAACTCTTTACATGCTTCTACCAGTGTCCAAACTCCTTTTTCTTCTATCATATTTGAAAGAAATAAAATTGTAAATTTGGAGTGAGGTATTTGTGGTAGTGGTGGAGATTGAGGAATTCCATTAGGACATATAAATACATTCTTCAGGGATACATATTTATTGAAATCTTGATATAATGATTGTGACAATAAAATTACTTTTAAATCTTTAAAGAATCTTGTGTATAGAAAATTATCTAACCAATATTTTTGTCTTAAAGATACTCCTTTGTTATGAAAATGTACAACAACTTTGCATCCCATAGATTTTAATAGTTGTACTACTATGAAGTCTTTATAGAAAGCCCCGCCTTTTGCATTTGGTGTAACATAACAGAGATTAGGAGAAAATTCCTTTACTCTCTGTTTTATGAATTGAAGTTTTGTTATGAAATGTTTTATTTTTTTTATACCTCCTTTTCCAATATCATTCAAATCCTTTGCTAAAGCTAGATTTATGAATTGACATTCAAACCTTTCGTTAATTAATTTACTGTCATGTATATATTTCCCAACCATGGCAGCTCCATGAACAGGAGGGGGAAGGTGGAGAATAAATAGAATTTTAGGTTTCATTTTAGAGTAGATAACTGTTCTATATATTTGTCGGTAATATTATCCCATGTAAAAACATCTTTCCTTTTATAATTGTACATCCCGAATTCATGAATCTTATTAGGATTATTATGAAAGTAGAGTAATATGTCTATTAATTCTTTTTGTGTCTTAAAATAGCGTCCGTTGATTTTGTCTGTAATGATATCAGGTGCAACCCCGACATTTGTTGTTATTATATTTAATCCCAAGACGTATGGCTCTACAATACATTGTCCGAAAGTTTCATTAGAACTTGCTATTATAGCAGTATTACATTGTCTGTATAAGTTAAGAATTTCTTTTTTTGAAATACGTCCTGGGAAAATTATTTGTTTGTTTAGATTTAAAGAATCTGTTAATTTTTTCATTTCAGGTAGAAATTCCCCACTACCGGGCAAGTATAAAATTGCGTTAGTGTCATTTGTTATTTGTATATATTGTGCAAAAGCTTTTATTACAAGGTCCTGATTTTTCCCAATTCGGAATTGAGCTGGGTAGATAAGTCTTAAATTATTGTCTGGCATTGTACAATATTTAGGAAAAAAGAAATTATCATCAATACCTAGAGGTAACAAGATAATTTTGCGAGATAATATTTTGAATTGTTTTTTTAAAGATGAACAAGTGCATATTATTCTGTCTGTAAATAACCATAAGGCAATTATTAGTAAAAATAGAGCAATGTATTTCTTATACTTTTTGTTATTTCGATATCCATGTATTGTGTATAATGTTTTAAATTGTTGCTTGCATCTTAATATATATTTTATATACGCAATAAGGGCTAATTCCCAATTTGTTTGTACATGGACAATATTTATTTGTTCTTGTTCTATTATTTGATTAAGGGTTTGTGCTTCTTTTGTGAATGAGTGATGTCCATATATGCCTGGTAAGATAGTGTATCGTATGGATAGTCCTTTTATTCTGTCAGTCAATCCATATTCTTGGTCATTGTCACTTAGTATGACGTGAACGGATTTATGCTTTTTATATAATGCAGTTAATTGATCTACAAGTAGAGTGGCATTACCTAAACCACTTTCAACAAAGAATAAGATATTCATAATGGACTGGTTTTTTTTATAAAAAATAATGTAATTAAATATGTTGTTGCTAATGGGCTAGTATAAGCATGTCCGCCATATATAGAGTGTCCTATATAAATACCTAGGGCAAGACTGAACCAATAATAGTATAATCTTTGTGATTTAAAAAAGGACTTTATGCCTTTGATTAAATACCTTAAAGAAGGATATATAATGGCTATAGTTAAAAGTCCTCCATAAGTTCCTATGAGATCATAGGGGTCAACCTCAACTCCTTTCATTTTCCCTATATGGGTTTGTTGTGCAACTATTTCACTAAATGATGTGCTTTTACCAAATAACCAATCAAAAAAATTAAATGAAGATAAAGCATAATTACCTGCTTCTATTAAGTAATCTCTGCCAGAGAGTTCTGTAAGGTTACTTCCTATGTCAGCGTATTTCACTGATAAATAAGGGTCATTTATAATTATATTAACTATTTTATCTACGGTAATACTGATTATTAGTGCTCCGATGATAAAGGCTATTGTTTTTAATTTTTTACTAGCTTTAAAATCTGAAAAAGGAATAAAAGTAATAGATATAAACAAAAGAAAAAGAATAACTCCAGATCCTAACATAGTTGTCATACTACCAATAAGGGTTAAAGAAACAGATATAATGACAATGGCTATGAAATAGTTGAATTTATGTGTAATCTGGTAGTAATAACATGCTATAATGTTCATCAATAACATACTAAGCCCTAAATCATTAATAGCAATAAATAATCCTCTAGTTCCATAAAAGTTATCTCCATAGGAAGATATACCTGTTTTGAATATAAAACAATATATAATAACAATTGCAGCTCCAACACCATATAAAATAGCATAATTTGCAATCTCTTCTTGTTTATTTTTCCCTAGGCGGTTCAATATAATGTAAACAAAATATGCATATATAATTTTAGAGAAAGAAGATAATTCAGAACTTGAAAAATACCCCATACAAAGTGTATAAACTAGATGGGCGATATAGATAATTAGTAGAATGTAAAGATAGTCCTTGATTTTGCTGTTTTTTAGGAATCTAAGAGAATAAATGATAATGCTTCCCCTATATAAGACTCCAATTGGAGTTTCAAATCCTAATTTTATTTGTAGAAGCCCATTGATACAATCAATAACCAGTGGAAATAATAATACAAAAAAAAGGATAAGAGAATTTTTTGATAAATAAGTTTCCATTGTTATTTAAGTTGAAATAATAATTTATGAATACTTATAGGAAGCTTGTTTATTATATATTTAATAAATGTTTTTATTTTAAAGGGTGGATGAATATGTTGTTGGCAGAGATTGCAAAAATCTTTCTTGGTTTGCATGAGTAGTTCAAAACGGACCGTATTGTCAATCTTTAATTGGGGTGATAATATTTTGTTTATTAGATGATAAAATGAAGTTATAATATAATCAGAATATGCTATTTGTGTAAGATTGTTATGCTGTAAGAGTGTTTTTGTGTTTTCAGAAACAATATACTTGCTGTCAAGTATATGTTTTATGGTGACTTGTGATGTGATGGCTCCAGTAGCTCTTATTTTATATTTATAGGTTTTGTGAGTAGAATAAACCATACATTGGGCACAGGAGGCTAATTGTAAGGAAAATCTCTCATCTTCATGTAAATGGCCTTCTAGGAACCATAATTGATTTTTTATAAAAAAATCTTTATTAATAAGCTTATTCCAAGCCATCATGTACCATTTACTTTCGATATAGTCATTTAATATTTGAATATTATCACTAACAACTTTATGTTCTTTAAAATTATATGATAAAGATTTCTTAGAAGAATTTATTAATTGAATGTTCCCCACAATAAAATCTGCTTGAGGATATAATTCTGTTTCTTTTGCTAAAGTTGAAATGCTGTTGGATGAATATAATTCGTCGTCTGAGTCTAAGAAATATATATATTTACCAGTTGCATTTTTTACCCCTGTGTTTCTTGCTGCCGATAATCCTAAATTGCTATCATGATTGATAATTTTAAAAATGGTTGTTCCTTGATAATTCTTTAAATGATTGTTAATAATGTTCATACTATTATCGGGTGTGCAATCATTTATTAATAGACACTCAATATAAGGATAATCCTGTTGGATAATGGAATCTATACATGCTTCGATGTAATTTTCTACATTGTAGATTGGCACTACAATTGATATTTTGTTGGGGGTTGTCATATTTTGTTTTTGTTGATATTCGTTATGAGCTGGTTTCCATCTAAGTCAAATAGCCACGTATCATAGAAGTTTTTATTTTTTCCGTATGAATTATCTATAATATAGTGTTTTTTTTCAATAAGAGTTGATAAGATAGAAACATGTAATCTTGTTGTATAAATTTCTTTATATTTACTTATAAATCTAACGCCTTTATTTATGAGGAATGGTTTATAAATATGTGTAGCATACCATATGGCAATTTTCTTGTAAGGAACTTTTTGAGAAAATCTTAGCCCTAATTGAATTATGTCCATTGTTTCAATGCTAGGCCAATCACGCACCTCGATTTTATTATCGGAAGGTATGGAAAAATTTTGATGGTTAAGTTCTTTATCTGTCCGTTCTAGATAAAGTGTTTTATCTTGTGCTGGTAATAAGTGTTTCTTTAATTTTGTTGTAGAGATGCAAAAAGCCATATCTGGTAGCAATAATATTTTATCGCTAAAGTGTTCAGTTAATATCTGGAATGATATTGTATCTCTTGTGCAAATAGTGAGGTTTTTGTGCGAACTCATTATTTGTACATCTTTTAAGAGCTGTTCTTTATTTTCATAAAAAACTGTTTGTGGAAGAATGATTATTTTGTTGTTGGGATAGCTTTGTATAATTTTAAGACGAAAGTCTTGATGTATTCTCCAGATATCCCCAAAATTACCACCTCCATGTAATAAAATTATGGTATTAGGTGATAACTTCTTATGTGTATAAGTATCTATAGAACAAGTATCAATCATTTTGTATGGGAGGTTCTTTAAAAAAGATAGTTCACCTTCCCATATTAATAAGTCTCCTATATTATTATGCAATGGAACATCATATAATACGTAATCATTATTAATAAGAGGTAATAATTGTTTATATATAATAGATTTTAGTTGTTCGTTTTTTTTCTTGAAATCCATATTAAAATTATGATAGAAGTTTATAGGCGATTAAATATTCTTATAAAATATAATTGATATAATAGGTTATTTGTTTACGATTGATTTTACTTTTATAAGTATTCTTTTTGTATATAAAATAAATTTTTTTCTTAAAGTAGGTTTGCTCATTTTATCTATGTCACAAGAGCATATCCATTTAATGTGATCATTTATTATGGCATTTTTGTTTTCTTGAAAACGTTTCTGAATAGGCTTATAACGAAAACTCATATAATATTTGAGTAAGTGATATGAATTTCTCAAATCCTTTTCTGTATAATTAAAACCATAATTTTTAGGGTCAACACCTTCTGCAAATAGAGCAAACATTGTACGATAACATTTTTCACAATGGCAACAGTTTTTTCCTCCTGAAGTAATCCAGCATACATGAATTGGGAATGTGATATTATTTTTTTTCACAAAATCACAAATATGTCTTACCTTTTCTTGTCTCGTATATTCGTATTGGTCGTGAGTAACTTTGCTGTTACACATTCTTATAAAGTTATCAATTGTTGGGTCACTTGCACAAGTCACTTTACCTTTGTCTTTAATTGTGAATGAGGAAGCAAAATAAATATTAGATAATTGATGAGTGTAGGCTAATGGTGCAGCGTGTGAGATAATTCCTATGCCATGCTGAAATCCATGCCACCAATTATCTTGGCTATTTTTTATTAAAGCAGGTATTTGCTTTTCGTTCAGTATAGACCTGAAGTTTGTTCGGACGAAAACATTTTTAAGTTTGAATGTATTAGCAATGCTTTGAATTCTTTGTTCCGTATATTTCCATCCATTAGTGTCATCTAACTTTATATCAGCTCCCCATAGTGTTATTAATAAAGGCTTTTCATTAAAATGTGCAATTAACGTAGCTAATGCATCGACCCCACCACTAAAGAATGCAGCAACATTATTTGTGTCCTTGATATTGTTTTTTATGATTTTTTTTACGCATATTCTTCCTTTAAATTTTAACATGGGGTACATTGTAATATATCCCTTTTTAAAGTCATCTATGCTATTATAAAAGTTTTCATCTAATTCATCGATATGTAGCTCTCCATCAGTTAGCCAAATTAAAGGTAGTATATCAGCTATAAAGGGAATAACGGCTATGTTTTTAGGGACTTCTTGAATAGATTCACTATATTCAAGAATAAATGGAGTATTAGGATTTATGTATTTTTGTAATCTTCCTTCTACTTTATAAAGAATGCTGATTTGATTATTTGCTATTTCGCAAGATTTAATAGTTAGTGCGTCCATATTTATGCTGAATTGATTGGTATTTATTTAGGTTGTTTATGGTGATATATTAATAGTCTTATTTTTTCAATTAAAAATTCTTTTTCACTACTTGATAAACCTAATAAAATGATTATTAAAAGATTTGTGGCTGTTGATAGTGTAACATTAATTATTAATGATATAAAATTTGTATCAAATTGGGCTTTGATGAATGATGAGATAAAGAAACAACTTATTCCAACGAGGAAACACTTTAATATAATTGCATTACAAAAAAAACGCATATTATACAAAGGTATATAAGTTTTTAATAAATAAAATCGTACAAATAGTTTTATTATCGAAGCTAATAATGTTGGATACATTGTCATATGTGGTTTACCACCACATTCTAGAATGAGATAAGCTGCTGGTAGTTCACACAGCATTATGAGACATACAAAGATTTGAACAGACTTTATTTTACCTGTAGCTTGCAATGCTGTTGTAAGGGGATATGATAAAACCTCTACAGAAGCTATTATAAGTGTAAGTTCAAGAAATAATGACGTATATTGAGGCACATCTTTTAACCATAGCCCTAATAAGTATTCTTTGTTAAGAATAAAGGGTATGGATATTATCATTAACAGATAAAAGCTAAATTTACATCCTGTATATACAAAATTTACTGATTGCTGTATATTGTTACAAGCATATTGCTTAGTTATTTGTGGATTGAGTGCCATTAGGAAATTTTGAGCGAAATTATTTATGATGCTGTTGACTTGTATCGCAATTCCTCTTGCAGCATTTATTGTTGTCCCGAAAAAAATGTTTAGAATAATATTAGCACCTTGATCTTTTATGGAGAACCCTAGATTCCCTAATGTATTCCAACCTGCAAAACTGAACATGTTTTTAAATAATTGACGATCGTATGTAAAATGAAAAGCACATTCTTCGAAATGCCTTTTACAATAAATTCCATATACAATACGAATTATTACTGCAACGGATAAACTCATTATGGCATAGCATATTAATTTGTCAGCAGGTAAGATTGGAAGCAAATAAGCTATTAATAACTTTAAGCTAACTTCCAAGATGCTTACATAGGCATATGCTTTCATGTGCTCATGGGCAACAATACAGGAATTATAAGGAACGCTTATAATAGTTAGTATGAAAGATAAAATAGAGCATTGATATGTATAGTTTGCAGCCACCATTCTGTCTGGTTCAATATTGAGATGAGTGTTAATAAACCATAATCCAATTGTTTCTGCTATGATAAAGACTATACCTGCTAATGAGAAATGTATTAATATTGATGTAGAAAATACTAATTTTAATCGTTCTTTATTTTGCCTACCCAGTTCGAACGATATAAACCTTTGAGATGCACCTGTCATAGCTACATTTAGGAAAGCTAGCATTGTAATTATGCCACCTACTACGTTGTAAATACCATAGTCGCTTACTCCCAATATATCCAGAACAATACGGCTAGTATATAATCCAACAATAATAGTAAATAGCATACGGATATAGAGTAGCAATGTGTTCTTTACTATGCGTTTGTTGTTCTCTGTGGTATTTGTCATTGTTCTAAACTCCTTTCGGCTTTATGTAAATTATTCCCTCAGTGTAAAAGTGCTTTTAATGTAATCTTTCGAGTTTTAAGTTTAGCACGAAGGTGTGCGAAAGAGACATGCTAGTCAATACGCCAATTTTGGATGGTTACGATTAATTTTTTCACATAATCGAAACAAGAGTTCACAAAGCCGACGGGGTCTTTGTCGTAACTGAGAAATAACCCTGGCTTTATGCGATGAGATACGTTCATTCTGTTTTCAATGTCTCCTGTTAGGTATTGGAATACATCTTTTGACCTTTCAAGAGAGAAGCTGGATTCTCCGGGAAGTTCTTCCGCTGCCATGCCGAAATAAATTTTCCTGTCATTGGTCTGGGCCAGTTGGCAGAAAGGAGGAAGGGCTTCCAGCGTGTACAGCCCCGTGACAGATTTTAATATTTCTGCCACTGTATCCAATTGCTTCTGGTCGAAATAAATCAGCACTTTATCTACTTTCAATGGCTTGTCGCACTGGGGCGAGCGGGCATAAAACTTGGCGGAATGAATGCTGACTTTTTGTTCGTACAGGGTCTTCATGACAGCCAGAGAATGCTTGTTGTTCAGCGTGTTAAGCTGGATGCGGTAATTGGTCTGGATGCTTGGATTAATATTCAGATAAATGTAGCCTCCTTGCGTATAGGCTTTCTGTAACACGGCAGACTTGCCGGCAGCGTCAGATGCTTTCCTGTATTCTTCATTCAGACTCGGGTTCTGTGGATAGGCACGCAGGCGGACTAAATCGCTGAAGTCAGACTCTGTCAGTTCTGCTTCTGAATATTCTTCTTCACGGTTGTTCTCTATAGTCAATATAGAATAGATGTCATCCAGACTGATTGTGCCGGACTTTTGGCCTGATATATATTTTTTAAAAATATACTCCAATATACTTTTAGAATGAGTCTCGTTATAGTTATCCACTATCAGGTAGTTCATAACTGTTTTATATAGGAGTTGTTCGTTTTTTATTTATTGTCTGCTTTGACTACCTTGTAGTTTCCCATGTTTTCTGCGGTCTGTGCTTTCGTGGTCAGAACCAAAGGTGCTGGAGTGTCCGTGACTCCTGACGGGGTAAACTTGATTTCTGTGTCGCTCCAACTGTTGGTCGGAATTTCTTTACCGTCGAGTGTCAGTTTTCCTGCTTCGTGGCCCAGATTCTGGCCTACAATCCGATAGGTGTGACCGTCTGTCAGGGCGTTGCCGGATACTTTCCGGTCTTCTTCGTAGATGCCGTCAATCCAAAGTGAGTCATTCAGCAGGGATTGCAGGTAGCTGACGAAGTTGCCGTACTCGGACGACGTGATGATGGAATCCAGATCGGCCGCATATTCTTTGATGAACGACGGAGTGACAAACATGTACACATCCTTGTGTAAGGTCATCTCTGTCTTCGTGCTGCTGGTTTTGACGCAGGGACCGGCCTGGAAAGTGAACTTTTGGCTACGGCTGTCGGCATAGATGACAATGGCACTTATGATGGGCATACCAAACAGAAATTCGCAGACAAAGACGATGTTGCCCACCTTGCTGTTGGTGGTGTCCGACTCGGAAGAAAGCTTGAGTCCTTCTTGGCCGATTGAGGAAATCATGGCCTGGGCAAAAGCTAGAGAACCACTACCCGTGGGGAGTGCTAAAAGTGCGCTGAGTAATTCCTTACTGAAATTGGCTCCAAATGAGGAGGAGGTGTATTTGATGTCTTCCTGCGTACAGTGGATGAAACATCCACTTCCGCCAATCACCTTGGCCAGGGCCTCGTAATTGTAAATGGAGTAGTTTTCGTTGCTTCCCGGACGGGGAGTATTCGTGATGGCTCTGGTCATGGCGGCAAAAAAGACCGATACTTCATTGAACACGCGGCGACTACTTTCGTCCATGTTGCTGGAGTCGGTCTCTGTCGTGGCAATCATGATGTTGCCGGTGGAGTTGAAAATAAAGTTCTTATTTCCTTCTTTCACGTGAGAGTCATTGTTTTGCATCATCCGCATCTCTTCGTTCACCCACTTCTTCAGCAGAGGAAGCATCTATCAGACCTTCGAATATGAGGTTGCAGTAGCGAAGCAGGTTGCTAAAGTCGGGCGACTCGGTAAGCCAGATTAGTATGGTCTTGGGCATGCTTCGCCGTTACCACTCCCGGACCTTTTTAGTCAGGAAGGATAAACGAAACGTATCGGTATAAGACGATATAAAATTAGCGTTTTTTTGATGACTATGCAATCTTTTGCAGGGTTTTATGCCCTTTCAGGAGCGTTTTTTTATAGTTCGACAAATGCGGGTGCGTACACGGGTAAACGCAAGTGCATTTGTTCTCAAACGCAAGTAGGTTTTACTTCAAACGCAAGGGCGTTCGGACCAAAACGCAAAGGCGTTTTCGGAGGTTCTCTGAAGGGGTAAGGAAAAGGGAAAACTTGACGGGTTGTCGGGGTTGGCAGGCATTTTTATAAACTATATATACGCGGGGTGTGGAACAAGTCTGTCATACTTGTTCCACACCTGTATATAGAAAGTTAGAAAAACCGGTGACAACCCGTCAACCCGTCAAACGACGGAGCAGGGAAGGCATGGTTTTTACTTCCAATCTGTGTCTTTTGTGTGAGAAATTCGAGTGCGTTGTTCTGATTTAATTCGCTCTAAATCAATGGTAAGTGAATGGAAAAATTCATGGAGTAACTCGTCCTGCTTCTGCGGGTCGGAGGCAAGCAGGCGGTGGTACACGGCAAGGATGCGACCGAGGAATATCAGATCCGTCAGGAGCCCTTTTTAACTTTTTGAAACGTATGTGCGCTCATCGGTGCCAAGCGGCACAGTTCCTGCGTGGTGAGGGTACGGCCATGCGGCAATACCTGGTGACGCCACGCTTCCAACATCTGTCCTAATTCAATCAATTTTGCTTGTTTCATAGGTTTTTTGTTTTAAAAAATAAAATTATAGTGAATTATTAGTTAAAATATTGCACCCATGCGTGCAATATAGATTTGTCGATTTAACAAACTTCTGTTACATTCGTCTTGTCGTTCCAAAGAAGAGAATGCGTAAATTAAAACTAAAAGCATTGCAAATTTAATAAATCATAAAATGAAACACGAGAAAATGAACAAAATGATGCTAAGTATTTTTAAGGGTTATGCCGACACGGTGCCCGTGTCGGTGACGCTTGATGAAGTAGTCCGCCTGATCAGGGAGGACAAGGTGCTGGCCGACCGCACCGAAAAATACCGTTACTACCGCTCGCAGGGGCAGAAGACAGCTGCCAGTCGGGAAAAGGCTGCCTGCCCTTGCTTTGCCGTGGCGGTGTGTTTCGACGGGGGTAAGCGAAGAGCCGATATCAGTGGCTGGACGGGCCTCTCAATGGTGGACTTTGATCATCTGCCCGAAGGACGGGCGGGGGAGGTGTTTGAAAAAGTGTGTGCCGATCCGCATACCGTGCTGGCCTATACCACCATCAGCGGGCAGGGGGTGAGGGTGGTGTGCCGCTACTGTCTGGAGGAGGAGGTGGCCGACAAGGATCGCCTGACGCTGTACGCCCAGGTGTTCAGCAAGGTAAACGAGTATTACCAGAAGCTGACGAAGTGTGCTTTCGACCCTGCCTGTAAGAATGCCACGCGACTGAGCGGACTGGCGCATGATGCGCAGGTGCATTACCACGACGGGGCGGAACCTTTCCGCTTCGACCTTTCACGTATGAAGAAGGCGGATGAGCCGCGCAGGGGGCGGGTGGAGCGTGTGGTGGCCCGTATCCGCAGGGAACTGGACGAGCAGGGCGTGGTGTATGCCCCGCATCACCACAACGAGTACATCATGCGCATGGGCTATCTGATGAATGAATTCGGTCTGCCGCTGGAGCAGGCCATCGGCTGGGCAGACGGACGTTTTCCGGAATACGACGGGGATGTGGCGGCCATTTTCCGCTCCTGCTATGCCGATACGGAGGCACACGGACGGCGGGAGGCGGAGTTGTATCGTGCCAGGAAGGAGAAGAAGGGGGAAGGGCGGTCGCAGCTTGCCACGCCCGAGGAGATTGAGCAGTTTCTCGCCACGCAGGCGGAGTTCCGGAAGAACGTGATTACCGGGAAGGAGGAGATGCGGCATCCCGAGGCCAAGGAGTTTGTGGAGCTGACGGACCGCATGGTGAACTCGCTCTGGAGCCGCATGACCAAGGAGGGGCACACGGTACGCCTGTGCGATGTACGCTCGGTGCTGGAGTCGGAGTTCGTGCCGGAGTTCAACCCTTTTACGGAGTATTTCCGTTCGCTGCCTCCGTGGGATGGGGTGACCGACCACATCGGGCGGCTGGCGGCCACGGTGCAGGTGGAGGGCGATGTGGCCCTGTTCGACACGTGTTTCCGCAAGTGGCTGGTGGCCACGGTGGCTTCGCTGATGGTGAAGGAGGTGACGAATCATGAAATTCTGGTGTTTGTGGGGCGGCAGGGCTGTTACAAGACGACCTGGCTGGCACGTCTGCTCCCGCCGGAGCTACAGCGGTATTTTTCGGTGCGTTCCAACCGCGGGCGGGTGACGAAGGACGACAACCTGGCGCTTTCGGAGTTTGCACTGATTTGCCTGGAGGAAATCGACGAGATGCGTCTGGAGGACATCAACCAGCTCAAGGCGATGGTGACGCTGCCGGCGGTAAACGAGCGGAGGGCCTACGGGCACTATAAGGAGAACCGACCGCACATCGCGAGTTTCTGCGGCACGACCAACCAGCCGGAATTCCTGAACGACCCCACGGGAAGCCGGCGCTGGCTGCCCTTTACGGTGGTACACATAGACGACCCCTATACGCATCCCGTGGATTACGAGGGGGTGTACGGGCAGGCCCTGATGCTGTGGCAGGAGGGATTCCGCTACTGGTTCGACGAAAAGGAGATTGCGCAGGTGAATGCGCGCAACGAACGGTTTGAAACGGCCAGTCTGGAAACGGACTTGCTGCTGGCTTTCTTCCGCGTGCCGATGTCCGGCGAGGAATGTATATTCCTGACGGTGGGCGAGATTCTGCAGCACATCAACGGGGGTATGAAGAATCCCCTCAGTGCCGTCAAGGTGGGGCTGGCCCTGCGCAAGGCAGGATTCGAACAGCTCCGCGTGGCGGGAAAGAGGGGATACCGCGTCGTGATGTACACGTATGAGGAGGTGAACCGCAACCGTCAGGCGATGGCCCGTTTCACCGAAACTGCCTGATATCAGTCTTTCTGCTTCAGACCTTCCTTGAGCAGCTGCCAGTATTTTTTACCCAGCAGTTCCCAGGCGCCGGTAAAGGCTACAGCCAGGAAGAGGAAGCCTAGTACAATGACTTTCCGGCTGGTGCCTGAGGGATTCAGGGGAACCACCGCCGGTTCTACCACGGCAAACACGGGTTTTTCTTCCTGCACCTTGGCGCGGGCTACTTGTAGCTGCTGGGCCACCTGACTATATACTTGGTAAGCCAAATTCATGTCGTTCTGTAAGCGTTCACGCTCCGCCAGGGTGCTCTGGAACACCACGTTACTGTTGGCATCCACATAGCGGGCATAACGCTGCTGGGCATCGTAGTATTCCTGCTGGCGTTCTTTATACAGTTTTTCCAGATACTGGCAGTCTTCCTTGGCTTTACTGGTGCGGTAGGCAGTGATGTACTGCTGGAGTTTGGATACCACGCTGTCCGCTATCGTCGCAGTGACTTTGGGGTCTTGCAGGGTGACGGAAAGTGTAGTAATGGCTGTTTTTTTATCGGCCTCTACTGTAATGGCTTGTCGCAGACTGCCTAGTTTGGCTGCATCTTTTTCATTCAACTCAATGGCACCTTTCTGTATGGTAGCTGTTTTTTCTTTTTTCTCACTGAACAGGGATTTGATACCGCTGATGGCCATGCCGGGAGCTTTCAACACATAGCCCATCCAGGAAGATTTCTGTTCGTCCAGGTAGGCCGTGAAGGTGGTGTCAATCTGTTTATCCTGACTTACCACACGGGCATCGAAAAGTTCCAACAGGAAAGGAGTGGAGGCCACAATGTCCGGAGTCAGGGTGGCATTCAGGGCATCAGGACTGTCAGAGCCAATGCTTCCACCGAGGAAGGAGGCTGCCATGCTGGCCAGTCCGCTGCCGGATTTACTGCTGCCCATTTCGGGGGAGAGGGTAATGCTGACGGTATATTGCTTGGGGGTTCCCAGCGCAATGAGAATACCTAAAACGACGCCCACAGCGGCTGCTTTGTAGAGCTTCTTGCGGATGGCGAGAACCTGGCGGAGGATGCCCATCCAGTCTATCTGGAGTTCATCGTCGTCTTCTGTAGCCGGACGATATTCCGGGTTAGTGTAGTGCTTGTTTTCTTCCATGGCTTTACTTCTTAATCAGGTTAGAGATGGTAGCGAACATGGTAGCCAGTGAACCGAAGGAAGAGGCATAGCCCAGAATTTCGCCTACATTGACTCTTTTGTTCTTCTTGCTCGGTACGATGATTTCGCAGCCCGGCTCAATCTTGTCTTTGCTGCGGCCTTTGATGCGGGCCACCTGGCCGTTCATGTAAATAACGAACTTCTTGCTCTTCTTGGCATTGAGGGCATAGCCGCCGGCCTGGTCGAGGTAGTAGTTGGCGTTTTTGTCGCTGAGGTAGCCCACGGTGTTCGGCATCATGACGGCACCGTTCACTTTCACGGTGTTGTTCAGCTTGGGAACACTCAGTACGTCGCCTTCGCGCAATACCAGGTCGTACTCACTGCCGGGTTTAGCCATGGCTTTTTCCAAATCGATACCTACGCTGAAGGTGTCTTCCACGCGGATGCCCAGGGAGTCCATCATGGCTTCGCCGAACTGGCGGTTCATCAGGTTGATGACGTCGCGCATGCGTTTCTTTTCTTCATCGTTCGCCACGCGGATCAGCTTGGCACCGTGCAGGTAAGCTTTCGAGGTAGCACCGCCGGCTTTCTTGACGAGGTCGGACAGGCGTTCTTCGGTGGTGGTCATGGCGTAGGTTCCGCCGAAAATGACTTCACCGGTTATCTGTACGTTCTGCTGTGCCTGGTAACCCGGGCTGCGGCGTACGAACACCTGGTCGTAGGGCTGGAGGGTGAAACCTTGTTCCCCGTCGATTACGAAACCGTCTTTCAGGGCAAAGGTGAACATCTGGCCGATGCTGTCGGTAGAGTGGGTGCTCTTGGGGTCCTTGATGCGGCGGGATACGTCCACACGTACGGTAGAGGCCGATTCACGCAATCCGCCGGCGCGGATGATGAGGTCTTCCAGCGTCATGTTGTCCGAATAGGAATACGAGTCGGGCTTGGCCACTTCGCCGAAGATGGCCACATCGCCGCGGTCTTCCAGGTCGTGGATGCTGGGGATATAGAGAATGTCGTTTTTCTGCAAGGGGATGTCGGGGCTGGTGCCGGCCATGATGCTGCGCACGTCTACACTGATGATTTCGGTGGTGAGGTCTTCACGCTCGCGCTGCAATACGGCACGGTTGGTAAAGGCGTCGCCCATCAGGCCCTTGGCTTCGTTCACCAGGGCACGCACGGTATTGATTTCGCCGTTGAGCTGGTAGATGCCCGGACGGTACACGGCACCGCGCACTTCCAGCTTGTTGGTAAAGCGGTTCAGGATGGCCTCGGCTGTCACCACGTCGCCGTTACGCATGGGGTAGGCGGAGTAGTCTATTTCTTTCACCGTGTTGATTTCATATTCTTCGCCGTTCTGGCGCACTACGCGCAGGGAGCGGGTGTAGGCATCGGCCGAGAAACCGCCGGCATAGTTGATCAGGGTGGCGAGGGTTTCGTTTTTCTTCATTTCGAACTTCATGGGGCGCTTCACGTTGCCGCTGATCTGCACCAGGGCTTCGTAGGCGGGCACGATAATCACGTCGCCTTCCTGCAGGCGGATGTCGTCCTGTGTCTTGCCTTTCATGATGAAGTCGTACACATCGACCTTGGCCACGGTCTTGCCGTTACGGGTTACCTGTACGTTACGCAAGCTACCAATCTCGTTCACACCGCCGGCGCGGTAGAGGGCGTGGAACACGGTGGAGAAGGAAGACAGGGCGTAGGTGCCCGGCTGTATTACTTCGCCCATCACGTTAATCTGGATGGTGCGGGCATTGCCCAGGGTCAGGCGGATTTCAAGGGTCCCGTCGAGAGCGTCCAGTCCGCTGTAGGTCTTGCCCAGCACACGCTTCAGGTATTCATTGGCTTCGCTCACGGTCATGCCGCTCAGGCTGACCGGACCGATTTTTTCGATATTGATGGTGCCGTCGGGCGAAATCTGCTGACGGATGGTGTTCTGGCTGGTTCCCCAGATGTCGATAATCACTTCGTCGCCCGGACCGAGACGGTAGTTGGGAGGGGTGGCGAGGTTGACGCTGGGTTCGAAAGTAAGGTTGCGGGTATTGAAGATGTTGCGTCCGAACACCTGATTTTCCTGTGCCAGTTCGCGGCTGTCAGGCTGCGGATTTTCCAGTACGGAGGTGGTGCTTTCTTCCTGAGTGGCTTCGCGCAGGCGGGCTTCGTTCTGTTCGGTGCCGCTCATCTTGGACGTGCTGACTCCCTGTTCCTGTTCGTACAGCTTCTTGACACGTTCGGCCTGTTCGCGGGTCACGCCACGACGGGCCAGCTCAGTGGCCATCTGGCGCTGGTCCTTACCTTCGGACATGCCTTGTTTTACATACTCTAGAACTTGCTGGTCGGTCATGCTCGATTGTGCCATCAGCAGCGGGGAGCAGGCCATAAAAACGAGAAGTGATAACGCTTTAATCTTCATATTTTGTTTTTAGATTGTTTTTTTGTTTGTGGTTTCACTTTGCTTCTTCCGTCCGGAAAAACGGAAGATTAGTCTCTCTGCTTCTGTAAATTATGCAAAATTACGATTTATTTCAAATCTGTGCAATGATTTGGGGTGTTTTTGGGCGTGAAGGGCTGAATATTGATGTTTGGACAAATAACGCGGGAGGAGTCTGGCGGGGCGGTGTGCGAGGAAAAAAGTAGCGTCCGGCCATGGAAACAGAACGGAAAAGATTTGCATATCCGACTGAAAATGAGTATATTTATATTCGTAATTTAAACGAAAGGAAGATGGAATACATGCAACTGAATACGAGGGAAGGGCGGGGAACGCCCGGAAGAGACGGACGGTTCTGTCTGAGGGTGTATCGCAAGAATGAGCTGGCCCGGCTGTATTTTCCGGAGTTGGACAAGAAGTCGGCACTGCAGGGGCTGGCACGGTGGATCAAGCGGTGCAGGGAACTGGAAGAGGCGCTCGCAGCGGCGGGCTACGACAAGAACCGGAAGTTTTTCCTGAAGCCGGAGGTGGAACTGATTGTGCGCTTCCTGGGAGAGCCCTGAGCGGGGAAGTGAAAAAATAATTTCTTCAAAAGTCTTCGTATGTCTTCATAAGTCTACACGGCGGGAACGGCGCGTCGTATCTTTGCCTTTGTAAACGAAAAACAAATCATCAGTCTTCGTTTTTAACTTTTAACTATTAACTATTAATTGTTTTGACTTATGAAAAAGACAGTGACTTATTCAGTAGTAGGACGTGTGAACCCGGCAGACCGTGAAAGCGGTGAAGTGAAGTATTATGCACAGTCGCAGGCTCGCGGCGAGATGGGCATCCGTGAAATTGCGGAACGTATCCACCAGATGTGTACCGTGACCCGTGCCGACGTGATGGCGGTGCTGACGGCGCTGGAAGACATCGTGTCGGAAGGCTTGCAGGGTGGTGAAATCGTGCGACTGGGCGAACTGGGCTCGTTGCAGCTGAGCTTGAGCGGAGGCGGTTCGGACACGGAAGAGACTTACACGGACGCGCTGATTGACAAGGTGCGTGTGTTGTTCCGACCGGGTACGGCGATGCAGGAGGCCATCGGCAACCTGGCTTTCGAAAAGGTGCCGGTGAAGTATAAGAAGGAAGAAGAAACCGACGAAGGTCTGGGGGCTTAATCTTAATCCTTAATTCCGCAACACTATTATAAAATATTTTTTTTAAGTACCTGAGCAACAAAAAGTTGCTCAGGATTTTGCCATGTCAGAGGATTCACTTAACTTAGTGTTGCAAAAAAATAATCAAACAAAACCTCATCAGGCATGGCAAAAATACAAATAAAATCCGAGAAGCTCACTCCTTTTGGAGGAATATTTTCAATCATGGAGCAATTTGACTCCACATTGTCATCTGTAATCGACTCGACACTCGGTCTAAGGT
>ERZ838827.140-NODE-140-length-104718-cov-11.818226_pt1 | contig 104718 bp, 72 predicted proteins | sample MGYA00519881_ERZ838827 | MGnify/ENA primary metagenome ERZ838827 (study PRJEB31850, sample SAMEA3708842) | human gut metagenome | biome: human gut; feature: human-associated habitat; material: faeces | place: China | collected 2014 ...
TACTGTTAATTCTCCTTGGCGGTATGTCTGTGTTTAAATATACTTCATTCAATTCCGGTTTTGAGATTGTGGATGATCTGGGCGGGAATATATTTCCTTCAGCGATTTTGTCTGTTGCCACTACTGATGCGCAGGTGATTGTTCCGTCGGATTCTAATTATTTGGGGAATCCGAAATCGTGTATTGCTGTTCGGGTGAAGTCGAAGACAGCCTATAGCCGGGTACGGATTGAAGTGGCTGAAACGCCTTTTTTCTCCCGTTCGGTGTCGGAATTTGTACTAAACAAGCCTCGAACGGAATATACGATTTATCCTGATATCATCTGGAACTATGAAGCTCTGAAAAATGAGGTGCAGGCAGAACCGGTAAGTGTGGCTATTACTGTCGAGATGAATGGAAAGGATTTGGGGCAACGGGTGCGTACATTCTCTGTGCGCAGTATCAATGAATGTCTATTGGGGTATGTATCGAATGGAACCAAATTCCATGATACAAGTATTTTCTTCGCTGCCTATGTCAATGAAGAGAATCCGATGATTGACCAGTTGCTTCGCGAAGCATTGAATACTCGTATTGTCAATCGCTTCCTTGGCTATCAGAGTAAGGCTAAAGGGGCGGTGGACAAGCAGGTGTATGCTCTTTGGAATATATTGCAGAAACGCAAATTCCGTTACAGTTCTGTTTCCAACACCAGCCTTTCGAGCAATGTTGTTTTCTCGCAACGGGTTCGTACGTTTGATGATGCACTGGAATCTTCGCAGATTAATTGTGTGGACGGTAGCGTACTGTTTGCATCACTGCTTCGGGCTATAAATATCGATCCTATTCTGGTACGTACGCCGGGACACATGTTTGTGGGGTACTATACCGATAATTCACATACAGATAAGAACTTCCTGGAAACAACAATGATTGGTGATGTCGATCTGGATGACTTTTTTCCGGATGAACAGCTGGACTCCACAATGGTAGGTAAGTCGCAGAATGAAATGTCGCTATTGACTTTCGAGAAATCGAAGCAATATGCTAATAAGAAGTATAAGGAGAACGAAGAAGGTATTCATTCCGGGAAATTGAATTATATGTTTCTGGAAATTTCTAAAGATGTGCGGAGGAAAATACAGCCAATAGGGAAATGATGTTTTGTAGGCACGGGTTACACGGATTACGCTGTTGCTTTATGTAATTATCTTTCTGAAAAACCGTGAAATCCGTGTAATCCGTGCCTGAAATTCGTATTTAATTTGTACTTTTGCCAAGTAATCATTTTAAAGTAAAAGGATGCAAGGCAAGAAATTTATCTCTCCCGGAGCATGGTTTTCTATGAACTATCCATCAGACTGGAATGAGTTTGAAGATGGCGAAGGCTCTTTTCTTTTCTATAATCCCGATGTATGGACGGGGAATTTTCGTATATCCGCATTTAAAGGAAAAGCTGGTTATGGCAAAGATGCCATCCGGCAGGAACTGAAAGAGAACGATTCGGCTTCGTTGGTGAAAGTCGGAACGTGGGAATGTGCGTATAGCAAAGAAATGTTTCAGGAGGAGGGAACTTATTATACTTCCCATTTGTGGATTACAGGCGTTGACGATATTGCTTTTGAATGTTCTTTCACCGTGCCTAAAGGTGGAGTTGTGAAGGAGGCGGAAGATGTAATCGCTACTTTGGAGGTACGTAAAGAAGCGCAAAAGTACCCCGCTGAATTGATTCCTGTACGTCTTTCTGAAATTTATTTGATTAATGAGGGATATGAATGGGTGGTATCGACCGTGAAGCAGGAACTGAAAAAGGATTTTCAAGGAATAGAAGAGGACTTGGAGAAACTTCAGCAAGTGATTGACAGCGGTAAGATTGGCTCGAAAAAGAAAGAGGAATGGTTGGCCATTGGTATCACTGTTTGTGCAATTCTGGCAAATGAAGTGGATGGCATGGAATGGAAAACGTTGATTGACGGCAACCGGGAAACTCCTGTTCTCCAATATAAAGATCGCACCATCGACCCGATGAAGCTCGTTTGGAGTAAAGTAAAGGCGGGAGAGCCCTGCAATGTGATAGAAGAATATAAGAAGTGTTTGGATTAAAATGGCAGTACCTTATTTACAGATAGATAACCTGACCAAGTCTTTCGGTGACTTGGTTCTTTTTGAAAATGTATCTTTGGGCATTGCCGAAGGTCAGCGTGTAGGATTAATAGCAAAGAACGGTAGTGGAAAGACTACCTTACTAAATATCATTGCCGGAAAGGAAGGCTATGATAGCGGTAATATTGTTTTTCGTCGTGATCTTCGCGTGGATTACCTGGAACAGGATCCGCAATATCCCGAAGAACTGACAGTGCTCGAAGCCTGTTTCCATCATGGTAACAGCACGGTGGAATTGATAAAGGAGTACGAACGCTGTATGGAGACCGAAGGTCATCCGGGACTGGAAAACCTTCTGGCACGTATGGATCAGGAGAAAGCCTGGGAATACGAGCAGAAAGCCAAACAAATCCTTTCACAGCTCAAAATTCGCAACTTCGATCAAAAAGTGAAGCAACTGTCCGGTGGACAGTTGAAGCGTGTCGCTTTGGCCAATGCCTTGATTACCGAACCGGATCTGTTAATCCTTGATGAGCCGACCAACCACCTGGACTTGGATATGACCGAATGGTTGGAAGATTACCTGCGTCGTACTAACCTTAGCTTGCTGATGGTGACCCACGACCGTTACTTCCTTGATCGTGTTTGCTCCGAGATTATCGAAATAGACAATCAGCAAATCTACCAATATAAAGGTAACTACAGCTATTACCTCGAAAAACGTCAGGAGCGTATCGAATCTAAGAGCGTAGAAATAGAACGTGCCAATAATCTCTATCGTACGGAACTTGATTGGATGCGCCGGATGCCGCAGGCACGCGGACATAAGGCACGTTATCGGGAGGATGCTTTCTACGAATTGGAAAAAGTAGCGAAGCAGCGTTTTAATACTGATAACGTAAAGTTGGAAGTGAAAGCATCGTATATCGGAAGCAAGATATTCGAAGCTGACCATCTTTTCAAGAGTTTCGGAGATCTGAAGATTCTGGATGATTTCTCTTATATCTTCTCTCGTTATGAGAAGATGGGAATTGTAGGAAATAACGGAACCGGAAAATCTACTTTTATCAAGATATTGATGGGACAAGTCAAGCCTGATAGCGGAACAGTGGATATTGGCGAAACAGTTCGTTTCGGTTATTATTCGCAGGACGGACTTCAGTTTGACGAACAGATGAAAGTGATTGATGTGATACAGGATATTGCCGAAGTCATCGAACTGGGTAATGGAAAGAAGCTGACCGCTTCTCAATTTCTGCAGCATTTCCTGTTTACTCCTGAAACCCAGCATAGCTATGTCTATAAATTGAGTGGGGGAGAGCGTCGCCGTCTTTACCTTTGTACCATCCTGATGCGTAATCCTAACTTTCTGGTATTGGACGAGCCTACCAATGACCTCGATATTATCACGCTGAATGTGCTCGAAGAATATCTCCAGAACTTTAAAGGCTGTGTGATTGTCGTTTCCCATGACCGTTACTTTATGGATAAAGTAGTAGATCACCTGATGGTATTCAACGGACAGGGAGATATTCGCGACTTCCCCGGAAATTATAGTGATTATCGTGACTGGAAAGAAGCAAAGGAACAAAAAGAGAAAGAAGCAGAGAAGCCGCAGGAAGAAAAGACCGCCCGTGTCCGTCTGAACGACAAGCGTAAGATGAGCTTTAAAGAAAAGCGTGAATTCGAGCAACTGGAAAAAGAAATCGCCGAACTGGAAGCTGAAAAAACACAAATTGAGGAACTTCTTTGTAGTGGCACACTTTCCGTTGACGAACTGACTGAAAAGTCAAAACGTTTGCCCGAAGTCAATGATCTGATTGACGAAAAAACAATGCGTTGGTTGGAACTTAGCGAAATAGAGGGCTGATTCTGACAACATAACCTTGACAACATAACCTAGTATGACAAACCTAACCAATTATCATAGCCACTGTTTATATTGCGACGGACGAGCCAATATGGAAGATTTTATTCGCTTTGCTATCAGCGAAGGATTCACTTCTTATGGTATCTCTTCCCATGCTCCACTGCCATTCTCTACTGCATGGACGATGGAGTGGGACCGGATGGACGATTATCTTTCCGAGTTTTCCCGTCTTAAAAAGAAATATGCCGATAAGATAGAGTTGGTCATCGGTCTTGAGATTGATTATCTGAATGAAGAAAGTAATCCATCTTTATCCCGCTTTCAGGAATTGCCTCTTGACTATCGTATTGGTTCTGTACACATGCTGTATTCTCCCGAGGGTAAGATTGTGGATATTGATACTCCGGCAGACCATTTCCGTCAGCTAATCGATCAGCATTTTGAAGGAGATCTTGATTATGTAGTCTGCTTGTATTATAAGAACTTGCTTCGCATGGTAGAATTAGGGGGCTTTGATATTGTCGGTCATGCTGATAAAATGCATTATAATGCCTCCTGCTATCGTCCCGGATTACTGGATGAGTCGTGGTATGATGTGCTGGTTCGTAAATACTTCACGGCGATTGCCGAACGCGGATACATGGTTGAAATCAATACCAAAGCTTATCATGAGTTGGGCACATTCTATCCCAACGAACGCTATTTCTCTTTCCTGAAAGAACTGGGTGTCAGAGTGCAGGTAAATAGTGATGCGCATTATCCGGAACGGATCAATAATTCCCGTGCCGAAGCATTGGAGGCTTTAAAGAAAGCCAGCTATACTTCAGTGGTAGAATGGCATGAGGGAAAATGGGAAGATGTAAAAATAGGTTCTAACTCTCTTATATAAAAACGTGCTTTCCGTTGGGCATCGTTAGCCTACTGGGAAAACACGTTTTAGAAATGGTGAGAAACTTAAAAACTTTCTGTATATATATTACTTCAGGTTAGCTCCTTTTCCATCAAGTTCAGAGATTGGCGTGAAATTTCCGCTGCCGAATCCATTGGGGTTTGCGAATGGATTTTTTGAATAGCGGGTGATAATGCCACCTTTTTCTCCATCTTGATCTACTTTAGTTGAGGCATTTGTTTTCCATCCATAAGTATTCCATTTCCACTTATTTGCTAAGTCGGGATTCAGACCGTAAACGATATTGCCTGTAACGGATATGGACGGCATAGGATCGATATTTGCTATGATGTAGAAACTGGAACCGCTATTGCTGAATCCGTCTGTTGCATTATCGTCAGAATAGCCGATGTTATTCTTTATATTTACATTCTCCACATTCGTGAGAATCAGGTATGCGGCAGCAAGAGAATTACTGCTGTTGCCGGCATAATTAATGATTGTATTGTTGGAGAAAGAAATACTCTTTGTGATGCCTTTAGCGTTGGAGGTATAGATACTTCCTTGTACCAAAGTTCCTTTCTTATACCAGATATTATTTTCTATAGAGACGTTCGTTACATCTGTGGTTATTAATGGTCCCATACTGAATATTGAACTTTTGTCCGGGAATGTGTTCATTTCAATATAGTTGTTTCTAAAGTATAGGCTGTTGACACCGCCTAATGGTGCATTAGTGCCTGTCAGTGCCAGAATTGGTTTGGCTAGTGCTTGTATGTTGCAATCCTCAATCCATATATTATGTGCATTGCCCGTGCTACTGTAATTACCTAAAGATAAGTTCTCAATAGTGACGTTTTTAAATACGATGGAACTGTTTTGTTGTAAACGTATTCCAGCAGTACCTACAAATTTAATGCTAGGTTTTGCAGCTGCTGATTTGCTGATGAATACCACTTTTTTGCCATTCATTGCCTGATCTCCATCCATAGTGATATTAAGTACATGTTCTCCTGATAGGAAATAGATCATTGGCTGGGATGGGGCGAGTATTGTTTTTGCCAATGTTTGGTCTGCTTCACTCAAGTCTATTTCCTGTGATTCCGGGAAATTCGCACTATTAATTTCAATAGCACTGGCTCCATCTCCGATAGTGAAAAGAGTCTCTCCCTTTTGATAAATACTTAGATAGTCAATAGTTGGTTCAATCGGCTCTCCGGGAATTACTTCTACCTGCAATTTCAGTATCGTACTGAATTTACCGGAATTTGCCAGAATGGAGATATCTGTGCCATTATTGGCAGTAGCACGTGTCGGCGTAGCCAAAGCTTCGGGTGCGGTGACAGTTAAGATGGCTTCATTATTAAGCGGTTCGGATAACGTCGCACTCCAACCGGCGGGACATGCCATGAGAGCGATATCGTCTACACCATTCAATAAAACTTTAAAGTCCTTACTTTCTTTTGAGTTGAACTTTTGAACTCCTACCACTGATTCCTCAAAAGTACATGAGAATGAACCTACGATGGGCACTGTTATTTTCGTATCATCTTTTAGAACCAGGTTGAATGATTTTCCATCCTCACTAATCCCGGCTGACTGAAAGAAACCGGTGGCTGATGTTCCTTCAGCTTTTACCGGATTACCGTTGGAGTCTTTAACAGTGGTGAATGCTTCGGTGGCTTTATAGCGTATTTCCCAATATCCCGTTTTCTCGTTAATGCGGAATTCCGGAGTCAGTCCGTCTTCTCCCGTAGCTTTTACCGGATTGTTGTTAACCAGTATGCGTTTCGGGGTTTCATTTCCATAACTTACAGTCCAATAACCTTCGTTGTCAATTCCCACTATCGGATAGACTGTTTCTTCCATCTTCTGGACAACTTTTAATACTTTACCATTGCTAAGAGTTATAGTATAAGTGCCATTTGCTTCCTCCACTGTGGTAATGGTGGCGCCATTCTTATAAAGTTCCTGTAGAGCTGTAATGTTTCCATTCAGGTTGTTGACTTGAACTTCCAGTTTGGTCAAGCGCTTTTGTATATCGTGCACTTCATCCCAAAGATCATCAGTCTTGTTGCATCCTGCAAACACAACGGCTAACAGGAACAGAAGAGTCCATAATTTCTTCATAATCATTCTATTTAAAGTTGTTTTTATTTTAATGAGTTAATCCAGGCGGGTACATATCCCAAACGTTTCCGAAGCTGTGCTTCATACAGTGAATAAGGTTCCACGGCAGTGTTGTAGGATTCGTTCAGTTTGACCTCGTTGTTTGCGAAAGTGATTTGACCGGCGGCGGGACCATGGAATCCTATGATGGTTGGAGGTAAGAAACAAGTCCAGTTTCCATCCCACCAAGTGAAGTTGCCTTGGGATATACTGTTTGTATTTGTTGCATTGAAATTCCATAAGGTGAGATCGTCCAGGTGATTGGGTAGTTCGGTCTTGGCACCTCCCTGATGTAACTTGATGAACGCTCCGCTGCAACAATCGAACAAAGTAGCCCGCGGCTGTGTGGCGTGTGCTTCGAAGCATGCATCCTCTCCCCAAGTGACGTTCCAGATAACAGTACCTATACTTTGCTTGGATACTCCGCAACCATGAAACTGACCGGCATTATCAAGAAAAGCTCCGGTCGTATTCTCATCTATGGCGATATTTCCTTTACTGTGATCGTAGACTTTACCGATAAACACTCTGGAAGAGCCTCCCGAACGAATAGCGGAGTGTCCCCGATTACCATTTATCTCAATATCATAAGCCGAAATATTGGCAGATGATGAGATGCTAAGTGCTTCACTTATATTCGTAAAATTGACGCGACGTATCCAAGAGTTTACTAAACGCATCATGCCGATAGGTTTGTAATCATTGTCATCTCCTCCGCTATTGCCATGATGGAGAAATCCGGGTTGTGTATTCCCTGCGAATGTAAGGTCCTCTATACCAATATTCTCGTAATAATTAAATTTACATAGTTCCCATTTCCATTGAGGGTCTACCTCATGCATCAATGGTTCTGTAAATGTGATTTCATTCCCTTTTTTATCGGCTATCTGATGATAGTCATACACTTGTACGCCAGAGTTGTTGAGGTTACTCCATTGCGAATCGGCTGTTTTGTTCCATACATTTCCATCGGCGGTAATTGATGTCAGTTCTTTGGCTATAAGAGATGGACTGGAGTCAATCAATCTTAAGCATACCCATTGTCCAATGCTAAAAGAACTACCATCTGCAACATTAATAACGGATGTTCCTTTGGCGGCAACATCACCAGTCAGTCTGATTGGATTTTGCAGATCTACCGTATGTTTGATATTAATCATTGTAGGAGGAGTAGAATTAGTAGCCGCTACATTACGATCTGCCATTCTGATAATCGTTTTATCACGTCCGGCTCCTTTGAGTACAAATCCTCCGAAATTTATTTCGATAGGTTTTGAAACTCCATTTTCATTGTCAGCCGAAGTATGCAATACATAATCTCCTTCCGGAAAATAAATGATGGCTTTGGCGTTGGTCTGATTCTTGAATAGCTTGGTGATACTAACTAATGCTTCCCGGTCAGAGGTCTTGCCGTCGCCTTTGGCACCATAGTCTTTCACATTATAAACGGTGTAGCCGCTGCTTTTTATATGAATGGCGGGAGGTGCTTCTGTGCCGTGTTTATAACCTGCGTATGAAAAGTCCAGTAGAATGTTTTCCGGAGAGTGGGTCGCAAAACGGTTCCACGCTAAGGTGGCATTAGCATCAAAACCGGTTGTTAGTAATTTCACGGAGATAGTGACCATGCGCAGATACCCCTGTATGGAAGTATAGATAATTTTGATATGATCTTCTTTCTCGATCGATGTGTTAGCCGGGGCAATAATAGTAAGTTGTTGCTCTTTGAGGTCTACTTGCCAATCATCCGGTGCAAGGATAGTGACGTCGGCCACTTCATTTTGTTCCACTTCATATATGCGCTTTTCGCCTAAAGGGAATACCTGTTGTGTACTTGTGCCCGCTATTTTTAGGTAGAAGCTTTCCGTACAAGGTATTTTATATACTTGACCATCTGTTAGCGTGACGGTCAGTATTTTCTTTTCAGAGTCGTAAATGACTTCTTCGAATACTCCATCTTTACTTTCTCCGTCGTTTCCTACAGCTGTGCATTCTTTTCCACCCAGAAGACTATACGTGGTGCCTCCATCCGTACTGATTTCCCAAAATCCATTTGAGTTAACTCTTAATAGTGGAGTAACAGCTGTTTTGTCTGCGCTTGCTGTCGTAGCTGGAATCTTGTTTCCCTTTTCGTCTGTCAAGAGATTAAAAGTAGCTCCGTTATCTGTACTGAAAATCCAATATCCCTCTTTATTGATAGAGAGTTGAGGGATGGATAGATTTACTTTAGAAGCCTGTACTACTTCAATAGTAGAACCATCGTTTAGTTCAATCCGATACTTGTCGTCTACATAAGTGAATCCTACAATTATATCTGCTTTCAGTAAAGCCTGTAAGCTTTCGAGAGAAGTGTTAAGACTCTTTGTCGCTGTTTCCAAAGCGACTGTCCGGTCTTTTAGCTGGTCGATTTCTTTACTCAACTCGTCCGTGTCTTGACACGAAAACGAGAAGAGCAAGCAGAAGAAACCTCCCCAAAGGTACTTAATGCTTTTGTTGTTTTTCATACGTTTTTATTTTTGTGGGTAATCTTGCTGGGGCAAATATATTTGCTTTGAACATGAAACAGGTGTGTGCAACGTACTTAAGAACATACGTTAAAGTACAAATGGACATAAATGTACTCTCATTGTATATGAACGGGGCATTACTTGTCATCTCGTGAAAAATCACAGTATCAATTTTTGAAACGGTAAGCATATTATATATTTTCCGTGCGTAGAAAAACTTTTTCATAGTGTGTCCCGTTTTGTTTCAAGGCATGGAAACTTTTAGTTTCACGCCTTGAAACTAGTAGTTTCGCACTGGGAAACCAACAGTTTCAAGCTTTGAAACCAATAGTTTCAAGCCGGAAAACTAAAAGTTCCCAGCCTGAAAAAAAAGAATGTAGCTTTGTAGAAAGAAGGTGCTACTGACAGAAGTTTAGTGGTCAGTAAATACTTTTAAGGTCTGTTGACTGTATCGAAAGGGGGTAGTCTTTATTTTATCGGGATAACCATGTTCCACGACTTGGTCGCATTTTCAAATCCACCGGGGCCATTCATTGTTGCAAAGAAAGCATAAGTAGCTTTTCCATTTTCGAATAGTAAGAATGGACGTTCCAGCTGTCCTTGCATCTCTACTTTACCATCTTCCCATTCTACGGTACGCGAATAGGCTTTCGGGTCTTTATCCACAGTCCAGCGAATACCATCTTTGGAGTGCGCCATTACGCCTCCGCCTTGCTCTCCTGTGAATTTGGAAACATGATCTTTGAAGATTGCGTGGTATCCTTTGTTGTCTTTCCAAAGGAACGGATCTTCTGCTTCTCCTTGTCCGTTTACTTGGAAGATGGGCTGATCGTCGTTGAGTACTTTATAAGGTCCCTCTATAGACGGGGCGTATGCCATGCCGAGTGCCATATCCGAAAATTTATTGTCTCCGATGTAAGTTCTTCCTTTGAAGATCATCATTACCGAACCGTCTTCCTGTATGATCGGAGAGGGGTTGGATACAAGAAAACTATAAAAAGTATTAGGTTTCGTCTTTAAGATAGGCTCATCAAAACGCTTCCACGGACCGTAAGGACTATCAGCAACAGCCAGTCCGATGCGCTTGTTTGAACGTCCAATGGTACACCATGGGCTGTCCAGAGTCAGTTGCTCGTAAGTTGGATTGGCAAATGGGTGTGTAGACCCCATATAGATCAGGTAATATTTATTCTTGTATTTCAGGATACGGGGATTATGCGTCGAGCGTCCGTCCCAATATTGTGCTCCGCGAGCGGGTAGGGCGATATCACTGAATTTGTAAGGTCCTTCAGGTGTATCAGAAGTAGCGTGAACAATTTCTGAAGCAATCATCCATCCCGGGTGAAAGGGGAGAGATTTTGGAAAACGGGAAACAAACATGTGATACTTTCCATCTTCTCCTTTTACTACCGAACTTCCCCATACCCAGTATCCTTCGGATTCAAATGCCGGTGTACGCGGAGCCTGTCCCAGATGATGAAACAGTTCATTCTTCGACTGCTGTTTCAACTCTACCAGATTTTCAATCTTCTGCGCGAATACAGTGCTTCCCAATAGCGTGAAGCATAACAAGACGTACAAATGTTTCTTTCTCATGTTTTTCTATTTAATTATAGATTTGCTTTATTATTGCAAATAAAGTCGATTTTAATGAGAATAAAGTGCATCCTCTGTACATGAATAGTGGTATCTGCGTACAGATTACTCGTTTTCCTCCTCCAGCTCTTCTCCATTCGTTCCTTTTCTATATGTTTGAGGTATCATGTGGTATTTTTCCTTAAAGCATTTGCTGAATTGTCTGGGAGAAGAGAATCCCAGACGGTCGGATATTTCGGAGATATTAAATTCCGGGTTTTCTTTGAGCATGATAGCCGCTCGTTTTAACCGTACGGTCAGGATAAAGTCGTATGGAGTCTGTCCCGTGATGGCCTTTAGCTTAGTAAATAACTTGGTACGTGCTATACCCGTTTCGCGAGCCAGGACATCTACATTAAACTCAACATCATCCATGTGCTTTTCAATGACCTGCATAGCCTGATCCACCAGTTCTTTATCCAATGGGTTGGTTGCCAGTATCTGTGGAACCGCTTGCGGATGCTTACTGAACTTTTCTTGCAACATAATACGGTTGTTCACGAGATTGCTGCATCGTGAAAGCAGAATATTAATGTTGAATGGCTTGGTGATATAATCATCTGCTCCCAAGCGCAATCCTTCCAGATTGTGTTCGATGGCTGTTCGTGCCGTAAGCAGTACCACCGGAATGTGACATGTATCTATGTTATTCTTAACGAGTTTGCAAAGCTCTGTGCCGGACATTTCGGGCATAACGACGTCACTTAATATGAGACTGGGTTGGTCTGTTTGTATCTTTTCCCAGCCATCACGCCCATTGGTGGCTGTATCGACTGTGTAAAAGACCTCGAATATCTTAACAAGCATTTTTCGTAGCGAATCATTATCTTCTACAATCAGGATTCTGGTACTTCTGTCTTGTGCGACAGACTCATTACCCATGACTTCCTGCTCCAGCAGAAGTTGTTGCAAAGCTTCCAAAGAGTGGATGTTCTCTTCAACAGTCTGTTGTGCGTCTTCTTGTTGTTTACCTATTTGTTCGGGGCTGAAGTGCTCATTACCACTTTTAAGATGTACGCAGAAAGTCGTTCCCTCTCCTTGCTCACTGTACACTTCGATGCTGCCATGATGCAATTCTACAATACCTTTGGTCAAAGACAGACCGATACCGGTTCCGGCATTGGAGGTAGAATTCAACTGTTCCGTTTGATAGAAGCGGTTGAATATCTTGTCTATATCCTGTGGAGAAATCCCCGTTCCATTATCAGTGACTTCAATAATCACTTCCCGGTTGCCCTTTCGTACCGATACGGAAATCTCTCCTTCCTCTTTCGTATATTTGAAAGCATTGGACAGAAGATTATTCATAACCTTTTGCAACTGTTTGGCATCATACCATACGTTTATCACATCATTTGTTTTCTGGAATTTGAACGTTATTTTTCTTTGTATGGCGTATTCTTGAAAGAGCAGAAAATTCTCATAAATAAAATCGACTATGTTATGTTCGCTTACTTTGATTGTCATATATCCCTGTTCCTGTTTTCGGAAGTCGAGAAGCTCTGTTATCAGTTCACGTAGTTGCAGACTACTTTTATATACTCCCAGGATTTTGGAGTATACGGTTGGTGCAAATGAACGAACTTGCAGTAACATTTCCATTTGCCCGATGATGAGAGTGAGCGGAGTGCGGAACTCATGTGAAATATTGGTAAAGAAACGCAATTTGGCCTGATTGAGCTGTTCGATATCTTCGGTACGTTTCTGTTCATACTTTAATGATTCCTGCAACTTGATACGATTGTTGTAAGTGCGGATCAGAAAATAAAGAATGACACCAATGATAAGCGCGTATAGTAAATAGGCCCATCCGGTCTTATAGAATGGAGGAAGAATGACGATTTCCAACTGATGTGCCGGTATATGCGAATGATTGTTTTTGATACGTACGTTCAGCGTATATTTGCCGGGATTCAGATTCGTATACGTAATCGTATGCTGTCCACGTGTGCTGGTCCATGTATTGGAGAATCCGTCCAAAAAATATTCCAAATGATCCTTATTGGCCGGAATATAATTGGATATGGCATATTCAATACTGAACATGGATTGGTTGGCTTTGAGTGTCAGTCTGGAAATGTACCCTATATCCTCTTTCAGTATATGGCTTTGATCTCCTGCATTCACTTCCTGGGCGTTTACTAAAAGGCGGAACGGTGATATGGTATAGTTTCCGGGCGCATAATCAATATCTTTTTCTTTGAAAGAAACCATTCCGTCCGTACCTCCTATAAAGATCTCCCCTTGGCGGGTTTTATACAAAGAACGTTCGTTGGGTGCGGATAGTGGTACACCGTTTTCTTGATTATAATTCGAGAATTTCCGGGCTGAGTAATCCATGATTGAAAAACCTATATCTGTGGTGAACAGTAATTTATCCGGAGATAACTCACATACATCATACACACAGTTACTTGCCAATTCATTGTTTTCTTCATCAAAGTTGATGAAATCATCCGTTTCATAGCGGTAGAGATCGATTCCATTATCATTGCTGCATATCCACAAGCGGTGACGGCTATCTTCATAGATTCGGTTGATGCTGTTGCTGCTGATACTGTACTCCAAGGCATGGTTATGCTTGTAATTGGTCATTTTGCGAGTGTCCGGCTGGTAAGTGAATATTCCTTCGCCTCCTCCGTATATCCACAGCGTGTTGCGGTGATCGACGAAGAGACCTCCGGCGTATGTAACCCTGTCCGGTTCATTCTGAAACAGACGCTCCACTTTTTCTGTTTCGGGATTGAACATACACACTCCCGTATTGGTTGCAATGAGTAACAGGTCTTTATAAGGAACAATATCTCTGATAATATTAGACGGGAGCGAATTCTTATCTCCCTCTTTATATTTGTATTGCGTGAATCGTTTGGTTTTCAAATCCATTTTATTCAGCCCTCCCATGTGCGTGCCTATCCATATCACTTCACGACGGGTGTCGTAATAGAGTGATTTTATATTATTGTGCGAAAGACTATTGGCATTGTTATCATGTTTATACCATTCGAATTGACGGCTTGCTAAATTGTATTTGTTCAGACCTCCGCCCTCGGTCCCTATCCACAAGTTGTTCTGACTATCTTCTATGATACATCCAACGATAGGAGAACTCAATCCCTCGTTTACCATGTCCAATGCTTGATACTGATGGTAAATCTGGCTTTCCGTATTGAAATAGTTGACTCCTCCAAAATAAGTTCCTGCCCATACTGTTCCCTGGTGGTCGCACAGTAGACTCCAGATAGAGGAATGACTAAGTCCCCTGTCATGTTTCAAATAATAGGTGAATGTCCGGGTAGACGGATGATACCTGTTCAATCCGTCGAAAGTTCCTATCCATATATTCCCTTGTTTGTCTTCAGTGCAGCAACGGATAAAATTAGAACTGATACTTGCAGGGTCATTCTCTTGATGGCGGAAGTTGTGGATGGTGGTTCCGTTCATCGTGAACAGTCCATGCTCCCAACTACCTATCCAGTATTGTCCCGATGAATCCTGAAAAATAGTAGAGATATTCCCTTTGGGAATGAGATGCGATAACCGATAGTCATTATCCAGACTGAATAAACCTTGATTCTCGGTACCGATGAGTATACGATCTTCGCTGATATGAAGAGAAGTGATTTGAGTCTGTTTTTGGGGTAACTCGTAGTATACATTGAATTGTTTTCCATCATATTTATAGATACAGTTGTTGTAAGCTGTATACAATTGTTTGTGGAAAAACATGGCCCGTATCTCTTTCTGTATCAGTGTGGTGAATTTATTCAGTCGGATATTAAAAGCAGATACTCCTTTAGGGGTCATGAAGTAAATCTCTCCGTTTCCATTACCGGTTATCTGTCTGATATTGTTATAAATCAGACTGTTCGGATTGTTTTTTTGAGATTTGTATATTTTGAATTCATGTCCGTTGTATAAATTGGCCCCATTTCGCGTACCAATCCAGATAAATCCCCGTTCATCCTGATACATGGTCATTACCGCATTATGAGAAAGTCCGTCATCAGTCGTGAGATGTCTGAAAGAGATATCTTGCGCCTGTCCTTTGATAATGTGGATAAGCAGGAAACAAATGAGACATAGCTGTTTCTTGATAATCATAGATATTAGAATTCTAGAATTTGCTATGCAAATATACGCTCTTTTCGTGGATATGCAACTGTTATATGAGTACATAAAATGTGTGCTATGCGTACATTTGGAGTTTACGGAATAAATGTACGTACAGAGTATGATTCTTGTATGTACAACTAACAGCTCTTTTTTCTGAATGCCTACATTTGCATCATCATTCATTTAAATCTTTAACAGTGTATGAAAAGCATAATCTGTACTTTGGCGGGAATTTCCGTCTTTATGATGGCCGGATGCAATTTGAACAAGACTGCAACGGAAGATATTATAGCTGAAAATATAATGCATGTTGTCTCCCAATATTCTTTGATGACCAACCAGATAGAAGCAAGTGGCAGTATCCTGAATCCGAGAACTCTGGATGAAAAGAAGCAAGTGGTTTATGTTCCTTATGATGATTGGACCAGTGGATTTTTTCCGGGTAGTATGTGGTATATGTATCAACTGACGGGAGATGAAAAGTGGGAGAAACTGGCAGTGAAATATACGGAAGCACTGGATTCTGTGCAGTACCTCACCTGGCATCATGATGTAGGGTTCATGGTGGGATGTAGTTATCTGAACGGGATACGTATGGGGCATGAAGATTATGCGTCGGTTGTGTTGCAAACAGCCCGTTCGCTTTCTACCCGTTTCCGTCCGGAAGCCGGAGTTATCCAGTCCTGGGATGCAGATAGAGGTTGGCAGGCACAACGGGGATGGAAGTGTCCGGTGATTATTGATAATATGATGAATCTTGAGCTTCTTTTCGAGGCTACCCGTTTGTCGGGCGATTCCACCTATTATAATATAGCAGTCAGCCATGCCGATCAGACGCTTAAAAATCATTTCCGTTCCGATGGCAGTTGTTATCATGTAGTAGACTATGATCCGGAAACGGGTGCTGTACGCAGCAGACAAACTGCGCAGGGATATGCCGACGAATCTGCATGGGCGAGGGGACAGGCTTGGGCTATTTATGGTTACACGGTTTGCTACCGCTATACCCGTAAGCCTGAATACTGGGAGCAGGCTTGCAAAATATATGATTTCATATTTACGAGTAAGCATTTGCCATCAGACTTAATTCCTTATTGGGATTATGATGCCTTGAATATCCCTAATGAACCGCGGGATGTTTCGGCCGCCGCTGTTACCGCTTCAGCTCTTTATGAGTTGAGCTTGTATTTGCCCAATCCGCGTTACAAGAAAACGGCTGACAAGATACTTGCAGCATTGAGCACTTCCGATTATCGGGCCAAAGTGGGAAAGAATGGAAATTTTATTTTGATGCATTCAGTAGGCAGTATCCCTCATCATGCAGAGATAGATGTTCCGTTAAATTATGCGGATTATTATTTTCTGGAAGCCTTGAGTCGTAAGCGGGAGATGGAAAAGCAGACTGCTCATGAAAAAGTACAATAAATCAATAATAGATTAATAACCAATTTAAATTATATTATGAAGAATCGACAAATCACAAGACGCATCTGTCTATTGCTGTTGATGTTTTGTTCTTTCACCGTTGCTTTTGCGCAGATTGCAATCAGCGGAAAGGTGATGGATGAATCGAAAGAGCCCATTATAGGGGCAAATGTTAAAGTGAAAGGAGGAACAACCGGAACCATCACTGACATGGATGGTCAGTTTAAGCTTGCTGTTCCTAAACAGTCTACCGTATTAGTTATTTCGTTTATAGGTTATGCAACCCAAGAAGTGACGGTAGGAACTCAAAGGGTATTGAACGTGACATTGAAAGAAGATGGTGTCGCGTTGGATGAGGTTGTTGCCGTAGGCTATGCAACAGTGAAGAAAAGTGACTTGACGGGATCTGTGGCAAAGGTGGATATGGGCGACTTGACAAAAACTCAAGTACTTTCCATCGATCAGGCATTAGGAGGACGTGTGGCCGGTGTGCAGGTCGTTTCCTCCGATGGACAACCCGGCGCAGAGGCTAATATTGTAATTCGTGGTAGTAATACGATTTCGGATTCCGGTGATGGTGCACCTTTGTATGTGATTGACGGTTTCGCAACCGAAGATGGAAATCTGGCTTCGTTGAATCCCAATGATATTGAATCTGTTGATGTCTTGAAAGATGCTTCAGCTACGGCAATTTATGGAGCGCGTGGAGCAAACGGAGTGATTATCGTAACAACGAAACGTGGTTCGGAAAGCTCTCCGAAAGTAACATACGACGGATATGTGACTTATCAACTGAAACCTCAAAGCATGGATTTACTTCAGGGAAGAGACTTTGTGACCATGCAGGAAGAAGTGCTGTCTGCTTCTGAAATGAATAAAACATATTATAGTTATGATGAAGCGTTGGGGCGCAACCGTATCTTGAGCGATTATGATAAAGTACCCTCATACAACTGGCAGGATCAGGTTTTTCGTAATGCACCCATGACAAGCCATCACATTTCGTTGACGGGAGGTACTAAAAATACAAAATATAGTTCCAGTCTGTCTTATTACAATCAGCAGGGTATTATCATTAATTCTTCCTATGAGAGTTTAAAGGCACGTCTGACGTTAGACCAGCAGATCACTAAGAAAGTGAAATTTGGCGGAAGCTTGAATTTTGCTAACAATATATCTAAGGGTACAGCACCATCGCAGGGATCTGATGCCGGTGGCACACAGTATTTTCTGTATCAGGTACTGGCTTACCGGCCCGTATTTTATGCCGATTCCGAAGAGTCGGAAGACGCTTTGCTGGCAGAGAATCCCAACTATCCGTATAATCCTTTGAAAACCATTGAGAATATGTATCAAAAGACACGTAGTCGTCAGTTGAATCTGAATGCCTATCTGTCATGGGATATTCTGAAAAATCTGGCATTTAAAGCAACTTTTGCATATACTTGGCGTCAGGATCGGAGTGAAGCATTTAATAACGCTGACACCTATTGGGGAGATCCGCGCTATTCTGCCAAACATTCAAATGGTAATTTTAGTTTTAAAGAGTGGGATGGGTGGTCTAATGAATATACATTGACTTATCGAAAGAATGTCAAGAATCATAATATCACTGCTATGCTCGGAGCCTCCATGAACAGTAAGACAATCTCTACATTGGGTGCCAGTTCGACGATGGTTCCATGGGATGGACTTGGGTTCTGGGGTATTTCAAATGGAACCCCTAACACGCTTACTTCCACTAACTTTGAAGACCGTATGATGTCTTATTTCGCTCGTCTCAACTATGACTGGAAGTCTCGCTACCTGATGACCGCGACGATGCGTTCGGATGGAAGTTCCCGTTTCCCTTATCATAAATGGGGATATTTCCCGTCAGCCTCTTTCGGATGGCGTATTTCGGAAGAAGCCTTTATGAAAGGAAGTCACAAGTGGCTGTCGAATTTAAAGTTCAGAGTAGGCTGGGGAACGACCGGTAATAATAATACGAAGAATTTTTATCCATCTCAATTACTTTATTCAGGCGACCAGAATTATGCGTTTAATAACTCGATAGATAACCCGGCAATCTATATTTCGCAGATGCCGAACAAGGATTTGAAATGGGAAACAACCTATCAGACAAATATTGGATTGGACTTTGGAATATTCAATAATCGCATTAATGGTGTGGTTGATATTTACGATAAGCATACGAAAGATTTGTTGTTGTATGCGGAAGTTCCATTGTCTATCGGTTTTGACAAAATACAGCAGAACATAGGCAGTGTACGCAATCGCGGATTGGAAATATCAATCAATACGGTCAACTTCGTAGGTGGAAAGGGACGTTTCAAATGGACGACCAACTTTAATATTTCTTTCAACAGAAATGAAATTACCGGACTGTCGGGAGATCAGGATTATCAGGTTTCCGGTTTGGATTCTCCGAAATTGACCAATCTCTATATTGCCCGTATTGGTCATCCGTTGTCGGAAATGTTTGGATATGTATATGATGGCGTTTATCAATATGAAGATTTCAATGAAGTGTCTCCCAATGTATTTGTCTTGAAAGACGGAATACCTAACAATACGAAGGAACGTAATACCATTCAGCCAGGTGATATGAAACTGAAAGATGTCAATGGCGACGGAAAGGTAACGCCCGAAGATATGACAGTGATTGGTCATGGTTTGCCGATTCACACTGGTGGTTTCACGAATAACTTTGAATACAAAGGTTTTGATTTGAGCGTATTCTTTCAATGGTCTTATGGTAATGATGTAATCAACTATAATCGTGCCAAACTGGAGAACATGAACGGTGTCCGCCACACCAATATGCTTGCTTCTGCAAAAGATCACTGGACACCTCGTGTAGACAATGGCGATGGAACTTATACTGACGGAAATTATACGAATTATTTATGGAGAGTGGATGGAGGACTGTCTGACATCAATACCAGTCGTGTTGTGGAAGATGCTTCTTTCTTGCGATTGAAGAATGTACAGTTGGGTTATAATTTCCCTGTGAAACTCATTCGCAAGTTTAAAATGAGCTCTTTACGGTTGTATCTAAGCGCACAGAATTTGTGGACATGGACCAAGTATACCGGATATGACCCGGAAGTGTCGACCCGAAATTCGGCAATGACTCGTGGATTTGATTATTCGGCTTATCCGAGAACGACTTCTTTTACATTCGGTGTGAAGTTGGGTTTATAGTTTAACAGGTATAAAAACGGAATATGATGAAAAAAATAGTATATATAATAGGAGTAGTATTTGTGTTATCCTCTTGTAGCTTTCTGGATACAGAGGTATACGGCAATCTGGATGAAAAGAACCTGTATCATGATGAGACTAGTTGCATGGCGGGTTTGGCAGGAGTTTATGACCGCTTGGGAACAGATGGTGTTTATGGATTGAACCTGTGGGGAGAATTAGATGCCGGTACAGACCTTACCGTATATCGTGCTGATTACAACAAAAGTAAGGCTTTGCCCTCACTCAATAATTATAATAACACGGATACCTATTTGCAACTTACGTGGCAGAATTTGTATGAGGGCATTAACCGTGCCAATGATTACATTGCTTCCATTACCGATCGTACGGATTCAGATTGTGGCGGTGCGCAAAAGAAAACGATGTTTCTGGCAGAAGCCAAAGCATTACGGGCATTATTCTACCTGAATCTGGTTGCTTATTGGGGAGAGGTTCCTCTGCGGTTGGAAGTGGTTCGTGACTTGGCACAGCAGCAGTTGAAGAAGTCTTCCCAGCCGGAAATCTATAAACAAATTATTAAAGACCTTGAGGAAGCGGAAGCGGGTTGTCTTCCGGCCGATGAACTGAATGCACCGGGACGTATTGCAAAAACCACCGTGCAAGCCTTACTGGCACGTGCATATATGTGGCAGTCCGGCTATCCGGTTGAGGCCGATACTTGGGAGGATGCTCTTATCTGGGCACGTAAAGTGAGAGATAGCGGTCTGCATACTCTGTATAAAACGACAGAGGATGGGGTGAATGGGTATCGTGCTCTATTTATTAATATGTGTTCCAATAAGTATGACCTGACTTACCGTGAAAGTATGTTCGAGGTAGAGTTTTATGGTAACGGTCTGGATAAGACTAATGAAAGTGGCAAGGTAGGACTTTATATGGGAATCAGCCAACAAACGACTACCGATCCTGATGTGCCCAGAGCATACGCCTGGTATCATGGTACTAAATTATTCTTTAAGATGTTTGACGACACGGATGCCCGTAAATGGTGGAATTTTGCGGATTATAAATATGTGACGACAGACGGCAAGGTGAAAAAAGTGATGTTGACAGACGCTGATAAAGCCAAGTATGAGGATGGTGATCCGGGAAAATGGAGAGCCGAATACGATCCGGTTCGTCCGTGGTCTCTGAATAGTTCATCAATCAACTTTCCTGTGATGCGTTATTCGGATGTATTACTGATGATAGCCGAGTGCGCTAATGAAGTGTCCGGTTCGCCGACAAAAGAAGCGGTAGATGCAATCAATCAGGTACGTAAAAGAGCCGGAATATCAGAAATCGGTTTGACCGACTGTACACAAAGCTCTTTCCGCGATTCCATCAAAGTAGAACGTACACGGGAGTTATGCTTTGAAGTGCCTCGTCACATGGAACTTCGCCGTTGGGGAAAACAGTACTTTTTCGACCGTATCAATTTGTTGAAGGATCAGTCTATGGATAGTAAAAATAAGAAAATAGGATATGATTTGACAAATGTGAAAGCACTGCCTGCCGTCAATCTCGCTGAAAAGCATATCTATTATCCGATACCGCAGGCTGAACTGAACACGAATCCCACTTGCGGACAAAATGTGAATTGGTAATCTTAACTTTTAATGTAACGAAATTATGAAGAAGATATATTTTTATTCTCTCCTGATGATGACAGGTGCATGGCTTTCATCCTGTGATGCCGATGGAGTAGATAGTGTTGATTTTGGTGTGACTTTATCCAATGATGCACAAGAAATCTTTGTTGGCGATCCTGTCATCTTTGATTTTAGTGGAAATCCGGATTATATTATTTTTTATTCCGGTGAGGATGGCAGTAAGTATGCTAATAAAGACCGTTTGCGGGTAGAGGTGGAATCGGCAGAATTGTCTTATGGAATATTGCAGCAGTATACGAGAGTGCCGCATCGTAATAAAGAGACCATGTCTATTTTTATCTCGGAGAGTTTTAACGGAGACTATACAACGATCCGTCAGGAAGACTGGCAATGTCTGTCCGGAGCAAATGGAGTGTTACATCTGAAAGTTCCACTTTGTGCAGATGCTAGTGGTAAGGAAACGGTTTCTGACGGAATGGATCTCACAGCTTATAAAGATAAGAAATTTTATCTGGCTTTCCGTTATAATGCCGCTGCAGCGTCAGATATAGATACGTATCCCCGTGTAGATGTCACCTCTTTGGTGGTATCTAAGAAGCTAGTGGATGGCTCCACTGCTACCATGAATGACCCGAAAGACCAGTTTGGTTTCAGTTATGCTTTTGAGTCAATAACGAAAAAGACAAATTTTAGTGCCAGTAATACTACGTTGTTATTTCAGCCTACGGCAGATAACTTAAAGTCGGATGTGGATGTATGGGCTATTAGTCAGGCGATAGATTTGGCTGCGGTATCTCCGGATATGGGCACTCCAATCAAGTCATTGAATATGAAAACACAGTCTTATACGTATACTTATAGCGAACCGGGTGAATATACGGTAACCTTTGTAGGCTCCAATGCAAATGCCTGGAATTCAAAGAGTGTAGTGAAAGAATTTAAAATAGTAGTGAAAGAAAATCCCGCAAGTTAATCAATAAATAGAGGATTAGTGATGAAAAAGAAATATATACATACGATTGTCATTCTTTGGATAGCAGCTTTGGCTGCCCAGGCACAGACTCAAAATGCGGAACGTCAATTATCATTCGATAATTTGTACCGGTATTCTAAGGATGCGCAACAGGTAAAAGATGATAAGAAAGAAAAGTCGATCAAGACTTTTCGGAATCAGTATGCCACGGTTCCCTATCGGGCGTATGATTTAACGAAGATAAAAACCTCCATACCGGAGATTCTTGCCTATCTGAATGAGGATGGTACATTTACAGATTGGGCAAGCAGGGAAAAAAAGGTGATTGAGGGGAAAGATACACAAGAGATGGGACTGTTTATTACGGATGCAATGAATCGCCTTTGGAAACTTTCGGAGGAGTTCCGTAACGACCGGATGGGAGTTTCATTAGATAAAGATGTGTTTCGCAAACTCCAGAAGTCTGTACTTTATTATGGCAATCTTGAAGTGAGCCGCAGTAATAAAGTGAACCGTTTTCATGCTTCCTGCTTTGCTATTCCCACAGCGGCTGTGAATATATACTATTGTTTCCTGAAACAAATGGATGCTGTAGAGAATGGGAAAACGAAAGATCAATCATTGGTGGATATGTGTGAAATGTTGAAAACATTGGCACTTCAGTCGTGGACACAACCTTTGCGGAATGACGAGACGGATAAGAATGTGGTACAGATAGAACGTTTTCGTAATCACGTGTGGTGGGTAGGAGGCAATGCATTGGCGTATCGTCCGTTGTTGCCAGTAGCCATGATGTATAGATCCATTCCTATGGTTGACTTGTTGGTGCAGGTAGCGCAGGGTGGGATCAGTTATACTTCCCAGAATACATATAATACAGCTTTCTGGACAGAAGGTTGCACGGCGGACGGTGCAGGCTGGGGACACGGAATGCAATGTCTTGTTTGGGGGTATCCTATTGATGGAGGCATTAATGCATTAACTATTTTGGGTGCATTGAAAAGTTCTCCGTGGGATAAGAAGTTGACGGATGATAATATAGAAACATTGCTTAATTTTATCCGGGGAAGTAACTGGTATTACTACAAAGGAAATATAACTCCTTACGTTGATCGTTTTACATCTCGTTACACTCCGGCTAAAGTGGATATTCGTACTCTTGCCATCGTAGATAAATTGCTTAAAGATTGGGCCGATTCTTTCACTCCTGCACAAAAAGATGAACTTCGCAGTTTTCAGCGTGATGCTCGCAAACAATTAATCAGCATGAATGGCTATTCTGCCGGAATGTACAACGGTACGCGTTGGTTTTTTAATAATGATGACCTGATAAAGAAGAATGACCGTTATCATCTGATTGTTAATATGGCTTCCGTGCGTTGTGACGGATTGGAAAGTGCCGTAGCGGCTGCCGATGAGTATAACTTTTATCCTACGGATGGTATGACTTTATTTCAGAAAAATGGAAATGAATATCGTGAGGTCATTGGAGCATGGGATATAACCATGACTCCCGGAGTAACTGCCCGTGAAGGGGCGGAGAAATTAACTCCCGTTACCAACTGGAGAGGATATTGCAGTAAGCATAATTATGCAGCCGCTTCGACAAATGGCGGTGAGAATGCTGTTGCCGGATATATCTTTGAAAAGATGGATGCTAACGATAAGATTGAGTCTGAAAAGAAAAAGAATACTCCCCTTAAAAATGAAGTTCTGTATGGAGTGAAAGCGTACAAGTCTTATTTCATGTTGGGAGACTACATGGTAGCTTTGGGAGCCGGAATAACGAATTTGACTCCGCAGATGGAGGGAACTGTCCGGACTACCATTGACCAGCCTAAGAAAGAATCGGAAGTTGTTGTCTGGAGCAATGGAAAAACATTGCCGGTAGGGAATGGCATGCAGGATTTCCCTAAAGACGGTACCTCTTTCTGGGTAGTGCAGAAAGGAAAATTTGCCTATAGCATATTGCCGCAGTATACTCAAAAAGCGTCTTTCGTATGTGAGACACTGAAGACGGATTGGGTTAAACGTAATTCAGCCAATAAAAGTATAAAGGATCTTCCGTCGCAAGTCGATGTACTTCGTTTATGGATTGACCATACACAAAAACCGGTGAATGATACCTATGGGTATGTCGTGTATGCAGGTGAAGGAATGCCGGAAATGGAATTACCTTTCGAAGTATTGCGTAATGATACATTGGTACAGGCTGTCAAGTCGAAAGACAGTAAGGTGATTGAAGCTGTTTTCTATCAATCGGGAGTCGTATTGGATAAGGGAGGTGTAAAATTGGAAGTTTCTGCTCCGTGTACAGTATTGATTGAAGATGTGAATGGAAAAACAACGGTTTCAGTGACAGATGCTGCCATGAATGCAGAATTGAAAGAGATTGTGCTTCAGTGGAATGGTAAACGCATTCCGGTGGCAATGCCACAAGGCGCATTCTGTGGTAAACCTGCAAGTATTACGCTATGAGTAGATTTATAATGATTAATAGTAAAATGAGATACAATATGAAAAACAATCTGTTTTATTCGATTCTAGTGATATTGTCGGCTGGCATCTTTTCGGGGTGTAGCGATGACGAGAAAGCGGAAACGATCATAACTCCCGCAGTCATACAGGGCACAGTGTATACATTTGATGTAGATGAGTCGGGTGTACAATGGGAAAATAATCAGATGATCGGCGTTTCTATGCTGAAAGCCAATTCAACGGAGATCATCATGCCCTATCATAATATAAAGCATAAAGCCACTGTTTATCCTGTTGGATATTTTTCTCCTGTTTCCACAGATGAAGTACTGTATTATCCTGAAGATGGAAGTAAAGTCGATATAGTGGCTTACTACCCGTATAAAGATAATCTAAAGGATGACTTATACCCTTTGAATATTGCGGATCAGACAGTAGCGGATAATTTCAGCTTTGTGTATGCCAATAATAGTAAAGGATTGAATAGGGATAATAAGAAAACAATGATGGAGCTTCGTCCGGTAGTTGCAGAGTTGAATGTAGAGTTGGAAGCCGGAGATGGAGTAAAGGATGAATATTTGGCAAACGCTACTATCAAGCTGACGGGGCTGCCTACCAAAGCAAATTTTAATCTGTTGACAGGAAGTATTCAGAATATAACAAATGTGCAGGACATCCTGCTTCCTGCGTATGAGGAAAGTCAGGGAAATGGAGCGTCCGGACGTATCTTACCGTCGACAGACACTGATGGATATTATGTCGAAATTGTTCTTCCCGGAATGGGGGGACGAACAGAAAAGATCAGTTTGGCGAGCTGGTTATCGGAGATTAAGAGTGGAATTCGTTATATAGGAGTGGTCAAAGTCAGTTTGGATAAGATAGAATTCGTCAGTATGGATGAAGAGCCTATTAAGGATTGGGAAGAAGATGGCAATGTGATTCAAGGAAATGGCAACAGTTTCTTGGTAAGACCAATCTCCGGTCTGTTATTGGGTGATTTGAAAGCTTCTGCCGGGAATAATCCGTTTGCAGCTAATAGTGGCATTCCTATGGATAGTTGGTTCAAAACGGTAAATGCTACATCTGTATGGTGGAATTCGACGATACAATTAGATGAACAATTGAATCATAATGTGTTATATCTGTCTCACACCGGAGGTACAGCCGGATGGTATCAGTCTTTTGTTGGGTATCGAATGAGTAAGGCGGAGCTAGGCGAATATAATCTGAAGTTCAGAGTAAAAGGAACCGGAAAAATCAATTGTTTTGTGAGAACATCGACAAGTAAATGTCCATTATTGACTGTACTTGTAGGCGGTAAATATCCTACTTACAGGGAAGTAACCGCAACATCGGAGTATGTGGAATATTCCGTCACTTATAATTTTGCGAGAATGGGAACAAGCGGAAGAGCTTCTTATGCTGCTGACGCCACCGATGCTTCTGTAGCCGATTATGATGATTTCTACATTGGTTTCTATCCAACGGCTACCAATTCGAATTTCTATTTGGATCATGTATCTTTGACAAAGGTAAAAGAGAATTAAACAGTGAATAATATGAAAAGATTTAATATACTATTAGTAATGTCTGCACTTATAGGGAGTTTTGCTTCTTGTAGTCAGGATGCAGAGAATGAATTGGTTCCATCTGCTCAGGTAGTCAACTTCGATGTGAATATATCAAAGACGCGAACCGTTACAGAAGGAAAAGTCACTTCTTTCGTTGAGGATGATCAGATAGGAGTTTTTGGTGTAAAACGCGGAGCATCAGAGGTGTTGAACCAGAATGTGATGTATGCTTACACTGGCAGCGGAAAGTGGCTTGCGGATAAATCAATCACTTATCCATTGGATAATTCGCCTATCAATTTTTATGCTTATTATCCTTATGGAGATCATTCGACCACAAATTTTGATTTTACAGTTTTATCCAATCAGTCAAAGGATAATGGTTACGAGCAGAGTGATTTGTTAGTAGCTAAGAATGAAAAGGCTCTTCCGGGAGAGGGAGCTGTCAGTTTGCAGTTTGGGCATGTGATGGCACGGATTGAAGTAAAACCTGTTTTACCGGATGGTGTTACGTTGACTTCGGTTGCTTTGCTTAATGTGCTGACTGGTTCATCTGTAGATTTAATCAACCAGACCACAACGACTAAAACCGATGCATCTGCGCCATTATCTACTATCACATTAATGAAAGCGGGAGATGTGTATCGGGGAGTTCTTCCTGAACAGACTTTGACCGGTAGAATCTTAGAATTTGTGGGAGTAAATGCAGCCGGGCAAAAGGTAATGTTTGATTATACATTGGAGAATGCTACTACTCTGACGGCAAATAAGATAACTCCATTTGAAATTAGCTTGCAATATTAGTTCTTAGAGTAGATAAGAGACAAAACTGAAATGAATCCTAAAAGTCAGGCAATCCACTTTTAGGATTCATTTCTATCAGTATGTCAGCAGGATGATACATTTATCTTTGTTTGTTGAACGATATTATCAATGATATTTCCAAGCTTTATTTTCGCATCCTTATCTACTTTATCTAATAAATAAGAATAGATAACTTTAGATTGGATCATTGTGTTGACATATTCAATATTAATTTCGGAGACTTCAGACTCATCATTGGGCCTTTCAACAAATGATTTCAACTGATTGATAGTTTCCGGGACAGTAACTTCTGACAGTATTTCCCAATCACACATACTCATGGTTTGTTTTATATCTTTCTCAAGAGCATTAACCGTCTTTTTGAGTTGCTTGATATTTTCTTCATCGCGGTTTATGGGACGATTAAATTCAGCAATGAGTGCATTGATTTGATCGGTTAAAGGAATGTCGTATTGGTCTTTAAACTCTTTTACAAAGAAAATAGCATTATACAAAGAATTAACTTTTTCTTTTAGTGAAACATCGTCCATTACGCGGTATGATACATACTTATAAATATCATAGTCTATTTGTTTTATTTTCTCGAATAAGGAAAGTATATATGTCCGGTGCTTATCCATGGGAAGTTTGTCAATGGAGCATTTTTCTCCAAGGTAAGAAATGCTCTCTATTTCCAATTCCTTGTTGTAAACACTGCATAGCGTATTCCAATCGTTTGTGGCTATTGAGTATTCTTTTATTATCTCACTATTGGATGGAGAAAATGGATTTTCTGTTTCCTCGATGGTAACCAGACTTCTGTCAAATGTAGCTATATCCCTTTGCAGAAAGGTCTGATATTCTTCGGGGATTGTGTTTTTGCGGTAATACTCCTTATACCATTGCATAAAGTCTTCGTTGGAGATTGTCTTCGTTTCATCTTCCGGTGTTTGTGTGTTTTCTGCAATTTGTGCTTCTATGATTTGAGATATTTCTTCTTTATACGTGTCAGGTAATAAAGTCCAGGAAGATGATAAGTCATTCTCGGATATTTCTCCGCTCTGTATCGGTAAATGTGATATTCTGCTGCTTAATGATGGGTGGGTATCCCACACATTTTCAACAACAATTCTCGATTCCGGAAATTGTGATGGAATATCTTTGTTCATTAAGCTTTGAGAGCGGAGGGATATTTGATTTTTATAGGTAATGAAATCTGTGACAATCTGATGCGATTCAAAAATGTTGCTGACTTTCTTTTTCTCTTCGGAAAGGTCAGTCAGTCCGTTTCGGGTGATTTCAAAAGTAGTTCCCAAAACCTCAATTTTTCGTAATGCGGATGCAAAAACCTGGTTGCCTACATAGCTGCATGCGATGGCATCTGCATCATATTCCATCTGACGAGACAAACGGAAATAGGAACGGTTGACTACTTTGTACATATTCTGTAGAATCTTTCTCACTAGATTGGTGAACCGTCTGGTTAACATACCAAAGATGGCAAGAAGCTGAACCGGTAGCATACACCATTTATCTACCCATTGATCCCACTTGTCTTCTTGAAAAGCAAGATTGTATAAAACGGTATTCGTAATATAAACGCTGGAACCTATTTTCATACTTTTCTGTGAGAAATGTCCGAATTCATGAGCCAGTATGCCTTTCAGTTCCGAAGTATTGGTGGAAGTGAATAATCCCAAGCCAATCTCCAGATTCTTTTTTACAGGGAAAAAGATGCTCCAGAAGCTTGTGTCGTAAAAGACACATGCATTGACGTCCGGCGATAAATATACCTTTTTAGGCATCGGACATTGGGTTGCAGAAGCTACTTCGCGAATGGCATTGAACAATGCAGGGCACTCTGTTTCAGTAACGAGTCTTCTATTTGCATTGACATTCTGGGTTTTGGAGAATATGAACTTAACCAGATAAATACCGAACATGACAGAAAAACCGATTCCGCCTATCATTACTCCTATCAATATCAAGATCAGTCTGATACTGGATATGGCTGTAAGATGCAGAAATCCCCAGACGGCAAACCGGTAAGCTATCCATAACAGGAATACTCCCAATGCAATGAGTCCGATGTATACTAAGATAAATAAAGCTATTCTGAAAAGAACACTAATAGAATGTTTGCGGATGACGTCTTCAGATTCCATGATATTAGATATGAGATTGTTTTGATATACAAAAGTATCATTTAGTTTTCATATCTTCTATTATAAATGGTCGTTTTATTTGGTAAACTTTATTTTATATGGATATACCTGTATAAAAAGCACTTTCTTAATAAGCGGATGAACTGTTTTGCTTATCAGGAAAGTGCTTTCTTTGAGAAATTAATAGAGAGTGCTATTCTGTCCGTTTGCAGGCATTAGCCTGGAAAAACTCATTCAACGTATCTTCACAGTTGCCATGAAGCATGATATGATGATTTCCTAGCGGGTTTTTCAGAAAATATTCGGCTGGTGTATTCATACGGATGCGTACTTGTGTACGGCACATATTGATATAATTGGTGTTTTCAGTCAGTGTTCCTGTGGATAAGTAATATTCATCGAGACATTCTCCACCACATTTCACAATCGTTACATCTCCTGTAGGAAGCAGTCCTTGAATACCTATTCCTTTCTCTGTCTCAAAATGACTGCGGATGATATATCTTTCTGTTTGTTTGAGTCCTACGGTGCAATGCGCCAATATCAGTTCATTTGTGCGGGTGTTAATCATGGATGGGTTTGCCATAAATCCCTCTTTGCCTGTAAGTGCTTTGACTGCCAGAAGAGTAAATACAGATTGGAGATCACCCTCACAACCTGCTATTATTCCGTCGTCGTTCAGAAGAGATAATGCTAGACAGCCGGTAGTATCCACATGCTCCATAAGTTTAAAACAACTCAATGTCAAGGCTTCCAATTTCTCTTCTACACAGACTTTCTTTATGGCCCGGTATAATCGCATCGCTTTGATTAAATCTTCGGGAGTTCCTTCACGGCAGGCAAGAGCCTGTGAAGCGACGGCGGCGCAGGAGGCACCTACCTCATCATCAGTGATACGTTCGAAATGTTTGTAAACCCGTTCCAATGGAATATCCACATACTCGATTCCCCAGCGACGTTTTGCCAATAGGTAATCCACGTTACTGGCCACTAACCAGGAAGAGGGACTTCCAATGACTCCGATACGTTTACCAAACAAAGAACGTTGTGCCTGGAAATTATTATAAAGTGTATGGATACGTAAGATGATAGCTGGTAATTCACCGTGCAGAATTTCACTTTTCATTCCGCGTCCCCGTAACCAGGTGGAAATTTCCAGTGCGGCAGCAAGAGAATTCTGCATACCGTCGGCCAGTAAAATGGCAGGGCGGGGAAGATTCTCAAAGTGCTGTATGACCAGTCTTTCCACCCCACCGGTAGCGACGAAAATGATTTTGAAATCGTCACTTTTCAGTTTGTCCATATCTTGATAGTCGACGAACTTTACAGTATAATATTTTTCAATCTCACTCAAAATAGCTTCGTGCGAGCTACGTAGCGAGACTTGTTTGTGAAGTATTGAAGCGAATGAGATAAGGTGTATGGTCATTATGATATTGTTTTAAGTTTTCCGTATGACAAATGTATAGCTTTCTTTTCAATTTACCATAGCGATTTTAACCTTGCTAAGGTTTTTAAAGTTTTTATGTCTCTGTATTCAAATTATTGCGTACATTTGCAGCTCCAAGTAGAAAAAGTAAATAGTAATTAGTAATTTGTAGTTAAAATTATGCCAACCATATCCATTCGCGGAAACGAGATGCCTGCATCTCCTATCAGAAAACTGGCTCCTTTGGCAGACGCTGCCAAGCAACGCGGAGTCCATGTGTTTCACCTGAACATCGGACAGCCTGATCTGCCCACTCCTCAGGCCGCGATTGACGCGATACGCAATATTGATCGTAAAGTGCTGGAATATAGCCCCAGTGCCGGTTATCGTAGCTATCGCGAGAAATTAGTGGGATATTATGCCAAATTTAATATTAATCTTACAGCAGACGATATAATCATTACATCGGGAGGTTCGGAAGCCGTACTTTTCTCCTTCCTTTCCTGCCTGAATCCGGGAGATGAAATTATCGTTCCGGAACCTGCATACGCTAACTATATGGCATTTGCAATCTCTGCCGGAGCAAAGATTCGCACTATTGCTACGACCATTGAAGAAGGCTTTTCCCTTCCGAAAGTAGAGAAGTTTGAAGAACTGATTAATGAGCGTACGAAAGCGATTCTTATTTGTAACCCAAACAATCCTACCGGTTATTTATATACACGTCGTGAAATGAATCAGATTCGTGACTTGGTAAAGAAGTACGATTTATTCCTTTTCTCTGATGAAGTATATCGTGAGTTTATATATACCGGTTCTCCTTATATTTCTGCCTGCCATCTGGAAGGTATTGAAAATAATGTGGTACTGATTGATTCGGTATCAAAACGATATTCCGAATGTGGTATCCGCATTGGTGCGTTGATTACCAAAAACAAGGAGATACGCGATGCTGTCATGAAGTTCTGTCAGGCCCGTTTGAGTCCTCCGTTGATTGGCCAGATTGCTGCAGAGGCTTCTTTGGATGCTCCGGAAGAATATTCACGCGAAACGTATGATGAGTATGTAGAACGTCGTAAATGTTTGATTGACGGTTTGAACCGTATTCCCGGCGTTTATTCGCCCATTCCGATGGGAGCTTTCTATACAGTGGCTAAACTTCCGGTAGATGACTCCGATAAGTTCTGCGCATGGTGTCTTTCTGATTTTGAGTATGAAGGTCAGACTGTATTCATGGCTCCGGCTTCCGGTTTCTATACCACTCCGGGATCTGGAATCAATGAGGTTCGTATTGCTTACGTATTGAAAAAAGAAGATTTAACCCGTGCTCTTTTTGTCTTGCAGAAGGCTTTGGAAGTATATCCGGGAAGAACGGAATAAATTCAAGTATTAAGTATCAGGTATTAAGTATTTATACAAATTGTCTTTATCACTTTTCATAGCCCGGCGTATCTATCGTGAAAGCGATGGCGGAAAGCAGGTTTCACGTCCTGCGGTCCTCATTGCCATGGCGGGTATTGCTATTGGTTTGGCTGTAATGATTATTGCGGTAGCGGTAGTCATCGGGTTTAAAAGTGAAGTGAGAAATAAAGTTATAGGGTTCGGATCGCATATCCAGATTACCAATCTGGATGCGGTCAGTTCTTACGAAACTCATCCGATTGTGGTAGGAGACAGTATGATGACTGCTCTTGCTAATTATCCGGAGATAAGCCATGTACAGCGTTTTTCTACCAAACCGGGAATGATTAAGACGGAGGATGCTTTTCAGGGAATGGTATTAAAAGGCGTAGGTCCGGAATTTGACCCTCATTTTATAAAGGAATATTTGGTGGAAGGTGAGATACCTGTTTTCAGTGATTCTGTTTCTTCCAATCAGGTGCTTATCTCCAAGGCATTGGCCACTAAGATGAAGTTGAAACTGGGAGATAAGATATACACCTATTATATACAGGACGATATCCGTGCACGACGTCTGACAATTGCCGGAATTTATCAAACGAACTTTTCCGAATACGACAATCTCTTTTTATTGACGGATCTTAATCTGGTGAATCGATTGAACGGCTGGCAACCAGAACAGGTGACCGGTGTAGAGTTACAGGTGAAAGATTATGATAAACTGGAGGACATAACGTATGAAATCGCAACCGATATAGACAACCAGATGGATAAACTGGGCGGTGTGTATTATGTGCGTAATATCGAACAGTTGAATCCGCAGATCTTCGCTTGGCTCGACTTGTTGGATTTGAATGTATGGGTCATCCTGTTTCTGATGATAGGGGTGGCCGGTTTTACTATGATTTCCGGTCTGTTGATAATCATCATCGAACGTACCAATATGATTGGTATTCTAAAAGCATTGGGAGCCAACAATTTCACGATTCGTAGAACCTTTCTTTGGTTTGCAGTCTTTTTGATTGGTAAAGGAATGCTTTGGGGCAATGCCATTGGTTTGACTTTCTGTATTCTTCAGTCACAGTTTGGACTTTTTAAACTTGATCCGGAGACTTACTATGTGGATACTGTTCCGGTTTCCTTTCATGTATTACTTTTCGTTTTGATTAATCTCGGCACTTTGTTTGCATCTGTATTGATGCTGATTGGTCCTTCATTTCTTATCACTAAGATCAATCCGGCAAGCTCCATGAGATACGAATAATCCTCTTTTTTCCTATCTGATTTTTACTGCAAAAATAATTTGGTCCATTGCGTGATGTGGAGTGAATAATATGTCTATATTTGCGCCCAATTTACTTAATATCCTCTTGTAGGTTTAATTTTTAACCATTATGAATAATGTGTTAATTCTGTTGGATAATCTGGATGACTGGAAACCGTATTATGAGACAAGTAGTGTCCTGACTGTTTCCGACTATCTAAAAAACAAGCCGGTGGAAAAAGACCGGAAGTTAGTTATTAATCTTAGCAATGATTACAGCTATAACTCTGAAGGGTATTACTGTTCACTGCTAGCCCAAACGAGAGGACAGAAAGTCATTCCGGATGTTGATATCATCAACAAAATGGAGGCTGGAACGGGGGTGCGGATGGATCGTAGTCTGCAAGCCCTTTGCTATCAATGGATACAGAAGAATGACATCAAGGATGATATCTGGTACCTGAATATCTACTTTGGCAAATGCCGGGAAAAAGGTCTGGAACGGATTGCGCGTTTTATTTTCGAGAATTACCCTTGTCCATTGTTAAGAGTGGCTTTAAATACTCATCCCAGAAATCAGATCGAGGGCATTCATTTTCTTCCCCTGAATCAGCTTAATGATGCAGAGCAGGATTTCTTTGCTAATACGCTGGATAACTTTAACAAGAAAATATGGCGTGCACCGAAGTCGGCAAAGGCTTCCCGTTACAGTCTCGCTGTATTGGTCGATCCACAGGAGAAATTTCCTCCCAGCAATAAAGGCGCTTTGCACAAATTGACGGAGGTGGCTAAGAAAATGAATATCCATGTGGAGATGATTACCGAAGATGACGCTATCCGTTTGCTCGAATTTGATGCCTTGTTTATTCGTACTACAACGTCGCTCAATCATTATACATTCCATTTGTCACAGTTGGCTGCACAAAATGGAATGGCTGTTATTGACGATCCGCTGTCTATCATCCGGTGCACGAACAAAGTGTATCTGAAAGAACTTTTTGAGAAGGAAAAGATACCTGCTCCCAAGTCTACATTGATTTTTCAATCTAACCATCATTCGTTCGAACAGATAAGCGAACAGGTAGGTGCTCCTTTTATCCTGAAAATACCGGATGGTTCTTATTCCATTGGTATGAAAAAGGTGTCGAACGAAGAAGAACTGCAAGCCAGTCTGAAGATACTGTTTGAAAAATCGGCTATCTTGCTGGCACAGGCATTTACTCCAACGGAATTTGACTGGCGTGTCGGTCTATTGAACGGTGTACCGCTCTATGCCTGCAAATATTATATGGCAAAAGGACACTGGCAGATTTACTGTCACTATGATTCGGGCAGAAGCCGTTGTGGATTGGTAGATACGATTCCTATTTATCAGGTGCCTCGTGTGGTATTGGATACAGCTGTTAAGGCTGCCAATCTGATAGGAAAAGGGTTGTATGGAGTCGATCTGAAAATGGTGGATGATAAGGCTTATGTAATTGAAATCAATGATAATCCGAGCATCGATCATGGACTGGAAGATGCCATTATCGGTGATGAAATGTATTACCGTTTGTTGAATCACTTTGAACAAGTGTTAGAAACGAAACATTATTGATTATGGAGCCGATAGTCGTCCGTAAAGCACAGCAGGCAGACATTTCCGCTATTTTGGAAATAGAGTGGGAGTGTTTTCGGGAAGATAGTTTCTCAAAGGAGCAGTTTGCCTATCTGATAAGCCGTTCGAAAGGAACTTTCTATGTGATGATGGAGGAGGATAGGGTGATTGCTTATGTCTCCTTGTTATTTCATGGGGGAACTCGCTATTTAAGAATCTATTCGATAGCTGTTCATCCGGATTATAGAGGAAGAGGACTGGGGCAGATATTGATGGATCAGACGATTCAGACGGCCGGCGAATGTAAGGCTACAAAGATTACGCTTGAAGTGAAAGTGACCAATACTTCCGCTATCGGACTATATATGAAAAATGGCTTTATTCCTGCTGGAATAAAGCCATGCTATTATCACGATGGTTCGGATGCTATTTATATGCAGCGATTGATTCAATAATAAGTCTGCCTTTTCACGAAATCCGGTTTATCTTCTCATGAAATCCCCTTTTCCCCGGAAGAAACGGCAGAGTTTGAACTTTAATGACTGTATAGGTTGGATAAGGTCGAAAACAGGTAACGAGAAATAGTATTTCCGTCCTCCACCCATTTCTTTGGCCGTGCGGTTGATAACGATAGCTTGTACTGTAAAGCGCAGTAACCAGATCAGGAATGCGATGCCTGCTACCAGCCAGTGGAAATTAAGAATTCCGAATACGATACCTGCTATACAGGCAGCATAGAATAACAAACGGGAAAATGTCTCAAATCCCAGTAGGTAACGCTGTATTCCATGGTAGAATCTGGCAGTAGCCATATAACTAACCTTTTCTTCTTTCCAATCTTTGTAGCGATATACGGGCTGTATTCGTGTGGTAGCGTTGAAGTCTGTTTCAACACGGGTGTTGGAGGAGGTAGCTAGCTCATTAATGAATAAATCATCTTCTCCACGTTGCAGATTCAGGTATTTGGAGAAACCTTTCTGTTGAAAGAATAGTTCTTTTCGGTAAGCCAGGTTGCGTCCGATACCAATATAAGGTTTTCCGGCTAAAGCGAATCCCAGATAACGCAAAGACTGGAACAAAGTATCGAATGCAGTACGTTTGTGCAACCATCCTTTTGTGCGGTCGTATCCGCTATATCCTAACACAATTTGAGTCTGCGGTGTGAAATTACGTGCCATCAGTTTTAGCCATTGGTTGCTGGCGGGCATACAGTTTGTTTCCGTAAATACCAGCCAGTCATGTTTGCTGGCTTTGATGCCTAACGTCAGAGCCAGTTTCTTATGACTGATATAGCGTGCACTTTCGGGCGTAAAACTATGGTAAAGATGAGGATATTTTTCTTCCATCACTCCCAGTATATCCTCGGTATCATCTGTGGAAGCATCATTGATGACAATCACTTCAAATTGTGGATAGTCCTGTTCCAGAATGGCAGGTAGAATTTTACGAAGATTTTCAGCCTCATTGCGTGCGCAGAGAATCACGGAAAGTGGAGGCAGTTCTCGTGTGAAATGCGCCTCTTCTTTGCCTACAGCCTTATTGTGGACATGTATTCGATTGTACAGGCCGAAATAATAAATGAGCTGAATGATAAAAAGAATACCTGCCGCCGATAAAAGAATCAGTTCGACAGTATTGAATGTAAATGTTTCCATCAAATTTTAGTGTCGTTTTTACAGCCGCAAAAGTACACAATTTTTTGGTAGTTCCGTCATCTCGATGGGAGGTTATTTCGCAAGTCGAGATATTCTTTCTTGAACATATCCACAAAAAGAAAGAATAATGAAAGCAGCAACGGACCGAAGATGACTCCCATAAACCCGAATATCGGCAGGCCGATGACTACTCCGAAAATAGTGATAAGCGGATGTGTATCCGCCATCTTCTTTTGGAGGATGAACCGGATAAGGTTGTCCGATTGCGATACGACGATAGCTCCATAGCCAAAAAGCCCGATGGCGTTGAACCAGTCTCCGCTGATGGCAAGATAAGCGGCTACAGGAAACCATACCAATGCCGTACCTACCATCGGAATGATGGTTGCAAAGCAGGTCAGGAATCCCAGCATCAGTATGTTGGGTGCTCCGAAAAGCAGATAGCCTATCATAGCCACGCCTCCCTGAATGATAGCCAGTAAGGGAATGCCGATAGCATTGGAACGGACAATCATATTGATTTCGTGAATGACTTCCTGCGTATTGGTTTCATTAAATGGCAGAATGTCATTGACATAAGCTTCCATCTTTTTTCCTCCAATCAGCATGAAGTAAAGTACAAAGATCATGACGAACAGGTTGATGGCAAGGCTGCTGATGCTTTCCATTATAATTTGTCCGATACGGGGAAGTATGGACATGATGAATGACAGCGTATCTTTTCCCAATACATCGTATCCTGTTTTCTCTTTGATGAATTCTGCTACCTGTTGAATAGGTGCAATATAGGTCTGTGGATCCAGATTGATATCCTGTAACTTGTTTGCCACCATCCAGACAGTCAATCCCAAAGGGATAAGAAAGACGAAAATCGTTTCTGCGGTAATCAACAGTGCGCTGATGCTTCGTTTCAGCTTTCGTTTTTCTACCAGATGATTCATCTGTCCGCGTACAAGAATGTAGATGGTGAGTGCTCCCAGCAATCCCCCCAGGAAAGGAGTGATTTGGCGGAAGATGATGACTCCCATAAACAGGATGATGACAATGAGGGAATATTTCCAGTATTGTTCTTTGGTGCTCATATCGTGTAAAATTCGTTTATATGATAATAAACACTCGAAGGCCGTGAAAGGTTTGTTTTACAGTGAAATGTCGATATGAAAAATTGTTTTACCGGGACGGCTTTCCAAAATAGACAAATGACCGTTGTGGTTACGGATGATTTGTCGGCAGAGACTTAACCCGATACCGGTTCCTTCGGATTTGGTGGTGAAGAACGGAATGAATACTTTTTCCTGCAGTTCATCGGGGATGCCGGGACCATTGTCTGTGATGTCGATAGATATATGCTCGTCCCGATATGCATAAATTTCGATTGCTCCGTCTGTTCTTCCGTCTAACGCCTGCATGGAGTTTCTAAGGAGATTGAGCAGGACTTGGGATAGCTGGTTCTCGTCTCCATCCATGTCGATGAATTCCGGCTGACAAGTAAGTGTGAAATGAATCTGATTTTCCTGAAAATCGGTAGACAGGAGTTCTTGCAGATTTTGCAGGAGGGCTGTTAGTGAAAACCGTTTCCTTTCCGGTTGGGGCAGATAGGAGAGACGACGGAAAGATTCGGTAAATTCCAGCAGGCGTTCACTTTGTGCCTGGATGATATGAAGTCCGCGAAGTGTTTTTTCGCTGTTGTCCGGATATGCAGATAATGTTTGCGACAGGGAGATGATGGGAGCGATGGTGTTCATGATTTCGTGGGTAAGCACGTGGCTTAGTTTGTTCCATGATTCACTCTCTTTATCATTCAGTTCATTACTGATATCTTTGATAGATAAGATGGTAATAGTTTCGTTCTGTAATTTCATCTGGTTTTGAGACAGACTAAGTCGTTCTTTCTTCTCTTTTTCCTGCAGGATAGGTTTCAGTTGGTCGTATTGGGCTAGTTGCTGGCATCCCAATAAAGTCAGTGCGGCACTGTTGGCCATCATTATTTTTCCGGAAGAATCCCATGCCAACACACCGCTAGGGACTTCTTCCAATAGCGAACGGTAGAAATGTTCCTGCTTTGAATATTCAGCTTGAGTTCGGATGAGCAGGGCATTGATACGGTTGAGTGAACGATTCAGCATTTCCTGTTCCCGACTGACATTGTTTTCGGGGAAATAGAGCATATTGTCTTTGTCTTCTATCGCATCGAAGAAAAGGCGTAATTTTTGGTTGAAAGAGTTTAGCTTATTCACTAATCTTCCAATCTGAAACAAGGAGCAGATAACCAGTAATATCCCTATTACCACTCCTTGTTGGGAGATAATGAGCCATAGACCTGTTCCTGAAGTAGCAAGAATAAATAGGATATGTCCTAATATGGTCCAATATATATGTCGGCTGAATAACATACGGCTTAGGGCTTAAATCGTTTCAGTTTATTGTAGAGCGTCTGTCGGCTGATACCAAGTTGTTCGGCCGCAGCAGTCAGGTTTCCATTATTTTGCAAGATGGCCGTCTCGATGGCTTGCCGTTCCACTTCTTCCAGATTGGGCACCGCTTGGACTGTCTGTGGTTTCCAAGTCTGTTTCACCAGAATATCTTTAGGACGTATCACGTTGCTTTCGCATAAAATAACCGCCTTTTCGATGGTGTGTTGCAGTTCCCGGATATTGCCCGGCCAATGATAGGAGCGTAGCTTTTCAATCGTTTGCTCATGCATTCGCATTTCCGGTCGTTGATATTTGGAAGCGAAGCGATGAAGAAAAGCATCGATGAATAATAATAGATCATCTCCCCGTTCTCTCAAAGGGGGAATTTCCAGATGGATGGTATTGATGCGATAGAACAAGTCTTCGCGGAACAAACCTTCTTTAATCATCTCCGGTATGTCTTTGTTGGTGGCGGAGATGAGTCGGATATCAACGGGAATCACTTTGTTGCTTCCGATTCGGGTGATATTTCGATTTTGTAGTACAGTCAGTAGTTTGGCCTGCAATGCAAGAGGGAGATTTCCGATTTCATCCATAAAAAGCGAACCACCATTGGCGGCTTCGAATTTACCCGGACGGCTTTCGTAAGCATCGGTAAACGCTCCACGTTCGTGTCCGAAGAGTTCACTCTCAAAGAGCGATTCGCTAATAGCCCCCATATCGACACTAAGTAACTGACGGGTGTTTCGTGAAGATAAGCGATGTATTTCCCTGGCTAACATCTCTTTTCCTGTTCCGTTTTCTCCGGTTATCAGGATATTGGCATCGGTTTTGGCGACTTTAGTAACTACCTTAATAAGCTGTAGCATTGCAGGTGAATGACCGATCAACATTTCCGACTTATTCAGATTTTCATCACCGGATGCTTTCTGGGTTGATTTGGGAGAGTTTTTATGATGGGTTGGACGATTGTTTTGATAGGCTTCCTTTATTTTCTGTATCAGTATGTGGTTATCCCATGGTTTTAGTAGAAAATCTGTTGCACCATTCTTCAGTGCTTTAACGGCTAATTCTACATCACCGTAGGCGGTTAGCATAATAACAGGCAGTGAAGGACGGATTTCATGGATATGTTTCAGCCAGTAAAGTCCCTCGTTACCATTGTTGATTCCTGCTGAAAAGTTCATATCCAGAATCACAATATCAATCGGAGTGGTAGATAAGATGGTCGTGATTTGATTAGGATTGGCAGCTGTGCGGACTGTGCTGAACACATTCTCGAGTAATAACTCCAGTGAGGCTAATACACTCTTATTGTCGTCTACAATTAAAATCATTCCTGTTTCCATACGCAAGATTGGGGGCTCTGTCCGTTGAATGTTCCTTTTAAGTTTCCGGGTAAAGGTATCTGTTTTTGATTTTCTTTGCAAGGGAGTGTCCAATAATTAGACGTTTTCATACAAAGTTTATGCTGGAATGAGTCAGAACGAGTTAGAATGGGGTAGAATAGAGGGATTCTCTCGGTAATGTCCAATTATTGGACGTTAGGGCGTTTAATTTTTGGACGGTGGAAGAATTATGTAATTCCTATTTCTTTTATAATCAATTATTTATGATTTGTGGCATTGCATTTGCTTTTATCATCCTGCTATCACACAATCATATATTATAAAGGATGAAAAGATTTCTTTTACTACTATTGCTTTCAGTGCCAGTCTTCCTGCTAGCCCAATCCGCTATGAGTCTGGACGATTGCATTCGTTTGGCTTATAAACAGAATCCGGCTGTACGTAACGGAGTTATTGGCATAAAGGAAGCAAAAGCAGATTATATAGCTTCTGTCGGTGCTTTCCTGCCGCAAATAGTGGTTAATGCGGAAACAGGCAAACGATTCGGACGTTCGCTGGATCCTGACACCAATGGGTATACCAGTGAATCTTTTGAAGAGGGAACGGTGGGACTCGATATGACACTTTCCTTATTTGAAGGCTTTTCGCGTATCAATCAGGTGCGTTTCCGGAAAATGAACAAAGAACGTAGTGAATGGGAGCTGAAAGAGAAACAGAATGAACTGGCCTATCAGGTGACGGATGCTTATTACAAACTGATTCTGGAGAGAAAATTGCTCGATCTTGCTTTGGAACAAAGCCGGTTGAGCGAAAGGTATTTGAAACAGATAGAGGTCTTCGTGGAACTGGGATTGAAATCAGCCTCCGATTTACAGGAGGTGAAAGCGCGCCGGGAGGGAGATATTTATCGTTATCAGTCGCGCGGAAATAGCAGTCGGATCGCTTTATTGCATCTGAAACAATTAATGAATATCCAGCCGGGCGACACACTCGCTATTCTGGATACGATTACAGCATCCCAATTACCACCATATTCTGTTTCGACTGTGGAAACTCTATACGCACAATCTATCGAAATATTGCCCTCCATGCGTATGATTGATTTGAAACAAAAAGCAGCTCATAAAGAGTATGCGATAGCGGGAGGAGCTTTCTCACCCTCTGTCTTTGCTCGTTTCACCGTCGGTTCCAATTATTATAATACAGCTTTCTCGGCCAGACAATTGCGTGATAATATAGGAAAATATGTGGGCGTTGGCATCTCCTTTCCCCTGCTAAGCGGTTTGCAACGTTTGACCAATCAGCGCAAGCTGAAATTGAATATGTATCGGCTCAAAAACGAAGAAGAACTTGAAAAACAACAATTATATACGGATATTGAGCAAACACTCCTTTCTCTTCACACCGGATATAGTGAACATCAGCAGGCATTATCACAACTTGACGCTGAAATACTGGTACTGAAAGAATCCGAACGGAAATGGGAAGAGGGATTGATTTCCGTCTTTCAACTGATGGAAGCCCGTAACCGGTTTATTGCTGCCAAAGCAGAATTGGTTCGTGTACGCTTGCAAATAGAAATGATGATGAAACTAGAAAAATATTATCGACAAGGAACTTTTTTATAAACCATTATGGATACACTTATTGAACGAAAACCCGGCATCAATCGCAAACGTCTTTATTGGGTCGGTGGGGTAATGCTCGGACTTGCTGTGATTGCCTATTTTATTTTCAGAGATACAGCCTCTTCTATGGCAGTGGAGAAAGACCGGCTGACAATTGCTACTGTCAAGCAGGCCGAGTTCAGTGATTATATCCGTGTGATTGGTCAGGTCATGCCTAGCCGGATTATCTATATGGATGCCATCGAGGGCGGTCGTGTGGAAGAGCGCCTGAAAGAAGAGGGAGTTATGGTAAAGGCCGGTGATGTGATTCTGCGTCTTAGCAACCCATTGCTCAATATCGGTATCATGCAGAGTGAAGCCGATCTTGCTTATCAGGAAAACGAGTTGCGTAATACCCGGATTAGTATGGAGCAGGAACGACTGCAACTGAAACAAGAACGTATCGGCCTGAATAAAGAGCTTATCGGGAAGCAACGCCGTTATGAGCAGTATAAACGTTTGGTAAACGAACAACTGATAGCACGTGAAGACTATCGCCAGGCAGAGGAAGAATATATAGCAGCCAAAGAGCAACTGGCTGTTATTGACGAACGTATCCGTCAGGATCATATTTTTCGGGAAAGTCAGATAGGCAGTCTTGACGAGAATATACGTAATATGAAACGGAGCTTGGCATTGGTTCGTGAGCGCTTGGAAAACCTGAAAGTGAAAGCTCCGATCGACGGACAGGTAGGAAACTTGAATGCGCAAATCGGGCAATCCATTTCTGCCGGCGAACATATCGGGCAAATCATCACTTCCGACCTTAAAGTACAGGCACAGATAGACGAGCACTACGTAGAACGGGTACTTCCCGGACTCCCTGCCGACTTTACCCGTGACGGAGGAACCTATAAACTGGAAGTGACTAAACCTTATCCTGAAGTGAAAGACGGTCAGTTTCGTACAGACCTCAATTTCATATCCGAACGACCGGAGAATATCCGTGCCGGACAGACTTATCACATAAACCTGCAATTGGGTGATCCGGCACAAGCTATTCTGGTTCCCCGTGGCGGATTCTTTCAAATTACCGGGGGCCGATGGATGTACGTTGTCGATGAAAGTGGTACATTTGCCACGCGGCGCCCTGTGAAGATAGGACGGCAGAATCCACAGTATTACGAGGTGACAGACGGTTTGTCTCCGGGTGAGAAAGTAATCATATCCGGCTATGAATTATTTGGAGACAATGAGAAACTAATACTAAAATAATGAATAATTATTATGATTAAAACAGAAAAACTATCTATGCTTTTCACCACAGAAGAGGTGCAGACAAAAGCATTGAATGATGTCACCTTACAGGTGGAACAAGGAGAATTTGTAGCGATAATGGGACCGTCAGGATGCGGCAAATCCACCTTGCTGAATATTCTCGGTACATTGGATTCTCCGACTTCCGGTTCTTACTTTTTTGAGGGGAAGCAAGTCGATAAAATGACTGAAAACCAGTTGACTGCTTTGCGGAAAGGCAATCTGGGCTTTATCTTTCAGAGTTTCAACCTGATTGACGAACTGACCGTGTATGAGAATGTGGAACTGCCACTTGTTTATCTTGGTATGAAGACTCTCCAACGGAAAGAACGAGTCAACAAAGTGCTCGAGAAAGTCAACCTGTTACATCGTGCGAATCATTATCCCCAGCAGTTATCCGGCGGACAGCAACAGCGTGTAGCCATTGCCCGTGCCGTAGTGACTGAATGTAAACTACTGCTGGCCGACGAACCTACCGGAAATCTGGATTCGGTGAATGGCATCGAAGTGATGGAACTGTTGAGCGAACTCAACCGTCAGGGAACCACAATCATTATCGTCACCCACTCACAGCGGGATGCGAAATATGCACACCGGGTCATCCAACTATTGGACGGACAGATTGTAGCCGAAAACATCAACCGTCCGCTGGAAAAGAAAACGTCATCTAAAAACGAAACCGTATGATAGGGAATTACTGGAATAGTGCCTATCGGAATCTGATGAAGCGGAAGAAGTTCAGTTTCATCAATATCTTTGGATTGGCAATCGGAATGGCATCGGCATTACTGATGCTAACCTATGTCACTTTTGAGTTCAGCTTTGATAAAATGCACACGAAATATGCCCATATCTATCGGGTGCAAAGCACTTTTCATGAAGGGGAAGTCCTGACCGATTACTGGGCGACCAGCTCTTTCGGATATGCCTCGGCCATGAAAGAGAATCTTGCCGGAATCGAAGATTATACCCGTATCGCTACCCATCTCCAACCGGAGCAGATTGTGAAATATGGCGAACTGACATTACGGGAGAATCAGATAGCCTATGCCGATCCGGGCTTCTTCCGTCTTTTTGATTTCGAACTTCTGAAAGGGGATAAAAAGACTTGTCTCTCTATGCCCCGGCAAGTGGTAATCACCGAACGTATTGCCCGTAAGTATTTCAAAGATGAAGACCCTATCGGCAAAATTCTGATCTTTACCGGAACGTATGATAAAGTATCGTGCGAAGTGACCGGAGTCATGAAAGAAATGCCCTCCAACTCACACATTCATTATAATTTTCTGATTTCCTATGCCTCTCTGCCTCAATATATGCAGGAATACTGGTATAAGCATGAAGCCTATACGTATGTTTTGCTCGACTCACCGGAAAGAAAAGCGGAGATAGAAAAAGAATTTCCTGTGATGGCGGAGAAATACAAGACAGAGGAAGCACTGAAAAATAAGACGTGGGGCGTGTCTTTAATTCCCTTGGCAGATATACATCTCACCCCGCAGATAGGCTATGAGACGGAAACCAAAGGAAATCGTTCTGCTATGATCGCCCTGATTTTTGCGGCTGTCGCTATTCTGGCTATTGCCTGGATTAACTATATCAATCTGACCGTAGCACGTTCGATGGAGCGTGCTAAAGAAGTGGGAGTGCGCAGGGTAGTGGGAGCTTTCCGCCAACAGTTGATTTATCAATTCCTGTTTGAGGCCTTGGTTATGAATCTGATAGCTTTCATATTAGCTGTGGGATTAATAGAACTGGTTCTTCCACATTTCAACCAATTGGTAGGACGTACAGTTACGTTTTCTGTCTGGTTCATGGATTACTGGTGGATTTTGCTGGTTCTCGTTTTCATAGCCGGAATATTTATTTCCGGGTATTATCCGGCATTGGCTTTGTTGAATCGCAAACCTATAACCTTGTTGAAAGGGAAGTTTTTGCATAGCAAGTCAGGCGACCGAACCCGTCAGGTACTGGTGGTTGTCCAGTATACAGCTTCCATGATTTTACTTTGTGTTACATTGATTGTTTTTGCACAGCTGAATTTTATGCGCAATCAATCTTTGGGAGTGAAAACCAGCCAGACATTAGTGGTTAAGTTTCCGGGACATACAGAGGGGCAGAATATCAAGTTGGAAGCAATGAAAAAAGCAATCGCGCGTCTTCCTCTGGTCCATCGGGTTACTTTCTCCGGTGCCGTGCCGGGAGAAGAAGTGGCCACATTCCTTTCCAATCGTCGCACCAATGACGCTTTGAAGCAGAACCGTCTTTATGAAATGCTGGCTTGTGATCCTGATTATGCAGATGCATACGGTTTGCAGATAGTAGCCGGAAGAAGTTTCTCCGAAGAATATGGTGATGATGTCGATAAACTGGTGATTAATGAAACGGCTGTACGTAATCTGGGATTTGCCTCCAATGATGAGGCGATAGGCGAGTTGGTAACAGTAGAATGTACCGATGCGCCAATGCAGATTATCGGAGTGGTGAAAGATTATCATCAGCAGGCGTTGAGTAAGAACTATACACCTATCATGCTGATTCATAAAGATAAAATTGATTGGTTGCCCCAACGTTATATCTCTGTTGTGATGGCTTCCGGAGATCCCCGTGAACTGGTATCTCAAGTGCAAGAGATATGGAATCAGTATTTCGCGGATTCCAGCTTTGATTATTTCTTCCTCGATCAGTTCTTCGACCACCAATATCGGCAAGACGAGGTTTTCGGAGCGATGATCGGTTCGTTCACCGGATTGGCAATCTTTATTTCCTGTCTCGGACTTTGGGTATTAGTCATGTTTTCCTGTTCCACCCGCACCAAAGAGATGGGAATACGTAAAGTGTTGGGAGCTTCCCGCTGGAATCTTTTCTATCAGTTGGTCAAAGGATTTTTCCAGTTGATTCTGATTGCGGTTGTTATAGCTCTTCCGGTAGCTTGGTTTAGTATGAATGCCTGGTTAAGCCATTATGCTTTCCGTACCGATCTCAAAGCGTGGTTCTTTATAGTACCTGTATTGCTGATGCTGTTCATTTCATTTGTGACAGTGGCTTTCCAAACAATGAAAATAATAATGAGCAAACCTGCTCGTTCATTACGATATGAGTAATCTCTGAATCTACTCCATCGGATATTCGTTAATATCCGATGGATTTATGTTAAATGTTAACGAAACTGTTACTTCTATTAAACCATGTTATAAGATACGCTACTTGAGCCTGAAAATTTGGAGATATGCAGAAAGTCCGTATCTTTGCAATGTGTTTTTCATAGTATTAGATTTAAGGTTAACAAAAGATTGGCTGTCTGGGATAGATAGCCTTTTTTTATGCTCTTTTCCCTGCAAAAACATAGCGTCACTATCCGGTCGGGATGGTTACCCTATCCCACGAATATACCGTCACTATCATAAGTGGATACCGTCACCATGTTTAAAATGAATTTTTCTATCCTTTCTGTTATTCTATCATTCCCATCCTATCGTGAGTTGTCAATAAAATTCTAATATGCTCATTAGTTGGAATAGCAATCTGATAATACGCTGATATTTAGTTGATTATATGGTTTGTTTTTTGGTTTAAAACCAAAGCCCCGTTCCTTTAAAAGGAACGACCCGTTTCTCGGTGTGCAACGATGTGTTTCTCACCGAGGAACAAGACATGTACTTTAATTAAGTCGTGAAACTAGCTTAAATGTTCGTTTTTTTTGCTTATGAAGAATGCAAGGTTTTTATAAAATATTCTCTCTTAGCCTGCTTTTCAGTTTTAACGTAGCTTGTACTTCTTAGGTCGATTATGCAACCATTGGGCTTGTACGTCTGTTAAAGGCTGATACATTTGTATTGGAAATAAAAAAAACAGATGAATTAAAAATCAGATCGAACTAAAATCAAATGAATCATGAAAAGAAAGAAAACAGTGAGAACTAAGATTTTCCTGCATGACTGTATGCAGGGTATTATCAACAGGCTTCAAGATGAGAAGAAGTATGCTTCTGTCCACACCTATGGCAGTACTCTCAATTCAGTCTCGCGCTTTTGGATTGAAACCGGAAGAGCGACGGATGGGAGAGAGACGGGAAATACATTCATTCCTGTCCATGAACTCTTTACCCCCGGTTGTCTGAAAGAATATCAGGAGTGGATTCGCTCTCATGATGGTAGCTGGAATACCGTATCTACTTATATGCGCACGCTCCGTGCGGTATACAACCGTATCTTGCCGATGGATGGCACTGACAATCCACACTTCCACAAACTTTTTGCGGGTATCTATACGCAAGTAATCCCTCGCACGAAACGTTCCCTGAACACGGAACGCATGAATGACATTCTGCATGCTGACAGATACTCTTTGCCGGAATCTCTCCGCCTGCCTCTGGATTATTTCTGCCTGATGTTCCTTTTCCGGGGTATGCCTTTTATCGACCTTGCCTACTTGCGTAAACAGGATGTTAACGGTGATGAAATCGTTTATTGCCGCCATAAGACAGGCCGTCAGCTTTCGGTTCATATTCCCCGGGAAGCCCGTCGCCTGTTTGACCGTTGCCGTGACAGGAATACTGATAGCGGCTATCTTTTCCCCATTTTGAGTAGTCCGGACAAGGATCGTTCGCCGGATCATGACGCCCATCTGCATGAATGTTATCTACAGGCTCTGCGACACTTCAACAGATCTCTTCAACAACTTTCTGTATTACTGACTCCCGGCGCGAAACTTAGTTCCTACACTCCCCGGCATACATGGGCCACCCTCGCTTTCCACAGTGGTATTCCGGTTGGAGTGATTAGCAAGGCTCTGGGACACTCTTCAGTAAGAGTCACAGAAACTTACCTTAGACCTTTTGAGAACAGTAAGGTGGATGCAGCTAATTATGAGTTGATAAATTCAGTGATGAAATATAAAAAGCGAAAGAATGATCTTGGAAATAGTTGTTTTACAGCTTTATAAAGGTAAGCTGTTACTTACCAAGTAACGGCCAATTTTATTGGCAAAGATGCTTTATTTTCTTTTCTTTTCCAAATAAAAGTCCGCATTTTTGTACGCACAAACAAAAAAACACATTTTCAGGCGACAAGGATATTGAAAAACACATATTGTCCCGGCTTTTCCCCTTAAATGACATACAAAGCCTTTATCCACCTTTGAGTTTTCAAATATGGACTATTCCTTTATCGGCTTTCTTAGTTAAGAAAGTCCTTTTTTCATTCTGCTGGCGGAGGATACCATGAGTTTTTTCACTGTTTCTCTATTGAAGTCCCTACCACTTATCCGTTACTTGGTAAGTAATGGTGAACCCCGGGAGCTGCGATATTTGCTTGAAACGCTGTTCTTGGTGATAAAGCGCAAACAATCAACAAATTAAAATATGAGCATTATGAAAAATCGACATTTCCCGGATAAAAAGATACCCTTGGGAGTTCTTATCTTCGGTTTTCTTTTTCTACCTTTCACATTTGGTACACTTTTCGCACAAGGAGTTGACATTCCACAGTCTGATAATTCCTCTCGTTGGTACATTGGTGTAGATGCCGGGACTTCTTTCGGATTCGGCACTTTCCGTTCCTTTGCGGCAGACAAGACTCGTGCCGGCTATGGATTCGGCCTATTAGGCGGTTATCTTATCAATCATTATCTCTCTCTGGAAGCCGAGTTTCGTTATTCACATTTGAGTTTAGGGGCTTATGACTGCTGCAAGAATCTCTGGCTGGGTGCGGACGGTAACCGTTATTATGCTCCTTTGGCAGGAACAGATAATTATCGTTATGGTGATCTTCGCTCTTCGGTGAATATGTATCAATTAGGTCTTCGTCTGAATATCGACCTGATCCGTCTATTCAAACCGGAGAGTCGCTGGTCTCTACTGGTATCTCCCGGCATTTATGACCTTTGTTCAAAAGCTACTGTCAAAACCACTAAGGATGGATATAACGTATTGTCGGGAGACAGTGAACTTCTTTTCGGAGCCGGTGGCGATCTTGGACTAGGCTATCGCATCAATGACCGTACTTCCATCCGTCTGTATACAGGAATCACGGGCATTTGGGGCGGTGCGATGGACGGACTTCCACAAACGGAACACACAACCAATTATGTATGGAACAGCGGATTCAAAGTAACTTTTTCATTATAACCACTAACTTCTCCAATTAAAGTATACTTATGGTACAGAAAATTGTAAAAACAATATTGCGGACACTCTGTATGTCCGCTCTTATCCTGACTTCATGTGATAAGACCCCGCACGAACTTCCTAACGAGTTCCCTGATAACGGTTCTGCCATCACTATCGGACTAAATACGGATGCGATACAGGGAACGCCTCTAAAAGATGTCCATCTCTATTTTTTCGACTCTTCGGAAATGCTTTCCAAGCATACGTATTACCCTACGATGGAATCGCTCGCTCTTGACCGTATGCTGATAGAAACGGGTTATTACACCATCTTCGCTATTCTTAATACGGAAGAATCGCTGATGCCTGCTTCCGTTCCGGTACGTGTCGGTGGAGTAACCAATGAACTTCCCAGTATCTCTTTCGCCTCTTTCTGCCAATGGGTGAAATCGCTTGGTCAGAGCGATGAATATCCGAATATGGCAACCGGAGTGGTCCGCTATGAAGTGACGGGGGACATGGAGCTTGTGATGATAGACGTGAAGAAAGGGAGTGAAGCGGTTGGTTTTTCTGATGTTACCCTGAATCTCACTTTTCCCTCGCCACGATTGCCGGACTTCGTACCGACTAAATCTACCTCTCGTATGACAGATAATGATGTGAGACTTCGTGCCGTTATCGAAGTATATAATAAAGGTACTGAAAACCGCATACTCCGTAAAGAAGAATTTGTGACTGCTACAACTATCGAAAATGTCTATACTTCCACTTTGCAACTTACTCCGGGCGACTATGATGTGCGCCTTTGGGCAGATTACACTGCTGACGTACGAACGGATAATCATTACATTACTACCGACACCAAGAGTATCAAGATACTTGGGCAAGACCAATATCGTGCCAACACCGATACGCGGGATGCTTTTACGAAAACATTCAGTTTGACCGTTGGCAATCAGGACCAAAGTGCGGACGTTACGATGCACCGTCCCTTGGCGAAATATCGTCTCATAACAAATGACATAGCGAAGTATAATCAGCTGCGTACTGAGCGTAATTATCCTGTATTGGAAGACTTGAAGATCAGCATCGTTTACGAGGGATTTTTACCTTGTGCTTATAATATAGCTACACAGAAACCCTCTGATTCTATCGGTGGTTACGGCTATGCCTCGGCATTCTGCGAACAAACAGACAATGTTGTGACTGTAGGAAAAGACTATATTTTGGTAAATGGAGATCAGTCTTTCGTCACTGTAACTATTCTATTCAAGGATGCTAACGGTAAGACTATTAGCGGTATCAATAATGTACGCATTGACTATCGTGCCGGACAATTGACTACCGTAAGCGGTAACTTCCTTACGGCTGGCGTAGGCGGCGTGCAGATTGATACGAACTGGAATGGTGATTATGAAGTGAATTTCTAAATAAGCAATGACACTGAAAAAACACTTTATATACTAAGTGCGATGCTGGCTGTTGTGTTGGCATCCATACGAATATTACAGGACATTATGGTGGTACAAAATGAAAAGACAATATCGAGATAGAATAAGTCATTAATTTAAAAAAAAGAAAAAGTATGAGAAAACTGATTTTATTGGTACTACTGGGCATGGCAGTCATGTTCACAGGATGCAGTCAGGAAGAAAATGCCATTGTCCCCTTGGGGAGTAAGGCTACGAGTTTCACCATTGTGGTGGATGATGGAGTACAGACCCGTGCCGATGTAACGCCACCAGCAGAAACACCTACCCGCTACATAATGGAAATGTATGCGGCAACTTCAGCCACCGGAACTCCTATACGTGTGGAACAAGGGACAAGTACATTCGATGTGATATTGAAAGACGGACAGGATTACACTGTACTCTTTTGGGCGGACTATGGCACAGCAAACGGAGCGGATAATGTATTCGATGCCAGTAAATTGAGTGAAGTGAAAATTGCTACAGACAAGACAGCTACCAAAGCCGCTTTTGCCGGAGTGGTGAAGTTTAAAGTGGGAACAGATGATGCAACCAAGTACACTGCCGTAACGTTAACCCATGCCGTTGCCCAGGTGAACTTCAAGCAGACCACTGTACTGACTTCAAACAGCAATACGCTGACCGTGAAGTATCCCGAAAGTTACTCGTTGAATGTCGAAGATGGTAATACTCTCAAGATTAAAGGAGACGTAACCCACACATTCACTTATAATAAGGCAGAAGCCGGAACACTGGCTACCGACTATATCATTGTTCCTACTACAGAAAAAGCAATGATGACGGTTACAGCGACACTGAACAGTGAAACTGCCAAAGAAATCTCGAATGCGTCGTTTCAACGTAACTATCGTACCAACATTAGCGGTGCGTATAGTGATAAGTACAGTGCAACGTTGACAGTAAACTGCGAAGAAGTATGGGGAATGGATTATGATAAAGATTTAGTAGAATCTGCGACTTATGCCGTAGGTGACCTTTATCCCGATGCAGAGAATCCTATCGGAAAAGTATTCTATATTAGTGATGGTGGTACGCATGGCAAAATTCTAGCTATGAATCAACAGGCGTTTGTAGATTTAGAAGAAGCACGGACATTTGCAAAGAATACTGAAAAAGGCTTAGACTGGAATTTGCCTACCAACAATGAGCTATGCTACCTATGGTGTGCATATAATGGAGTAACATCAACTACTTGGGCAGCAGATACCAAGCCTTCTTCTGGTTATAATGAAGAAGCTCATCAAGCATTTAACAGTAATTTGACAACACCTATTGCTGCTGATTACTATTGGTCTGGCGAAGATGGACCTGCTGGTGATATGGCCTGTTGTATAATGCCATTCCATAATATCAATGGTCTGAGTGGTCTTCTCGCTCAAATCGCAAAGACAAATCCCGATCAAGATAGTTTTATTGCCCGTTCCGTAGCCTCATTTTAATATTCAAACTTAATACGAAAGAAGAAAATGAAAAAATATATCTATATTCTATGCGTCCTACTCACTGGAGTGTTCGCATCATGTTCGCAGAGCGAAACAGGAGATGATATTCCTCAATCAAACCAAGTAATCTTGCAGGTAGCAGCCGATCAAGGGTTGAACACCCGTACAACAACCGCAGGTGTAGACCGCTTTGTCATCGAAGTATATACTGATGCAACTTACACCATTGCAGCCAATGTATTTACTGATGGAACAAACAAAATGACCAGCAGTAACGGTTCGTTTTCAATGGTTCTCGATAAGACTCAGGAATACCACTGTCTGTTGTGGGCAGACAAGGCAGGTGCAGATGTCTACGATATCACCAGCCTAAAAACCGTAACCCTGAAATCGGGTAAAGCTCCTGTAGAAGCATGGCAAGGCAAACTTGATATTGCCCAAGGAACAAACGGAACGTTGAGTGCTACATTGAAACGTGCCGTAGCCAAAATCACTCTGCTCGAAACAAAAAAGCTGAAAGCCGGGATACTGACAATGACTTTCGACCAGAATACAAAGTTTGATGTATCAACAGGTGCAACGAGTGTCGCAGTCTCACGTACCGAAACTATCAATATTGCAGCTATTGATGCGGCCGTTTCGGCTGGCAGCAAGATTAATGCGAACGATATCTTTGTACTGGCTTCAACTGTAGATGCCGAACAGTCTGCGCTCACTTTCCAAATGGCAGGCGAAACGGATAAGATTGAAGTCTCGAATGTTCCTTTGAAAGCAAACTATAATACGAATATCAAGGGACATTATAGCAAAGAGATTGGAGCTACATTCACGATTACTTGTGATGACGCTTGGGGAACACCTGACAATGATGGAAAAGTAACCGAATCATCACCCTATACGAGCAATGTGAGCTTGCCTACGAGTGACGATACCAACAGTGCATATTATAGAGCAAAAATATTAGTGGATGGTAGCGAATTTTCGGGATTGAAATTGGGGACAGTGTTAAAGGCCGGCACTTATACAACAGCTACACTCCCCCTGACTGGTAATGTTAATCTGTCTTTCTATGCCGTTGGACAGAAAAATATGAAAGGTTCTGTGAAGATTACTGTAAATAATGGGGGAACCATTGAGGGTGGAGCAAGCAAGGCCTTTAAAGTGCAGGGAAATTATGGAGCTACAGGAAATTCTCCTTATACAATTACTTTTGTGGATTCTGATTTTTTCACTGTTGACCTGCAAGGAGTAACCGCTGCAACTACATTGACAATAGAGACTCTAAAGGATTCTGAATTTGATGGACGTGCCATTTTAACCGGAATCAATGTGAAATAGTCCTATAACTTAAAACAAAACCACCTTGTAACACCAACAAGGTGGTTTTACTACAAAGAACAATATTCTGCAAACATCTCAAATTCAAAAAGCGATGGTAAAAAACAAAATCCACCATTTAGCTCTTGATAAGCTAAGCAACGCTGAATATATCTGTTTTGCACAACAAGTAGCAGATTTAATCCCCTCTGCTAAAACCCTGCACATAGCTGAAAGTGTAGTAATCAGTTATAATGCCAACATTACAAAGATGGCATATATAGTAAGTTATCTGCCAGAGAATGATTGCACTGTTATCCGCATGAATATGGATGAGCAATATGAAGACATCACCGCTACGGTAGATGCGTTTAGCATTCTTCAACCATCGCAAGAGATTACCGATTTTATTTCCCGACTGAATAAGTTGATGGATAGGACGAGAAAAGCATATCGGTGACTTATAGTTCAAAAAAGTAGACTAAATAAATATTAGTCAGCAAGCAGAAGAACTATGTTTACATCCTCTGTAATTGCATAACAGCAACTATCTCCAGAACTGAATGAATCTCGGTTATATACTTGTTGATGATCTGGAGTTCATAAGATAGAGAATTATGAAAACTGTGAAATTTTTTAATTCAACTTTGTAATTTCGGATTATAACTCCACGATATTAAAATTCTGATGACTGATTTCGGGCAATAGTATTTTAAGAATGTCCTCCAACCTGATTTTTAGACTGCATGTGTTTACGCATGGATGACATCCTATATATGTTGATTCAAGAATTTCTTTATCAATCAGGAGCTGTACTTTGTTCTCTTTATCGTAGATAAGACCTAGAATACTGACAGCCCCCGGAAAAGTACACAAGAGATTTTCCATAGCCTTTTCGGAAGCGAAAGAGAGATGGGAACTACCTATCTGCCCGGCAAGTTCTTTTGTTTTCAATTTTTTATTTGCGGGCAATAAGAGCATGAAGTATTCTTGCTGTTTATTAGTCAGAAACAGACTCTTGCATGAAGTACAACCTAGCTTTTGGGCTATTTCTGCTCCTTCCTCCATAGTCATTATGGCTGGGTGATGTAGACTTTGATATGCTATTCCCAGTTTGTCAAGAGTGGCATAGATTTTATTCTCATGTGTTTCTGTATATTCTGAATCAGGACTCATATAATCGTTTTTTTTGATTGTTGCAAAGATAAAAGATACAATAGACATAACCTAGATTTTTATATGTGATTTTGTCTGTATCTTTAATTGCTTATTTTTTGGGTATCCTATCTTATGAATTATACCTTCACTATAATAAGTAGATATCACTACTATGTTTAAAATGAGTATCTCTACTCTTGCTATTGTTCTAAATGAGAGCTCAATATGTACTAAAAGTATGTTTCTCAACATAAATGTGCATTTTCTTATTATAATGCCCTTGCATTCTAAAAAAAATCTTTTAATATTGCATTTGTATTATTTGTCAGACAAATACTACAAATGATAAAATCTAATAATATGAAGATAGAAATTAATCAAACAACATTGATCGATCAGGTAGAAGACAGCTTACTTACCTACTTTAAAAAGAATGATTTGAGATGTGGAGATTCTATTCCCAATGAGAATAATCTGGCCGCAGAATTAGGAGTTGCAAGAAGTGTTGTCAGAGAAGCTTTGAGCCGTTTGAAAATGATGGGACTGATTCATGCGCGCCCTCGTAAGGGAATGGTTTTGACTGAACCTTCCATTTTAGGTGGAATGAAAAGAGTGATAGATCCTCGTGTTTTGAGTGAAGAAACAATTTTGGATTTATTGGATTTCAGAATCGCACTTGAAATAGGAATATCAAGTGATATTTTCCGTAAGATAACTCCTAAAGATATTGAGGAATTGAGCGAGATTGTGAAAATGGGAATTGTTTTCGAGAATAACGAGTATGCGTTAATCAGCGAATCGGCTTTTCATACAAAACTATACAAAATTACGGGAAATAAAATAATATCTGAATTTCAGGAAATCATTCATCCTATACTTGTCTATGTGAAAGAAAAGTTCAAAGACTACTTAAAACCTATAAATATAGAGATGAGTAAAAGCGGCAGAATAGCTACTCATGCTGATTTATTGGATTTTATAAGAAAAGGAGACGAGAAAGGCTATCGTGATGCCATTGAAAGACATTTTGAGGTTTATAAGATTTTTAAAGTGAACCGGAGTTTGGAATTGATGGCAGAGAAAAACGAAGAAGAAAGGATAGATAGTATATGAGAAAACTGTATTTTTTTATTTTATATTTATCTTTAATTTTATCATGTATGAATACGGCTTGTTCGAGAAAAGGAGAAAATAAGATAGTAATGCAATGGGAAAACTCATTGTTACTTCCGGGATGTACCGGTATGCTGAAAAACGTTGGATTGGCTGGTGCATATTCAGGAATAGTAGAGGATAAATTACTAGTGCTGGGAGGAGCCAACTTTCCTGATAAATATCCTTGGGAGGGAGGAGTTAAAACTTGGTGGTCTACTTTATATAGTTATAATCTGCACACGGAGAAGTGGACTGTTTATAATGATTTCCTTAACAGCCCATTAGCTTATGGAGTTTCGATATGCTTGCCGGAAGGGTTATTATGTATTGGAGGATGCGATCGTATGCAATGTAGCGATAAAGTTTTTCTCATAAAAAAAGAGGGCGTTTCATTTGTAGTAGATTCTGTTAGTTATCCGGCTTTACCGGTTCCGTTGGCAAATGCAACGGGGGCTATTGGGGATAACTGTATTTATATTGCTGGGGGGCAGGAAACTATGACAAATGAACAGTCGACCAATCATTTTTATATGCTTGATTTATTGCATAAAGAAAAAGGATGGCAGAAGATGCCCGGTTGGGAGGGACCATCGCTCGCCTATGCGGTAAGTGTGGTTCAGGGAGGACGATTTTATCTTTTTAGTGGAAGGAGTTATGCTCCGAATGAAGTGATGGTAGAATATACGGAGGGGTACGTATATGAACCAGGTGGCAGGAAATGGGGCAAAATAGCTGGTAATTTTCCTGTAATGGCGGGGACTGCTATTCCATATGAAAAAGACAAGATAATACTACTGGGAGGAGTTGAAGAAATACTACCTACATCTCCCGAGCATCCGGGATTTAGCCGTAAGCTACGAGTCATCAGTACAGAGACAAATTCTTTGGTGGATTCTTTAGACTGCCCTTATCCTATTCCTGTTACGACAAATGCGGTTTATATGGGGAATGACGTTTACGTGGTAAGCGGTGAAATACAACCTGGTATACGAACTCCCTTAATTTTGAAAGGAACTTTCTGAAAATAAAGTAAAATAACAATCTAATTAAATGCACTATGAACAATTATGAAAAACTGGAAGGTATGGTTGCGGCTACCTTCACCCCATTGGATGAGAATGGGGACGTAAATTTATTTGTTATTGATAAATATGCTGATTGGATAGCATCGACTCCTATCAAAGGGGTATTTGTGTGCGGCACAACCGGTGAATTTTCTTCATTGACGATCGATGAGCGTAAATTAATTCTTGAAAAATGGCTCGTTTCTGCCCGTAAGCGATTCAAGGTCATAGCTCATGTAGGCTCAAACTGTCAACGAAGTGCAATGGAACTGGCACGTCATGCTGCACAAGTAGGGGCCGATGCTATTGCTTCAATTGCTCCCTCTTTTTTTAAACCGGGAACAGTAGATGAATTAGTTGATTTTTTTGCACCTATTTGCCACTCTGCTGCTGGCTTACCTTTCTATTATTATAATATGCCATCGATTACAGGGGTTAATTTGCCGGTGGATAAGTTTTTGGTGGAAGGGAAAAAGAAAATACCTAATCTGGTGGGTACTAAGTTTACTCATAATAACCTGATGGAGATGGGAGTTTGCATAGAGTTGGAGCAACATCGGTTTGAAGTATTGCATGGTTATGATGAAATTCTTATTTCTGGCTTGGCTATGGGAGCTGTAGCAGGAGTTGGGAGTACGTATAATTATATACCTAATGTATATCAGGCTATTTTTGATTCAATGAAAATGAATGATTTGGAAACGGCTCGCCACAATCAGATAAAATCCATACGTACCGTGGAGGTTATTATTAAATATGGTGGCGGAGTACGCGGTGGCAAAGCGATTATGAAGCTGATAGGTATTGATTGCGGTTCTTGCCGGTTGCCGATAAAACCTTTTTCTGTTGATGAATATGAAAAACTAAGAGGTGATTTAGACGCTATAAAATTCTTTGAATTCTGAAGATAATAAAGAGGAGATGACAGTAAAAGTGTATTGCTGGGGTAAGCTACTTTACTTTCTGTCTATCCCCTCCAATCTAGTTAAATGCGTTCAAAATTACCTAAAATAAAGATACTATGAAAGTAAGTAAGAAAATATTTATCATATTTTCGATGATTTTGTTATTGGTACCTTATATATCTTTGGGTAAAGATATAAAGGTAGAGCTGGAAAGACCTGTTATTCCTGTTTTAGTTAAGAAACAGATAAATCCGACTATTAAGGCAACGGTCATTCAAACAGGTAACCACTCATACACAATTCGTCAGATAGATGTCGATTTACAAGGAAGTACAGATTTGGCTGACATTGTTTCTGTCGCAATATATGGAGTTCATAAAAATGGATTGATCGATGAGTCACGGTTGATATGCAAACCACTGCCTGCTGCACGGAAAATCTCTTTTACAGATAAAATTCAGGTAGAACAGGATTCTTTGTCTTTTTGGATAGCGGTGACATTGAGAGATACAGTCGCGCTAAATCATCGTGTTAGTGTGAATTGTAGTCGGATACAAACTAGCCGTGGTGAGCTGAAAGTTTCGAATAAAGATGTCATACCTCTGCGGGTAGGGGTGGCATTGAGACAAAAAGGACAGGATGGCATTATTTCTTCACGTATTCCAGGATTGACTACTAGTAATAACGGAACTTTATTGGCTATATTCGATGCTCGTTATGATTCAACCCGTGACTTACAGGGAAATATGGACATCGCCTTACATAGAAGTTTTGATAAAGGATTGACATGGCAACCTATTCAAACGGTATTGGATATGGGAGAGTGGGGTGGTTTACCACAAAAATTTAATGGAGTGAGTGACGCTTGTATTCTTGTGGATCGGAATACAAATGATATTTATGTAGCTGGATTGTGGATGCACGGGGCATTAGATGATAATGGTAAGTGGATAGAGGGTTTAAATGAAAATAGTACTTACTGGATACATCAATGGCATAAAAAAGGTTCGCAACCGGGAGTCGGTTTAAAAGAAACCTGTCAATTCTTAATAACAAAAAGCACGGATGATGGTCTGACTTGGAGTTTTCCAGATAATATAACGGGGAAAACAAAACGTCCTGAGTGGTGGTTATTCGCTCCTGCTCCCGGACATGGGATTACATTGGCCGATGGGACTTTAGTTTTTCCTACTCAGGGACGGGATGAAAAAGGGACTGCATTCTCTAATATCACATATAGTAAGGATCACGGAAAGACATGGACAACCAGTAACCCGGCTTATTCAAATGTAACGGAATGTAATGCTGCACAATTAAGTGATGGTGCTGTCATGTTGAATATGCGTGATAATAGAAACCGGGGAAACAAAGAAGTAAATGGCCGGAGAATCTGTACGACAACAGACTTGGGAAAGACGTGGACAGAACACCCTACTTCACGAAAAGCATTGGTGGAACCAACGTGTATGGCGAGTTTGCATCGACATGATTATACAGTGAATGGAGAAAAAAGAAGTATACTTTTATTTGCAAATCCCAGTGACTATAAAACACGGGATAAATTGACCCTCAAGATTAGTTTTGACGATGGAATGACGTGGCCTGAAAAATATTGGATTTTGTTTGATCAATATCGCAGTGCCGGTTATTCTAGTATTACATCCATAGATGAAGGTTCAATAGGGATATTATATGAAAGTAGCCAGGCGAATATGGCCTTTATTAAATTTGATCTGACTGAAATTCTAAACAGGTAAGCCATGAATAGTAAAACTTCAAATATATATCCTTGGGTGGTAGTCGGATTACTATGGGGAGTTGCTTTACTCAACTATATGGATAGACAAATGCTTTCTACCATGCGTATTCCTATGATGGCGGATGTTCGTGAATTGGAGTCGGCTGCAAATTTTGGTAGATTGATGGCAGTTTTTTTGTGGATATACGGACTGATGAGCCCTATTTCGGGAATTATAGGTGACCGTATGAGTCGCAAGTGGTTGATTGTTGGTAGCTTATGTGTGTGGTCAGGGGTTACTTATCTGATGGGATATGCCACTACTTTTGACCAGCTTTATTGGCTTCGTGGAATTATGGGAGTAAGTGAAGCATTATATCTACCGGCTGCCCTGTCTCTAATTGCTGACTTCCATCAGGATAAAACACGATCATTAGCTGTAGGGATACATATGACAGGACTCTATGTCGGGCAAGCGATAGGAGGGTTTGGGGCAACATTTGCTGCAATGTATTCATGGCATAGTACATTCCATTGGTTTGGTATTATAGGTATAGGATATGGCATTATTCTGGCTTTTTTCTTACGCGATAAAGAACGGGGTACCGTTTCGGAGATACAGGCAAAAATAAAAAAAATACCGGTTCTGAAGAGTTTGGGAATGCTATTCTCCAATGTTTTTTTCTGGATCATCTTATTTTATTTCTGTGTGCCGGGCACTCCGGGATGGGCTGCAAAAAATTGGTTACCGACTCTCTTTTCCGAAAGTCTGTCTATTGATATTTCTGTGGCAGGACCTATGTCTACTATTTCCATCGCTTTGTCTTCGTTGTTTGGAGTATTAATCGGAGGATATATATCAGACAGGTGGGTACTTAAAAATGTACGTGGAAGAGTCTATACAGGAGCATTGGGATTAGGCTTTATCATACCTTCCTTATTGTTTATAGGATTCGGGCACTCTATTTTTGCATTAGTGATGGGAACGATATTGTTCGGAGTAGGATTCGGAATGTTTGATGCTAATAATATGCCGATTCTTTGTCAGTTCGTATCTGCCCGCTATAGGGCAACTGCTTACGGTATAATGAATATGTGTGGAGTGTTTGCGGGAGCAGCGATAACCAGCATATTGGGTGAGTCTACAGATGCCGGACATTTGGGACGAGACTTTGCATTCCTGGCTATATTCGTATTGATTATGTTAGTCATCTTGGTCACATGTCTACGACCTAAGACTATTGATATGAAAGATTAATATTTAAGACTAGAAATAATGAAAAAGATACTATTCATATTTGTTGGTATACTTTGTGTCCTACCTTTGAAGGCAAAGGTAAGGTTGCCGGCAATTATTGGAAATGATATGGTGTTGCAACAGAACACTAAAGCCAATCTATGGGGCTGGTCTGCCCGTTCGCAGAAAGTTATCGTTAGAACATCCTGGGATAATAAAGCCTATACAACCACTTCTGCTTTGGATGGGGCATGGAAAATACAGGTGCAGACTCCTTCGGCCGGTGGTCCTTTTACGATCACTATATCCGATGGTGAGCCTGTAATTCTTACAAATATTTTGATAGGCGAAGTATGGTTATGTTCGGGGCAGTCAAATATGGAGATGCCTGTAAAAGGATTTAGAGGACAACCTGTAAAAGGATCATGTGACGCGATTGCAACATCCTTGCCATCTGACGACATTCGCATGGTTACACTCAAAATAAATAGCAGCCAGACATTGTTGGATGATTGTATTTCAACTCCCTGGATGGAGTCCAGCCCCGCCAATGTGGCGGATTTCAGTGCAACTGCTTATTTCTTTGCAAACTATCTGCGCAAAGTCTTAAAAGTTCCGGTAGGTGTCATTTGCTCCAGTTGGGGTGGTTCCAAAATAGAATCGTGGATAAACAAGGAGGTATATATGGAAAAATTTCCGGAAATATCTTTATCGGCACTGACTAAAGATCTTAAAGACATAGCCCGACCAAAAGATGAGCCTACATTGCTATACAATGCGATGATTCATCCGATTACACAGTTCACGATTAAAGGAGTAATTTGGTACCAGGGAGAAAGTAATTTAAATAATCCGAAAGTGTATAAACGGCTGTTTCCGGCAATGGTAGAGTCTTGGCGGAAGGAATGGAAGCAAGGAGAGTTTCCCTTTTATTATGTGCAAATTGCTCCTTATGATTATGGACGAAAAAATGCGGATAATACTGAGGCGGCCGAGATTCGGCAAGTGCAGCTGGAATGTCTGAAAGAAATTCCCAATGCTGGTATGGTCGTTACATCCGATATCGGAAACCGTACATGTGTGCACCCTTCCGATAAAGAGAATGTAGGAAAGAGACTCGCTTTGTGGGCATTAGCCAAGACTTATCAACGTAACGGAACACCTTATAGTGGTCCTATCTACAAGTCTTTTACAATTGATAAAGAAAAGTTGATTGTGGAGTTCGATTATGTAGAAATGGGAATGACATCTTATGATCAAGAGATTACCGGATTTGAGATTGCCGGAAAGGATGGGGTTTATTATCCAGCAAAAGCTACTCTTTTTGATAATAAGACAAAGGTAATACTAACCAGCGAACAAGTTCCCGAACCGGTAGAGGTTAAATATGGATTCAGAAATTATCAGCCGCTGAATCTATTTTCAAACTTCGGCTTGCCGGCTTCTCCTTTTGTAGCAAAATAATATTATGATATATGAAACGAGAAAATAGAAAAACCTGAAATTTGAGTTATTAACTTGTAATCTACAATTTATGTTAAATGCATTTTTATTAAAAAGTAAGCTATTCCGCATGTCGGGTATCTTATTAGTTATCTTCACTTTTTGCATGCCCGCTTTTTCGGCTTCATTTGAAGCTTTGGGCATAGATCAAAAGAAGATAACTGTCAACGGAGTTGTTTTGGACGATACACAAGAACCGTTAATAGGGGTTTCGGTTCTGGTGAAAGGTTCTCAACAAGGGACAGTGACTGATTTGGATGGAAAATATTCCATTAGTGCTCCTGCAGATGGTGTTTTAGTATTCTCATTTGTAGGTATGGAAAAACAGGAAATACCCGTAAAGGGGAGGAATAGTATTCTGGTAACGATGAGGAGCAGTTCGGTTGCTTTAGCAGATGTTGTTGTTATCGGATATGGTAAGCAGTCTAAGGCAGCATTGACGAGTGCGATCACCAAGGTGGACTCTAAAGATATGGCTATTTCGCCAGCGGGAAATCCAATGTCCATGTTGCAGGGGAAAGTGCCGGGAATGGAAATTCGCGTAAGCTCCGGTCAACCGGGGGCTGATCCTCAAATTATAGTACGTGGTGGAACAACTACTGCACCAGAAAGTGATTCTCCTATGGTAATTATTGACGGGGTGATTCGTACTATGAAGGATATTAACTATGCGGATATAGAAACGATACAGGTGCTGAAAGATGCTGCTTCAACGGCAATTTACGGTTCAAAGGCTTCTCGTGGTATTGTTATGATTACGACTAAGCAAGGTAAAGCAGGCAAAGGGAGTATCTCTTTTAGTTATGGTTTGTCTGTAGATCATCAACCGAAAAGAATGCCTTTGTCGGGTGCCCGCGAATATTTGACCGCAACTCGTACTGCTGCGCTACATGCAACCGATCCTGATAAATATTTGTTAGGTACTTTTGCGATGAGTACTGCAAATAAACGGAATGCTTTGAATACAACAGCTTTTCTGGATGACTATATAACCAATTATGGTCAGGGGTATGTAGAAGATCTGTTATCTAACCAAGGATGGGAGATGATGGAGGATCCTGCCAATCCCGGTAAGATGTTGATATTTAAAGAAACAGATTTTCAAGATAACCTATTCCAGACTCCTGTCAATCATGATTTTAATATAAACTTCAGTGGCGGAAATGAGAAAGCCACTTATTATATGAGTCTTGGTTATCTTACACAGGACGGTATTGTTGTAGGTTCTAATTATAATCGTTGGAGTTTTTTGACAAATGCTTCATACAAGATTCGTAAGAATCTGACGGTAAGGGGGATGGTGAATTACTCCATGCGAACGACAGCAGGCATCAATGAGAATAACGTAATGTCACGTGCTGCCAAGATGCCACCTACAGTACGTCAGTATTATGAAGACGGGACACCGGCTCCGGGAGAATTGACGAGTTCATTCCGTACCAGACTTCATGAAGTTTATTATCAGGAAAAAGAAAACAGAGTGAGCCGTATCAATCTTTCTGCAGAATTAGATTGGGAGATCATTCCGGGGTTACATCTCAAACCGATGTTCTCATATACTAACAACGAAGGTAAAGACCATAATTTTGAACGATATAATGAAGTTGTGAAAAACAGACCGGTGTCGGAAGCACATAATATGGATTTGCATTATCAGTATGACCTTATTTTAAACTACACAAAGACACTAAAAGATAAACATAACCTGGACTTGATGGTTGGTGGTAACTACATTTATGACAATTGGTATCGTTTCAGCGGTTCCGGTTATGGTGGAACATCTGATTATATTGAAACATTGAATGGTATTGCTGCAGAATCGGCCAAGACAACCTCTACTTTTGAAGAGAAAAAGATGAATAGTTATTTCGGACGTGTCAATTATAATTACGACATGAAGTATCTGTTTTCCGCAAGTATCCGTTATGATGGCTCTTCCCACTTTGCAGCCAATCATAAGTTTGCAACTTTTCCAGGTGTGTCTGCCGGATGGAATATGCATCGTGAGGCTTTCTTTGAACCTTTATCAAAGGTGGTCAGCAACTTAAAGCTTAGAGCTAGCTGGGGGAAAACAGGATATGATAATCTTGCATTGGAAAATACGGAAGGTTCTTATGAAGCCGGTAAAAACTATGCGGGTGAAGCAGGTATCTTGAATACTGTGTTGATGAATCGTAATTTGCTATGGGAAGAGACGACTTCAACCGACTTGGGATTTGAAGCTGGATTTTTAAATAATCGTATCAATTTATCTTTCGATGCATATTATAAAAAGACTACGAACCGTTTATTGAATGAAAACCTATGGTCGGAAACTGGGTTTGCATCAATTAAATCTAATTTTGGTTCTTTGAATACGAAAGGTATAGAAATTGCTGTCAATGCGATTCCCATGCAGACACGTGATTTCCGTTGGAATATAGATGCAAATTTCTCCATTTGGAGAACAACCATAGGAAAGTTGCCTAATAATGGTGCAGATAAGAATCGGACTGGTGGAGGAATCATTTTCGATCCTAAGTTGGGAAAATATGTTGAAGTGGGCGGATTTGCAGAAGGAGAGCGTTTTGGTGCTCGCTTTGCTTATCAGTTGGATGGAGTTTATTCAACAGATGAGGACGCTGCTAATGCTCCATATGATGAAGGAGTATCTTCCGGTTGGTTAGGCAAAGGAAAATGTGCCGGTGATGCAATTTGGCGTGATGTGGATGGAAACGGTATCATAAATTCTAAAGATATGGTATTTGTAGGTTATATTCATCCGGATAAGATGGGTTCTTTTAATAACACTTTTACCTATAAGAACTTCACTCTGAGGATTGCAACAGACTTTTCATTAGGTAATGTGATTGATAATCATTTTAGGGCGCAGGCAAATGCGAATTCTCGAAATAACTTCGCAACGATTCATGATGTTGCCAGTAGTAAAATGTGGCATAAACCGGGTGATGTAGCTTCTATTCCCCGCTATGATGTAGAGTCCGACTGGGACAATGGGAAACGTAATCATGGTCGCCCAAGTAGTTCTACAATTGGCTTTAGTGGTGGTAGTGCCAATACTTTATATATAAAGAAAGGGGATTATCTGGCATTCCGTGAAGTCTCTCTATCCTACCCGTTACGTGCCAAATGGTTGCGAGCTGCTAAAATTGAAACACTGGATTTGACCGCTGCTGTCTATAATTTAGGATATTGGACAGCTTATGATGGACTTACTCCTGAAGTAATTGGTGCTGACGCCGGTAAATATTCCCGTCCACGTCAGTTTATATTCTCTGTAAAATTTACAATGTAACATTAAAGTAAACGATGATGAGAACTAAATTAATAATGTTTAGTATACTAGCTGCCTGTACTTTAGGTAGTTGTGAATCTATTTTGGATATAGATCCTATCTCTGAAATAACTATGGCGAATTATTGGAAATCAGAATCTGATGTAAAAGGCTATTTGAACGGTCTTTATTCGGATTACAGAGGTATGACCAGTACTACGTTATATGGTGAGGACCGTGGAGATGCTATGGTATCAGGAGTAATTGGAGGTGTTTCGCGTTCACATCAACACGAGTTGAATGAAGAATATGGGTTGGATTGGCGTACTTTCTATGAGAATATCCACCATTGTAATATGATTATTAAATATGCTCCGGGAATTGAGTTTACGCTGGAAAATGAAAAGAAAAGGATTTTGGCGCAGGCATATACGTTCAGAGCAAAAGCTTATCTGACTTTAACACAGATGTGGGGAGACGTGCCTATTGTGTTGAATCCTACGGAATCCTATGATAAGGAATCACGTCCGATGCGTAGTCCGGCTTCTGAAGTAATGAAACAGATTTTGTCGGATATCCAGACCGCTATTGACCTATATCCGGAAGCACATATCCTGGATAAGAACAGACTTTCCAAACCAGCTACATTATGTCTGAAAGCGGAAGCGTTGGCATGGAAATATACAGTTCAGAGGAGCAATGACAAGAATGATTTGACAGATGCAATTTCAGCGTTGGAAGAAGTCGAAAAATGCGGAGTGAGTATGATGGATAAATATGCGGATATATTTGATGTGGCAAATAAGAAAAACAGTGAAATCATTTTCTCCATTTATCTGAAGAAGGATGAATACAACAATATGTATATGTCTACATTATCTATGTCAGCCGCTGCCGGACTGTTGACTAATGATATTGTAAACAAAGAGGATATTCCGTATACCAATTCAACAATCGCACGTCATGTATACGCTCCGTCTCCCCGTTTGATTTCACTTTTCAGCGACAAGGATAACCGGGCTTCATCAGCATATATTAATGCTATAAATTCGAAAGGGACGGTAGTCTTTACTTCGCAGAATAAATTCCGGGGAACAGCTTATACTGACGACCGTTATTATGATAATGATATTGTAGTTTATCGTTTGGGTGAAGTCAAATTGCTAAAAGCGGAATTATTGTGTTATTTGGGTGGTGATAACGTATCCAAAGCTATTGATGCGATGTTTTCTACTCGTAATCGTGCCGATATCGGCGCTTATATCGCAAGTTCGGATCAGAAAGTGGTACAAAAAGAAATATTGGATGAACGAGGCAGGGAATTGTGTTTCGAGTTGAAGCGTTGGCCGGACCTAATGCGTGCGCATTATGCGGGTACGATTGATATTTATGATTACGTCCCTAATCTGGTTGGTAAATCTACTCCGTTGTATTTTCCGATTTTAAGGAAGATGATTGATTTGAATCCTAATCTGGAACAAACTGATGGTTATTAAAAATTAAAAACAATGAAGAATTTAAACTTAATATTAGCGTGGATGTGCCTGTTGTTTATAGCGACAGCATGCAATGATGTGGAGCCGAGCATATCTTCTTTACCGGTTCCTACGAGCAAACCTTACTCTATAAATAAGGAAGGGTATGCTTATTTCAGAATACCGACAATGGTTATAACAAATAGCGGTACAATATTGGCTTTTGCAGAGGGACGCCGCAATGGACCTGAAGATGAAGGGGATATTGATATCGTTCTGAAACGCTCCACTGATAAAGGAAAGACTTGGGGGCCGCTGATAACTGTTAAGGATGATGCTGAAAATCGTTGTCGTAATCAGGTGCCTGTTTATTTAGCGGATATCAATCGTGTTATCTTGCTATCTTGCTGGAACCCGGGGGCAACGGGGACCAACTCTATTTTCATGACTTACTCGGATGATGAAGGGTTGACATGGGCGAAAGAAAAGGATATAACAGCTTCGGTAACTCCAGATAAATATAGATGGTATGCCACAGGACCTTGTCATGGAATTGTAAAACAGTTTGAGCCGCATAAAGGAAGAATTGTGGTATCATGTAATCATAACACCACGACTTCCGGTGCAGGACGTTCCCATGTGATATATTCGGATGATAGGGGAGAAACCTGGCATTTGGGTGGCATTATGGATATGGATTATACCAATGAGAGTACTGTGACCGAATTGAGCAATGGTGATTTGATGTTGAATATGCGTAAACAGTCTGATACAGAAAAATACAGGGTGGTTTCTACCAGTGCGGATGGTGGACTGACATGGAGTCCGTGTAAATACACTACATTGAAAGAACCGATATGTCAGGGCTCTATCCTCTTTTATGGTTTGGGAGAGGATGGCAAAGGCATTCTTTTATTCTCCAATCCTGATAGTCAGACCAATCGTAATAACAACACATTGAAAATGAGTGAAGACGATGGAGTAACCTGGAAAAAACAATATTCCTATACTGGTAGTGACTATGGCGGATATTCGGATATAGCCCGTTATCCGGATGGTATGATTGGAGTACTGTATGAATACGGATTCAAGAATATTGGTGGCATTGCTTTTCAAAATGTTGAGTTATCGCAATTACAATAACCATACGTGGAATTATAAAAATGTAATGATATGAAGATCATAAAAAAGATAATATATTTCTTGTTCGTATGTCTGGGAGTCTTTTATTCCTGTAAAGATGAAGAGCAAGTATTGTTGAACGCTGATTTTGTCTCTGATAAACAAACGATTTCTGCCGGAGAGAAAATTTGTTTTATGGATAAGTCTACCGGAGAGCCAGTACGATGGGACTGGAGTTTTGAAGGGGGAGAACCTAGTGTGTCTAATCTGTTTAGCCCGGAAATCGTTTATAATTATCCGGGAACTTATACTGTGAAATTGAGAGTGGGCAGAGGAACGGAAAATGCAGAGACTGAAATGTTGAAATACGTCACTGTCGTATATCCGGATGAAATAACAGCTGCTTTTAAAGCGGATAAAACTCAAGCTCTAAGCGATGAAACTATAAACTTTACGGATTTGTCTGTTGGATTTCCATCGACTTGGGCATGGGAGTTTACTTCTGTGGGTGGGATAACGGTTACTTCTGATCTGCAGAATCCAAGTCTCATATTTGAACCGGGAGTTTACACAGTGAAATTAACTGTGACAAATCCTAAGACATCAGCTACTGTTACAAAAGAGAAATACCTGAATATTATTGATAAAAATTCAGTAGCCGCAGATATAGCGGCAGATCGGCGTATGATTATAGAAGGAGGAACAATATCATTTAAGGATGCCAGTTTAGGACGTCCTACTCATTGGAACTGGACATTTGAAGGGGGCGAACCGTCTGTTTCAGACCAGCAGAACCCTGTTGTAACTTATTCGACTGCCGGTAGATATAAAGTAACTTTGGTGGCATCTAACGAAATGAATACTTCTACTGCTGAACAAGAAGGATATGTCACTGTGCTTCCTGGTAAGGATCTTGTTCTTTTCTATCCATTCGATGGTGACAGTAAAGATATGGGACCGAATGCCATTCATCCGGAAATTCTTAAATTGGGAGATAATATGGATGTTAACTTTAATGCTCCTGCCCGTAAAGAAGGATTTACTTGTGCCCAGTTTGTAAGTAAGGATAATCAGAATTATGCTTTCCTTTCGTTACCTGATAATGATGCTTTGGATTTCCAGGCAACTCCTGTAACTACATCCTTCTGGGTGAAAACTTCAAATAAGACTGCTACCAATCTGGGAGTGTTCCAGCATGGTGCCGGACCTAATGCAAGTGCAGACGGAATGAATAAACAAACTTGGTTCAGATTCCAAAAGTCCAGTCCATATATAAGATATGTCATTGAATACACGGGACTGTCAGGAAACTGGACTGATTATAAAACGAAGTCTATGACGGATGGGGAATGGCATCATTATGTATGTGTACATACGAACGGAAGTACCTATTTGTATATTGATGGAGTAAAAGAAGCGGAAGCATTGAATAAGGGATTGAAACCGATCGACCGGAAACCTTATTTTATTGGTGCGATGTATCGTGGAGCAGAGGGTGCACGATCTTATGAGAATTTCATGGAGGGTTATATCGATGATTATTTAATTTATCACCGTGCATTTACAGCTGAAGAAGCGAAAACACTTTATGAAAGTATGAAATAGATAGTATTATATATCTAATTTAGGGCGCTATATATTTAGGATAATCATATCTTGAATGTATAGCGCTTTTATTTATAATTTAGTTACCTTTGTTCACTCTAAAAAGAGACAATGAAAATTATACATAATACAATGATACTACTATGAAGCCTTTGTTTATTAAGACTCTTCGTATTTTGATGCTTTTTATCTTTATTATTTCATTGGGCTTAGGTTATGTTATTTACGAAGATACATTAGCATCATGGTGGATACCTGTTGGAATGGCGCTTTTGGTGGCTCTTGCTACTATCCCATTCTATAAGAAGTGGATATGGCTGACAACCATGGATGGTAAAGTAATTAATTGTTTGTGTCATCTGGCTTGCATCGGTGCCATCAGTTATGTATTGTTTCTTGGCGGTAATTATTGGTTTGCCGATCCTGCTTCCACACACGAAGAAACAGTGATGGTACAGAAAAAATATGTAGAAACACACAAGAAGACCCGTAGAGTAGGCAGGCATCGTTATGTTTCGGATGGCATACGTAAGGAATACTATTTGCAGGTAGCTTTTGAGAATGGAGCTGTGGAAGAATTGCATGTGTCACTTTCCACTTATAATAAAACCAAGGCAGGTGCACCGAAGATACTAACTTTACAAAAAGGCTTTTTCGGATTACCGGTGATTACAAAAGGACTTTAATCAATCATTATGATATAGATATGGAAAATAGAGAATTGTATGAAAGAATGTTGTCGGGGACTATGTATAATGATTTGTCTGCAGAACTGGTTCAGAGAAGAGAACAAGTCGTTTTTCTGACTAATGATTATAACTCTACTTATGGAAAACCCAAAGAGGTTCGTGAAGCATTATTACGCAAATTGTTGAAAGGCATTGGGGAGAATATTCACTTCGAACCCAATTTCCGGTGTGAGTTTGGATTTAATATCACTATAGGAAACAACTTCTTTGCTAATTTTGATTGCATCATGTTGGATGGGAATCTTATTACAATAGGGGATAATGTCTTGTTGGGACCACGTGTCGGACTGTACACTGCAAATCATGCACTTGATGCTCGGGAACGCGTTATGGGAGGTTGCTATGCACGTCCGATTGTGATTGAGGATAATGTCTGGATTGGTGCAGGCGTCCATATTATGGGTGGTGTTACCATTGGAAGAAATTCGGTAATCGGAGCAGGAAGTGTAGTGACTAAGGATGTGCCGGAAAATGTGATCGCTGCAGGAGTTCCATGTAAAGTAATTCGGGAGATCACGGATAAAGATAAGACCGACTTTTTAGGGTAGGTTGGCGTGTGCTATTAAGAAAAGTCACATCACTTTTAGAGGACATAAACCGTTCTGAAAGTGATGTGACTTTTCTTATATAGGTAAGGCAACTAACCAGAATAGGAGTTGCCCGACTTAATCTTAGGATGAACCGTTAGCTGTTAGCTTTCGAATCATTATCTTCTTCGTCCTCTTCCTCTTTTTTCTTTTTGCCTAGTCCGAGGATACCAAAGATAAAATCTTTCAGATAACTTATTATACCGATAACGATCAATGCACCGAAGCCATAGATTAGAATACTGCCTCCCCATTTATCCCAGAAAGATGGCTCTGGAATGAGACTGGTAAGATCCTCTACATTGAGGTCTTTCTGAAGAGCTTCTATAAAATCGTCGGGAATATCATAATAGGTGTCAGGTTTGGATTCTGAAAACAGCACTAATACACGGCTACCATCTTTCTCAATATAACCCAGATCCAAATGTGAACCGTCATCTGTCTTGTAATAGGAACTGTCCGGCAAAGTAGCGACTTTAGGAATGTTAGCTGGAACGTTGATTTTTATACGGCGTGCTTCAGCACTAGTCATAAAAATGGTGATAAAGGCCACCAAAACAAATAAAAACTTTTTCATACTTTATAAATATTAAATTGATTGTGTCGCTATAAAGCCACTATTGTTGTTTTGCTGTATATTGATTTGGCAAATGTAGAAATTTTTTTCTAAAAACAGAATATATGGAGTTTTATTTTTTTTTAAGGCTCTGTTTCTGGTAAGATTTCATGGATTGAATGATTTTTTCGTCTTATCAATTTTGCGTTTTGTCTACAAACGGGATGCATTCGTCTCATTTCAAAAATCGGCAATCTTCTATACTCTATCTTCGTGACGAAATAAAAACAGAATAAAATCATGAAGATGAATAAAACTAGATTATTAGAAAAAATATCTATTCAGTCAGGTATCTCCGCAGATGAATGCAGCGCAGTACTCAAAACCTTTGAAAGAGTTCTTAGTGAAGAGTTAACCCGGAAAATACATCGTTATGGCGGGTGGATACTTTTGTTGGTTGCTTTGTTGGTATCCGCAGTGGCGTTTAGTCAGACACCGCAGAGAAAAGGACGGCCGGTACAGACAATCCGGGGAATGGTTATTGATGGGGATTCAAAACACCCGATACCGTATGTAACGGTGAGATTATCCGAAAAAGAGGGAGCAGGTACGATAACAGACAGTCTCGGTCGTTTCAGCATACCACAGGTTCCTGTTGGACGGCATACGGTAGAGGCAACCTTTATGGGATATGAGCCGGGTATTTTCAGAGAGATACTGGTAACTTCCGCCAAGGAGGTTTATCTGGAAATTCCTTTGAAAGAAAGTGTAAACGAACTCAATGAAGTTGTGATTCGTGCCAGAACCAATAAAGAGGAGGCGATGAATAAGATGGCTACTACCGGGGCCCGTATGTTAAGTGTGGAAGAAGCGAGCCGCTACGCCGGAGGTTTTGACGACCCTGCCCGTTTGGTATCCTCCTTTGCCGGGGTGGCCCCCAGTGTATCCTCTAATGGGATATCCATTCATGGCAATGCTCCCCATCTGTTGCAGTGGCGATTGGAAGACGTTGAAATTCCCAACCCGAATCACTTTGCGGATATTGCCACATTGGGTGGAGGAATACTTTCATCTCTTAGTTCGCAGGTATTGGGTAATTCCGATTTCTTTACCGGAGCTTTTCCGGCAGAATATGGAAATGCGGTATCCGGTGTGTTTGATATGAAATTGCGCAATGGAAATAACCAGAAGAATGAGAATACGCTTCAAGTGGGCATCATGGGAATTGATGTAGCTTCCGAAGGACCGTTAAGCAAGAAGCACAAAGCATCCTATATTTTCAATTACCGGTATTCCACAACGGGACTTCTGAACTTGGAGGGCGGAAAGATGGACTATCAGGACTTGAACTTCAAACTGAATTTCCCGACACAGAAAGCAGGAACATTCTCTGTCTGGGGAACCAGCCTGATTGATAAATTCGGCAGTGATTTTGAAAAGAATGCGGATAAATGGGAATATATGAGCGACCGTAGCGAATCAAAAGACAAACAGTATATGGCTGCCGGAGGTATCAGCCACCGTTATTTCTTCAACAATGACGCATCATTGAAAACCACTATTGCCGGTACTTATTCGCAACTGGACGGAGGAGCAACCATGTTTAACCACTCTCTGGAATCTACTCCCTACATGGATCTTAACTCGAAACATACCAACTTGATACTGACTTCGACTTTCAACCGTAAATTCAGTAACCGTTTTACTAATAAGACAGGATTTACGTATAATGCCATGTTCTATCAAATGAACCTTGCCATTGCTCCTTATGAAGCCGAATCACTGGAAACCGTATCTCAAGGAAAAGGCAATACGAGTCTGATATCTGCCTACAATAGTTCTTCTGTAGGATTGACAGAACGTTGGACGCTCAATGCCGGTATTTACGGGCAATTTCTGACCCTGAATAATAAGTGGTCTGTTGAACCCCGTATTGGTTTGAAATGGCAAGCTACTCCGAAAGCAACTTTCGCACTGGCTTATGGTATGTACAGCCGTATGGAGAAAATGGACGTCTATTTTGTGAAAACGAAAAGTACAGGAGACAAATCCGTCAACAAGGAACTCGATTTCACCAAAGCGCAGCACGTCATGTTATCTTTTGGATACAAAATATCCGATCGCATGAATCTGAAAATAGAACCTTATATCCAATTTCTCCATGATGTGCCTGTGATGGCTGACAGCTCTTATTCCGTACTCAACCGCTCTGATTTCTATGTGGAAGACGCATTGGTTAATAAAGGAAGAGGACGCAACATAGGTATTGATATCACTTTAGAACGTTTCCTGGAAAAAGGACTCTATTACATGATTTCCGGTTCTCTTTTCGATTCCCGCTATCGGGGCGGAGACGGTGTGTGGTACAATACGAAGTTTAATCGGAATTATGTCATCAACGGACTGATTGGAAAGGAATGGATGCTGGGACGTAACAGACAGAATATTCTTAGCATCAATCTGAAATTGACCTTACAAGGAGGTGACCGGTATTCTCCGATTGACAGGGAAGCAACGATGAATCATCCTGATAAAGAGGTGCAATATGACGAAACGAAAGCATTTTCTAAACAATATTCTCCCATGCTTATCGGCAACTATACCGTGAGTTACCGCATCAACAAGAAGAAAGTCTCTCATGAGTTTGCAGTGAAAGGACTTAACTTTACCGGTGCGAAGGAACACTATGGACATGAATATAATGTGAAAACTGGAAAAATTGATGTTAGCGACGGTTCTACAACATTGACAAATGTGAGTTATAAACTTGAATTTTAGATAACCGATATAGAAGTTCAACCGGAAAAATGTTTTATCTTCGTCCCCAGAGATAAAACATCTTCCCTGATTAAATACACGATGGCTGAAACAATAACAACAGACAATAAATCTACTTTATTATATCGATTTCTCGTTAGCCCGGAACTTCGATGGGCGCGTTATCTGGTGCTCATTATGGTGTTGGCTACCATATCATTCAATCAGGTTTTTATTATATTCCTCGATTACCGGGATATATTGGGAGGATGGATTTATACATTCACTTTCTTATATCTACTGACTTATATAGGAGTTATTTATCTGAATCTTTTCTGGCTCTTTCCAAAGTTTTTGCTGAAAAGACGCTATCTAAGCTACATATCCTTACTTTCAGTAGCAATGATGCTTGCCCTGGCAATACAAATGGCAACGGAATATGTATCTTATTCCTGCTGGCCGGAATTTTACGAACGTGCCTCTTATTTTTCCATACCTATAGTGATGGATTATATATCTTCTTTCATGTTGTCCACACTCTGCATGATAGGAGGAACAATGACTGTTCTCCTGAAAGAATGGATGATAGACCATCAACGTGTCTCACAAATGGAAAAGGTTCACGTACTTTCGGAAGTGGAACAGCTAAAAGAACAAGTCAGCCCCGAACTTCTTTTCAAAACATTACATCATTCGGGGGAACTGACATTGAGCGAACCGGAAAAAGCCTCGAAGATGCTGATGAAATTAAGTCAACTACTTCGCTATCAACTATATGATTGCAGCAGAACAAAGGTATTGCTTAGTAGTGAAATTAATTTCCTGAATAATTACCTGACCTTGGAACAGAATTCCCAGGCACCATTTAATTATGAACTGCTTGCGGATGGAGAAGTAAATAGAACACTGGTTCCACCCTTGCTTTTCATTCCATTTGTGCAATATATTGTAAAATCAATCAACGAACAGCGAACATCCATCCCTGTTTCTCTCAAAATCCATTTGAAAGTAGAAGAGAACACAATTATATTCACTTGTCTTTGCCTACAAGTGAATCTTTTGGAAGATAAAGGACTTGAAAGAATCCGCCAAAGACTGAACTTATTATATGGCAATCGTTACAGACTATTCCTGACGACAGAAAGCATCTGGTTGGAATTGAAAGGAGGTGAAGTATGAACCTGAATACAGAACATAGAAGAATGGAAGATAAAAGTGTTACAGCTTTTTTGTTAAGTCCTCATTACCGGACATGCAGACATCTGTTACTGCAAATAATAGTTCTTTTGATGACTATTAATGTCTTTTGGTACGAACCTTTGCAGTCAGTTTCTTTTTGGCGGCGTTTTGGTGGATTCCTGGCATATTTTGTTTCCATTAATACGGTAATCTATATGAACCTGTATATATTAGTACCCTGTTTTCTGTTGAAGAACCGCTTAGGTCACTATGTCCTGGCGGCTGTCCTGACGAATTTGGTAGTCATCGTCTTCCTTTCAATCACCCAGGGATTACTCTTTGAAGTAATTCTGCCCGGAAAAGATCCTGGCAGATTCGCTACTTTCATTAATACTTTTTCGGGGATACTGACCATCGGTTTTGTTACCGCAGGTTCGGCAGCCATATCGCTGTTTACCCATTGGTTGCGCTACAACCTGCGTATTGACGAACTCGAGTCCACTACTTTGCAATCCGAACTGACATTTCTGAAGAATCAGATTAACCCGCATTTCCTTTTCAATATGCTGAATAATGCCAATGTCCTGATAAAGAGAAATCCGGAAGAAGCTTCCAAAGTACTTTTTAAACTGGAAGATTTGCTACGGTATCAGATTAACGACAGTTCGCGTGAAAGAGTTTCATTGGCTTCGGATATCCGTTTCCTGAATGACTACCTGAATTTGGAAAAGATACGCCGTGACAATTTCCAGTTTACGTTGAGGCAGGAGGGAGAAGTGGATTCCATTTGGATTCAGCCTTTATTATTCATTCCTTTTGTGGAAAATGCGGTGAAACATAGTTTTGATAGTGAGCATTCTTCGTATGTCCATGTCTTTTTTAAGGTGGACGCTCACCAGCTGGAATTCCGGTGTGAGAATTCTAAACCGGCTGTTGCAGTCCAGCAGGGTAAAGTCGGTGGAATCGGACTTGCCAATATTCAGCGTAGATTAGGATTACTGTATCCTGAACATTATAAGTTGGAACAAAAAGAAGATGAAAATCTCTATTCTGTAATTTTAAGTATAACATTATGAATTGTATCATTGTAGATGATGAACCCTTGGCACGTGAGGCCATGAAGTTATTGATAGAAGAATCCGATAATCTCCAGTTGATAGGCAGCTTTAATAGTGCTGCAACTGCTTCCGACTTTATGGAGCAGCAGGGAGTCGATCTGGTTTTTCTAGATATTCAGATGCCTGGGATTACAGGAATAGAGTTTGCCCGTACGATTTCCAAAAAAACACTGGTTATTTTCACCACAGCCTATACAGAATATGCGCTGGATAGCTATGAAGTAGATGCAATCGACTATCTGATTAAGCCCGTCGAAGCGGAACGTTTTCAAAAGGCGGTGGATAAAGCGTTATCCTATCATTCTCTATTATTGAAAGAAGAGAAAGAAGCTATTGAAACGATTGTTGCCGCTGAATATTTCTTCGTAAAGGCAGAGCGTCGGTATTTCAAGGTGAATTTCTCCGATATTCTCTTTATTGAGGGATTGAAAGATTACGTCATTCTTCAACTGAACGACCAGCGTATCATTACTCGCATGAGCCTGAAAGCCATATTCGATTTATTACCAAAATCTATTTTTTTGCGGGTGAATAAATCCTATATTGTCAATACCGATCACATCGAGTCATTTGACAATAATGATATATTTATAAAATCGTATGAAATTGCTATCGGTAATAGTTACCGGGACGACTTCTTTGAGGGTTTTGTAATGAAACAAAGATTGTGATTTTTCATTTTTGTTTGGTTACATAATTTTCAAATGGTATATTTGTAACCAAAATAAAGAATACGTGATTGGCACAACAGACTATATTAGTATTAAGTTAACTGATGAGACTCAGTTTCGTTCTATATTCGACAAATATTACATATCTCTATGTATGTTTGCTAATCAGTATGTCGAAAATGATGCATTAGCGGCTGATATTGTTCAGGAGTGTTTTGTGAAGTTGTGGCAGTTGCGCGATGATTTCATGTATGTGCATCAGATTAAATCATTCCTCTATACGTCGGTACGCAATAAATCTTTAAATGAACTGGAACATACCAAGGTCATGAATGAGTATGCACAGAAAGTTCAGGAAATGAGTAAAGACTCTTTTTTCCAAGACAAGGTCATAGCAGAAGAAAGTTACCGGATATTAGTGGATGCCATTGAAAAACTACCGCCACAGATGAAAAGCATTATGCAACTGGCACTTGAGGGAAAAAGCAATCCGGAAATTGCTGAAACACTGAATATTTCCGGCGAAACGGTACACTCCCAGAAAAAGATTGCCTACCGTAAATTACGCGTATATTTGAAAGACTATTACTACCTGGTTTTTTACTTTTTATAGTTTCTTTTAAAAAAAATCATTTTTAATACACCCTGATTTTCAATTCACCTGTTTTAGTATAAACAACGATTAAAACATGTGAATTATGATAAACCAACATTTCTATATTGCAAGACTCATTGCCAGATACTTATCTGATGAAATCGGGGAAGAAGAACAGGCGGAACTGACCCGGTGGAGAGATGAATCGCCCGAAAACGAACGCCTTTTTCAGGAAATCTGCAAGGAAGAAAACATAAAGCAGAATATGCAGAAGCGGCAAACTTTCCATGCAGAGGACGGATGGGAGGGAGTGCAAAGAAAAATCCAACGCCATCGGTTCAGACATCGGATACTGAATATATGTAAATATGCTGCTATTTTCATTTTTCCGGTGGCTATTGCTACTGTGGCAATATATAAGAGCGGTAATGAACCCCAGCCGTTATCTCAAGTAGCGGAACAAATTGTTCCGGGTGGTAAGAAAGCCGTTCTTATTTTGGATAATGGAGAAGCAATTGATTTGAAGTCCACTTCCGGCGTGGAATTGAAAGAAAAAGATGGTACAGTCATTCAGGTGGATTCTACCGCATTGAATTATCAGCAGGCTCCCGCCCGGACATCCGAAAAACTTGCATATAATAAGGTAAACGTTCCTCGTGGTGGTGAATATCAGCTGATGTTGAGCGATGGAAGCAAGGTACAGTTGAATTCTATGAGTTCCATCCGCTTCCCTGTTCAGTTTGCACAGGATTGCCGTCTGGTAGAATTGGAGGGAGAGGCCTATTTCGAAGTAAGCAAAACCGGACAGCCTTTTATTGTACAAACCAAAGGGATGAAAATAGAAGTATTAGGAACTACTTTTAATATATCAGCTTACGCAAACGAAGAATATCAAACTACACTTGTCAGCGGTTCGGTAAAAGTACAGACTGAAAATGGAAGTAACCGGATTCTGAAACCATCAGAACAGGCTTGCATTACTCCGGGCAGCAACCAGATCAATGTACGCAATGTAGATACTGCATTTTATACTTCATGGATACATGGAAAGATCAATTTCAAAGATCAGCGATTGGACGACATCATGAAAACTCTTGCCAGATGGTATGATATGGATGTAGTCTATGAGAATGAAGCGACCAAGGAGTTACGCTTCGGCTGCTATGTTAACCGCTATAATGAGATTACCCCATTGGTGAAATTGTTGGAGCAAACGGGTAGAGTAACAGTCACAGTAGAAGGAAAAACTATCAAAATATTCACTAATCATTAATCCCTGTTTTATGGAAAAACTACGTAATGTTGCCAGATTTGGGAAATATGGAAAACGTCTTTGTATGATGTTCCTTTTTCTCTGTATTACGACTTCAGGGCTGATGCGGGCATCTGTATTCGCACAGACCACGGTTACAGCCAAATTCAGAAATGTAACACTGAATGAAGTTCTTTGGGAAATTCAGAAACAAACGGACTTTACCTTTATCTACAGCACAAATGATGCGAAGAAAGTCAGAGTGGAAAATCTGGATGTGAAGAATGAACTGATTTCTGAAGTGCTAAACAAATGCCTGCGAAATAGCGGACTGACTTATACGGTTCATGATGGAGTAATTGCCATCCGTAAGGCTGAACCCGTTAGGACGGAAACTGTTGCACGTGAGAAATATACGATTACAGGGAAAGTAATTGAAGATAGTGGAGAGCCGATAATCGGAGCTAATGTCATCGTGAAAGGTACAACTAACGGTATGATGACTGATATGGACGGTAATTTCCATCTGGAAGTTACAGACAAGAAAGTGACTCTGATGGTTTCTTATATCGGTTATACGTCACAGGAAGTCGTTGCAACTCCCGGCAAGCCGATGAGCATAATCCTGAAAGTGGATAATAACCTGTTGGACGAAGTGATTGTAACGGGATATGGTACTTTCAAGAAATCGGCTTATGCAGGTTCTGCCAGTATCGTAAAGACAGATGCTGTGAAAGATGTGCCTAATGTATCTTTCCAACAGATGTTGGAGGGGGCGGCTCCCGGTGTCAGCGTAAATACCGGTTCGGGTATACCGGGTTCGTCAACGTCCATCCGTATCCGTGGTATGGGTTCGTTCAATGCCTCCAATTCTCCGCTGTATGTAGTGGATGGTGTTCCCGTATTGTCGGGTAATATTGGTGCATCCGGTAGTGATTCTGGTTTGGATGTAATGTCTACTTTGAATACATCGGATATTGAAAGCATCACTGTTATCAAGGATGCCGCTGCTGCTTCACTTTATGGTTCACGTGCAGCGAATGGCGTTGTCATTATTACCACGAAACAAGGAAAAGCAGGTAAACCGGTCTTTAAATTGAAATCGGATTGGGGATTCTCTAATTTTGCCATGCCTTTCCGCGAATTGATGGGCGGACAGGAACGTCGTAACCTGATCCACGAGGGGCTTCGGAATTATGCTTTAACTTATAGCGGTAAGACCGATGATGAGGTAGGACTTCATCAGGGGATGACCGAGAATGAAGCATGGGCTTATGCCGATTCGAATATTGACCAGTATGCACCGATCCCTTGGTGTGGTTTTGTGAATTGGGATGATTATCTGTTCCGTAACGGTAGCCACCAGAATTACGAGTTTTCGGCTTCCGGCGGACAGGAAAAGATTAAATACTATACATCTATCGGCTATATGAAGCAGGATGGTGTTACGATAAACTCCGGTCTGGAACGTATTTCTGCACGTTTGAATGTAGACTATCAGATGGCTAAATGGATGAATATCGGTGCAAAGATACAGTTCTCCAAAGTGAATCAGGATACTTATTCGGAGGGTACATCGTATACTTCTCCAATTTACGGTACGCGTAATGGAGCTACACCATCTGACCCTATATGGAATGAAGACGGCACCTGGAACCGTGCATTAATCAAATTGGATGACCGTAACCCGATGTTATCAAATTCTTATAATTTTAAGAGAGAATATGCGACTCGTTCTTTCAATACCGTATATGCATCATTCGACATTTGGAAAGGAATCAAGTTTGCGTCTACATTCAGTTATGATTTTGTGATGAACAAGTCTCGTGCATGGAAAGACCCGCGTACCAGTGACGGTGACGATGATAACGGACGTTTCAGCAAAGATTATAATGATATTACCAATATGACATGGTCTAATATTCTGACTTATCAGACAAAGATCAAGAAAAAACACAATCTGGACCTTTTGGCTGGTTATGAAATCAACAGTAAGGAGTCGGATGGATTGGGAACTACTATCTCTAATTTTGCACGCTGGGATAAACCGGAAGTCAACAATGGTGTAGTGTATCAGAGTATGGGAGGTTCTAACAGTACGACGCGTATTGTTTCTTATATTACGCGTGCCAACTATGATTATGACAACAAATACTATCTGGGAGCGAGTTGGAGAACAGACGGAAGTTCGCGATTGGCGAGAGAGAATCGTTGGGGAAATTTCTGGTCGTTGTCCGGTGCATGGAGAGTGAGTAGCGAGAGTTTTATGAAACCTCTTCAGAACTGGTTAAGCGACCTGAAACTTAGAGTTTCTTATGGTGTGAACGGAACTCTGCCGTCTTCTTATTATGGATATATGGGATTGAGCAGTCTGACCAGTAATTATAACGATAATCCGGGTATCACGCAGTCGCAACTGGAAAACAAGGAACTGACTTGGGAAACCAACTATAATTTCAACTCCGGTATCGACCTGGGATTCTTCGACAACAGACTGAATGTTACATTTGAATATTATGTCCGTACAACGAAAAATCTGCTTTACAGCCGGCCATTATCTCTTGCAACAGGTTTTTCAAGTTATCTTGCCAACATTGGTAAATTACAAAACAAGGGATATGAATTGGAAATTCGTTCAACTAATATCGAGACAAAAGATTTTCGTTGGAGCACAAGTTTGAATCTGGGACATAATTCCAATAAAATCCTGAAGTTGGACGGAGATTTGAAACAAGTAACCAGCGGAACATCTATTCATAAGGTAGGTTTGCCCTATTCTACCTATTATATGATTGAATTTGCAGGCATCGACCCGGCAGACGGTGAGCCGATGTTCTATAAGAATACGACGGATGAAAATGGAAACCTGAACAAAGAAACTACTAAAGATCCGCGTAGTGCGGAAAAAGTGGTACTGCAATGTGCCGATCCTACTATCACCGGTGGACTGGGTAACAGCATCTCTTATAAGTGGTTTGATCTGAATTTTAACGTGAATTTCTCTTTTGGGGCATGGAACTATGACGGCGCGGCAGGCAAACTGGAACACGGTGGCGACGGAACACTGAATATTCCTATTTATTACCGGAAACGCTGGCAGAAGGAGGGGGATGAAACGAGTATTGAACGTTTTGTAGTCGGTAGATCAATTTCCATGACTGATTATGCTACCACACGTCGTTTATACAGTGGAGATTATGTTCGTCTGAAGAATCTGACTTTCGGTTTTACACTGCCGAAGACATGGACTCGGAAAGTGGGGATAGACAATATACGCCTGTATGCATCGGGCAATAACCTGTTAACTTGGGCGGCATACGATTATATTGACCCCGAATCGGGTTCATCACCTAGTTGGGATACTCCTCCGATGAGAACTTATACATTCGGTTTGGAAGTGAAATTCTAAGTGCATTAATCTATAAATGAATAAGTATGAAAAAGATAAAATATATAGCTTTAGGTGTCTTTGCAACCTTATTGAGTAGTTGCGGAAATGACTGGTTGGATTTGCAATCTTCCACAGCTATAGAAACCGATGGTTCATTGACCGAATTAAGAGATTTTGAATTTGTGCTGAACGGTGCATACAGCAGTATGCAGTCATCCAGTTATTATGGAGCAGATATGTTCTGTTATGGTGATTTGAGGGGAGATGACATGAAATCTTATAAGTCTTCCAGCACCAATGTCAGTTTCTATACATTCAAGTACAATAAGACGAATGGACCTAGTGGCTTCTGGGGAATGTACTACGGTATTGGTAAGAACCTGAACATTTTATTCAGGGATATTGAAAAGATAAAGCTTGTTCCCGATCGGGAAATTACAACTCCGAAACTGGAGAAGCTGACAGAGCAGGAGTATTATAATGACTTGAAAGGAGAGGCTTTGGCAATACGTGCCTTGTTGCTGTTCGATATGACACGTATTTACGGGTATCCTTATCTAAAAGATAACGGGGCATCATTGGCTGTGCCCATCATTGATAAAGTGGTAGAAGATAAGAATATCAAACCTTCCCGCAATACGACTGCCCAATGTTATAAGGCCATCACAGACGACCTGACAGATGCGGTGAAGCTGCTTCGTTCGGTAAAGAAAGAGGGTAAAATCAATAAATGGGCGGCAATGACATTATTAAGCCGGGTTTACCTCTATATGGGGAATGACAAAGAGGCATACGATGTGGCTGCCGAAGCTATTAAAGGTGCAGAAAAACAAGGCTATAAGTTGTGGACCAATGATGAATATGCCAAGATATGGGCTACTCCGTTCAATAGTGAACTGTTGTTCGAAATTGTGAATCTGACAACTGATAGTCCGGGAAAATCATCCATCGGTTATCTTAGCACCAAGTATAATCTGATAGCCACCGAAAAGTATTGGAAAGACTACATGAAAGACAATTCCGATGATGTTCGTAGTAAGATGGTGTCTACGGAGAGTAGCAGTAAACCTTATTGCTTGAAATATCCGGCACAAGGTTCTAAATCGTATGAAGATGCCAATATTCCGGTTTTCCGTCTGTCGGAACTCTATCTGAATGCGGCTGAAGCTGCGATTAAGAGGAATGATATACCTAATACGCGCAAGTATCTGAAACCTATTTATGCACGTACGGGTAAGGATCTGGATGCTGTGGCAGATGAAGATATAAATCTGGATCTGGTACTTGAACAGCGTCGCATTGAATTCTGGGGAGAGGGACAACGTTTCTTTGATTTACTTAGAAATAACAAGAAAGTGATACGTGAAGATTATTTGAGCGAAGTTCCTAATGAAGCAGTAGAGTTTGATTGGAGTTATTATAAAATCGTTCTTCCTGTTCCTAACCACGAAATGGAGTACAATGAGAATATGGTTCAGAATCCGGAATATGAATTGCATTAATTAACGCATTAACGTATAGAAATTATGAAAAAGATATATAGCATCTATTTCCTTTTGGGTTTGTTCATCACGGCCTTTTATTCGTGCGGGGAAGATCTGACTCCCGTGGGACCGGATATAGCTGAAATCACTCATTTCCGTAATGATGGCCCTTACCTTTTCTATGAAAACGGTAAACTTAAAATCCTGGAAGTGACTAAAGATAATGCATTGAACATTCGTGAAGAATCCGGATTACCGGCCGGATTGAAACTGGATGTGTATTCGGATGATAATCAGCTCCTTTTTCAGGTACCCATTAATAAGATTGAGAATTTTGAACGTCCGGCATGGGAAGACCGTACCGAGTATGCTAAAACATTTGCCGTATCCGACCTTCACGGGCGTTTCGACTTGTTTGCCGCTATTCTGAAAACAGGGGAAGTGATTAATGATAAATATGAATGGATATATGGCAGTAACCATTTGGTGATTGATGGTGATATTTTCGATCGTGGAGCAGACGTACTTCCTATTTTATGGCTCATATACAAATTGGAATTTGAGGCGAAAGCTGTTGGTGGCAGAGTGACAACTATTTTGGGGGATCACGAAGAAATGATAATGCGTGATAATCTGAAATATACGTATGCCAAGTACAACACTCTTTCGCAAAGAGCGATGAACATGACCTATGGAAAAATGTGGGGACTGACGAATGTGATGGGTAACTGGCTGCGTTCTAAAAACACCATTCAGATTGTAGGTGAAAACCTTTATGTTCATGCAGGATTGAGTAAGGCGTTTATGGAACGCGAAGAGACGATTCCCGAAATCAATGAACTGGTGAGCAAGAGCATTTACCTTTCAAAAGAGGAACGGAAAAAACAATATCCGGAGATTGCCGATTTCCTTTATAGTGATAGTTATAACGGTCCGTTGTGGTATCGTGGAATGGTTAAGACTGGCAGTGAGTACAGTCCGATAAAGGAAGCGGATGTAGATAAACTTCTGGCTAAATATGATGTCAAACGTATTATTATCGGTCATACGGAAAATAGTCGTGTGAAGTATACCTATAATAAAAAGGTATATGATATTTGTGTTAATCATCCCAAGGCTTTTGAAAAAGAGACTCGTGCCGTGGTTATTGAAGGAGATGATATTAAAGCCATCAATGACGAAGGAGAATTAGTAACGATTAAAAAATAAACTTCAAGAAAGAAAAGAATATGAGCACTCGTTTTTTGAGATTATTTCTTTCTACTCTTGTTCTCGTTTTAATAAGTTCCGGCATTCAGGCCGGAACTTATCATTCAGGAGATAAGAAGAAAGAGAAAAAAGAGAAATTGTCTGGTGACGGACCCTATATACTCTATCAGGCAGACGGTAGTACACGGGTTATTAATGTCAATAAGAAAGGACGGATTACAGACAAGACTTATGCGACATTACCTAAAGATTTCAGTTTCCGTGTGACGGATCATGAGGGACGGTATCCATTTGATGTAAAACTCCATTCATTGAAAAGACCGGAGTGGCAGTATACCCGTCCGGAAAAAGTTTTTGTGATGTCCGATCCTCATGGGCGGCTGGATTGCGTGATTAGTCTGTTGCAAGGAAACGGAGTAATTAATGATAAATACCAATGGAATTTCGGTAGCAATCATTTGGTGATTATCGGAGATATTTTCGACCGTGGCAAGGATGTACTGCAGATCTTTTGGCTGTTCTATAAATTAGAAGATGAAGCGGCTAAAGCGGGAGGCCATGTCTCTTTCCTTTTGGGAAACCATGAGGCTTTGGTGTTGTCTAACGATCTTCGCTATACAAAAGATAAATATAAATTGCTGGCAGAAAAACTGGGAGTGGAATATCCTTCATTATTCGGCACAAATACCGAATTGGGCCGTTGGCTTGCAACACGTAATACAATGCAAATTATTGGAACCGATTTATATGTACATGCCGGATTAGGAAAATTATTCTATGATAAGGACTTGAATATCCCCACTGTGAACGAGGAAATGAGCCGGGCACTTTTCATGAGCAAAAAAGAGCGTAAGGCACTTTCTCCATTGACTGATTTTCTGTATGGCAATGACGGTCCGATCTGGTATCGCGGCCTGGTGAGAGAAGATCCCAAGTATAAACCGTTGGTACAAGACTCTTTACAAATGATGTTGGATCGTTATATGGTAAAACACATCCTTGTGGGGCACACTATCTTCAAGGATATTTCAACCTTTTATAATGGTAAAGTCATCGCTGTCAATGTTGACAATAAGGAGAATCGGAAGAAAAAGCGTGGACGGGCTGTATTGATAGACAATGGAGTTTATTACGTCGTTGGTGACGACGGTGTTCAGAGAAAACTATAATCTGTCCCGGTTTCCGGTTAATATTTGGTATATTGCTTAGGATTCATCCCTATGTGTTTTTTAAAGATTCTCGAAAAATGACTTAGGTTGGTGAATCCTAACTGATATCCGACTTCTGAAACAGAAAGTTTTTCCTCTTTCAATAAACGGGCTGCTTCTTTCATTCTGAAGTCCTGATAATAGTTGAAGATGCTGTTACCAAAGATCTGTTTGAATAAACGTTTAAGCTTGGATGGACTCATGTGGACAGAGATGGCGAGTTCTTTTATAACAGGAGGAGTATCCAAATGGTGAAGTATTCGTTCTTTTATCTGGTAGATACTTTTTGTATCATGGCTATTCAAGGCATAAATTTGTTTTTCTTCCCGCTTTTCTAATTCCATTAATAGCCGACAAACCAGTTCCTCTGTTTTTATTCTTATAAAATACCGTTTAAAGGTTGTATTGACTGCCTCTGTCATCATCTCATTGATGATTTTCAGCAAAGAGGGATAAAGTATTTGTTCAAATAGTAGCGGTTGTGTATTTTCCAATAAACTTTTCAGAATCATTGACTGTCCTGAACAATCGAACAGTTGGCTTAAATAATCAGCATCCATTTCTATATTGATAGCTGCGGTATTTCTATCAATAGGAATGATGATGTCGGTATTCATAGCACTGGTTGTGATTAGAACCGACGGCACTGTTTTTATTGGCATATCTGTGGATGGTATTTCCAGCCAGGGAATAATGTTTTGGAATTTGAAGAGTATCATTCTCATGGGAATATTCACATCCGGATTTTCGATAGTCAGATCTACATTCAGCTTATAATTAGTGATTAGTATTCGGATTTGTTCATTGAACACATATCCGGTACAATACCCTCTGCCATACTTTGGGGGGATTTCCAGTCTTCCGTCTTTTACTTCTGTTCCTAGTAAATGAGCAAATTTTAATAGTACATTGGGATCAGTCTGTTGTATTTCCTTTTTCATAAGAGGTCTTTTACGACTATTTTTATGGCAAAAATAGCTATTTTATTCGTTTCATATCCCATAATTTTGCATTGTTGTTTTTTAGAAGTAATAGATTCAATAAAAAATTAGAAGATGGAAGCAATCAAGCGTATGAATGTTGAAGAAAACGATTTTAAACAGTTGTTCTGGCAAATCTCTCCGAAAGAAATCAGTGACAATATGTTCACACTGGTAATGGATAATTTCTATGTTATAACTGCAGGTAATGAAGCACATTATAATTCCATGATAGGTAGTGGAGGCGGTTTTGGACTTCTTTTCAGGAAGCCCGCTAGTTGGTGTGTGATCCGGACAGACCGCTATACTCTTGAACTTATTCAAAAGGAACAAACATATACCATCGCATATTTCTCCGATAGGTATAAGGAACAGTTGATTTTTCTAGGCAGCCAATCGGGGAGGGATAGCCGGAAAATGGAGGAAGTGGAACTGACAGGTATTCAAACTCCCTCCGGAAATATGTCTTTCAAAGAGGCCCGGCTTATTTTTGAGTGCAAATTAACACAGATTACGACTCCTGATCCCGATGATTTCTGCACACAGGAAGCACGGGATTATATAACTGATGCTTATCAGAAAGCAAGTAATTATCGTAAATATGTGTTTGGCGAAGTCACCCATGTCTGGATCAAACAGGAGTGATTTCATATCTGATCTGCCACAGATTCTATAAAATCACAGAAGTTATCTACCGACCGCTCCTCACGAATTTGTCCGGCTAATTCCATTGCTTTTGTTTTATACACAGGATTAGTCACCAAATCATTCACTTTTTCTTTTAATTCCCGGTCAGAAACTTTATTGATTTTGATGCATTTAGGTCCTATTCCCAACTGTTGAACACGATAAGCCCAATAGGGCTGGTCGATGATTAGCGGCATGACAACTTGTGGTTTACCTGCACGGGCTACACTGTGTGTTGTTCCGCTTCCTCCATGATGCATGACAGCATCACAGTGAGGAAATATCAGACTGTGCGGAATGGTGTGTGTCAATAGGAAGATATCCTTATCGTTTGCTAAGGACTTTCCTGTACCCGACCAGCCGGAGCCGATAATCAGCCGGAAATTCAGTTGTCGGCAGATATGGATTAACCGATTACAAAAAGCATCGCTTTCTTTTGCGCTGCAACTCCCTAATGTAAAGAAGATAACAGGTCTTTGTTCTTGCTGAATGAAATCCAGAAGTTGCTGATAGGCATCCGTATCATAGTGTAGTGCGTCATTGAAACAGTATCCTCCAATATCCCATTTATACTTCCAATCGGGATCTGTATTACCGAGATAACGGCTGTACAGCATATAATTAAAGGCTCTTTCCGTGGAATAATAACCACAGTTCTTTAAAGGCTTCAGTCCTAACTGTTCCCGATTTTTATTAATGGTTTTCTGCGTCATATAGTTGTTGCCGATATTGAGCAGCTTCCAGATAAACCGGGGAGTGAAAATTGGATGAGGCTTTGGATAAGGGAAGATAGGAGGGGGGATATGCCTGCCGGGTATAAAAGGGGCAAAGGCAGTCCGGATAAATGGTTTCTGACAATAATCAGCAACACTGGCTGCTGCAAATTCGGAGTTGGTGGCTATCAGTATATCATGCTCTTTCAGTAGAGGAATCAGTTGCTTGAACTGTACATCAATCACATCGCGCATCCATTTTAGATAAGGTTTGGCTCCTTCCGATTTCTCTCCTGCTTTCGATACCATTCCTTGTATATCATCAAAATCCTGTAAGACATAATCCAGCTGATATGCTTTTGCTTCTTTTTCAAATATTTGTGGAAGATTCAATGTGACTTGATGTCCTCGTTTTATCAGCGCGGAGGCAATGGTCAGATAAGGATAGATATCTCCTTGTGATCCTCTGGTAACCAAAAGTATTTTCATGGCGGAACGTTTATAGTGATTAATTCCGGATAATGCCGAGCAGACGTAATTTTTCCCGGTCGAGGTGGTAATGCTCTTCCATTTTAGACATATTGTCCTCGCCGAAATCAATGGGTTTGTCGAGCTTGTTCACTTCACGATAACCTTTATATACTTTCTTAATCATTTTGCGAGGATTGAAAGTTAAGGAAGAAGTGATAAAGCAACCATGTGTACACCAGCAGTTTGCTTTATATCCATGTCCGATCGCTTCTATTTCTTGTTTCATAGCTTCACTTTTCATGATTTGCTGTACGTCGCAATCGTAATCTTTCACGTTGCCAAGCGGTTCACGCAATTCACAGGAACGGAATCGACCGTCATAATCAATAACCAATGTCGTTTCTCCTGCCGTACAGTCCATACCCCAGGGAGTTGGCTGGTCGATATTACTTGCCCGGATATCATATAAAGCTCGGATAATACCTATATAGAAGAACTTTGTGATAGGTTTGCGCAAACCGGAAGTGTTACTCACCATTCGTTTGGCATAAGCTCTATATATAGGGGCTGCTTCATCCTGAATCCGTCGGAGGGTGGATTCGTCCAATGCTTTGACTCCGTCTTCGCGGGTGACGCCACGGGCTGCTTCAATCGTATGAGTAGATAAATGGAAACGTCCATACATCCACATCATGAAATCATTAATCTGGTCTATATTATATTTAGTGATAACCGTGGCTACATTGAGCAATACTTTTCCATCGTCTTTAAAATGTTCGCTTACTTTCCGTATGGTATCTGCCGCTTTATAAAAATTGCCCGGTACCCCTCGTTGTGTATCATGTGTATCTCCGAATCCATCCAGTGAGATGCTGACATTGATATTACAATCCGGACAGTTGGTGCGGAACCGTTTCACCCATTCGATGACACGATCCGGCTTCAGTCCGTTTGTCGGCATATTGACATCTTTGATTTGGTTATTACGGTAAAACATTTCAAGAATTTCAGGAAGATCTTCCCGGAGCGTCGGCTCGCCTCCAGATACCCACAACTTGTTGATTTCTCCGGCCGTCTCTGATATTTTCCTGATTTCTTCGAAAGTCAAATCCTTTTCTTTCTTAGCCATATCGTTGGCATAAAAGCACATGGCACATTTGGCATTACACTTTCCGGTAACAAATAAAAAGATGGACTCTAACTTTCTTTCCGAATTCATAGAACGAAAAGAACTTCTTGTACGCTTGGTCTTCATATTATTAGAATATTGCTTTAATTATTGGCTAATATATATCTATATGAGACAAAAGTACATAAATCTTCAATTCGAAGTCCAGCGGTGAAAAGTAAAATTCTTACCTTTTCACTGTAAATGAATACCATAAGGCAACCTATTATAAAGAACTAGCCCTCTATCCATCTTCAAAAGACGAATAGAGGGCAGTCACCATGACGAGAAAAAAGTCGAAGTCTATTGCTTTGCTTCGTTATTCTGTTTCAGAAGAAATTCATCAATTGCTTTTTTAAGCTGGTCTTTGGGCATAGCTCCCTGCATGATTCTAGGTTCCTCTTTCATCGGAATCATCAATAGGGTAGGGATGCTGCGGATACCGAATGCCGCTGCCAGATCTTGTTCTTTGTCCACATCAATCTGGTAGATATCTACTTTACCGCTATATTCTTTGCTCAGTTCTTCCAGAATCGGGTGCATCACCTTACATGGACCACACCAGGTAGCATAGAAATCTACGATAGCAGGACGGCTGCCCTCAAATTTCCAATCGTTCGGATTGGCTTCATAATTATATACTTTCTTTAAAAAATCTGCTTTATTTAATGCTACTACTTCCATTTTATTGTCCTCCTTTGTTGATTCATTACTCTTTTTATTTTCTCCGCTGTTGCCTGCACAAGCTGTGGTTGCCAATACAACGGCAAAAGCACTCAATAAACCTTTCATTAGTTTCATATACTATCTTTCTTTTTGTTTTCTCTGTTGCAAAGATAGGGGATATAAAGGGAGTAAAAAATAGCAATTTGACAGAAACTCTTGGCAAAACTTCCCTCGGATAGTTACCGAACGCTAAAATTTGTCTATTATTCTTTGGAGGAAATAAAAATAAGCACTACTTTTGCCGCGATAAAATGAGTATTCACCCTTTAAAAACAGATGGAAAGGGTATTAATTATGTTGGAGCTATAATATTTTCAAATTAGGACTAAGTTGTCTCGTCGGGAGGATGAGGCTTTGCAACTTATTGTTTTTACACTGAACCTATGGTTCTTATATTGACCGCAATTCTACTAACAAGCGGTAATCGTTGATTAGTCCTGCAATCACTTTTTATATTTTAAATTAATCACTTCAATGCGGTGGTGGGGTATTTCATATCCATATCCAAAGCATTGGTATCACGTGTATTGCATTGTTGTCTGCCGGTGAGGCCGACAGGGAATGCTGTATGCGAACGAAAAAAGAGTATGGGAATACGATTAAAAGATTTAAGCAAACTGGGATACCGGGATAATGTTGCCCGTAGTCTGGTAGTGGACATTGTGAGTAAACATTGCAAATACGACACTAAAGAACAGATTGAAATGACATTGAGCGATATACTCGAGCATCCCGAATCTTACAAAAATAATGAAACTTGGAATAAGCTGGCCGAACGCCTTTCGCCTACTATCATAGCAAAAGAGTTTATAGCTTATGATTTATTGGATGAGCCGTTGATGTATAAAACCTATGGAGGTAAATTTATCGAAACGCTTGCCAAACAACAGATGAACCTGGCTATGCGCTTACCTGTAACGGTGGCCGGAGCACTGATGCCTGACGCTCATGCCGGATACGGGTTACCTATCGGTGGAGTGCTTGCTACGGATAATGTCGTGATTCCGTATGCCATAGGCGTTGATATCGGTTGTCGGATGAGCCTGACGGTATTTGATGCCAGCGCCGACTTCTTGAAACGATATACCTATCAGATGAAAGAAGCCTTGAAAGATTTCACCCATTTCGGTATGGATGGCGGATTGGGTTTTGAGCAGGAACATGAGGTGTTGGATAGGGAAGAATTCCGTTTGACGCCTTTGTTGAGAGATTTGCATGGAAAGGCAGTACGTCAACTGGGGAGTTCCGGTGGTGGCAATCATTTTGTAGAGTTCGGCGAGATCGCTCTGCAAGAAAATAACGTGTTGAATCTTCCGGAAGGAAATTATCTGGCATTGTTGTCACATTCCGGTTCACGAGGATTGGGAGCTGCCATTGCCAAACATTACAGCCTGTTGGCACGTGAAGTGTGCAGGCTTCCCCGTGAAGCACAGCATTTTGCCTGGCTGGATTTAAACACTGAAGCGGGGCAGGAGTATTGGATGAGTATGAATCTGGCAGGTGATTATGCCCGTGCCTGTCATGAGCGAATTCATTTGAATTTGGCGAAAGCATTAGGGTTGAAGCCGCTCGCTAATGTCAACAACCATCATAACTTCGCTTGGAGAGAGGAAATAGCACCGGGACGTATGGCAATCGTGCATCGCAAAGGAGCTACTCCGGCACAGAAAGGACAAGTGGGATTGATTCCCGGTAGCATGGCTACTGCAGGTTATCTGGTTTGTGGCAAAGGGATGGAAGCTGCTTTAAATTCGGCTTCTCATGGAGCCGGCAGGGCGATGTCCCGCCAGAAGGCAAAAGATAGTTTTACGCAATCGGCTTTGAAGAAGCTACTGTCGCAGGCAGGAGTGACTTTGATTGGTGGGAGCGTGGAAGAAATGCCACTGGCATATAAGGATATTGACAGAGTGATGTATACACAGGAAACGCTGGTGGAAGTGCAGGGTAAATTTATGCCTCGCATCGTTCGAATGAATAAGGAGTGATGTGATGAAAGAAATTAGTATTTAATTGAAAAAAGAAGAAAATGATATCAGAGAAATATGGTCGCACTTATCACTATCCGTTCTCTCCCGGAACGACTAGTGACGACCGGATTAACCATACGTATTGGGAGGACATCCAACGGATTCGGACATTGGTGCATACCGAGAAGCTGGATGGAGAGAATAATTGTTTAAGTCAGTGGGGTGTTTTTGCCCGTTCGCATGCTGCTCCTACTACTTCACCTTGGACGAGGCAACTGCGTGAGCGTTGGGAATTGATAAAGAATGATTTGGGTGATATAGAAATCTTTGGAGAGAATCTATATGCCGTACATTCCATAGAATATCAGCGATTAGAAACGCATTTTTATGTTTTTGCAGTCCGCTGTATGGATCAGTGGCTGTCGTGGGAAGAAGTAAAGTTTTATGCAGCTTTATTCGACTTTCCTACTGTTCCGGAGTTGAAGATAGAGCCTGTTTCCGGTTTGACACCGGAACTATTAAAACAGGAAATCATCCGTATGTCACAAGAACCGGCTATCTTCGGCTCTTGTGATCCGTGGACGAAAGAGGTTTGTACCCGTGAGGGAGTAGTCAGCCGCAATGTCGGAGAATATCCGGTAAGCGAATTTGCACATAATGTATTTAAGTATGTGCGGAAAGGACATGTTAAAACAGACGAGCATTGGACACGTAACTGGAAGCGTGCCCCGCTTGTTTGGGAATTTAATAATGAAAAGGAGGAATAAAGATGAATTGGAAATTGATAGAAGATAAATCGTGGTGCTCACTCGAACAACAGTTCGAGTGGGTGCGCGAAATGAATACTGTTCAGCAGGATATTCGTTATCATGCCGAGGGCAGTGTAGCCGAACATACCCGTATGGTGTTGGAGGCATTGCAGCAGTCTTCCGCTTATCATTCTCTTTCTACTTTGGAGAAAGAACTTATTTGGACATCTGCCTTGTTGCATGATGTTGAAAAACGTTCAACTTCCGTGGATGAAGGAGAGGGGCGGGTATCTGCTAAAGGACATGCCAGAAAAGGAGAGTACACTGTCCGCACTATTTTATACCGGGATTGTCCTGCTCCATTCCATATCCGGGAACAGATTGCATCTTTAGTCCGGTACCATGGATTACCTGTTTGGCTGATGGAGAAGCCTGACTCTGTGAAGAAACTCTGTGAAGCTTCTTTACGGGTAGATACTTCATTGCTAAAGATGTTGGCCGATGCTGATATCAGAGGACGCATTTGTGAAGATAAGAATGAACTGCTGGAAGCACTGGAACTGTTTGAGATTTTCTGCCGTGAACAGGATTGTTGGAAGAAACCAAGAGAATTTGCCACTGATTATGCACGTTTTCATTACTTCCATACTGAAGACAGTTATATCGATTATGTCCCTCACGAACAGTTCAAATGTGAAGTGACGATGTTGTCAGGACTTCCGGGAATGGGGAAGGATTATTATATTCAATCTGCTGGCATAGATGTTCCGGTGGTGAGTTTGGACGTCATTCGTCGAAAACACAAATTGAGTCCTACGGATAAGTCTGCGAATGGATGGGTAGTGCAAACAGCGAAAGAGGAAGCTAGAACGTATCTCCGCAAAGGTCAGGACTTTGTTTGGAATGCTACTAACATAACTCGTCAGATGCGTGCTCAATTGATTGATTTGTTTGTTGATTATGGTGCAAAAGTAAAGATAGTCTATCTGGAACAATCATACCACATTTGGCGTCAACAAAATAAAAGCAGGGAATATGCACTTCCTGAATCTGTTTTAGATAAAATGTTAGATAAACTGGAGGTTCCTCAACTGGCGGAAGCGCATGAAGTCGTATATCATGTGGTATAAGTAACATGAAAAGTTGATAAAGGTGATTCTAGAGCCACTCATTTGATGATGAGAAATAGAATTATTATTTGCTAGAAGAATTATTGTGTATCAGAATTAAATCCATTATATTTGAGAATAATATGATGGTTGTAATTCTGATATCATGAAACATATAGTTAAAACTTATATTTTACTTTTATTCTCTTTATTAGTATCTTCTATAGGATATGCACAAGAAGAGAACGATATCATATATATTCAGGAAGGAGAATGGGGAGTTATTTTGTGTGGTGAACGTGGTTATACTTGGCTGAATAATCAAGGAGATACTATTTTTGGCTTTGGAAAATTACTGGAAATTTCAGGCGATAGTGACTTGAATTTGGTCTTGGCTGAAAAACCGAATCGTAAAAAAGGATGTTTTAATATGAATGGTGAAATAGCCATCCCTTTTATTTATGATAAATTAGGCGGATTTGCGAAAAATGGCTTAGCTTGTGCAGCTAAAGACGGTAAATATGGATATATTGACAAGGAAGGTACAACTGTCATTCCTTTTATTTATGATGATGCTCACTACTTTAGAAAGGGAATGGCATGTGTAAAATATCAAGGAAAATATGGTTGTCTCAATGCAAAGAATGAATGGCTGATTTCACCAAATTATTCAGAGATTAAAAATTGGAATGATAACTGGGTACTTGTCAACAAGAATGATAAATGGGCTTTTTATGATAAATCAGGTAAACAAAGGACGAATTTTTGTTATGATAAAGTTATTATGGCTTCCAAGGGTGATGACTTGGTTTGTTTTAATGGCTTAGGATTGGTTGTGAAAGATGGGAAATTTGCATATCTGAATGAAAAATTACAGGAAGTGGTTCCTTTGGGTACATTTGATTCAGCTCTTCCTTTTAAGGAATATCAAATGGGAATTGTAGAAAAGCAGGGAAAGTGGGGAATAATTGATAGTTTGGGACATTTCATACTTCCTTTGGAGTATGATAAAATAGACTATGTTTCTGATTACGGAAGTGATTATGAACTTTTTAGTTTAAAGAAAAAAGGTCATATTGCTGTTATGTCTGCAAAGACAAAAGAGAAAACAGAACCTTGCTTTTTGACGTTTTATGAATCAAATCGAAGAGTATTGGAAGACGGAACGTTTCAAAATGTCTATATAGCTCAAAATCTGGAAAATGAATATGGCTGTATGGACGGCCAATTAAATATAGTGATTCCTTTTGAATATTCGGAAATCAAACCATTAGACCCATTTCTGATTGCTGCTCATGGCTTGTCTTATGGATTGATAAACTGGCAGAATGAAATTGTTGTTGACTTTGTAAATGACGATATTTATTATTGTCAATTCGATGATTTATATATATTGACAGGTGACACCAAGGCCTATATAATGGATGCGAAAGGTAATGTTTTACTTCCTGATAAATATGAAAGGATACATCCTGTCATTGGCCGGAAAAGCTTTGTAGTGAAGATGCAGGATAAGGTGGGAGTGGTGATGAAAGATGGTGAGCAGATAATTCCTTGCGAGTATGATTCGATTTCTTCATGGTGGGAATATGGGCCTTCTGCGCATTATGTTGTGAAAGATAAAAAAGTGGGAGTTATTGATTATACTGGTAAAGTATTACTTCCTACAGAATATGATAGTTTGGATTATGTAACTAAAGATGTTGTAATAGTAACTAAGGATAGTAAATATGGAGCTGTTGATATAAATAATAGATTAGTGCTTCCTTTCGAATATAATGATATCAGATTTGATATTGAGGAATGGTGTGCTACAGGTTATGAGTATGTTAGATATATTTATGTGCGTAAAGATAAGAAATATTATAAATATGATAGAGAAACACATACTATGGAAGTGATGCTTCAGAAAAGTATAATAGATAAGATATTTAAGAATTATTTGTAGTTATATTTAATAGTTTCAAGGAAAGATGTGAGAGAGAATAAGTTGAAATCACCCTCACTACGCTAATGCTGTAGTAAAGGTGATTGCTTATTTCAGGAACTTTTGGTACATTTTCTACCAAGAAGAATCGGTTTATATCAGTGCTTTACTGCTATTTTCTTCATCAGATTCTGTATTAAGTCGTTTCTGCAAATATTTTACATTCTCAAGATGTATATAGTTAACCAAGTACATCTGCTTAAACTGCCAGGTGTTTTTCGTAGTATTCACAATACAATCTATGAAGGAACCCACTATATCTGCACTTTGCAGACGCTTGGCATTGGATACTTGCGTATTCATCATGTGCATGCCAAATCCCCTGACTACATCTTTCACACTAATATTCTTATAATTGTGGACAGCCTCGAAAGCTGCCATATTATTACGAAGTACGTTAGCCAGATCTTCTAGGCGTCTTCCATCCGAGCGTTCCACCAGATAACTACTTGGATTTATAAAACGATTGAGCGTGAGATAAAAAGTCAACATTTCATCGTCTGATGAGAAAATAGCATGCATGAATTGTGTCGCGCTCCCCGGGCGAACTTGCTGATTGTTTAAAACCTTTTCCATAAGAATTTTAATTAAATGGTGAATAAATTAAGTTCAATGGGGCGCAACAGAAAGGTAGTTCAAGGAAATAAAAGAAGCGGTTCCGCCTGTCCCATTGCTCTTCACCATCCACAACAGGCAGTAGGTGCATTAACATCCTACATGGGGGTACGAAACCGCCATATAGAAGAATGGGACAAGCATAAAAAAGCCTGCCACATTGATATAGCAGGTTCCCCTGCTGTGGATTTTGATAAAGAGCATTGCAAAGATAGAATATAAATCAAAAAGAAGAAAGAAAATCTGTATAATTTAGAACTTATAGCAATAAACTCAACACTAAACTTCTGAAAACGAATATATAACTATTAAGAAGCATTTAGAAGGTTCATAGGTTTCACCTTTAGCTGAATAGCTATGAATCAATGGCCTACAGTGATACAAAGCATGAAATATAGAAGAGAGCATCCTTCACCTCTTTCATCATGTAGGGGCTTTCATATAGATTATTGGATATATATATCCAATATATAGGGGATATATGCGCAGCGTGTTGGATATATATGTCCAATGTGTTGGGTATATATACCCGACAATTCAGGTATTAATATCCTAGCGATAGAGTATTAATACTTTTCCACCTTTACAACTTATCACGAACGACTGGATGTTTTAGTTATATTATGTAGAAGATATAATAAGTTCTATTGCATCTATTACTCATTTCTCCTTATCTTTTAGCTAATTCATCCGCATAAGTTAATCTGTTGCACTTGAGTAACTACTCATCTACACTTGTGTAACAGCTACGTAACACTTGTCCATTCGGTAAATTACTCAACTGCAAGCAAACAGTGATTATCTAAAAGATATCTTTACCGACAACAAAGAAATAGATGCGTTGAGGCCGAAGTGTGATGAAAAGAATAAAACGATACATCCAATACACTAAAATTCAAATGATTAAAAAGAAAGTGCATTTTATCTTCTCCAAAAAGCAGAAACTCTATATACGTTTTCTGTAAACTTCTCTTATTTCTACGCTTTTTTAGAACCAAGTCATTGATTATAAGCACTGCCACATTTTTGTTTTCCCCCGTATAATACTTGAATAAATGACAAAAATGTGGCAGAGAGTTATAGTTTTTATTGGTGTTCAAATCAGTACGAAAATGAGCTGAATGCTTTGCCATCTAATGGCTAAGCGGAAATATTGTCAAGCATTATCGCACTTTGTTAACGGTACTATTATCTTCTTCTATTTTGGGGGAATTAACTGAAAATATAAACAATAATTCCGGTAATCGCTACATATACTAATGCATACGGAATAGCCGCTTTCAGTATTTCACCTTCTTTTCCCTGTTGGTTTCCGGCAGAAGTAGCAATAGCAATACTTTGCGGGGAGATAATCTTACCACCTGTGGCACCTACTGTATTTGCCGCAGACAGCCAATCCGGACTAACATGAATCTGTCCTGCCACACTTGCTTGCAACTTTCCGAAAAGGATGTTGGAAGATGTATCGCTTCCAGTGATAAATGTTCCCAGACAACCGATAACCGGAGCAAATAACGGATACAAACTTCCGGTAGCCGTAGCCAGTGCTGTGGCAATCACAGCGATCATTCCGGAACTATCCATAATAGTAGATAACCCCACGAGGCAGATAACCGTAATGAATGTTTTCTTCAACTGCTTCACGGTATTCCAAAGAACGATGAACAGATCTTTTACTTTAGCCCCCTGAATCAATCCACCGATAAAAGTACCGATGAAAAGCAATACTCCGGCATGAGTCAGCCAGGAAATAGTATAATTGACGGTGGACGCATTGATAGGCAGACTGATTCTCGTAATCCAATTGTTCTCTAAAGTATGACGCAATCCCGGAAAGAGCGGACTGGTCAGGATAATCAGAAACAGAATCAGTAAATAAATGCTCCATGCATTTAATATATCTTTCGTTTTCAGATGACTTTTTCGTGCTTTCTCTTCTTTGGATGCAGTAAGTTTTCCATAAACAACGATTACGATAATAGAAAGAATACTGCCGATTATGGCCGGAGATTCAGCACCCATATATTTTGCTGCCACATATTGGCTGGCTAAAGAGACTCCGCCTACCAATAAAGCCAGGAATATATTTTTCGGGAGCGATTTAAGTTTGGAGTCAGTAAGGAAAAGTAGAACCAGCGGAATCAGAAACATTAAAACGGATAATTGCAATACGACATTCGTACTAAGATGTAATACATCCAAATTCGTTTCTTTGGCCAATACTAATACCGGAGTTCCGATTGCTCCGAAAGCAGTGGCTACACTATTGGCAATCAGACTCACCGTTGCCGAAAAGATAGGCTTGAATCCCAGACTGATAAGAATTGCCGCCGGAATAGCTACCGCTGTTCCGAAGCCGGCCATAGCTTCCAATAGACCTCCGAATCCCCAAGTCAGTAATAACACCTGAATACTTTTATCGGTAGAAATAGAAGCGAATTGCTGTTTAATAATCTCCATCTTTTCAGTTTTCAGCAATACATTATAACTGAAAATAGCCATCAAAATAATGATTAAGATAGGAGAGACAGCTTTTAATGCTCCATATAAAAAGGAGTAAAACAGATTGTCTACCGAGAAAGCAAAGCCGAAAAGAGCAATCAGCATCGTCACAATCAGAGAAATGATACTACTTTTATCACCTGACATTTTAAAAAATGCCATCAGTATAATCAACAGTAACACCGGAATAACAGCAAGGATCAAGGTCATAATTATCAGATTTAAAAAGTGGAACGTCGTTTATTATTGATATAACAAACGAACGCCCCACTTTGGTCGGTTGAATAAATAGATTTTTCTGTTTATTTCATCTTCACACTTAAAATTTGTTGTAATTGTTTTAAGTTGGCAAGGGCAGCTTCATTACCTAGCTTTGCTGCTTGCTCGAATGCGGCCATGGCACGGTTAATGTCTCCGTTAAGGAAATTGTAGACTCCGGTATTGTTTATGAATTCGGCGGTATTGTGATCGGCTTTCTCCATAAACTTCACTGCTGCATTCAAATCCTTTTGTGATAATGCGACGGCTCCTGCGTTCAGGTTAGCTACGGCGTCAGTAGGATACATGCGTACAGCAATATCGAATACATTAACAAAATCCTTGCTGCCTTTCGGATAACTGTTGGCCACCTGATACATTTCGTTCAGACTAAGATATTTCGGATTTTCCCGGATAATGATACGGCCTTGTTCAACATCGAAATTGACAACGGTATAGTCAATCTTGCAGTTCACTTTACGCAATCCCGGATAAATCTCTTTCAGCATACTACGGTAAGGAGCTCCGCCGCCTACACGCATGATTTCCTGTTTACGTTTGGCATCGTCAGTTGTATTTTTGATGATGTTCAGGAATGTTTCCTTCTCCTTCATCGAAGAAGATTGGAGTGCTTTTACCAATCCATCCCAGTTTTCTCCGCCGAAAGTCACTTTATATAGTTTGGAAGACACTTTTTCGTTCTTAACCAGATAATCCTTCAAAGCTTCCGCACGTTTTTGGGAAAGCTGTTCATTGAAGGTAAGAGGTCCTTCCGGCGAGGCGAAACCTTCGATACTGATACCTTTCACAGTCAGGTTCCGGTCATTCTGTATTTTGTCAAACATGGCATGGATATTCACCAATTCAGCATGATTGTTCATGAAGTCGGTAAGGATCACCGATTTGTTAACCGGAAAATCCAGATGAGCTTCATATTGTTCGCTACGGTTTTTGACCACTTCTACGGTTGGCTGAATATAGGCAATGATAGGAGACATGGCACTTAAACGTTTGGCTTCGGTAGATACATCATTGGTAATCAGTTCCTGTGCATTCATTTCCTGATAATTGCCGCATCCGCATAGATTCTCTACAAGTTGCAAACTGGCATTAGCCATCCAGGGTTTGTAAGGAATCACCTGCGTATAATTAAAAGTTTCCCTTTTATTATAAGGAACGATAATGGCGGTAGGTTCTTGCTTAGTGATTGCCAGACCGCGGATATATGCTTTTTCGCGTCTTTTACCATTGACGATGATTTCTTGCAAGGGTACATTATGCTGTCCGTCCGTCAGCAGGGGAATAAGGCTTAAACTTCGGGCAGAACCTATTGTCAGATTCTTCATGTCGAAAGTCATGCCGACATAAAGAGAGTTACCTTGTTGCCATAAAGATACGTTCGAGAGAGTGAGCGCATCGTTCAGGAATTTTTGTGCATGAGCCGGCAGGATAGTGGCTGCAAGAGCTATGAATAGATAAATAAGTTTTCTTTTCATCATTGTAAGTTTTAGAAAGTTCGATTATTTGATGACATAAATGAAGCTAAGACCGACTTTGGTCGGGCCGAAATAATTACGTGTGTTATGTCCCAGCTTTTCACCTCCGTCACCACGGGCATACTTATCATATTCCAGACGGGCGTATCCCACTCCGATGGTAGCTTCCATACTCCATCGTTTGCTTATGATCCATTGGTATCCGTAGGAAATACCGGCTCCGTACAGATTGCCGTCGTAACGGTCATGTCCCATTCCGAATATATTCAGATTGCTGACATTCATTTCTCCGTAATGTCCGTGCAAACCGAAGAAACTTCCGTTGAAACGTTCGCAGAGCCAATAGCGTAATTCCGGCTGAACGAGCCAATGTTTGATTTGACGGTCGTCACCAAACTTCCACGGATTGTAGTTACCGGATATGTCGAGAGTCAGTTTCTTTGCCAGTCCCACTTCGATTCCTAAGTTGGGCGTAGAAGTGGCCCAATAGAGAGCATTGGTCTTGATGGCAAATTTGGGTAGATAGGTTTCATTCCGTTGTACCTGTGCATGAATACTTGTACCGAACACGAGCAGGAAACCGGCTGCTAATAAGATTTTAATTGTTCTCATTTTGTTAGGGTATAGGTTTTATTAAAAATGATAAGCGATAAACAGAAAAGCATGGAAGTTTGTTGTCGCAACCTGCAAAAAAAAAAGCTTCCTAAATAAATGGATAAAGATGTTTTAAGGCATAAATGCTAACAATTTCCACGCATGATGCGTTCATTATATAAAAGTACCTTTGTGTAATCAATATGACAATGATTTCATTTATTACTGTTTATTTTTACACACACATACAACTTTAATAATTACAGCCTATGAAAGAGCTTATTAGCAACCTGGAAGAACTGAACAGGAAAGCAGAAAAAGGCGGCGGAGACGCTCGCATTGAAAAACAACATTCTGTGGGCAAGCTGACCGCCCGTGAACGCATCGATTTATTATTGGAGAAAGGTTCGTTTATCGAACTGGATAAGTTGGTAACCCATCGGTGTACCGATTTCGGTATGGAAAAGCAGAAATTTGCCGGAGACGGGGTTGTGACGGGATATGGTATGATTGGCAAGCGCCTGGTTTATGTATTCGCACAGGATTTCACCGTGTTTGGAGGAGCTCTTTCGGAAACGCATGCAAAGAAGATCTGCAAGGTGATGGACATGGCTATGCAGATGGGAGCGCCTATCATCGGATTGAATGACTCGGGAGGCGCACGAATTCAGGAAGGAGTACGTTCTTTGGCCGGATATGCCGAGATATTCCTGCGCAATTCTATGGCATCCGGAGTGATTCCACAGATTAGTGCGATCATGGGACCTTGTGCCGGTGGTGCTGTTTATTCTCCTGCATTGACCGATTTTATTCTGATGGTGAAGAACTCCGGCTATATGTTTATTACAGGACCGGATGTGGTGAGAAGCGTGACACAGGAAGAAGTGACAAAAGAAGAACTCGGTGGAGTAGGCGTGCACATGACAAAGTCCGGTGTAGCCCATCTTTCTGCGGAGAACGATATTGAGTGCATCAATTATATTCGTGAATTGATCTCCTATCTGCCGGGGAATAATATGGAAGAGCCTCCGTTTGTAGCGACCAGCGATTCGCCGACTCGCCTGACTCCGGAACTGGCAGATTTGATTCCGTCCAATCCGAATCAGCCGTATAATATAAAAGAGATGATAGAAGCGGTGGCTGATGATAATAGTTTCTTCGAGCTTCAGGCAGAATATGCTGCGAATATTGTGACGGGATATATCCGCCTGAATGGAAAAACGGTGGGAGTGGTGGCTAATCAGCCATTGGTGCTTGCTGGCACACTGGATATCAATGCGTCTATCAAAGCCGCCCGTTTTGTCCGCTTTTGTGATGCTTTTAATATTCCTTTACTGACACTGGTAGATGTGCCAGGGTTCCTTCCGGGAGTCGACCAGGAATATGGTGGAATTATCCGTAACGGGGCAAAGCTACTTTATGCTTATTGCGAGGCTACGGTGCCGAAAGTGACGGTTATCACCCGCAAAGCATACGGTGGTGCTTATGATGTGATGAGTTCCAAGCATATCCGTGGAGATGTAAATCTTGCTTTCCCTACTGCCGAAATCGCGGTGATGGGACCGGATGGAGCTGTTAATATCCTTTTCCGTAAGGAAATAGATAAAGCCGAGAAACCCGAAGAGAAACGGAAAGAACTTCAGGATGATTATCGCGGAAAGTTTGCCAATCCTTACCGGGCGGCGGAACTGGGATATGTGGATGAAGTGATCGATCCGGCGGTAACCCGTTTGCGGTTGATTCGAAGTTTCGAGATGCTTGCCAACA